>ENA-OQCV01000037-OQCV01000037.1-human-gut-metagenome-genome-assembly--contig:-NODE-37-length-36051-cov-3.817448_pt1 | contig 36051 bp, 46 predicted proteins | sample MGYA00242766_ERZ504592 | MGnify/ENA primary metagenome ERZ504592 (study PRJEB26092, sample SAMD00036315) | human gut metagenome | host: Homo sapiens | study: EMG produced TPA metagenomics assembly of...
CTGTCCCGCGAGGTGTTTTGGCATGAATATGCCAAAATCCCGAGACATACAAGCCAAAATTCCATTGCCGCAGGCAATCTGGAATGAATTTTGGCTACGTTACTGTGAACGGAGTGAACAGTAACGTCTGAGAAATATAAGGCCTGTCACTGTTGTGTAAACGGTTGACAGATGGAATTTCCAATGATAATATAAATTTATTCGACATAAAAAATATTCAGTTGTAATTTTTTATATATAGATGTGTAAAAAACAGTATAAATACGACAACAGGAGGGAAAAAGATGGAGAACGAAACAGTTCCAAAATTTATTGAGAATATCATTGATAAAGATTTAGCAGAGGGTGTTTATGACACCGTGCATACGCGTTTCCCGCCGGAACCGAATGGATATCTTCATATCGGTCATGCGAAATCTATTCTTTTAAACTATGGTCTTGCACAGGAATATAACGGTAAGTTCAACATGCGTTTTGATGATACAAACCCGACCAAAGAAAAGAGTGAGTTTGTAGAATCCATCAAGGCAGATATCAAATGGCTTGGTGCAGACTGGGAAGACAGACTGTTTTTTGCATCTGACTATTTCGGACAGATGTATGAAGCTGCTGTAAAGCTGATCCAGAAAGGCAAAGCCTATGTATGTGACCTGACAGCAGATCAGATCCGTGAATATCGTGGAACTCTTACAGAGCCGGGTAAAGAAAGTCCATACAGAAACAGAAGCGTAGAAGAGAACCTGCAGCTTTTTGAAGAGATGAAAGAAGGCAAATATGCAGACGGAGAGAAAGTGCTTCGTGCCAAGATCGATATGGCATCTCCGAACATGAATATGCGCGACCCGGTTATCTATCGTGTTGCTCATATGACTCACCACAGAACAGGTGATACATGGTGCATCTATCCAATGTATGATTTCGCCCATCCCATCGAGGATGCGATTGAGGGAATCACACATTCCATCTGTACTCTGGAGTTTGAGGATCACAGACCACTGTATGACTGGGTTGTAAAAGAATTGGAATACCCACAGCCACCGAAGCAGATTGAGTTTGCAAAACTGTATCTGACAAATGTAGTTACAGGTAAACGTTATATCAAGAAATTGGTAGAGGAAGGCATTGTAGACGGATGGGATGATCCGCGTCTGGTTTCCATCGCAGCACTGCGCCGCCGTGGATTTACACCGGAATCCATCAAAATGTTTGTAGAACTCTGTGGTGTATCCAAAGCAAACAGCTCTGTTGACTATGCAATGCTTGAATACTGCATCCGTGAGGATCTGAAACTGAAACGTCCCCGTCTGATGGCTGTTCTTGATCCGATCAAGCTTGTGATCGATAATTATCCGGAAGGCGAAGTGGAATATCTGGAAGCTCCGAATAATATGGAGAACGAAGAACTGGGAACCCGTAAAATACCGTTTGGCAGAGAACTCTATATTGAGAGAGAAGACTTCATGGTAGATCCGCCTAAGAAATATAAGAGAATGTTCCCGGGCACAGAGGTTCGTCTTATGAACGCATATTTTGTAACCTGTACAGGATATGAAGCTGATGAAGATGGAACTGTACGTGTTGTACACTGTACTTATGATCCAGCAACAAAGGGTGGCAATGCGCCGGATGGCAGAAAAGTAAAAGGAACCATTCACTGGGTAGAAGCAAGTCAGGCAGGAAAAGCAGAAGTACGTCTCTATGAGAATATCGTAGACGAGGAGAAGGGTGTATACAACAAAGAAGATGGTTCTCTGAATGTAAATCCGAACTCTCTGACAAAAGTTACTGCATATGTAGAACCAGCACTTATGGAAGCAAAAGGCTATGACAGCTTCCAGTTCGTAAGAACAGGATTTTTCTGTGCAGATATCCATGATTCTAAAGAGGGTGCACCGGTATTCAACCGTATCGTGTCTCTGAAGAGCTCATTTAAACTTCCGAGAGCATAATGAGACTGAAATAGTAATATAATAATATAATCAGAATAAAAAAGGGAATGTTGCTTCTACGATTGTACAATCGTGAAGTAACATTCCCTTTTGGTTACATTACTGTGAACGGTAACGTTTATTCTTCAGATTCAGATGCAGCGTCCATAGTCTCTTCAAAATTCTCGGGTTCATCGGCATCTTCTTCCTCTTCTGCATCTTTAATCTCAACTTCAGCAGCTTTATCGGAAGACTTCTCAGAATCGTCTGTATCAGCAGCTTCTTCAGCTTCTTCGCTTTCGGTGTCATCTGTTGCAGACTGCTCGCCTGTATGTTCCCAGGACTGGAAATCTTCGGCAGGTTCCTGATCTTCCTTAGCAGTTTCCTTTTCATCAGTCAGATCGAAATCATCAAAGTCATCTTCAAAATCAAAATCCTCTTTACAGGATCCTTTTTTGGCAATAAGGGCAGCTACAGCACCGGCAGCAGCTGCTGTAAGGGCGCCTATTGCAACATATCCCCAGTATTTATTAATTTTAGCCATGATAATCATAAACTCCTTTCTGATATTCTCCTATTTTTGACAGCGAGTCAGGATAAAAAATATCCTTTTACTCCTGACACCACTTTTATTCAGCTATAGGTTATTGTTATTTTAATACCTTTTCAGATAAAAAAGAAAAAGCCGGAAAATTTTATGGAAAGAGTTAATGAAAGCAGTTGCATACCCAAAAAGATACAAGGTATACTATGACAGGAAAGAAGAGGTTATTATGAGAAAAATTATTTTGGCATCTGCTTCACCCAGACGAAAAGAACTGTTGGAACGGGCTGGCGTGGATTTTGAAGTGCTGCCTGCATCAGGTGATGAGAATCGTATCTCAGACAATCCGGGAGAGGCAGTAAAACAGCTGGCTTCGGATAAAGCAGCTTCTGTTATCCGCACTATGAAAGATAGTGCCGACGGAACAATTGTGATCGGATCTGACACAGTGGTAGTGTTTGAGAATGTGATCCTTGGCAAACCTTATGATACAGAGGATGCAGTGAATACATTAAAGAAACTTCAGGCAAATACTCATCAGGTATATACCGGCGTTTCTGTATGGGAAAAGAAAGAAAAAGTCTGGACAGAACATACTTTTTATGAAAGTACAGATGTGACTTTTTTATCCGGTTTCAGATGAGGAGATCAGAGAGTATGTTGCTACAGGAGAGCCTATGGATAAGGCTGGAAGCTATGGCATCCAGGGACTTTTTCGGAATTTTATGTAAAGGGGATCAGCGGAGATTACAATAATGTGGTAGGACTCCCGGTTGCCAGATTATTTTATGAAATGAAGAAATCAGGAATTAACTTAAGAGGATGACAAAAGATGATTAAAGCATGTATATTTGATTTGGATGGAACACTGGCTGATACGCTGGATTCCATGGCTTATGTGACTAATATTATTATGGAAAAATTCGGGTTGAAAACACTTCCGGTGGATAATTTCAGATATTACAGCGGAGAAGGGGCAAATATGCTGATCCGCCGCGCACTTAAGGATGCGGGGGATCCGGAACTTGCGCATTATGATGAGGGACAGAAGCTTTACCGGGAAATGTTTGAAGCAGATCCGATGTATAAAGTAGTTCCCTATAAGGGCATACCGGAAACCTTAAAGAAATTGAAGGAACATGGAATGAAGCTGGCAGTTTGTTCAAATAAACCTCATCCTGCAGCTGTGAAAGTAATTGCGCAGCTTTTTGACGGGGAATTTGATATGGTAGTCGGTCAGAGTGAAGCAATCCGCAGGAAACCGGCACCTGATGGTCCGCTTATGGTTGCGGAAAAATTTGGTGTAAAACCGGAAGAATGCATGTATGTGGGAGATACAAGTACAGATATGAAGACCGGTAAAGCAGCAGGAATGTATACAGTAGGTGCGCTATGGGGCTTTCGTGACCGAAAAGAACTGAATGAGAATGGAGCAGATCTTGTCGCTGAGAAACCGACAGATCTGGTAAAGATTTGCGAGGAACATGGAAATGATTAAGTTGGTTGCAAGTGATCTGGATGGGACGTTACTTTTACATAAGGCACAGTCTCTGCCTGAAGAAATTTTTTCGCTGATCAGGCAGTTAGAGGAACTGGGGATTATGTTTGTAGCAGCCAGTGGAAGGCAATATCCGAATATGACAAAGCTGTTTGCACCTGTTGCTTCAGAGATTTCCTATATTTCGGAGAATGGTGCACTGGCAGTGGATCATGGAGAGGTACTGTATCAGGATTCTTTTGACAGAAAGCTGGCAGGGGAGATTATTTCTGCAATCCTGGAAAAGAAGGATGCCGAGTTTACCTGTTCTGCAAAGGATTACCACTACCTGATGCCGAAGACAAAGAGATTTCATGACCATATGTTATATGAAGTAAAAAATGAATGCAGATTTGTAAACAGCATGGAAGAGATGACGGCTCCTATCATGAAGCTGGCTGTGTTTGAACCGGCCGGCCTTACAGAAGAATCTGTGAAATACTGGATGGACAGATTTGGAAAAGAATGTGTTGTTGTCACTTCGGGAAATGAGTGGATTGATTTTATTCCTTTTGGAACAAACAAGGCAAAAGGAATTAGAGAATATCAGAAAAGATATCATATTTCGCCGGAAGAATGTATTGCGTTCGGAGACGAATATAATGATATAGAGATGCTTAAAGCGGTAAAATATGGCTTTGCCATGGAGCATTCCAAGGAGGGGGTACGGGCAGCTACGTCCTATATGACGAAACAGGTTGAACCGGTCCTTGAGAAGCTGATCAGGGCAAAGGGAAAGATTGAGGAGGTTATTTAAATTGTTTACAGAAGAATGTATTAATACGTTTCTTGAAAATCAGGAGCAGCTTTTTCCACAGGCGGTAGCAGAATCATATGAAGCAGCGGAAGCATTCCTTGAGGATTGCATGGCGCAGGTTGTGGATTCTATTGAAGAAGTGAGAGAATATCTGGAAGAGTCAGGCGCTGATGTGGAAGGAATGTCAGATGAAGAACTGGAAGATGCAAGTGAAGTATTTGCTCTGCCGGATGGAAAATATCTGATAGTAGAAGGATAAAAACTGTTCGGTCAAATTATGGATATCACGTGATATATCGGAGAAATAACTGTAAAACACAGTTCGGTCCCTGAATATTGGAGAAAATTGAACTCTGATACTCAGGGGCTGAAGTTGTTTTAAGGGAGAAAATACAGATTACATTTCCGGAAAATGCGATGCTATAATGCTTTTATAAAGAGAAAAAACCGGTGCTGTGGTCTGTGATGGGAATGAAAAGGGCAGACAGACACAGAAGCATCACAGAACTGTAATTATTCAGTACCTTCAGAGTGGCTGCTGAATAATTACAAATTTTATTATAAATGAAAAGGAGGACTACAGATGGAGAGAAAGAGATTTCTTGCAGTTGTAATGACTGTGATGATGGTTATTTCAATGATTCCATCCATGGATTTTTGCGGCAGCTCCGTCAGGAGAATTGGGCGGTAAGCTTAAGATTAAGGGACTGGCAGCTGTAGGCGTAGTAGTGAGTGCAGATTATGCAAAGGTTACACCGGAAGAGGTTACAGATGAAGATTTTACTTTTTCCTGGTCAAGACAGACAGGGGAGAAGGAGTTAACACAGGTAGGTACTGAGAAGACCTATACGATCACTCAGGATGATCTGGGATGCAGACTAGTGCTTGATCTGACCCCTGTAGATGGAAGCGGACTGACAGGTACTCTTACTGCAAAGACGTTAGAGGTAGCTGCAACTGAAGAAGAGGCGAAAGCAGAGGATACACAGCAGGCAGAAACGGCAGATGGAACAGAGAATGCACAGTTGGAAGAAACAGCAGATAATGCAGAAGGCAGTCAGGATTCTGAAAATCAGGACACAGATAGAACAGAAGATGTACAGCAGGATGCAGGAAATGAACAGGAAGATGGATCTCAGAACACAGAAGGTCAGCCGGAGGAAACAACAGAAGGTACTGATGATTCCCAGATGAAAATTTATACAGAAGATCAGCTGCAGGTGGATGAGAACGGAAATGTGCAGACAGATGGATCAGAGAAAGATGGACAGGCAGCAGGTGAAGATGATAAAGATAAAAAGACTTATGAAGCGACTGCCACTGTAGAGGACAGCGAAGATCAGATTTGTGATTTTGGAACAGTAAAGAGTGATCTTGAGGATGTGGAAGCACAGTATGTGCAGATTACGAACACCGGAAATGAGAGCTTGAATTTTTCAGGAGATCAGTCCGGAACATTTTATGGTTCAGGATATTACAGAACCGCTGAGTGCAGGTGAATCTGTAAGCGTATGGATACAGCCGAGGGAAGGGCTGGAACCGGGTGAATATGATGATATGATCACATACCGGACGGAAGAAGGTATTGAGGTTTCTTTTGAAGCGAAGATTGCAGTTGAAGGTGAGGATGATTCATCAGATGACGAAGATCTGAAGCCTTCGGATGAGCCTTCTGCAGAACCGACAGAGACGCCGGATGACAGCGAGGCTCCATCGGCAGGTGACAATGCAGATGCATCTCTTGAGGCACAGTCTCTTGAGGTAAATACAGGAAGTCTTAATTTCAGCGATATCGAAGAAAATTATACACAGGCCAATGAGAAACTGTCCGTAACCGTAACAAATACAGGGGATGGAACTGTCACTTTAAAGATACCGAAATCAGATTATTTTGAGGTGATGAACGAAGATGGAAGTGAAGCTGTATCAGGAATACAGATTGCAAAAGATGATTCTCTTATGTTCATGGTACAGCCAAAAACCGGTCTGACGAAGGGGGATTACAGTGATACCCTGATATTTGAAAGTGAAGAGGATTCGGAAGTAGCAGTGCAGGTAACTGCGGAAGTATCTGTAAAAGAGGCAGAACAGGAACAGATCACAGCAGTTCAGGCAGATCCGGAATCTTTCAGTTATGATGATCTGAAGGAAGGTTATGATACTCCTGAAGCGACGACCATTACACTTACCAATACAGGAAATACAACTGTTTCGCTGATGCAGCCATATGCAGAGTATTTTGATATTGGGGAACTTTCGGCATCAGTGCTGGAGCCGGGAGATTCTGCTGCATTTACAGCAGTACCGGTGACCGGTCTGAAAGTCGGCAATTATCTGGACAGTATTCAGATAGCCCAGACCAGTTCGGAAGGACAGGAGGATGTATTGACAACAATCAAAGCTTCTGCGACTGTTTCGGAAGTGAAAAAGATTTATAAATTATCCGTAACACCGGAAGAACTGAATTTTGGAAAAGCAAAAGAAGGATATAGTGAGGCACCGGAAGCGCAGAAAGTTACAGTGACGAATGAGGGGAATACAAATGTAACTTTAAATGCACCGTCAGGTAAAAACTTTAAAATCGGGAAACTTTCAGCCACAGAGCTTGCACCGGGGGAGAGCTGTACATTTAAAATCCGCCCGAAGGAGGGTTTAAAGGCCGGCTCCTATACAGAGTCAGTTGTGATTGATAATAAACAGCAGATCAGTGCAGAAGTGAAAGTTCAGTTTACGGTTAAAGCTGCCCGCAAGGCGAAAATTGCAGATCCGACAGATAATAAGATTACAGGAATCAGTTCAGATGGATACACAACACAGTCAAAGATTACATTTACAGCAGTCGGAGCGGGTATGGACAATGAAAGTCCGGGAAAGGGAGATGTCCGCTATGTACCGTATAACTGGAAAGTGATCAATACAAATAGCTGGAGCAGTGCACCTTATACTGCTGCATTTGGAATTACGAAGGCCGGAACCTACACATTGACAGTTACATTTGACCGTCAGAAGTATAATGGAAGTGAATGGAAGAATACAGGGGAGCAGGATACTAAACAGGTGAATTTCAGTATTACACAGGCGCAGACTGTAACTGCAACTCCGACTCCACAGCCGAATGGAGCAACTGCGAAATCAGCGGTAAAGACAGGAGATACGACTAATATCACACCGTTTGTGATTATTCTGGCGATTGCAGCAGGATGTATTGTGGGAGTTGTGGTATACAAAAGACGAAAGAAATAAGAGTTATCTGAAGAAAAAAAGTACAGGGGAATATGTAAAATATAAAATTATTAGCACTCATTTTTGGTGAGTGCTAATTTTTTCTTGACTTTTGGAATAAATGGTATTACTATATCTTTCAGAGAAGCAACTTACAGGAGTCAAAAGCTATTTCAAAGGATAAACAGGAGAGGATAGTTTTGGCTCAGGAGGCAGAGCAGGTAAGAATGCAGTATATTGACAGATAAAGTTGCGGCAAATGATTAAAAACAAAAGGAGTGTGGACAGCATGGCTGTAAAACATGGAAATTTATCAATTAACAGTGAAAATATTTTCCCAATCATCAAGAAATGGTTATATTCCGATCATGATATTTTTGTAAGAGAGCTGGTCTCCAACGGATGTGATGCGATCACTAAACTGTAAAAAACTGGAAGTAATGGGAGAATATACTTTTCCGGAAGGATACAAACCGGAGATTCAGGTAATTGTTAATCCCGATGAGAAAACTCTGAAATTCATCGATAATGGTATTGGCATGACTGCTGATGAAGTAGAGAAATACATTACCCAGATTGCTTTTTCAGGTGCAACTCAGTTTCTTGAGAAATATAAAGACAAAACTACAGATGATCAGATGATCGGTCATTTTGGACTTGGATTTTATTCTGCATTTATGGTGGCGGATGAAGTGCATATTGATACACTTTCCTATACAGAAGGTGCACAGCCTGTACACTGGTCCTGCGATGGTGGAACAGAATATGATATCCAGGAAGGTAACAAGAATACGATTGGTACAGAAATCACCCTGTTCCTGAATGAAGACTGCCTGGAATTTGCAAACGAGTACCGTATGCGTGAGATTCTTGAGAAATACTGTTCCTTCATGCCGGTTCATATTTACCTTTCCAAAGCAAATGCACCTCAGGAATATGAGACAATTGATGAATCTGAGTTAAGAGACGATGATGTAGTTGTTGAACATATTCATGAGGAAGCAAAGACAGAAGAAAAAGAAAATGATAAAGGTGAAAAGGAAGTTGTTGAAATTTCTCCTGCAAAGGATAAAGTAAAGATCAATAAACGTCCGGTTTCCATCAGTGATATTAATCCGCTCTGGATGAAGCATCCGAATGAATGTACAGATGATGAATACAAGGAATTCTACCGCAAGGTATTTATGGATTATAAGGAACCGTTATTCTGGATACATCTGAATATGGATTATCCGTTTAATTTAAAAGGTATCCTGTACTTCCCGAAGATCAATACAGAGTATGATTCCATTGAAGGAACGATCAAACTTTATAACAATCAGGTATTTATCGCAGATAATATCAAGGAAGTAATTCCTGAATTCCTGCTTCTTCTGAAAGGTGTGATCGATTGTCCGGATCTTCCATTGAACGTGTCACGAAGTGCATTGCAGAATGACGGATTTGTACAGAAGATTTCTGAATACATTTCCCAAAAAAGTGGCAGATAAGCTTACCGTAATGTGCAAGACTGACAGAGAATCTTATGAGAAATACTGGGATGATATCAGTCCGTTTATTAAATATGGCTGTATTAAAGATGCTAAGTTTGCAGGAAAAAATGGGAGATTATGTACTCTTTAAGAATCTTGATGGCAAATATCTCACATTAAAGGACTGCATTGAGGAGAATAAAAAACGAGACAGAAGAAACCTGAGGCTCAGACAGAAGAAAAGAAAGAAGATGCAGCAGAGTCTGAAAACAAAGACAATGCGGAAGCGAAAGAACCTGAGAAGACAGTAATTTTCTATGTAACTGATGAAGTTCAGCAGAGTCAGTATATCAATATGTTTAAGGAAGCAGGAAAAGATGCCGTTATCCTGAAACATAATATTGACAGTGCATTTATTTCCAGTCTTGAGCAGAAACATCAGGAAGTACAGTTTAAGCGTATTGATGCGGATCTGACCGAAGAAATGAAGGGTGAGGGTACTGCCGATGAAGAAACTGTCAAAGCACTGACAGAACTTTTCCGCAAGAGCCTTAATAAAGATAAACTGGAAGTACATGTTGAGAATCTGAAAAACTGAAAATGTATCAGCAATGATGACTCTTTCCGAAGAGAGCCGCCGTATGCAGGATATGATGAAGATGTATAATATGTATGGAATGGATCCGAATATGTTTGGCGGACAGGAAACACTGGTTCTGAATGCGAATCATCCATTGGTTAAATATCTGGCAGAGAATCAGGAATCTGACAAGGCTCCGCTTATCTGTGAACAGCTGTATGACCTTGCGATGATGAGCCATAAACAGCTTTCACCGGACGAAATGACCAGATTTGTTCAGAGAAGCAATGAAATTTTGCTGATGATTGCAAAATAAGATAGAAAGCAGGCAATTTGCCGGCAGATCAATGAGAGGACAGATACGCCTGTCAGAATAGCAGAATATCAAATAAGGAGCGGAGAACAACTTTCGCTCCTTATTTTGTGGAAAACAATTACATTAGTATTGACAAATGTCTTATGAATTCCTATTATTAAGTTGCCGATATTTTAATGAATATGCCGAATCCGCAGAAAATATAACGGGTTACAGAGAATAGTGACTGCAATGGTGCTTCCGGGCAGCCAATATCGTGACTTTCATTTACTTATAGAGAAATGTGTGTAAATAAATGAGATATCCAGATCTGTAAAAACGCAGATTATGGAAGTTACAGGAGGAACGATGTATGAGTGCAGTTTATGGAGTTATTAGAAAATTGGGTGCAACATCAAAGTATAAAGGATATTATTATGTTGTGGATGCAGTAGAAATGGCGCAGAAAATTTATGAGCGTCCGGTAAAAGTCACCAAAGATATTTATCCGGTCATTGCAAGAAAATATAAATCAACGCCGTCTAATGTAGAACACAACATAAGAACACTGGTAAACTTATGTTGGATGAATCATAAGGATACACTGGAAGAAATGGCAGGGTGTACAATGGCAGATAAACCGACGAACAGTGAGTTTATAGATATTCTGGTCTATTATCTGCGTTATTCGGATAAAGACTGATAACAGAATCTACTCATAATTTCTCACAGGGAATGTGATGACTGGAGAGAAAAACAGTCATGGAATCATCCCAGAGATGTTCCAGACGTTTATCCGGACTGAATGAAGTATAAGAAACACCTGTTGTACATAAAAGGGACTGGTTCTTGTACCGGATATTCAGATAAAAGCTTTGCACAGGAATATCTGCAATATGCTGTTCATTTTTTAACAACGACTGTGTCTGATCATGAGAAAGTTCAAATACAATCCTGAAATTCAAAGGTGTGCGTCTGCCGCGTATGATAGAAAAACAATAAGGTTTTACATCATGCCAGAGGGAATATTCTGTGGAATTCTCCTCAAAAGCAGCCTTTGTGTCAGTATCAAAGAAATCGTAATGAAGTTTTCCGTTTATGGTAAAAGTGTTGAAGGTTGTCACAGATGCCTCGACAAGAGAAAAACGGTCAAATACCTCACCGATCAGGAGTTTATTCATAAAATCTTTTACATCAGTAATTTTTAAAGCAAGCATACAACACCTCTCTGATAACATGATTTACAGCTGTTCAGAATTAAAAAAAGACTTCTGGATTGCTGCATATTTCTGAACATATTTGTGGATCAGGCAGCGCTTCCTGCACTTTGCGGGGAGCGTCTTTTTATTATAAAGCACTTTTGAAAAAAAGGAACAGAGTTTTTATTAAAAAGTCTTTTCAAACGCAAAGCGGTGTGATAAGATATATCTGGTATTGAATACTACATATAATGGAAAAGAGGACGATATAATTGAGATATAAGATTATCATAGATAGTTGCGGAGAACTTTTGGACAAATGGAAGAAAGATGAACGTTTTGAATCCGTTCCGCTGACTCTGATGGTAGGAGCTGAACAGATCATAGATGATGAAACATTTGATCAGGCAGAGTTTATTGATAAAGTGGCAGCCTGCCCGGAATGTCCGAAATCAGCCTGCCCGTCACCTGAGAGATATATGAGAGCATATGACTGCGAGGCTGAGCATATTTATGCAGTGACTTTGTCTTCTGAGCTGAGTGGTTCCTATAACAGTGCGTTACTTGGCAGAGATCTTATTATGGAGGATCATCCGGATAAAAAAATCCATGTGTTTAATTCCCGTTCCGCATCCATCGGGGAAAGCCTGATCGGAATGAAGATACAGGAATGCGAAGAAGCAGGGATGAGTTTTGAAGAAGTTGTTTCAACTGTGGAACATTATATTGAAGGACAGCATACATTTTTTGTACTTGAGAATCTTGATACTTTGAGAAAGAACGGCCGTCTCAGCAAAGTGAAAGCGTTAGTGGCCAGTGCACTGAAAATCAAACCGGTCATGGGTTCTACGGATGATGGAAATATCTGCCAGCTGGATCAGGCAAGAGGCATGAATCGTGCTCTGATCAAGCTTGTAGAGCAGGTAATCGAGAAAACTCCGGACAGTGCAGAGAAGGTTCTTGCCATCAGTCACTGCAATTGTCCGGCAAGAGCACAGGTGCTCAAAGAGGCTTTTGAAGAGAGAATGAAACTTGCAAAGATCGTAGTCCTTGATACAGCGGGTGTAAGTTCTATGTATGCAAATGACGGCGGAGTGATCGTTGCAGTATAAACTAATTGTTTTCTTTTGCAGTAAAGTGTGCTATAATCAGAAAATACGAAATATTGATGCAAAGGAGATCTATCATGAGCCAGAAGAAAGTCGATGCTTATAAGGCCAGAAAAGGACTGCATAACAAAACAGACAGAAAAGAAAAAGTACTTTTTGGACTGGAAATGTTTGCCTGGGCATTCATTTGTGTTGTGATTGTTGCATGGATTGGTTATTCTGCATATGTAAAAGTGACAGGAGCCAAAGAGAATGTGGTTCAGAATACAGTAATGGATACTACTGCACTTGACAATTACATTTCGAATCTGTCAACAGATGCATCCGATGGTACAGACAGCACTGATGCAGATACAGCGGAGGAAGAAGATACAACAGCTTCCACTGATACAGACAGTGAAGATGCTGATGCAGCAGACACAACCGCAGATGATTCTGAAACGGAAACCGCAGATAAATCTGAAGAAGCAGATGATACAAATGTAGCAGACGATAAAGCTGCAGAAACAGCAGATTCAACAACGGATGCAGACAGCGCAGATGCTAAATAGAAATTGAATCTCTGATGGATTCACAGAAGAAAAGCAATAAAAAATCCCCGGATGATCCGGGGAATTTTTTTGAGGTTTAATCCGTATAGAAAAGTGCGGAATTCAATCCTCTCGCGTTAACAAAAATTATAAATTATAATTTTGTAACGTTTGCAGCCTGCATACCACGAGCGCCTTCTGTTAAGTCGTATGTTACAGCCTGTCCTTCTTCAAGGGATTTGAATCCTTCACCATTGATAGCGGAGAAATGTACAAATACGTCTGCACCGTCTTCACCAGTGATAAATCCGTAACCTTTTTCTGCGTTGAACCATTTTACAGTTCCCTTGTTCATGTTGTTACCTCCATAAAAAAGTAAAAAAACTTATATAGTTTCTGGACAAATAAAAAAGTCACCATGATTTTACAGATTATATACTGTTATATAATCTCTAAAAATCCAGTGACTATACATTAAATAATCCAGATATGAACTGATTATATCTCCCGCATTTTGAATTGTCAAGCAAAAAAGGACTGCACATCAGTAAAAAAATGGCTTTATAAAAGAAGAAGTTTCGTGTATTATGTATATCAGAAAGTTATTGTCAAACGACAACGAAGGGAGAGAATTGCATGGGTATTCTGATTCAGGGAGGACGTATCGTAGATGCGGCTACTGACACTGATAAAAAAGGGCGATATTTATCTGGAAGATGGCGTGATCACCGAGATCGGTGAGAAACTTTAAAATAAAAGATAAAAGCGACAAAGTAATAGATGCGAAGGGATGTCTGGTAATGCCGGGACTGATCGATCTTCACGTTCATTTCAGAGATCCGGGACAGACACAGAAAGAGGATATAGAGACAGGTTCCCGGGCTGCTGCAAGAGGTGGTGTGACAACGGTTGTTGCAATGCCGAATACAACACCGGTAATTGACAGTCCGGATCGTGTAAATTATGTGCATAATAAGGCAAAACAGCTTGCCGGCATTCATGTGCTCCAAGCAGGTGCCATTACGCAGGGGGAGAAGGGACAGGAACTTTCTGATATCGAAGGAATGGTAAAAGCGGGAATCCCGGCATTATCTGAAGACGGCAAATCTGTTATGAATACCAGACTTTGCAAAGAAGCTATGGAAGTGGCAGAGAAATTCAATGTTCCGAATTTTTGCTCACTGTGAGGATATTGATCTGCGCGGTGATGGATGTATGAATGAGGATGAGAATGCGCGGAGACTTGGTCTGCCAGGTATCTGCAATGCAGTTGAGGATGTGATCGCAGCGAGAGATATTCTTCTTGCCAGAGAGACAGGGGCAAGACTGCATCTGTGCCATTGTTCCACAGAAGGTGTTGCGAAGATGATGGAGATTGTGAAGGAAGAGGGATTGGACAATATCACAGCAGAGGTTTGCCCGCATCATTTTATCCTCACTTCCGATGATATTAAATGTGATGATCCAAACTATAAGATGAACCCTCCTCTTCGTACGAAGAAAGATGTAGATGCACTGATCCGAGGACTGAAGGATGGTTCCTTTAAAGTGATCAGTACAGATCATGCACCTCATGCAGTGCCGGAGAAGACAGGCTCTATCCGGAATGCGGCTTTTGGCATTGTGGGAATTGAGACAAGCTTTGCATTGTCTTATACTGCACTTGTAGAAACTGGAATTCTTACAATCTCACAGCTTATTGAGAAAATGAGCTGGAACCCAGCACAGATTCTGGGAAGTGACAGAGGTACACTTCAGAAGGGACATCCGGCAGACATTGTCATTGCAGACATTGATCACGAATATAAAATAGATAAAAATGAATTTGCTTCCAAAGGACGCAACACACCATTTGACGGATGGAAAGTAAAGGGAAAAATTCTCTATACAATCTGTGATGGAAAAGTTGTATACCAGAATGCATAAAAATACCATATCAATATTCAGGAGGAAAGACTCATGATCAACAAACTTATTGAAAACATTAAAAAAACAAACGCTCCTATCGTAGTAGGACTGGATCCGATGCTCAACTATATCCCGCAGCATATTCAGAAGAAAGCTTTTTCTGAACTGGGGGAAACATTAGAGGGAGCAGCAGAAGCTATCTGGCAGTATAATAAAGGAATCGTTGATGCGATCAGCGATCTGATCCCTGCAGTGAAACCACAGATCGCAATGTATGAGCAGTTTGGTATTCCGGGCTTAATGGCATATAAGAACACCATTGATTATTGCAAAGAAAAAGGTCTGGTAGTTATTGGAGATATCAAACGAGGTGACATTGGTTCCACATCTGCTGCATATGCAGTCGGACATCTGGGTAAAGTTCAGGTGGGAAGTAACAGAATCGCAGGTTTTGACGAAGATTTTGCGACAATCAATCCATATATGGGATCTGACAGTGTCAACCCGTTTATCGATGTATGTAAAGAAGAGAACAAAGGGCTTTTTGTACTCGTAAAAACATCCAATCCGTCCAGCGGAGAGTTTCAGGACAGAATCATTGACGGACGTCCGCTTTATGAGTGGGTTGGAGAGAAGGTTGCCCAGTGGGGAGAATCACATATGGGAAATGAATACAGCTATGTAGGTGCTGTAGTAGGTGCAACCTATCCGGAAATGGGAAAAACTCTCCGTAAGATCATGCCGAAAACCTTCATCCTGGTACCGGGATATGGTGCACAGGGCGGAAAAGGTGCCGATCTTGTTCATTTCTTTAATGAAGACGGACTTGGTGCGATCGTCAATTCCTCCAGAGGAATCATTGCAGCTTACAAACAGGAAAAATATGCTTCCTTTGGTGAATTAAATTATGCAGATGCATCCCGCCAGGCGGTAAAAGATATGATCGAAGACATCAGTACTGCTTTAAACAATCGCTAGGAGGCATGAAATGAGCGAAAAGACAAGAGAAATCTGCACTGTTGTAAGTCAGGAGAGCATTGGTGCAGGCATTTACAGTATGTGGATCCAGACTGACAGAATTGCAGCAGATGCGAAACCAGGACAGTTTGTATCTCTTTATACAAATGATAAATCCAAAATTCTTCCCAGACCGATCAGTCTTTGTGAGATTGACAAAGAAAATGGCCGTCTTCATCTGGTTTACAGAGTGACCGGACAGGGAACCGGAACCGATGAATTTTCACAGATGAAAGCCGGAGATACCATTCCGGTACTGGGACCTCTGGGAAATGGTTTTCCTGTAGAGAAGGCTGAGGGGAAAAAAGTTTTCCTTATGGGTGGTGGAATCGGTGTTCCTCCGATCCTGGAACTTGCAAAGCAGATGAAATGTGAGAAAAAACAGATCATTGCAGGATACAGGGACTGTCATACGTTCCTCAGAGAGGAATTTGAGGCGGCGGGAACACTTTATATTGCCACAGAGGATGGCAGTGTGGGAACAAAAGGCAATGTTATGGATGCTATCAGAGAGAATGCTCTGGAAGCGGATGTGATCTATGCCTGCGGACCAACTCCGATGCTTCGTGCAATCAAGAAATATGCCGAAGAAAATGGGATTGAATGTTATATTTCCCTGGAGGAACGTATGGCATGCGGAATCGGTGCCTGCCTTGCCTGTGTGTGCAAATCCAGAGAAAAAGATGCACATAGCAATGTGAATAATAAGAGAATCTGCAAGGATGGCCCGGTATTTCTTTCTACGGAGGTGGAAATCTGATGGATATGAGTGTAAATATTGCCGGCGTAGAGTGGAAAAATTCCGGTAACAGTGGCATCCGGAACCTTTGGTTCAGGAGCAGAATTTGCTGATTATGTAGATATTAATAAGCTGGGAGCAGTGACAACCAAGGGCGTAGCCAATGTCCCGTGGGTCGGAAATCCGACTCCGCGTGTGGCTGAAGTTTACGGAGGCATGATGAATGCGATTGGTCTGCAGAATCCTGGTATCGATCTTTTCTGTGAGAGGGATATTCCTTTTTTTGAAACAGTATGATACAAAGATCATTGTAAATGTATGCGGTCATGCGCCGGAAGAATATCTGGCAGTGGTGGAACGTTTGGCAGATCAGCCAATTGATATGATGGAGATTAATATTTCCTGCCCGAATGTAAACGCAGGATTCCTTGCATTTGGTCAGGATGCACATCATGTAGAGGAACTTACCGCTCAGATCAAAAAGATTGCAAAACAGCCTGTGATCATGAAGTTAACACCGAATGTCACAGATATCACAGAGATTGCAAAAGGTGCGGAAGCAGGCGGTGCAGATGCGGTATCCCTGATCAATACACTGACAGGAATGAAGATTGATATCAACAGGAAGACTTTTGCGCTTGCAAATAAAACCGGTGGTGTTTCCGGACCGATTGTGAAACCGATTGCTGTCCGTATGGTTTATCAGGTTGCACAGGCAGTCAATATCCCGATCATCGGAATGGGCGGAATTTCCTGCGCAGAGGATGCAATTGAGTTTATTCTTGCAGGAGCCAGCGCAGTATCTGTGGGTACTGCAAATTTCCACAATCCGGCAGTGACACTGGAAGTGATCGATGGAATTGAAGCGTACATGAAGAAGAATGGATTCAATTCCGTAAAAGAGATGGTTGGTATTGTAAAATAAAACAGATACAGGAGGCATAACATAAGATGGAACAGTATAAACAGGAATTTATTGAATTTATGGTAGACAGTGAAGTTCTGAAATTCGGAGAATTCACCCTTAAAAGCGGAAGAAAGTCCCCGTTTTTTATGAATGCAGGCGGATATGTGACAGGTTCTCAGTTAAAGAAACTGGGTGAGTACTACGCACATGCCATTCATGATAAATATGGCGATGATTTCGATGTGCTTTTCGGACCTGCATATAAGGGAATCCCGTTAAGTGTTGTAACTGCAATTGCATTCAGCGAATTATATGGAAAAGAAATCCGCTACTGTTCAGACCGTAAGGAAGAAAAAGACCATGGTGCAGATAAGGGAAGCTTCCTCGGAAGTAAATTAAAAGACGGCGATCGTGTAGTGATGATCGAAGATGTAACAACATCCGGTAAATCCATGGAAGAGACAGTACCGAAGGTAAAAGGTGCGGCTGATGTGGAAATCGTCGGTCTTATGGTTTCTCTGGACCGCATGGAAGTCGGAAAAGGCGGCGTGAAGTGTGCCCTTGACGAAGTCCATGACCTTTATGGGTTTGAAACAAATGCGATTGTTACAATGAAAGAGGTCATTGAACATCTTTATAATAAAGAATATAAAGGAAAAGTAATCATTGACGATACATTGAAAGCCGCAATCGACGCATATTATGAGCAGTACGGTGCAAAATAAGCAAATACAGGTAACAGCGATTTATAAATAAGATATCATGATCTGCGAAAGCAGATCATGATACTGATGAGGACGATTATGAACGCAAAAAATTTATAAAACCATGTCTTCCACAGGAGCCTGCAGTCTGACAGTCGGGATCATTGTACTGGCAACGGGAATCGTAACAGGGATCATGATGATCGTAAACGGTGCAAGACTGCTGAAAAAGAAATCAGAGATATTGATATAAAAGGCTTCAGAAACAGGAGAAAACATTGGAAAAAAGAAACGAAGCATATCATACGGACACTGGGAACCATTTTGTTTATCCTGTATGTTCTGGCACTGATTTATTTTCTGTTCTTTTCAGAAGAATACGGAAGAGCAGCAATGGAAGAAAGACAGTACAGATATAATCTGATACCGTTTGTTGAGATAAGGCGTTTCTGGGTATACAGAAAACAGCTTGGACTTATGGCGGTAGTTACAAATCTTTTTGGAAATGTAATTGGTTTTCTTCCATTTGGATTTATACTGCCGGTTATTCTGGACAAAATGAGAAGCGGATGGCTGATCGTACTGGCAGGATTTGGGCTTAGTGTTACGGTAGAGGTCATCCAGCTTATTACAAAGGTTGGGTGCTTTGACGTAGATGATATGATATTGAATACAGCAGGGGCGGCTCTTGGATATCTGCCTTTTTTTTATCTGCGATCACCTGAGGAGAAAAATTTATGGCAAAAAGATATAGATATGCGTTTGCAAAGAAAAGAGAGGCACAGCAGGGAAAACTGTCAGCAGTGCTGGCGGCTGTTTCACTGGTTTTATTTGTGACTGCAGTTTTGCTGGCAATTTTTTTTGCAGGGACAATACGGATATATTGTAGGCGGGATCAGTCTTTGCGCAATGCTTCTGTCTGTATATGGATTTGCGATGGGACTGAAAAGCTTTTCAGAAGAAAACCGGACACACAAAGCAGGTATGATCGGCTCTATTGCAAACGGAATCATAATGATCGGATGGCTGGGAATCTTTCTGATGGGAATTTCCGGCTGATTAACAGGGAAGTCTGATAGAAAAAGGAGAAATATAGTTTGGACGAATGGGTTATGGAACGGTATGAATTGGCGAAAGAAAGAATCGCTCAGATACCGGACGAGAAAATGGCAGAAGAACCGTTACTGCGACTTTTTTTTACAAAAGAAGCAATGTTTTTACAGCAGGTGATTCATGTGATGGACCATGGAATTGCGGGGAAAAATCTTGAAGAACTTCAGGAACAGAATCATGAATTATATCAGGATATTCTGCCCGAAAATTATGAAAATTCTTATGGAAATCCTGCATATGCACAGAAAATGCTGGGAGAATACGGAAAAGTATTTACCTTTCTTTATACAGAACTTCATGGCACGATTGCTTATGCGTTTGAAAAAAAAAGCATGGGATCTTACGGTTGTACTTGAATTGTTTCTGGAAATCTATTCTGCATTTACGCAGGAAGAAATTCCTGCTGAGAAACAGGTGAAAGAAATTCTCGTTTCCTATGTGAATGACTACTGCCAGGATATGGTGGAAAATCGGATCAGAGAGGCGATTGATCCTGAGAATAATTTTGTGGTTGAAATGATCATGGATTCTGATCTGAGCGATCTGAGTTATCTGTATCAGTCCGGCGAATATGTATCGGAAAATGAACTGAAAACAGCAGAATTTATGAATTCACTTTCCCAGAGGGAAATTGATGAGATGGCACGTACTTATACAGAAGGCTATCGGATGGGATTCATCACAGGAAGAAAAGATATTACAAAGAAGAAAACGGTTAATATACGTTATCATCTTGGCTTTGAGCGTATGGTAAAAGCGGCTGTTCTTCAGTTCCGGGAGATGGGGCTGCAGACGGTTATTTACCGCCATGCACTTCATGCGGTGAACAGACGGAATCAGTTCAGAAATGGATTTACAGGAGGAATTGCAAATCCGCAGTTTGATTATGACCACAGACAGGACAGTGCGCTGTTCTGGATCCGGATTTTGTAAAGCGTAAACTTCGTGCCATGCAGACTTCTTATGATGAATATGCAGATCTGGCAGATGTACATGGCGGACCGGCTGTGATCGAGACATTTGGAGAGAAGCCGTTTTCACCGGTAAGTAAACCGGAAAGCTGGGCGTTTACAGAAGCACAGCAGAAGCTTCAGCTGGAACTGGACAATGAATCCGGTCAAATCACAAATCGTTATATCAAAGGTGAGGAAAGAAGTTTTACGATCATTGCTTATCCGATACCTGAGATCGGAGAGGATTTTCCGGAAATTTTCCGCGAGATCGTAAAGATCAATACATTGGATTATAAGAAATATCAGAAGATCCAGCAGACGATCATAGATACTCTTGATACCTGTGAATGGGTGGAAATCGAGGGAAAGGGAGAGAATGAGACAGATCTGCTCATTCATCTTCATACATTAACAGATGCGAAAATACAGACAAATTTTGAGAACTGTGTGGCAGATGTAAATATTCCTCTGGGTGAAGTATTTACTTCACCGGTGCTTGCAGGAACAGGCGGAATGCTTCATGTTTCAAAAGTATATCTTAATGGACTACAGTTTTGTGACCTGAAGCTTGTGTTTGACTGCGGACAGGTGATCGATTACAGCTGTTCTAATTTTGAGACAGAGGAAGAGAACCGTAAATATATTGAAGATAATATTCTGTTCCATCATCCGAAACTTGCAATGGGAGAATTTGCGATCGGAACTAATACAACAGCTTATGTGGCAGCGCAGAAATATAATATCGCAGACAAACTTCCGATTCTGATCGCGGAGAAAATGGGACCGCATTTTGCAGTTGGTGATACCTGTTACAGCTGGTCAGAAGATACTCCGGTCTATAATCCGGATGGTAAAGAGATTATCGCAAGGGACAATGAGATTTCCGAGATGCGAAAAGAAGACGTCAGCCTTGCTTATTATGGATGTCACACAGATATTACGATTCCATATGACGAACTGGGAAGCATCCGTACGATTGATGATGAGGGGGATATGATCTCTATTATTGAAGATGGAAGATTTGTCCTTCCGGGTACGGAAGCTCTGAACGAGCCGTTTGGGGAATAAAGGCATTTTCCTGTTAAGTTCGGAATACAAAAAAATTTATTAGTTCGTTAAAATATTTCTTTGCATTAATTTTATTGACAGAAAAAGGGAATCTTAGTAGAATCTACGGTTAGAGAGGGTTTTGATAAAATCTTTCTGACCGTACTTTTTTTATCAATAAAATAAAAACAAAGTCCCGGACAGATAAAATCTGGTCTGTCTGAGAATACTTGAGAAGAAAAGGAGAATAATCATGGCAAAAGTAGGAATTGTGATGGGCAGCGACTCAGATATGCCGATCATGAGCAAAGCAGCAGACATTCTGGAGAAACTGGGAATTGATTACGAGATAAAGATCATTTCCGCACACAGAGAACCGGATGTCTTTTTTCGAATATGCAAAAACAGCAGAGGAAAAAGGCTTTAAAGTAATCATCGCAGGTGCAGGAATGGCAGCTCATCTGCCGGGAATGTGCGCGGCAATCTTCCCGATGCCGGTTATCGGAATTCCTATGCACACCACTTCTCTGGGAGGAAGAGATTCCCTTTATTCTATCGTACAGATGCCGTCAGGAATCCCGGTTGCAACAGTCGCTATCAACGGAGGCGCAAACGCAGGACTTCTGGCAGCTAAGATACTTGCAACATCAGATGAGAAACTTCTTGCAAAATTAAAGACTTACAGCCAGGAATTAAAAGAACAGGTGGAAGCAAAAGACGCAAGATTACAGGAAGTCGGATATAAAAATTACTAAGATAACTCAGGTCCATAAACAGGATCAGGGGTAAAAACGGAGGATTATCATGGATTACAAGACCGCTGGAGTAGATATTGAAGCAGGATATAAATCAGTAGAGCTGATGAAAGAGCATGTAAAGAGAACCATGCGTGAAGAAGTGCTGGGAGGACTGGGAGGATTTTCCGGTGCCTTTTCTCTTGCTAAGATCAAAGAAATGGAAGAACCGGTATTATTATCAGGTACAGACGGATGTGGAACTAAAGTAAAACTTGCTATGGTTATGGACAAGCATGACACCATTGGCATTGATGCAGTTGCCATGTGTGTCAATGATATTGCATGTGCAGGCGGAGAACCATTATTCTTCCTTGATTATATTGCATGTGGTAAGAATTATCCGGAAAAGATTGCAGCTATCGTAGGCGGCGTTGCAGAAGGCTGTGTGCAGTCAGATGCAGCTCTGATCGGCGGTGAGACAGCAGAGCATCCGGGACTGATGCCGGAAGACGAATATGACCTGGCTGGTTTCGCAGTAGGTGTCTGCGATAAAAAAGGAGATGATCACAGGTGAAGAACTGAAAGCAGGAGATGTTTTGATCGGTATGGCATCCACAGGTGTTCACAGTAACGGATTTTCTCTTGTCCGTAAAGTTTTTGATATGACAAAGGAATCTCTTGATACTTATTATGAAGAACTTGGAACAACACTTGGTGAAGCACTTCTGGCACCAACCAGAATCTATGTAAAAGCATTAAAGAGCATTAAAAATGCCGGAGTTCGTGTGCACGCATGCAGTCATATCACAGGCGGCGGTTTTTATGAAAATATTCCGCGTATGCTTAAAGAGGGAACACGTGCAGTTGTGGAAAAGAACAGCTATCCGGTACTTCCAATCTTCAAACTTCTTGCTGAAAAAGGCAATATTGATGAACAGATGATGTACAATACTTATAACATGGGACTTGGAATGATCCTTGCTGTAGATGCAGCAGATGTGGACAAAACAATGGAAGCGATCAAAGCAGCAGGTGACACTCCGTACGTAGTAGGACGTATCGAAGATGGTGAAAAGGGAGTGACTTTATGTTAAAAGTCGGTGTACTGGTTTCAGGAGGCGGCACGAATCTGCAGGCTATTCTGGATGCCATTGACTGTGGAAAGATTACAAATGCAGAAGTTTCTCTGGTTATCAGCAATAATCCGAAGGCTTATGCGCTGGAGAGAGCAAAGAATCATAACATAGAAGCTGTATGTATTTCCCCAAAACAGTTTGAGAACAGAGAAGAATTTCACAGGGCACTTCTTGCGAAGCTGAAAGAAAGTGGCGTAGAGCTTATCGTTCTGGCGGGATTTCTTGTGGCTATTCCTCCAATGATCGTGGAAGCGTATCCAAATAAGATCATCAATATCCACCCGTCACTGATTCCGGCTTTCTGTGGAGTGGGCTATTATGGATTGCATGTACATGAGAAAGCTCTGGAAAGAGGCGTACGTGTGACAGGTGCGACCGTACATTTTGTTGACACAGGTACAGATACAGGTCCGATCATTCTTCAGAAGGCCGTAAAGATTAAATCTGATGATACCCCGGAAGTTCTTCAGAGACGTGTTATGGAGAAAGCGGAGTGGAAGATTCTTCCGAAAGCTATCAATCTTATTGCCAATGACAAAGTGAAAGTGGTGGATGGAAGAGTAGAAACAGAGGAATTTGATACAGAAGAGTAGATAAAGGAGCAAAAATAAAATGAAAGTCTTGATCGTAGGCAGCGGTGGAAGAGAACATGCCATTGCATGGAGTGTTTCAAAGAGTCCGAAAGTGGATAAAATTTATTGTGCACCTGGAAATGCAGGGATTGCAGAACTTGCAGAATGTGTAGATATCGGTGCTATGGAGTTTGAGAAACTTGCTGATTTTGCTCAGGAGAAAGCAATCGATCTTACCATTATCGGTATGGATGATCCTCTGGTTGGCGGTGTGGTAGATGTATTTGAAGCACGTGGTCTGAAAGTCTTTGGCCCGAGAAAGAATGCAGCTATCCTTGAAGGCTCCAAAGCGTTCTCAAAAGATCTGATGAAAAAATACAATATTCCGACAGCAGCATATGAGAATTTTGATGATCCTGAGAAAGCACTGGAATATCTCCGCACAGAAGCCAGATTTCCAATTGTCCTGAAGGCTGATGGTCTTGCACTCGGCAAGGGAGTACTGATCTGTCAGGATCTGAAAGAGGCAGAAGATGGCGTAAAAGAGATCATGGAAGATAAGAAATTCGGAAATGCCGGAAATATCATGGTCATCGAAGAATTTATGACAGGACGTGAAGTCTCTGTGTTATCATTTGTAGATGGAAAAACTATCCGTACAATGACATCCGCACAGGATCATAAACGCGCTCAGGACGGTGATCAGGGATTGAATACGGGCGGAATGGGAACTTTCTCCCCGAGTCCGTTCTACACAGAAGAGGTAGATGAATTCTGCAGGAAATATGTATATCAGCCGACAGTGGACGCAATGGCTGCAGAAGGACGCCCATTTAAGGGAATCATTTTCTTTGGTCTTATGCTTACCGCAGATGGCCCGAAGGTATTGGAATATAATGCACGCTTCGGAGATCCGGAAGCACAGGTAGTCCTGCCACGTATGAAGAATGATATCATTGAAGTAATGGAAGCTTGCGTAAATGGAACACTGGACCAGGTAGACCTTCAGTTCGAGGATAATGCAGCAGTGTGCGTAGTACTTGCAAGTGATGGATATCCTGTAAAATATGAAAAGGTATCCCAATGTACGGCTTTGAAAATTTCAAGGCAAAGACGGATATTACTGCTTCCACGCAGGAACCAAACTGAAAGACGGTCAGATTGTTACTAATGGTGGTCGTGTTCTGGGAATTACTGCGACAGGCAAAGATTTAAAAGAAGCAAGAAAGAATGCATATGAAGCTACAGAGTGGATTACATTCGCAAATAAATATATGCGCCATGATATTGGAAAAGCAATTGATGAAGCATAAAAAATATTGATGTTTAAAAATAAACAGGAGACAAAGCTGGGATAAAAGTCCCATTCTTGTCTCCTGTTTATGGTTGGCAGATACTTCTTCTGTCCAAAATGATCTCGATGTAATATTTTTTGAAAGAACGATAGAATCCACATAAATTATTTTGCATAAATAATACGAGCGATTTCCTTTACTTTTCATGCAATCTGTTATAAAATAGAAAAGTGCTGTAAAGCAAAGTTACAGATTGAGATGAATTGTAACGTAGCAGAAACAGCAAGGAGAAAGTTACTGTTCAGCATATGCACAGTAATGGGAGAAATATTATGAACAGGAAAAGTCAGAAAGAGATTCAGGTGACGACACATATGGTGCGCCAGTTTCTGCAGGAGAATGAAGATACCGGTTATCGGGATTTTCACAGCAATCTTCTGCCGGGTGTGGATAATGTTATGGGAATCAGACTTCCGGTGTTGCGAAAATTTGCAAAGCAGCTTTCTGGTATGGACTGGCAGGAATGGTTTGAACAGGCGGATGACCAGTGGTATGAAGAAACGATGCTTCGCGGATTGGTGAGTGCTTATGCAAAGATGGAATGCAAAGAACGCTTAACATATGTGGCAAAATTTGTGCTGGACATTAATAACTGGGCAGTATGCGATTGCTTTTGCAGTACATTAAAAGATGCAGATAAATACCAGACAGAATACTGGGATTTTATTGAAACGTATTTTACTTCGAATAAAGAATACGAAGCAAGATTTGCGGCAGTCATGCTTCTGGGACATTTTGTGAAGCGTGAATATTTGAAAGAGAGTATCAGACGTCTGGAGAGTATCACTCAGCAGGGATATTATGCAAAGATGGCAGTGGCGTGGGCAGTATCTGTATATTTTGCGGCATTTCCGGATGAGATGCTGACATACTTGCAGGACGGTCACAAACTGGATGAATTTACATATAAGAAATCACTACAGAAGATCACAGAGTCTTATCGTGTTGATAAGGAAATGAAAAAGATCATAAAAGAAATGAGACAGAGAGGATAAAATAATGGGAATCAGCAAAGAAGAAGCAATCAAGGAATTACAGAACAGAGAGACAGTATTTGTTGCATACTCACAGGCTACCAAACTGCCATATGTGAAATGTGACGAAGAGACTTATAATGACCAGGCATGGATTTTTTCCACAGAAGAAGGAATCAAAGAATTCGGCAAAAAAATGCTGGAAGAAAAGGTTCTTCTTATGGGTATGAAATTTACCAAGAAGGATTATCCCAGATTATATGGAACTTTCTATGCAATTGGCGTAAATACAGTTGTATGGGTAGATGGTGAAGATAAGATTGAGATTGATCTTCCTGATATTGCAAAACAGGCAGATATGAGCAAGATTGAGCCGGCTAAGAGACCGCTTCTGAATCCTACACTGGAGCTTTCCGGCATTTACTTTATGCAGGAACTCCGCCGTCCGGTAGAAAAGGATCAGCATGGAAATCTTCGTGAGCTTGAGGAAGAACTGATCGTAAACCTGAAGAAATCCGAATATCTGGTTGCTATGAATGTAGATCCTGAAGATCCTAAGAAGATCAATATTCCGTATCTCAAAAATTAAAAAAGGAAGAAATTCTCCAAGCCTGTATTTACAGACGTTATGGAACTTGAGAAGTTTACAAAAGGTCAGAAGCTGCGTATTGCGAAAGTACCGTTTGCAAAACTTCCGGAGCTGTTAATCGATAAGGCAATGGCTTATGCAGTTAATCCATTAGGCTTTAACCTTGTTCTGAACAGAGAACAGCTCAATAAGATCATTGGCTTAAAATAATCAAGTCATGTAGATGAAATTCAGTTGACAGAAAGAAGATAAAGGGTGTGCATGCTGTGTGAGAACATGGCAGTACACCCCTTTTTTGTTTTGAAAAATAATACAGCAATACGTCTTTCTGTTGCTAAAAAAATGTTGGTTTGTGCTAGGATATGTGTAACACAAAAAGGAGAAGAAAACGTATGATGATAGAAATAGATTTCAGCAGTGATGAAGCCATTTACATCCAGCTGACCAATCAGATCATCATGGGGATTGCTACGTCAAGACTGCAGGAGGGAGATACACTGCCATCAGTGAGACAGCTTGCAGATACAGTTGGGATAAATATGCATACAGTAAATAAAGCATATTCACTGTTGCGACAGGAGGGATTTGTCACTATCGACCGCAGACGTGGTGCAGTGATTTCTATTGATGTAAATAAACGGAAAGCATTGGAAGAACTGAAACAGAATCTCATGGTGGCGCTTGCGAAAGGATGTTGCAAGAGCGTAAGCAGAGAGGAAGTACATCAGCTTATTGATGAGATTTTTGACGAATATGATGAAAACAGATAGGAGAGGACATGGAGAGACAATTTACCAGACAGGCAGAGAATGCCCTCAAATTGGCAAAGACAACTGCGAAAACCTGTGGACATGGATATATCGGAACAGAACATCTTCTTGCAGGTCTTTTGAAAGAACCTGAAGGCACTGCGGGAAAAGTGCTGCAGGAATTTAACGTAGAAGAAGAAAAACTCAGGGAACTTATCAGTAGCCTGGTTACACCGGTTCAGGGCAATACTGCGGCAGCAGAAACAAAAGATCCCCAGTACAGCCCGAGAGCAAGAAGGATCATTGAACAGGCGAAGGAAGATGCTGAGAGTATGGAATGTCTTTGCGGAACAGAGCACCTGTTGCTTTCGCTTCTGAAAGAGACAGACTGCGTAGCAACCAGACTGCTTTTTACAATGGGAGTAAATATCCAGAAGTTGTTTGCGGCTATCCTGACAGCTATGGGATTTGACAATGATACCATTGCAGAGGAATTTCAGTACGCAAGGAATGCGGGAAACAAAAAAGTGACCAGTACCCCTACGCTGGATCAGTACAGTCGTGACCTGACACAGCTTGCAGCAGAGGGAAAACTGGATCCTGTGATAGGGCGTGATAAAGAAATTACCAGACTGATTCAGATTCTGAGCAGACGTACGAAGAATAATCCGTGTCTGACAGGGGAACCCGGAGTAGGTAAGACTGCCATTGTAGAGGGACTTGCACAGCGCATCGTTATGGGAATGGTTCCGGATACAGTGAAGGATAAGCGTCTTGTTGTGTTAGATCTTTCCGGCATGGTTGCGGGAAGCAAATACAGAGGTGAATTTGAGGAACGCATTAAGAATGTGATCCAGGAAGTAAAAGAACATCAGGGAATTCTGCTGTTCATTGATGAAATCCATACCATCATCGGAGCAGGTGGAGCGGAGGGAGCACTGGATGCTTCTAATATCCTGAAACCTTCTCTTTCCAGAGGTGAGATTCAGCTTATCGGCGCGACTACTCTGGAGGAATACCGTAAATATATTGAAAAAGACGCAGCATTGGAACGAAGATTCCAGCCTGTGACAGTGGAAGAACCATCTTCAGAGGAGACTGTTGAGATCCTTAAAGGTCTGCGTCCATATTATGAGAAACATCATGGGGTAAAGATTGAAGATGAGGCACTTGAGGCAGCAGTAAAAATGTCACAAAGATATATCAATGACCGTTTCCTTCCGGATAAGGCAATTGATATTATTGATGAAGCAGCATCAAAGGTTCAGCTTGCGGGTTATCAGTCAGCACCTGAAATGGAACAATATGAACTGGAACTGAATGAACTTCGTGAGGAGAAAGAACAGGCAGTTAAGACTGCAGATATTGAACGCGCAAAAAAAGCACAGGTACGCCAAAATGAAGTGGAAGCCGAAATGGAGAAAATCCGCATTAAGACTGAACGTAGAAATAAGAGGAAGAAACTTGTTGTAGATGAAGCTGCTATTGCAGAGACGATTTCTGACTGGACAAAGATTCCTCTTCAGAAACTGACAGAGGGAGAAACCAAACGTCTTGCTCGTCTGGAGAAAGAACTTCATAAACGTGTGATCGGACAGGATGAGGCAGTGAAAGCTGTTGCGCAGGCAGTGAAACGGGGAAGAGTAGGACTTAAAGATCCGAACCGTCCCATTGGTTCTTTCCTTTTCCTTGGACCTACAGGTGTTGGTAAGACAGAACTTTCCAAGGCTCTGGCAGAAGCTGTCTTTGGAAGTGAACAGGCGATGATTCGTGTAGATATGTCCGAATATATGGAGAAACACAGTGTCTCCAAGCTGATCGGTTCTCCTCCGGGATATGTAGGATATGAAGAAGGCGGCCAGCTCAGTGAGAAGGTCCGCAGAAATCCGTACAGTGTATTGCTTTTTGATGAGATTGAGAAGGCACATCCGGATGTGTTTAATATACTTTTACAGGTGCTGGATGACGGTCATATTACAGATGCACAGGGAAGAAAAGTCGACTTCAAACAGACGATTATTATTATGACTTCCAACGCAGGGGCACAGGCGATCATGGAACCGAAACGTCTGGGATTCATGTCTGATAATGATGAGAAGAAAGACTATGAACGAATGAAAGGCGGTGTGATGGAAGAAGTGCGCCGGATTTTCAAACCGGAGTTCCTGAACCGAATTGACGATATCATGGTGTTCCATGTGCTGAATAAAGAAGATATCCGGAAAATTGTGACATTGCTTCTTAAAACACTGGAGAAACGATGTGCAGAACAGATGGAAATTCATCTTACAGTGACAAACGCTGTGAAAGATTTTATTGCAGAAAAAGGTTCTGATAATAAATATGGTGCCAGACCGCTGCGTCGTGCAATTCAGAGTAAGATAGAAGATGCGCTTGCAAACGAGATTCTGGAAGGCAGAGTAAAACGTGGAGATAGTGTACAGGTGAAACTTCATAAAAACGAGATTGCAATTTGAAGTGAAAAAACAGTAGAAATCTCTGAGCAGACAGATATTTACAATTAAAGCAGAGGACTCACATGATTCACAGAAATTGTGAAATTAGTATAAAAAAATCAGTGAGATACTGGTCAAAAAAGTGAATGTATTATATAATAAGCACATAAAATGTCGGAAAAGTACAGAGATAGTGCAAAAAATGTACGGCATCGGCAGATGAACCGGTGGAGCGGCAAACAAAAGAGTCTTAGGAGGACATAGGAAATGGCAGTAGTAAAAGAATTAATCCGTACGGAAGAGAATGGAGCAATCAGCTTTGGTGACTATGAGCTTGCACAGAAGTCTAAATTATCAGACTATCAGCATCAGGGCGATATGTATAAAGTGAAAAACTTTTAAGGAGATTACCAAGCTCGAGAGAAACGGAATGTTCGTTTACGAATCAGTTCCGGGAACAGCAGTATTTAATCTTACACAGAGTGAAGCTCAGATGGATTTCCATGTAGAGGGACCGGAAGATGCACAGATCACAGTGGAGATGGAGCCGGATACAGAATATGAAGTATTTATTGAGCAGGCAAGCGCAGGTAAGATGAAAACAAACCTGGGCGGTAAACTTTCCTTTAGCGTGGAACTTGGCAATGCTGCAAGAGTAGAAGTAAAGATTGTAAAATGCTGAAAAATAAAAAGACGGTATATTTTTGCCAGGAGTGCGGATATGAATCCGCAAAATGGATGGGGCAGTGCCCGGGATGCAAGTCCTGGAACACCTTTGTGGAAGAGACAGTTTCCACAAAGAAGCCATCCTCTTCTGGAGCAATGAAATCATCAGAAAAAAGGCAGGAACCGGTGATCCTTAAAGACATCAGCCTGTCAGAAGATGAACGGCAGACAACTCAGATTGGTGAACTTGACAGGGTGCTGGGCGGCGGTATCGTCCCCGGCTCCCTTGTTTTAGTGGGAGGAGATCCGGGAATCGGAAAATCAACGCTGCTTTTACAGGTGTGCAGGAATCTGGCAGAGAAGCAGGTTTCGGTTCTTTATATTTCAGGCGAGGAATCTCTGAGACAAATTAAGCTGAGAGCTAATCGTATCGGGCAGTTTACGGATAAGATGCAGCTTTTATGTGAGACGAACCTGGAAGTGATACGTGAGGTGATCGAGCGCAGAAAACCGGATGTGGTTGTGATCGACTCCATTCAGACTATGTTTCACGAAGATGTAAGTTCGGCACCGGGAAGTGTCTCTCAGGTGAGAGAATCTACCAATATCCTTATGCAGATCGCAAAGGGAATGGGGGTGTCCATTTTTATTGTAGGTCATGTGACGAAAGAAGGAAATGTGGCAGGTCCGAGAGTTCTGGAACATATGGTGGATACGGTGCTTTATTTTGAAGGCGACCGGCATGCTTCTTATCGTATCCTGCGTGCGGTGAAGAATCGTTTTGGATCTACGAATGAGATTGGTGTTTTTGAAATGTGTAATACAGGTCTTGAGGAGGTGAAGAATCCGTCGGAATATATGCTGAATGGCAGACCGGAGGATGCGTCGGGTTCTGTTGTGGCGTGTTCTATGGAAGGAACCCGGCCGATTCTGGTTGAAATCCAGGCACTTGTGTGCCAGAGTAATTTCGGTATTCCGAGGCGGACAGCGGTGGGAACTGATTTTAACAGAGTGAATCTCCTTATGGCTGTGCTTGAGAAGAAAGTAGGACTCCGTCTGGCTGCATCGGATGCTTATGTCAATATTGCAGGGGGAATGAAGATGACAGAGCCGGCAATTGACCTTGGAATCTGTCTGGCGATTGTTTCCAGTGCGAAGGATATTGTGATTCCTGATAATGTGATGGTATTTGGCGAGGTTGGTCTGAGTGGTGAAATCCGCGCAGTGAATATGGCAGGCCAGCGTGTGCAGGAGGCGAAAAAACTGGGATTTGGAACAGTTGTGCTTCCGGAAGTGTGTAGGTCTTCTGTTGGAAAAGTGGAAGGAATCAACTTGGTTTATGTGTCGCAGATTCGTGATGCGATTGGTTATATTATGAAAAAATTAGATTGTCAGACTACTGGCTTATATATGGTTTGAATAAGTCGATCAGACTGTCGTCAAAGATATTTTTGCCTGAGAAAGTCTGCTGACAGAGAGAAAGAGGAAAGGATCAAAAGTTATGGCGAGTGGAATTGATACAGTGATATTTGATATGGATGGAGTGATTTTTGATTCGGAGATTCTTGTGCTTCAAGCGTGGAAAGAAGTGGCAGAACGTCATGGAATCGCAGGAGTTGAGGCGGCATGTCATGAGTGTCTGGGAACAAACAGTGTTGTGAGTAAAGGGGTTTTTCTGAAGCATTATGGTGAAGATTTTCCGTATGAGGAATATAAAGCGGAGATGGCAGAGGTGTTTTTCAGTCATGCTTCCGGAGGTAAACTGGCAAAGAAGCCGGGGGTTGAGGAGCTTTTGAAATATCTGAAGATGAGGGGATTTAAGATTGGGCTTGCCAGTTCTACCCGGGAGGCACTGGTGCGTTCGGAGATTTCAGATGGCGGGCTGCTGGGATATTTTGATCAGATTATCGGGGGAGATATGGTGGAACGGAGTAAGCCGGAACCGGATATTTTTCTGGAGGCTTGCAGACGACTGGGGACCAGACCGGAGAATTGTTATGTGATTGAGGATTCTCATAATGGAATCAGGGCGGCTTATGCAGCAGGGATGCATCCGATCATGGTGCCGGATCTGATGGAGGTGACGGAGGAGATGAAGTCCCTCGCAGAAGAGATTCTGGGATCGCTTTGCGCAGTGCAGGAATTTTTTGCAGGGGTCAGGCATATAAATTCATTTGTTTTTATGAGTGTCAGTGATTGAATAAAAAAGAAATCTGTTTTTACTGGTGTTTATTTCAAAACTTTTCCAGGAAAACAGATTCCTTTTTTGTTATATTAAGTTTTTGCTTATGAGAGAACTCCTGTTGACTGTAAAAACAGGATAAACATCATAACCGGCGCAACATAGCGGATCATGATTCGATAAAGCTTTTTTCTGCGGAATCTGCTGCCGTTTCGTTCCATTTCATCAATGACATAATCAGGTGTCATAACCCATCCGATCAGGATGGTGGAAAGTAATGCGATAAATGGCATCATAACACTGTTGCTGATGTAATCCATAATATCAAGCAGCTGTCCTGTAGAGCCATTGGGCAGTTCCACTTCTACATAGAAAATGCTGTATCCCAAAGCAATGATCGCAGAAGCAGCAAGATAAACTGCAGATAAAACAGAAACAGTTTTTTTTACTGCCTGTGTGGAAGATTTCCATACAGTTTGCAACGATGGATTCCAACACAGAGATGCAGGATGACAGTGTTGCAAAAAAGCAGTTACGCAAAAAGAGGATTCCTACAAATATGCCTGCTTTTCCCATGGCTGCAAAGACCTTTGGGAGAGAAACAAACATAAGGCTTGGACCGGCTCCCATTCCTTCTGTTCCGGAAAATACGAATACAGCAGGGATGATCATGGCACCTGCAAGAAATGCCACTCCTGTGTCAAAAATTTCAATCTGATTAACAGCCTTGTTTAAGTCAACATCAGGTTTTACATAAGAACCGTAGGTGATCATGATTCCCATGGACACGCTGAGAGAGAAGAACAGCTGACTCATTGCATCCAGTAAAATCTGTAAAATCGCTGTACAGTAAGCCCCTCAAGATTTGGGGTCAGGTAATAAAGAAATCCCTGGATCCCGGTATGTACCTGGCCGGAAGAATCTGTATGTTTCAGAGTCAGGGAATAAATGGAGATGATGACAACGAGTACCAGAAGAACTGGCATCATCCATTTGGATACTTTTTCAATACCATCCTGCACACCATTGTATACAATAAATGCAGTTACACCCATGAAAATAAGTGCAAAAATAACAGGTGAGGTGGAGGATGTGATAAAAGAAGTAAAATAATCATCTGCTGCAGCAGCCTTTGCCTGTCCTGTCAGGTAGACTACAGCATATTTGGTGATCCATCCACCGATCACTGCGTAATAAGTCATAATAAGAACAGGTACAAGAAAAGTCAGAATGCCTAAGAATTTCCACTTGGGCTTCATTTCAGCATAAGCACCGATCGCACTTTTCTGAGTGCGGCGGCCGATTGCGATATCAGATGTAAGCAGGGTAAATCCAAATGTAAGTACAAGTATAAAATAAATGATTAAAAACAGACCGCCTCCATCTTTGGCTGCAAGATATGGGAATCTCCATAAATTGCCTACTCCTACAGCACTGCCGGCTGCGGCAAGGACAAACCCGAGCTGTCCTGAAAAATGATTTGATTTCCTTTCCATAATAGATAATCTCCTGTATGATTTATGTTTGCATAAGTACGATAACATATGTTAACATATAAGTAAAATGAATGATTTTTGCTAGTATACATTCAAAAAAAGTAATGGATGAAAAACAGACAAGAAGTAAGGGTCGTAAATGAAGGAAATCAGAGACAGATATGAAAATTTTTTTGAAGGTATGTGAGACTGGAAGTTTTTCGAAAGCAGCAGAGGCGCTAAACTATACACAATCGGGAATCAGTCAAATGATGGCCGGATTTGAGGAGGAACTGGGAGTACAGTTATTTGCAAGAGCTAAAAAGGGTGTAACTCTGACGGATAATGGAAGAATGCTGATGCCTTATATACAGGAGATGACAAATCAGAAAGATAAACTTAGACAGGCTGCTTTTAATATTAATCATAAAATAGAAGGAAAACTCAGAATAGGAAGCTTTTCCAGTGTAACTGCAATGTGGATGCCGGAAGTGATCCATTATTTTAACAGAAATTATCCACAGGTTGAGGTGCAGATCTTTGATGGAAATTATGATGAGATCAGAGACTGGATCATACATGGGCAGGTGGACTGCGGATTTCTGTCTTCGATCGTTGCAGATAATCTGAAGTTTTATCCATTATGTGAGGATCCTCTCTGTGCTGTGATGCAGAAAAATCATCCTCTTGCAGAAAAGAAAAGTGTGAGACTGGAAGAACTGTTGGAGTATCCTTTCATTATAGAGACTCCGGGATGTGATAATGATATTTTGCATTTATTGGAAAGATGTGGGAAGGAGCCAAAGACTTCTTACAGTTTTCGTGATGATACGCTTATTATGGCATTTGTGAAAAATGGGCTGGGAGTGACGATCTCACAGAAGCTGGTTATGAAGGCGTTTGCCAATGATGTAGAGAGCAGACCTCTTGAACCGGGGAGATCCAGAATTATTGGGTTGGCATTTGTAAAAACAATGAACTCGGTTGTGACGAAGATATTGTTGGAATATCTAAAGGGGATGATGTAGTATTTTGCAGTGAAGAGAGTCCTGTTTTATGGCATATATGGCATGAAAATAAAAAGATTGTCAAATTATGGAATTAACTGTTGACATTGTGGCTTTTCGGTGTTATATTAGATGAGCTGTCGGGAATAATTGTTTGTAAGATAAAAAACAATTCAAAAAGATTTCTGAAAGGAAAAAACGAAATTCCCAAAAGTGCTTGACAACTTAAAACAAACATGTTAAAGTAACCAAGTCGCTTGAACAGAGCCGACAATCACAGATCAGAAGAACAGTTCCGAAATCCGGAAGAGTTCGAAAAACTTTGAAAAAACTTGAAAAAAGTTCTTGACAAAGAAAAAGAGATGTGATAAAGTAAACAAGCTGTCGCAAGACAGACAACCTTGATAACTAAACAGTGAAACACATACGATTCTCGAAAATTCTTTACATTTTTAAGAACGGTTTAAAACCAAAAACAGTAAAACGAGAGATAGCTAGTTGTTATCTTGAGTGAATCAAACATTTAATCAGAGAGTTTGATCCTGGCTCAGGATGAACGCTGGCGGCGTGCTTAACACATGCAAGTCGAACG
>ENA-OQCV01000038-OQCV01000038.1-human-gut-metagenome-genome-assembly--contig:-NODE-38-length-36032-cov-5.238853_pt1 | contig 36032 bp, 41 predicted proteins | sample MGYA00242766_ERZ504592 | MGnify/ENA primary metagenome ERZ504592 (study PRJEB26092, sample SAMD00036315) | human gut metagenome | host: Homo sapiens | study: EMG produced TPA metagenomics assembly of...
CTAGAGCGTGTCTGAAAAAGGCTTTCTGCAAGATGTGCGTCACAATTTGTGGGATATTTTGCCCGGATGAGGGCGCCGTAGCGGGCTACGGCAACTGAATTCGGGTGAAATATCCCGCAAAGTGGGGGCGTGCAGATTGCGGGAATGATTTTTCAGACACGCTCTAGCTTTACCCGCTTTTTATATTTTCTTATTTATCAGGGAAAGCTGTGTTTATTTTTAACAATTTCTTCCCTTGAGAAAACGTATTTTCTTTCATTACCAGGGATTACGATTCTCTTCTCTTATCAATTTGCACAACTTTTATCCAGTTTACTCACATTTTTTGACGTTTCAACAAAAATTTCTTGACAATTTTTTTCTCAAAATGATATATTGTATTCATCAATTGAAAGAACCTTCGAGTACTGACGGAAAGAGTGGAGTGCAAACCACGTGGAGTCGGAGGTTTGTGGGAGCCGACCGTCTGGGCAGTATTTGAAGTATTCAGATACTGGCCTTTTTTATAATTTCCGGAGCAGAAATCAGGAATGTCAGACAGACCGGCCGATACTTCTTTCAATTAATAATTGTTGCTGATCGCGGAGTGAACAGCAACAGAAGTTTTTCATGTTATGCGGAAACGAAAGGAGAAAAACAATTATGGGATTCAAATCAGACATTGAAATTGCACAGGAATGCGAGATGCTTCCAATTACTCAGATCGCAGAGAAAGCAGGTATTGACGACAAATATCTGGAGCAGTACGGAAAATACAAAGCAAAAATCGACTACAATCTTCTGAAAGAAAGTGATAAGAAGGATGGAAAATTAATCCTCGTTACAGCTATCAACCCAACTCCAGCAGGAGAAGGTAAAACTACTACTACTGTAGGTCTTGCAGATGGTATGCAGAGACTTGGCAAGAGTGTTATGGTAGCTCTTCGTGAGCCATCCTTAGGACCGGTATTCGGTGTAAAAGGTGGTGCAGCAGGCGGCGGATACGCACAGGTTGTTCCGATGGAAGACATCAACCTTCACTTCACAGGTGACTTCCATGCAATCGGCGCAGCTAACAACTTACTTGCAGCCATGATCGACAACCACATCTTCCAGGGCAACGCATTAAACATCGACCCACGTAAGATCACATGGAGAAGATGTGTAGATATGAACGACCGTCAGCTTCGTAACGTAGTAGATGGTCTTGGCGGAAAGACAAACGGTATGCCTCGTGAAGACGGATACGACATCACAGTTGCATCTGAAATCATGGCAGTTCTCTGTCTTGCAAGCGACATCAAAGACCTGAAAGAAAGATTATCCAAGATCATCATCGGATATACATACGGAAAAGTTTCCGAGCAGAAACCTGTAACAGCAGGTGACCTTCACGCAGAAGGCGCTATGACAGCCCTGTTAAAAGATGCTCTGAAACCAAACCTTGTACAGACTCTGGAACACGTTCCTGCAATCGTACATGGTGGACCATTCGCAAACATCGCTCATGGATGTAACTCTGTAACAGCTACAAAGATGGCTATGAAGCTTGCTGATTATGCAATCACAGAAGCTGGTTTCGGTGCTGACCTTGGTGCTGAGAAATTCCTTGATATCAAATGCCGTATGGCTGGTTTAAAACCAAGCGCAGTTGTAATCGTAGCTACAGTACGTGCCCTGAAATACAACGGCGGCGTTGCTAAAGCTGACCTTAACAATGAAAACCTGGAAGCTCTTGAAAAAGGTATCCCGAACCTGTTAAAACACGTTTCCAACATCAAAAACGTATACAAACTTCCATGTGTTGTTGCTATCAACGCATTCCCTACAGATACAAAAGCAGAGCTTGACTTTGTAGAAGCTAAATGTAAAGAACTGGGCGTTAACGTTGCTCTTTCTGAAGTATGGGCAAAAGGCGGCGAAGGCGGAATCAAACTTGCAGAAGAAGTTATCCGTCTTGTAGAAGAACCAAACGACTTCTCCTATGCATATGAACTGGAAGGTTCTATCGAAGACAAGCTGAACCAGATCGTTCAGAAAGTTTATGGCGGTAAGAAAGTAGTTCTGACAGCTAACGCTCAGAAACAGGCTAAACAGTTAGAAGCTCTTGGCTTTGGCAACTGCCCGATTTGTGTAGCTAAGACACAGTACAGCTTAACAGATGACCAGACTAAACTGGGTGCTCCTACAGACTTCGAAGTTACAGTACGTAACCTGAAGATTTCCGCTGGTGCAGGATTCATCGTAGCTCTTACAGGTGAGATCATGACAATGCCAGGTCTTCCTAAAGTTCCGGCTGCTGAAAGAATCGATGTAGACGAGACAGGTAAGATCACAGGTCTGTTCTAATCCGGTTGAAATCAGTCGAATAATTCAAAAATATAAAAATCATATTTATATATGATATGTGTCCAGACGATTTTACAGGCGGGAAGATTTTCCCGCCTGATTTTTTCTTTAATTTTTTATAAGATAATCTTTTCCGGAAATACCAGGTTCCGTCATATGGATCGGATCCAGAATGCGATTAAGTTCATCCTCGTCCATAAGCTTTTCTTTCAGAATCAGACTTCTTACAGATTCGCCTGTCTTAATTGCCATTTTTTTGCAATATCCGCAGCCTTCTGATATCCAAGATGGGGGCTGATTGCAGTGATAATACCTACACTGTTTTCTACCAGATAACGGCATCTTTCTTCATTTGCCGTAATTCCTACAATACAATTATCTACCAATGTCTGGACTGCATAGCCAAGAGTATCGATAGACTGAAACATGCAATAGAAAATAATCGGCTCAAACGCATTTAATTCCAGCTGACCAGCCTCTGCAGCCATGGTAATGGTAACATCATTACCAATAATATTAAAAGCAACCTGATTCACTACTTCAGGAATAACCGGATTAACTTTACCTGGCATAATAGAGGAACCATTCTGTTTTGCCGGAAGATTAATCTCCCCAAAACCAGTACGTGGACCGGAGGACATCAGACGGAGATCATTTGACATTTTGGAAAGAGTTACCGCACATGCTTTCACAGCACCGGAAACGGCTACAAATGAATCCAGATTCTGAGTGGAATCAATCAGATCAAAAGCCTGTATAAAGTCCATTCCCGATATTTCAGTGAGATTTGGAACAATTCTTCTCAGATAGCCCTCATCTGCATTAATTCCTGTTCCAATAGCAGTACCTCCCATATTAAGAGTCCGCATTTCATCCATTGCTTTATCCATTCTGTGGATATCACGCATGATTGCTACCGAATATGCCTTAAATTCCTGTCCCAGACGAATTGGTACTGCATCCTGCATCTGTGTACGCCCCATTTTTATTATGTGATCAAACTCTGTAGCTTTTTCATTAAGAGCATCATAGAGGCGAAGAAGCTGTTTTTTCAGATTCTGCAACAAACGAAGAGAAGTCATTTTACCGGCAGTAGGAATAACGTCATTGGTAGACTGTCCACAATTCACATCATCGTTAGGATTTATAATTGTATAATCGCCCTTTTTTCCTCCCAGTATCTCAATCGCGCGATTTGCAATTACTTCATTGGCATTCATATTTAAAGATGTGCCAGCTCCTCCCTGAACAGGATCCACAATAAATTCATTATGGAATTTTCCTGAAACAATTTCATCACATGCCTGGACAATCGCCTGTGCTTTTTTCTTCTCAAGAAGCCCCACCTCACAATTGGTTATCGCTGCTGCATTTTTTTATGTATGCAAGACTGTTAATAATTTCCGGATGCATATTCAGCCCCGTAATGTGGAAATTTTCAGCCGCACGTAAGGATTGTACTCCATAATATACATCTTCCGGAATATCCTTTACACCAATAGAATCCCTTTCTACACGATAGTCTGTTTTTTTTCATAGTTATTCGCCCTCCCATGTATTTGCCCTCATTATATATCTCTGCTATAATATAATCAAATACATATATTTTTATAAAATATATAGTGTTTAAATTATATATCGGAGGAGTTTATATGTTTCAGGGAATGGAATACATCTATGAGGTCTACAAGGAAAAAAGCTTTTCCAAAGCTGCTGCTGCTCTTTTCAATTTCGCAGCCTTCTTTAAGCGCCAATGTAAAACGTGTGGAAAACCGTATTGGCTATCCTATTTTTGATCGAAGTACCAAACCTTTGCAGTTAACTGAAGTTGGAAAACATTATATACAGGCTGTTGAAAAAGTCATGGATATTGAAAATAATCTCGAAAACTACCTACTGGATCTGGGAAATCTCAAAACAGGAACTCTTAATGTAGGTGGCAGTAACTTTTTTCTTCGTGGATTCTGCCTCCCCTTATTGCTGATTTTTCCCAAAAAATTCCCCCATGTTCAAATTTCTCTTGTAGAAGAAAGTACAGTAAAGCTATCCCAGTTTCTCCAGGCCGGAAAGTTAGATCTGGTGATTGATAACTGTATTCTGGATAACCAGATTTTTGAACGTTATATCTACCAGAAAGAACAACTTCTTCTTGCAGTTCCCAAAAATTATTCAGTAAATACCAGACTGCAGAAATATCAGATTCCTATTGAGGAAATCCGGAACGGGCAGTTCCGTTCTTCTCATATTCCTTCTGTTCCATTAAACAAATTCGAGAACGAACCATTTATTATTCTTCGTTCAGATAATGATACCGGTAAGCGTGCACTTACCATTTGTCAGGAAAATCACTTTTCGCCTTCTGTAGTATTTCGCCTGGATCAGCAGATGACTGCCTATAATATTGCATGTTTGGGAATGGGTATCACTTTCATCGGGGATCTTCTGCTCTCCAGAGTTCCAACAAATTCAGAACTTGTTTTTTATAAGCTGCCCGGTCAGAGTAGTAAACGCACTGTGCTTTTTTTACTGGAAGAAAGGCCGCTATATCAGCAGAGCCATGGAAGAATTCCTGAAGCTGCCCTTTTCCTGATATGTCATAATCAATAGGCTATGGTGATTGGTCATCATCAGATGTACGTCAAAATGGGGTTATTGTGCTAAATAAGCACAACAACCCCAGTATGTCAGGCAGATATTCGATTAGAACAATGGCTTCATCGCCGGATACAGAGTTCTGAACTTCTGATATCTCTCTTCATATTTTGCAACCAGTTCAGGATCCGGTTCTACTGTATCAACAACTTTGGCAAATTTCTTACCGATGGTTTCTACATCCGGGTAAGCACCACAGCCTACTGCTGCCAGCATAGCTCCACCCATGGACGGTCCTTCTTCGTTCTCCAGAACATCAACCTTCAGGTTCATAACGTTTGCAATGATCTTCTTCCACAGTGGGCTCTTAGCTCCGCCACCGCAAATCTTGGTTCTCTCAATCTTGATTCCAAGGCTTCTTGCAACTTCCAGGGAATCACGAAGACCAAAGGCAACACCTTCCAGAACAGCCTGTGTCATGTCTGCTCTTGTGCTGTCCATGGACATTCCGAAGAATACACCTCTTGCATCAGGATTATTATGAGGTGAGCGCTCTCCCATCAAATATGGAAGGAAGAATACATGATTCTCTCCCAGCTTCTGAATTGGAGCCTGCTCTGCTGCGAAATCCTTTGTCTGAAGAATCTCCTCTGCCCACCATTTGTTACAGGAAGCTGCGCTGAGCATGCATCCCATCAGATGATAGCTTCCATCTGCATGACAGAAAGAATGAAGTGCGTTATTTTCGTCCACACCAAAGTTTTTACTGGAAATAAACACAGTTCCGGATGTTCCAAGGGAAATATTACACTGACCGTCACCAACTGTACCTGTTCCTACAGCAGCTGCCGCATTGTCACCTGCACCTGCAACAACTTTTACATTCTCACTGAATCCAAGTTCTTTCGCAATCTCAGGTTTCAGAGTTCCTACTACTTCCCAACTCTCATACAGTTTCGGAAGCTGCTCTTCTGTGATTCCACAGATCTCCAGCATTTCTTTTGACCAGCAGCGGTTCTTCACATCAAGAAGAAGCATACCGGAAGCATCAGAAACATCTGTACAAAAAGAACCGGACAGACGATATGCCAGATAATCCTTAGGAAGCATAATCTTTACTACCTTCTTAAAGTTCTCAGGCTCATTTTTCTGCATCCAGAGGATCTTCGGTGCTGTGAAGCCTGCGAAAGCAATATTTGCTGTATACTGTGAAAGTTTGTCTTTTCCGATCACTGTATTCAGATATTCTGTCTCTTCGCCTGTACGTCCGTCATTCCAGAGGATTGCAGGACGGATCACATTATCATCCTTGTCAAGTGTTACCAGACCATGCATCTGGCCGCCAAAACCAATTCCTGCTACCTGCGCTCTGTCGATATCCTTTGTCAGCTCTTTCATGCCTTCCATACTCTGCGCAAACCAGTCCTCCGGTTTCTGCTCAGACCAGCCCGGATGTGGAAAGAATAAAGAATATTCTCTGGATACGATGTTACAGATTTTTCCTGATTCTTCCATAAGAAGCAGTTTTACAGCGGAAGTACCAAGGTCAATACCAATATAATACATAAGTGCTCTCCTTTTCTATTTCTAATCTAATACATCCCAGAGCAAAGCCCCGGGATGCCTTTAATATAGTGTCAGTTTATTTATTCTGTATTCAGATTCATTCACTTCACATGAACATTAATAATCCGTTTTACTGATTTTTCATTAACCCCATGGATTTTCTGTCGGGTATCTTACGCCTGCCGGCTGGTTGTATCCAATCTTCTTAACATCCAGTCCAAGGAATTTCACTACCTCATAGAATGCTTTTCCGTAATGTCCAAACATAACTGCTCCATGATGCGGATAGTTGCCCTCGATCAGTACGTGACGGTAGAATCTTCCCATTTCTTTGATTGCGAAAATACCGATACCACCGAATGATCTTGTAGGTACATCCAGTACTTCACCTTCTGCAACATAAGAAACCAGCTCGCCCTCGGAATTGCACTGTAAACGATAGAATGTAATGTCAGATGCAGCGATATCACCTTCAAGAGTTCCTCTTGTGAAGTCTGGTTCAGATCCTGCCGGCTCAAGAAGTCTGTGCTGGATCAGCTGATATTTAACAGCTCTGGAATCACACATCTTGCATGCAGGAGTATTTCCACAATGGAATCCCATAAATGTATCAGTAAGCTTATAATCGTATTTTCCTTTAATATCTTCATCATAGATATACTGTGGAACAGAGTTGTTGATATCAAGCAGTGTAACTGCATCATTGGAAATGCAAAGTCCGATGTACTCGCTGAGTGCTCCGTAGATATCAACCTCACAGGATACCGGAATTCCTCTGGAAGCCAGACGGCTATTTACATAGCAAGGTTCAAATCCAAACTGTGACGGGAATGCAGGCCAGCATTTGTCAGCAAATGCAACGTATTTTCTTGCTCCCTTATGAGCCTCTGCCCAGTCAAGAAGTGTAAGCTCAAACTGTGCCATTTTCACATTAAGGTCAGCATAATATTTGCCTTCGCCCATCTCTTTTGCCATATCTGCACAAACTTCCGGGATACGAGGATCATTTTCATGCTCTTTGAAAGAAACAAGAAGATCAAGCTCTGAGTTCTCTTCAATCTCAACACCCAGCTCATAGAGACCTTTAATAGGTGCGTTGCATGCGAAGAAGTCCTGTGGACGTGGTCCGAAAGTAATGATCTTAAGATTGCTGACACCGATGACTGCACGTGCAACCGGTACGAAATCAGCGATCATCTTTGCAATATCATCTGCTGTTCCAACAGGGTATTCCGGAATATATGCTTTCAGATGACGCATTTTTAAGTTGTAGGAGCAGTTAAGCATACCACAGTAAGCATCACCTCTGCCGTTGATCATATCACCGTCACCTTCTGCTGCTGCTACATACATACAAGGTCCGTCAAATCTCTCTGCGATCAGAGTTTCAGGAGTTTCAGGTCCGAAGTTTCCAAGGAAAACAACCAGCGCATTACACTCTGCTTTGTTTACATCTTCAAGAGCTTTCTCCATATCCTTTTCATTCTCAACAGTTACAGGACATTCATAAAGTTCACCTTTATAAGTTTCCTTGATTGCTGCACGTCTCTTCTCAGAAAGCTGAATCGGAAAACAGTCACGGCTTACTGCAATTAATCCAAGTTTTACTACTGGTATATTGTTCATAATATAAATTCCTCCATATTTGATATGTATTTATATGATTTTATTATTCATTTACTATATTCTGATACTCTGCTGCCACAGATTCCGAGCAGCTCAGTCAATGGTGATATTCTCTCCACGAAGTCCGTTTACTGCACCCTCGATTGCCGCATCTTCATGTGCAATGAGCCATTTGTTCTTAGCTGTCAGCAGGCTGTCCTCGCCTGTCTTAGCTGTCTCAAATGTAAGATCTGTATTGGTTCCTGCCGGAAGTACGACTACACACTGGAAACCGCCATCCTGTACATTGCATGGCGCATAATGAAGTGTAGTTGCATATACTTCAATACCTGTTCCTGCAGGTACCAGGAATGCTTCGATCTTAGAAGTATCATATGTAAAATCATCTGTGATATCCTGCTGGCTTCCGATAAGCAGCACCAGATCTGTTACCGCTACATTAATCTCTGAACTGCGGTGATATTCTACTGCATTTAATTTCTTATTATGTCCGTTGCAGTATCCAACTTCGATCGGGATTCCGCCAAATCCTTTATTCTGCAGTGCTTTTGCTACATCCAGAGCTTCCAGCTCCTCAACAGATGGTACATAAACCACATCATCCGGAACCGGTGTATGTTTCATTTCTTTGAGAAGAGCACTGAAGTCATACCCTTCAAGCACCTTTCCATATTTACGGAAGGAAGCATCTGTTACATTCTGAATTTTCACTTCAAAAACCTCCTTATATTCTGTAGATATTACGTTTTCTTGACTGTGCTTAGAATATATCAGAATAAAGGGTACTTTTCGCCAGTTTTCTTGTCTAATCTATAGCGTTTTTTTTCGACCTTTTTTCATTTATCTGTTTTCGCATCTCACTTGGAAGTACCCCATATCTTTTTCTGAAATTTCCCCGGAAAAAACCCCTGCTGCTGCAAAATCCATTATCTAGTGCAATCTGACTAATTGTATGGTCTGTATTCAGCAAATCCCTGTACGCATATGCCATACGGATATCCTGCAGATAAGTTTTATAGTTGATTTTTGCATATTTTTGGAACATTCGCGACAAATATGCATCCGAGTATCCAAAAGTAGCCGCCACATCAGAAAGCTTCAGTTCCTCCCTGTAATGTTCACGCATATATGTGGTGATTTTTGACAATGCATCCAGACGGCGGCTGTGTCGGATGTCCTTCTCCCTAGTCTCTGTCACACGGTAATCCTTCACCAGGATATACATGATCTCGTAAAAAATAGAAATTGTCCGGAACTCATATCCAATTTTTCCGCTCGGAATACACATGATATAATTTACGAAGCAAAGAAGCCAGTTTCTTATCCACCAGCTCCTCCTGCCCCCGAAAACGGATATATCTCTGGGCAGTAAAATAATTCTCAAACTGTTTCAGAGGAATCTGCAGAACTACTGTTTTATTTTTCTCCACAGCATGGATAGAGTGGATCTCATTGGAATTAATGATTATCTGCTCTCCAGCTTTCAGCGGATATTCATCCTTATTTACAAAAAAATTCCAGGCGTCCCTCCATCACAGCAAAAATCTCTACAGACGTATGCCAGTGCTTCTCACGCACATAATTGCCATTTCCTCCTTCAAAAAGAAAAACCTTAAACGGAAGTCCCTCATTAGGAATGATCAGTTCATGCTGAAACTCCATATATATTCACCTCCTAACAAAATAACCGCAGTATTCGGATACTCCAATATACTGCGGCTATTTCGATAACTATCCAGCTTTCTGTATACCAAATCTGCTGGATGATCCTATTCTTCACATAGTCCCACCCACTGCTTATTGCTTTTCGCAATTGAAGCAGGGGACTTACTTGATTCGGTTAAGATAACACATTATTTGCAGAGCTCTGCCACAACCTGATTAATCACCTTTCCGTCTGCTTTTCCCTTCATATCAGCCATAACAGCCTTCATAATCTGACCCTTATTTTTCGTTGCGATCACATCTGCAAATTTTTCTTCCAGATATGCTTTTACCTCTGCTGCATCCATCTGTTTTGGTGCATATTTGGCAATTACATCATATCTTGCCTGGTATTCAGCCTTCAGATCCTCACGGCTTTCCGGACAGGTATCCAGCTGTTCTTTCACAGTTTTCAACTCTTTCAGAATAACTCTGTCCACCAGATCACTCTTAATCTCATCACGGCATCCCTCATCGATCGCTACCTTCTTTACCGCAGAGATCAGAGAGGAGACTGCTTCTTTTGTTACTTTATCTTTGGCTTTCATAGCTGCAACCATATCTTTTCTTAATACTTCTAATTCCATTTTATATTCCTCCTCGCTTTTTTCTAGTGATTCCATATCGTTCTACTGCTGCACAGTCAAATGCGCCTGCATTCCTGATATTTTTCACTCAAATAATAATTCTATTCATCAGCATACCACGATTTATCTGAAAATCCAATGCTAATTGGCATGAAAATTAATTTTTTAGTCCCCGCTTCATCGTGTTCTCCAGTTCCTCCATTTGTCCCAGGATCAGTTTCTGTCTGTCATCAAACAGTAGTCCCTTGTTGTGACGGTAATACTGGTCAGAACCATTTTCCCGGATAAACCAGATACTGTAAAAGTTTGCATTCAGTTCTGTGATAAAGGCTACCATTTCCTGACTGTCACCAAAGGCTGCTTCCATAAAATCAAAAACATTCTGAAGCGTCTGAGAGATATATTCTGTCTGAGTTTCCAGACTGTCAGCCTCCGTTGCAAAAGCTGTTTTTGCCCGCTCATAGGTATCTTTTTCTGAAATTTCAACAGCTTTATTATTCTCTGTTTTATCTTCAGAACCAGTTTCTCCCCTCAGTTCTATCCATAATTTCTCAAGAAAATCCACTGTACGGATAAATACTTTTTCTTCATTTTTAGTGAGAAGCTCAGATTTTTTTGCAGTCTGAAAATCATTTTCTGCCTTTTTATAAATGGATTCCAGCGTCATTTCCGGAAGATTATCTCTGTATTCTGTCATGTAACCATAGAGCTTTGTCACATAAGCATCCATAAAATAACAGTCTGCGAATAACTGGCTGAGCTTTCCGTTCAGCAGACCAACAATACTCAGATGCTCATCCAGTGAAGCATTGCGGATCTTACCCAGAATGATGGGTGTCCATTTACCCTGAAGCAGATCCTCCACTGCATAGTCTGTCTTATACTTATTGTATAATGCCAGATATGCGGCAAAATCTTTTGCGATCATTGGATGCTGGATATACTGATATACCACCTCTCTGTCCACTTCTTTATCCAGTGTTTCATATACCTGTATCAGTCTGGAAAGATCTTCCCAGCCTCTGGCAGTGGCAAAAATGCGTCCGTCTACTGTGTTCTCCATTCTGTAGAAATTCTTTCTGCGAAGCTCCAGATAAGAGATCACAGCAGGGTGGATCCCCTGCTCATAGGCATATTCTTTCCATACTTCAAAGTCCGGCTGCACATCAATCCTCTTGATCCTGTCAAGAGTTACCACATCAAATTCACGAACAGATTTATTGTATTCCGGCGGGTTTCCTGCTGTCACGATCACCCATCCCTCCGGTACTTTCTGATTGCCAAAGGTCTTTCCCTGAAGAAACTGCAGCATCATAGGCGCCAAGGTCTCTGATACGCAGTTAATCTCATCAATAAAAAGAATTCCTTCTCTGAGACCTGTTTTTTCCATCTTTTCATAGACAGAGGCAATAATCTCACTCATAGTATATTCTGTGACAGAAAAAGTCTCCTGACCAAAGGTTTTCTCTTTGATAAACGGCAGTCCTACTGCACTCTGACGGGTGTGATGGGTGATAGTATAAGATACCAGACCTACCTTACATTCCCTGGCGATCTGTTCCATAATCTGCGTCTTTCCAATACCCGGTGCCCCCATAAGGAGTATTGGTCTCTGGCGTATGGCCGGGATCAGATATTCTCCAAATTCATCCTTCGCAAGGTATGCTTCTATTGAGTCCTTTATCTCCTGTTTCGCTCGCTTTATATCCATAATGTAAATCCTTTCCTGCTGAACACTTCTTACTTTTACTCAGTTTTCTCATTTCCTTGATATCCACGAATTGCTCCGCGATTTGCAGCTCCCGCAATTATAATTTTCTCTCTTCATTACCTGTCTGGCTTCTCAAAATCATCCTCATCCAAAATCAGTTTCATGGCCCATACCGGTACATCCACATCTCTGTAATTATCCTGCATAAACACAAACGCAGTCTTATATGACGGCATTTTCTTCGGGTAAATTCCGAATCCGTCTGTAAAATAGATCATCCCTTTCAGGTTATGAAATTCATGCTGTTCCAACAGTTTATCCACCCATTCAAATGCAGGCCTGAAATCTGTTCCGCCATCTCCATACAATTCCAGATGTTCCATATAGTCTTTCATTTCTTTCTGAGAAGTAATCTTTTTATCTGTGTGGACTTTCTCATCACACTGAATGATGTGCACATTTATTTTTGTAAAAAAGGCTCTCACTCTCACTAAGTACACCGTAGGTTTCCTCCAGAAACTTTCTCACCAGTTCTCCTGAACAGGACATGGAAGTATCGATGACGATCACAAATTCCTCTATCTTCTTAACTTCTTTGGATTCCAGTGGTTCGATCAGCGGCATGTTTCCATAGAGACGCAGACCATAGGTATAGAAATTGTAATCAAAACTGTCATCATCCACTGCCAGTTCTTCATGAAAAACTGCAAATTTCCGCAGGAATTCTCTGTAATCATACCGGCTTCTGTTCTCTGTTTTTATCTGCTCCAGGAAATCTCCGTCCCGCTCACCTGCCTCCTGGGAAAAGGTTTCCAGATCCGTCTCGATTCCATCATTGATCTCCCCCCATTTGCGGCTGAGCATGGGATTCGGTTTCTGATCCGGTTTCTTACTTTCCCAGTATCTGTGGTCATCTGTGCGAAATTCCTGTTCCAGATTTGTAAGATCCTTTTCGTTCAGATTCCATTCTGACAATATTTTATATACTCTCTGTGCGTTGAGGGTTTTTCCCTCTTTTTCAAGGAGACGGTAAGTTTCCCTTCGCAGAAGACTGCGCGAAAAACGGATACTCCGATAGTTCATCCCATCTATCATATGCTCCACTGCAATGTCACAACTCAGATCACGCATACGTTCCTGGATTGTGATTCCATCGTCTGCCCTCTTCTTACCTTCTGTACCGCTCCATGCAAAATGCCGGAAAATACAGTGGAATACCATATGCAGATACCCTCTGTTCACCAGAATTCTGTTCTCTCTATATAAGCCTCCCAGCATCTGCGGCTGGAAATACATCACTCTTCCATCCGTTCCAAATCCATGGACCTGATCATCCATCTGATAAGAAAAACTGCTCAGCGCCACATCCAAAAAATCGCATTCCCAGATATAATTCATCCCGCGCAGCCCTGAGAATACTGTTGCCGATTTCCTGCAAACGCTCTGCTCTTTCTGCTATTTCCTGTATTTTATCCTCTGGCTGCATCATTATTTTCCTCTATATCTATCACAGTTCAAACCTCTTTTTTTCTTAGTATAGTTCTTCTATTCAAAGATTTTTCTGTAGTTTGTGATTGTTCATTTTTCCCCTGCTCTGTCCTGTCAGCTTCCTGACTATTTTGCAGCTTATCCACATCTATACGTTCACTTCCTGCCGTATTATCCACCAGATTTGCTCTTTCATTCATCAAAAATGCGGATACTTCCGTTTCTTTTCTCTTAGATGCACAATCTAACGCAGAATCAATTCCTTCCAGTGTCCAGAGTTTTTCGCGAGGATATCACTTCCAATCTGTGCATATCCTCCTGCTTTACCAGATATTCTGTAATATCTCCCAGATTCTTACGGATATATTCCCTGTAATTCTCCCTGGCTTTCCCGGTCAGTTCATAAGGAAACTCCAGTCTGCCAAATGACATATCAACCAGAACTTCCAGCTTATCCATGGCTACCGCCATTTCAAAAAGCCTGTCATATTCCTGATAATTCAGCTCCTTATCATAAAAACACTGCCTGTAATTACTGCCTGATCCATGATATTCCGTATACAAAATACGCGCCGGAGTGTTCTCAACCGCCTCATCATAATGCTCCGGAAATACAAGTCTGGCTTCTTCATACTCATAAAGAAAGTTTACATCTATCCTCTGCCACATCTCGCCCAGCATTTCCTTAACGCCTGACTTCTTTCCCTGTCTCATATGAACAGTCAGCTTCTCCAATGCATGGCAGCCTGTAAATGCACCACAGCCTATCTGCATCAGGCTGTCAGAAAACTCCAGCTTTTTCAGATTCCCGCAGCCATAAAAAATATATCGTCCAATCTCTTTTAAAGTGTAAGGAAAAACAATCTCCTCCACGTCATTTCCTGCCAGAACATGCTCTTCTCTGCCAAACCCAAGACCCTCTGACACTTCCCACAAGCTGGCATTTTTCAGTTCTTCTTTCTCATCCATATGACTGGAGAATGCATACGGTGCCGCACTGATTATTAATTTGTCATCTATCATTCCCGGAATCTCAACTCTGCTTTCTATTCCAAAGCACCGCAGAATTTCAATCCCGCCAGATTTCTCTCTGTAGTAAATCTTCATTTTCTCATTTCTTCCCGAAGATATTTTCTCTCAAAACACATAAAATCATCCCTGAAAAGTATAATACTTCCCAGGGATTTTTTCTATACTACTGATGCTTAATATTAAACAGATATTCGCACTCCACTACTCACCTATAATCGAATACCGATATAAAGATTACCATTAGCGTAATACTGGCTCCGGTTTAAAGTTCAGATAATCTCCTGACACCAGCTTGTACTCTATTCCATCCACATAGCCTTTAAAGCTGTCATCATACCGCTTCTCTCCATGACAGTGAGAATAGATCACCTTCTCGGCGCCAAATTCCTGTGCCATCAGGGTAAACGGACTCTCCATCTCTCCAATACTTGTAGGTGGATAATGAAGAAACATGATAAACTTCTCATATCCTGCTGCCTTCGCCGCTTCAAAAGAGCAGCGCAGCCGCCCCAACTCCCGCTCTCGGATCTTCAGAAAATGCTCATAGCTGTCTTTTCCTTCATAACAGTAGCCTTTGGTTCCCACCAGCGCATAATCCTCATATGTATAAAAATTATTCTGCAAAAATTCCAGCTTTCCTCTGAACATCTCATTCAGATTTTCTGTCTTCTTCGCATCCCAGAACATATCGTGATTTCCCCTAAGCAGAATCTTCCTGCCCGGCAGAGCCATAATAAAATCCAGATCCGCCTGACACTCTGCAAGATCTCTCCCCCAGGAATGATCTCCGGTAATCACTACTGTATCATTCTCTGTCACTTTTCTCTTCCAGTATTTCTCGATCTTAACTACATGATTCTTCCATCTTTTATCAAATACATCCATAGGTTTATTGACTGTAAACGAAAGATGAAAATCACCGATTGCGTATAGGCTCATTGTACACTCTCCTGTCTGTTCTGCTCGTTAATTATCTTCCAATCTCGATGCTCATGGCATGCCAGGCTTCTCCGCCCCAGGTGGAGTTTGCCTGACCCAGATCTGTAAAGCCGAATTTCTCATACATCTTCACTTTTTCATCCAGACAGGTGAGGAAAAGTTTCTTTCGTCCTTTTTGTGCTTCCTTCTGGCAGTATCGGGATACCAGTTCACGTCCCAGTCCCTGCATACGATATTCCGGACGGACATCCAGACCCAGAAGCATGATATTTTTGCCTTCAGGATTACTCAGAGAAATATCTGTGAAGAATTCGTCTCTGAAAGCCTCCTCATCTGTAGGAACTCCATTAAGAAATGCAGCCAGCTTTCCGGTTTCCTTATCCTCAGCTACCAGAAATGTTTCTGCTGTTGCTTTTATTCTCTCTGTCAGACTTTTCGGGGAACATGCCTCATTTGGTGGGAAACAGATCTGCTCGATCTCTATCGCCTGCTGTGTCTCCTCCGGTCTGATACATCTGAATTCAAATCTATCCATATTGTTTGTACTCATTTTTATATCCTTCTCCTGTTATCTTGTTATTTCCTGCATATTCGCAATCTGCCAGTTTCCCATATAGTTGTTTTATCTACATCGGGCAGCTTCTCTTTGATTTCTCATCCAGATCTTCCCGTACGTAGTGTGCATTAAACTCCATGTTAATGTCGCGGATTTCCTTCGTACCATCAATATATTCCTGATACATCTCTGCCAGTCCCGCCATACAGCCATCACAGCTTGCAGAAATATTCCCAAAAGATTCTTCCACAATCTGTTTTCTTTCCTCTCTGGTTGTATCCTTTATCAGAATACTCTTAATCTCCATAACATTCACCCCGGCTTTCTTTGGTATTCTTTTGATATTTCTTTCCTAATACCTTTTATTTGATTGTAACATCTGAAAGCATTTTTGTGAAGCTAAGAAACAGGCATAAAAAAGCGGTCTGATTACATTTTCTCAAAATATGTCGATTTAAAGTGCTAAAGTACTGGAATTTTAGATAACACCATGTTATACTTGTGAAGGAAAATATGCAGGCAGTCCGGTCAGGTACAAAATATTTCTGACTTCCGGCATTATGAAAGATCTGCATGTACTTATATGGAGGAAATAAATCATGTCTATGAAAATTAATCACGAGCTCCCTTTACCGGAGGTTCTGAAATCTCAGTACCCTCTCAGCCAGGAACTCAAAGAAGTAAAAAAACAGCGCGATGAAGAAATACGCCGTATCTTCACCGGTGAATCAGATAAATTTATCGTCCTTGTAGGACCTTGTTCCGCTGATAACGAAGATACAGTCTGCGAATATGTACGCAAACTGAAAACAGTGGCAGATAAAGTCTCTGACAAACTGATGATCATCCCGCGAGTCTATACAAATAAGCCCCGTACCACAGGTGACGGTTACAAAGGAATGCTTCATCAGCCAGATCCTGATAAGGCTCCTGACCTTCTTGCCGGAATTATTGCTATCCGCAAGATGCACATGAGAGTTATGCAGGAGACAGGACTCTCTTCTGCAGATGAGATGCTTTATCCTGAAAACCGCAGCTATCTGGATGATATTCTCTCCTATGAAGCTGTAGGTGCACGTTCTGTGGAGAACCAGCAGCATCGTCTCACTGCCAGTGGCATGGATATTCCTGTCGGTATGAAGAATCCTACCAGCGGTGATCTCTCTGTTATGCTGAATTCTGTCACTGCTGCACAGCATCCTCACCACTTCATCTACAGAGGAAATGATGTGGAAACTTCAGGAAATGATCTGGCACACACAATTCTCAGAGGTGGTGTAAACCAGTACGGACAGACTATTCCTAATTACCACTATGAAGATCTGATACATCTGTCTGCTTTGTATGCCAAAAAGGACCTTAAGAACCCTGCCATCATCATAGATGCCAACCACTCAAACTCCAACAAGCAATACAAGGAACAGATCCGTATTGTTTCAGAAGTACTTCACAGCCGTAACTATAATCCGGAACTTAAAAAGCTGGTAAAAGGTGTTATGATTGAAAGCTACCTTCTGGAGGGCCGTCAGGATATCAGTGATCATATGACTCCTGGCTGTTCCATCACAGATCCTTGCCTCGGATGGGAAGATACAGAACGGCTTATCTATGATATTGCTGAGAAATGCTGATTTTTATGGATAATACAAATAATTCCTGCTGTTGTGGAGAGACAGAACATTTTTCAGGCTGCCTGATCTGTGGAGCACCGGTCACATACAGCGTCGAAAGTTCTGTGAAAACCTGCAGCATCTGCCACAAAGAGCAGCTGACAAATACTGTCTGTGAAAATGGCCATTTTGTCTGTGATGCCTGTCACAGCTATGGTACTTATATACCGGTGAGCACAGCCCTCAGAAGCAGCACAGAGAAGGATCCCCTGCTGCTTCTGGAAGAGATCATGGACCTTCCTTCTGTCCACATGCATGGACCTGAACATCATGCCATTGTTCCCAGTGTTCTTCTGACTGCACTTCGCAATAATGGAGAGCGTATGAATTACGATACCGCATTATCTGAAATCTGTAAAAGAGCGAAGCAGGTTCCCGGTGGTACCTGCGGTTACTGGGGAGTGTGTGGTGCAGCAGCAGGTGCCGGAATCTTTATGTCCGTTATGACCGGATCCGGTCCCCTCCATAAGGATGCATGGCCCTTTCCTCAGAAGCTTGTCTCTGTTATTTTATCCAAACTGGCTGATGTTGGTGGTCCGCGCTGCTGTAAACGCACCAGCAGAATTGCTATTGAAGAAGCGATCAGGTTTTACAGGCAGTTCAGCTCTGTAAAGATTCCGCTGTCTTCTGTACTATGTAAATATTTTGAAGATAATAAAGAATGTATCAGAGAGGACTGTCCGTATTATCCTGTGAACAAATAACTATTCATAAAATAAAAAACAGAACGAAATCCGACTGATAGTCAATGGGTTTCGTTCTGTTTTCTAATAGTTTCTCTATAAAATAATACGTTTCGCAGGATACAATGCCCTATCGCTCCATTCTGCTTTTCTGCAGTCCAAAGAAATAATATTCTTCTCTGCGCAGACATTTCTGATCAGTTCTTCTCCGTTATCTGATATAAAAAGTGCTGTGATTTCTTTTTTCCCTCCAACACTCCTTACACAGTAATCTACCAGTTCCGGAAACTGAAACAGTAATTCATCCATTTCTCTCATACTTTTGGACTGGTCGATGCGCCTTACAAAATCCAGACGCCTTACCTCACTTCCGCAGATACATTTTCCGGGGATGATACGTGTATGATCGCCGGTCCTGTATCTGATCATAGGCTGTGCCTCCATCCCAATGGTTGTGATCACCAGTTCTCCCCATTGACCGTCAGGCAGAACATTTCCCTCTTTATCTATGATCTCTGTGATACAATGATTCTCCCTCATGTGCATGCCCTCATGAGCCTGACAGCAAATCGCACCCCCAAGCCCCATCTCTCTGGAACCATAATGAGGCCAGAGTGGTGTTCCCAAAATTTTTTCTATTGCTTTCATTACTGTTTCCGGACAGGCATCCCCTGATATCAGTGCTCTCTTTATACTGCCTTTTCCACACATTCTGAGCATGGAAAGCAGTGCTGTCGGCATACCTACATAAGTATCCGGCCGCTCCTCTTCCAGAATGTTTTTAACTCACCATAGGTTTTATTGTTCCCGGTTAAAAGGGGGTGTGCTCCTATACGTCTGATTGCTTCTGCGATCAGCTCTCCCAGTCCAGAAGGACCTGAAAACGGCATGGCAACCATAGTCCTGCTTCCCGGATAAATAAACTCACCAAGTCCGGCCATAAAAAGTTCTATGGTATGTTCACAATCTCCTTCTGTATAAAATACACGTTTACCTGCACCTGTTGTTCCGCTTGTCTGTTCTGAAATGATCCTCTGTATTTCTCCCTGAGAGCACAGTAACATCCTGCCCCCTTTCTGAGCAAGGTCGGATTCCGTTGTAAAGGGAAGGGTTTTCAGATCATCAATGCTTTCCAGCCTTTCCGGCAGATCTCTATAAAATCCCTGCCTTTCTTTTTCTCTTTTCAGAACAGCATTCAGTTTATCCAACTGTATTTTGTTTATTGTTTCCCTTGTAATATCTGTAATTTTTTCCTGCCTACAGATCATTGCATCTATATTGGATCGTTTCACTTTCTGTATAAATATATTCCTTTCAGATTAGTCAGATTATATGCACAGAACGGTACCATTCCGTGATCAGGATCCACTTCACAGATATAACAGCGTTTCAGACGGTCAAGATCCAGATTCCAGGCATCCTGAAAGATCATACCTGATACTGCAAAGGTTTCATTATGTATCCGGATCAGAAACTCATCTAGCGCATCTGTCTGTGTCATTTCTCCCTCATCATAGGTTTTTGTACTGTAGCTCCACTGATTTTCCACATACTGCCTGGAATCATCACTGGTAGTACAGCAGCATCCTTTTCCTGAATTTTTTTTCAAGAAGCTTCAGTTCCCGCTCTCCTTTTCTCAGATAACTTGCATGAAAGGAGCAGTAGGGATTCTCTGCGCCGCCGCCTGCAAAATCCTCAATTTTCATCAGTCCCTCTGTCTGTTCTTCAATAAGTCTCAGCATCTTTGGTATGGTGATGGGATTTTGGGGGGCCGCTTCTGGGAACATCTGCCAAAATAACTGATAGGCTGAAAATGTACGCCACGAACAAAGGGCATATGATCCAGACCAAATTTCAGAATATTCCCTACCTGCATATCATTTACTCCCGGCGCAATGACCGGCACAAGAGCAATACCAAGCTCTGCTTCTGAGCAGTTTAAGACCGCCTTTTTCTTCAGTTCCATCATAGCCTGTCCACGTAAAGTCTCATAAACCTGATCTGTCACACCGTCAAACTGAAGAAATACTGTATTCAGTCCTGCATTTTTTCAGCTTTCCGGCATAACCCCTCCTCCCTGGCAAGCCGGATCCCATTGGTATTTAACTGAAAAAAATGTAAATCCCTTTTTCTCTTCCCATATGTATGATTTCAGGCAGATCGTCCCTCATGGTTGGTTCTCCTCCTGAAAGCTGTATATTAAAGGGACCTCCGTGAGCCATCAGAAAATCATACTGTTTTTCTATTTCACAGATGGGAATATCTCCCTTTTCCCTGTCTTCTCCTGCTGAAGCAAAGCAGACAGGACAATGCATATTACAGCGTTTTGTAACTTCCAGGATCATACAGCAGCCTTTTCTTTCATGTTCCTCACAGAGTCCGCAATTATCCGGACAGGATTTTTCTTTAACCTTCGGATTTACAGGCGTTTCTGCTGAGAGAGTTTTCTCTTCCCCCAGGAAAGATAATCTGCTGCATTTCCTTCCCAGATCAGGGTCTGAAATTTTCCATGAGCATTGCATTCCTTTACCAGATAGATCCCGTCTTCACCGATACCTTTTATGGCAGGAACTACCTTCATACATTCCGGACAGACACTCTTTGTTTTGCCGATGGTGATCAAAGCTCCAGTACCTCCCGCTCTGTCAGAATTTCCATAACTTTTGTATAAGTATCTGCAATAAGTCCAGGACATTTCTCCATGATCACACCCCAGTCCAGATGAGTGATATCCTTACAGTAAAAAGCTCCGAATTCTTCCTCTGTCTTCTGGCGGAACCACTGATATAATTCCTGTACAGCCGGTTTCATCTGTGCATCTTCCTTCTCCTCAGGAGCCAGATTTCCGAGAAAATATCCGATGGCACAGGCACTTCCTGTCAGACATCCGCAGGTATCTCCACAGTAACCGATTCCTCCGCCAAGGCCTCCCATTGCCTTTACAAGCTGTGGATTTTCCTCTCCTATGGTTTCCAGAGTCATGATCATAATGATCTGTGAACAATGATATCCCATGCTGCCTAATTCCATTATTCTTTCGTAAAGATCCATACATTACTCCTTTCTGCCAACCACCATGGTATAGCCTATTTTTCTGCCTTTGTATTCTTTCTGCAGAAGCTTATGATCCTCGCAGCAGAATGAATCATTCCAGATTGCTTCCAGATAATATTCTCTCCAGAGAGCAGTCTGATCCTCCTGACAGAGAATCGTAAACCCTGTTTCTTTCACAATTTCCAGAAGATTGCCCGGATCCAGATCTGACAGCAAAAGAAATCCTCCCTTTTTCAGTACACGCCAGCATTCAGAGACTGCCTTTTTCTGATCTCTGCTGACAAAAAATGCACACTGGCTGATACAGAGATCCATACTGTCTGCTGCATACTGAAGGGTCAGAAAATCTCCCTGCTGCACCTCACTGCTTCGCGGAGCAAGATCCACACCCTGCACATTCAGACCAAATGCTTTCATGATCCGCACGGTCTCTCCCTCTCCTGCTCCCAGATCCAGAGCTTTCATTCCTTTTTTCAATTCTATGCTTTTCAGAAGATGAATTGTCTGCTCTTCCCCTCCGGGGTGTCTGTTCATCTATTTATCCTCCAGTGCACGTTCCACTGCCAAAACCTTTCCAAGAGCCAGCTCTTCCGGAACATAGACAAAGCCACATTTGGGACAGACCGGCATCTCAACAGGAAAACCGTTCTCCAGATACATAAATTTTGCTTTTCCCTTTACAAGAGGAACCTTGCATTTCATGCAGGTCAGCTTTCCCTCAGGATCAATGGTATAATATGTTCTCTCTACTGCCATTACTGTCCCACCCTTTTCATAATATTCATTCTATGACTGTATGCTCTGCGTACCAGATACCCTTCTTCTGTTTCCACAAATCTCACCCAGAATGTAACATTTCCAAGTCTGCTCCTTGTCACCAGTTCTTTTGTCTCTTCATCAAAGATCGCTTCCTGATTTTCTCTGTAATCTGATAATACACGCTCCACATCGCTTTTCAGGATCATACGTTCATCCATCATACTGATGGCATCTTCTGTATATGCAACGGTATAATCTTTTTTCTCCATCATCAGTTCCTCATTCCATATATTTTTTAAAAGCTTCTCTTTTAGCTCAAGCCGGTTGTAGCGTTTCTCACTGATATCCGGCATATTGGCGGCATTTATACCATACAGAAGTTCCAGGATATGTCTGGATTCCCTGCCTTCCCTGACAAATCGGTCCCTGCATGCCATGCAGTACGTTATATATGGGGAATCGGATCGTTCCAGACACTTTTCTGTCATTTTATCTGCCATCTCTTTATTAGCGTAGGCAGTCAGTCCGCCGTATCCGCAGCAGGGAGACAGATCTCTGGAATATTCTGTATTTACAACAGTGCACCCCATATCTGCAAGAAGCTCTCTTATTGTATCCTGTGTCTGTGTATCTCCCCTGGCACCGCAGGCATCATGTATTGCAACAGGTATCTCCAGTCCTTTTGCCTGTCCGGGAAGTCCGATTTCCTTTAAGATTTCCCCAGATTCCTGTGACTTTGGCGCCAAGACTCTCTTTTTAACTGTTTCATACAGCTTGGACAGCCTGCTATAATCATAGGATCTCCCAGTTTTGCAAGCTCCTGCTTCAGCTGTTCATTTACCTTTTCTGTCATTTCATAGCGTCCTGCCCATTCACTGATAGCACCACAGCATCCCAGCATCAGAGCAACACCGCCCTCTGTCCTCCTGCACAGATCCTCATATGCCTCTGTGACAACATCCGGCGCTATAGCTCCTGCCTGACATCCTGGGAAAAATACATATCTGCAGGTTTCATATCCCGGCTGAGGTCTGCATAAGAAAGCCTCCGAATTGGAGAACAGCATATCCATCAGTGCAAATTCATGAGGTGCCAGAGGCATTTTGTCTGTAGATACCATGTTTTCTCTTGCAGATTTGCAGACCTGGCTCATATCAAACCCATTTGGACAGGTTACAGTACACTGTCCGCAGAGTGAACAGGAATTCATCGGTTTATTCATCTGGTGATCTCCCATAATGATCTGGGTATTATTATAAATCTCACGTGCAAGAAGACCCGGATGCTTTTTATATTCCCTTAAATAGACACAGCTTTTCATACACTCATCACAGTGACACTGAATGCATCGCTTTGCTTCCTCAACAGCTTCTTCTTTTGAATATCCATCTGTGCTGCAGGGAATCTTTTTGGAGCCTTTCATCCCGTCCATATTTGTATAGAGCCTGGTGGTAACTGCTCCTTCACTGCCTCTGTTGCTGTGGGGCGAAAGATTCTGTACAAGGAGGTCTACAGTCAGGGCAGCTCTCTTTGCAGCAAAAGCTGCATCCATCACAGACCGGACCGGACCGCTGACAATTCCCGCCTGTTCTCTCAGCATGATCTCTGCGTCTGCTGTTTCCTCTGGAGCCAGCTTTTTGGCCACCTCCTCTGAAGCACAGACCACATCTGCCTCCTTCATTTTCGCTCTGATAAACGGAAGGTCAAGACTGCATCCGAATTCAAAGGAAAGGTCCATGGAACTGAGACGTTTTACCTCATTTTTTGCGATCTGATTTCCAAAAAGCTCCGGAGCTGCTGCTGCAATATAGGCTTCATAATCTTTCTCCTGACAGTAAATGGTTGCAGGATACATCTTCTTTTCCAGTTCCCCTGCAAGAAACAGCGGGAACAATCCTGAGCCAAAGATCACAGCCTTTTTTTTCTTTCTGATACGAAATACACTGCTCCGTTTTCCAGGTTCCCCATATCGTACAATGGCACGCTCTACTTCACGTATGGATATGCCATCACCCAGCTCACAGAGTCTGCATTTTTCCTCACATGGTGCAGTACATCCGTTACAGAGGATCATGGGAAATGGTGTGATCTTTTCATAGATAGCCAGAGCTTTCTTAAAGTTTCCTTTTGCAGCATAAACAGCATTTCTTTTGTATCTGCTTTGAAAGGACAGGCTGCAACACAGTACGCCGGCTGTTCATGAACACAGAGGCTGATCATATGATCCATCTCTTCCTTTGACATTCGATTTACGTGATAAACATGAGTGGAACCTCTTTCCTGTATATATGTCATAACCCGATACTCCTTTCATTTCCAAAGGGGAGACAGTCTCCCGTCTCCCCTTATTATATCACATGATTAAAATTATACTGACAGTTATTTCTCAAGTTCCTTTAATGCTGCAAGAACCTTTTCAGGACGGGCAGGAACACGTGTGATACGTGCGCCTGTAGCATTGTAGATCGCATTCAGGATTGCAGGATGAGGAGCATCCAGCGGAGCCTCCCCACAGCCGGCAGCACCGTAAGGACCGCTTGGGCGATATGTTTCATTGAAATGAAGTTCAATATCATCCGGCGCATCATTTGGATACGGAATGCCACAGTTCTTCAGAGAAGTATCATGGTTCAGATCCTCGAAATCTTCTGTAAGAGCAAGACCAATACCCTGTACAAGGCCGCCGTAGAAGTTGCCTTCTACAAGAAGTCTGTTCATGATGGTACCTACGTCAGCCACACAGGTGAATTTTTCAACTTTAACTTTACCTGTTTCTGTATTAACAGCAACTTCCGGAAGGAAGATCGTATACATGTAGGTTGCAAACGGATCACCCTGTGCTGTATCCTGATCGATCGGATGATCTGCACAGAAGGTTGTCACCCAGTTACCTTCATATTTGTTGCAAGACCCTCAGCCACCATCTCATCATAAGTACGGAAGGTTCCGTCTTCTTTCTTCATGGCTGCCACAAGGTTTTCTGCTGCCAGACGACATGCATTACCTGACATAACCTGTGAACGTGATCCACCTGCAGGACCTGCATTAGGACATGTCTTGGTATCATTCATAACAAGTTTGATCTGTTCCGGTCTGATTCCTGCCTGACGAAGTGTTTCATGTGATGATACAAGAATCCCCCCATATCAGCGCCCTGTCCGTGATCTTCCCATGCAGCATACATTATAACTGTTCCATCCGGATTCAGCTCTGCAAATGCGTTTGATGTATCAACACCATCAAGACCACAGCCATATACACCGAGAGATACACCGATACCATATTTGATCTTGCCATCAGAAGCTGCATTCTTTTCAGCCACACGTTTCTTAGCTGCTTCATACAGTGGACGAGCTGTCTTGAACAGTTCTTCTTCACAGTATACTTCAGGCGGATAACCTGTAGGGATCGTACTGCCTTCTGATTCTTTGTAACAGTTCATTTCACGGATATCGAAGGGGTCGATTCCCATCTTTGCAGCCAGAACATCTATCGCAATCTCAGATCCCATATAAGACTGAGGAGATCCGTAAGCACGGAATGCTGAACCCCATGCATGGTTTGTAAACACTGTTGTAGATTTGTTACGGATAGAATTGATTCCATAGCCTGCACCTGTAAACTGGGAAAGTCTCATTGTAAGCAGATCACCGAATTCTGAGTATGGACCATGATCCACATAGTTATTGCCCCAGAGTGCAAGAAGCTTACCATGTTCATCTGCTGCAAGCTTGATATTCATAAATGCAGGGGATCTCTTTCCTGTATAAGTAATATTCTGGAACTGATTAAATACCAGAGACACAGGACGTTCAAGGATCTTAACAGCAGCGCCGATCAGAGCCTCATTTGTAGGAGAGAACTTGTAACCAAAGGTTCCTCCTGCATGGTTCTGAACAATTCGTAAGTTCTCCATTGGCACACCGATACCATCAGCGATCATAGGCATATGCAGATGGATACCAATGGATTTGGAATGAACAGTTATCATACCGTCTTCGTCAATGTAACCATAACCGCAGTCCGGCTCAAGATGAAGATGAGGCTGACGTGAACAGTAAGATTCGATCTCAACCTGCTGTGAATCCGGAATGCTGTCCCAGTCAAAATCAGGACCCTTGATACAGTTTGTCTCAAAGAATGCGTTCGGAATACCGGGATGAATCTCTGCCGCATCCGGTGCGATGGCATCCATTGCATTCATATATGCAGGAAGCTCTTCGATCTCAACTTTAACTGCTTCTGCTGCTGCCCTTGCATGCTCTTCTGTATCAGCAGCTACGATGGCAATCGCATCACCAAACTGGAAGATTTTTTCATCGCAAAGTACAGGACGTTCGAAACCGTCTGTCTTGTTGTGTTTTGGAAGCATTACAAGACCATTGATCTTATTGGTTCCGCCTGCTGCCTTAATATCTTTTGCTGTGATAACACGAACAACACCAGGCATACTCTCTGCTTCTGCTGTGTCAATATTGAGAATATTTGCATGAGAAACCTTTGCCTGTGTAAGAGCAAGGCGAAGTGTTCCTGATGGCATCTTTAATGCATCATCTGCACCAAAATCCCAGGTACCTGTTACCTTCTGTGCTGCTGACGGACGGATATAATTTGTTCCAACAATAGAATCACCTGTCTGTTTGAACACAAGGTCTTCCTTTGTCATCTCGCCGCGCATAACTGCTGCTGCAGCCATAGTAGCATCGATCAGCGGCTTATAGCCTGTACAACGGCAGAGATTACGCTGTTTGTTAAACCAGTCTCTTACCTCCTCACGGGTAGGACTTGGATTATTGTCCAGAAGCACTTTTGCTGAAATAATAAATCCCGGTGAACAGAAACCGCACTGTGCGCATCCATATGCCATCCATGCAACCTGGATTGGATGCATATCAGAAAGTGTTCCCACACCTTCAATGGTTGTGATCTCTGCATGATCGGGAACACGGCTCATCTTGTAGATACAGGATCTTGTGACTTTTTCCGTTCATAATAACATTACAGGCTCCACAGTGACCTTCACCGCAGCCAATCTTACATCCTGTAAGAAGAAGGTGATCACGGAGCACCTGCGCCAGTGTCTCATCCTTATCAAGAATAAGTATTCTCTCAACACCATTAATCTTCAATGTCTTTTTAATCATGTCCCATTCCTCCTTTTTAAAAAAATTCATTTCAATCTTACTGATCTTCAGGCTTATGTGTTCCGCACGAATCATGGTCAGCTCCCCTGCCTGTCAGATCTTTCAGTCTCTCTATTCCTCTGGCGGAATAGAAAACAATGGAAGAGCTGCTCCCGTCCAGATTCTCACCGCTGAGCTTTAAAACATTTGCATTCTCATAATAATCGATGGGAAGCGTCCGGCTATATACAACCCCTGTACGCTCATCTTTTACCTGTACAGTAACTTCTTTTGCGGTAATCTCAAAAATCTTATCCATAAAAAGTTCTCCTGTCCATGTTATTTTATATATCCATACTACCATAATTTTGCACAATTATACAAATTACAAATAATTAATAGTTGGCTATTTTATATATTGCAGACAATTTTATTTTGTTTTATTTAAAATTTTAACTATTTTTATTCTTTTATATGTTATAATAATATCAAATTTGTATAATATCATTGAAAGAAGGAGGTATCTAAATGCAGACAGGCGCCCTCATCGTGGCTGCGGGGAAATCATCACGAATGGGAGACTTTAAACCCATGCTTCAGCTTGGCTCCATTTCCATCGCACAGCGCGTGATCAATAATTTCCGGCAGGCCGGAATCTCCAAAGTAGTAGTGGTAACCGGATATCATGCAGATGTTCTGGAATGCCACCTGGCTTCCAATAATGTAGTCTTTCTTCGAAATGAGAACTATGCAAACACTCATATGTTTGATTCTGTCCGAATCGGACTTGAGTATCTGAAAGACAAAGTGGATACGGTACTCTTTACACCTGTTGATGTTCCGCTGTTCACAGCCCAGACAGTCACTCAAATGCTCTCTCTGGGGCGTCCCCTTGTAACTCCGGTCTGTAATGGCAATCCCGGTCATCCCATTCTGATCCGTTCCACACTGATTGATTCCATCCTAAGTGATGACGGAAAATCAGGACTTAAAGGTGCTGTGGATAACTGCGGGGAACCCATGTATTATCTTAATGTAAAGGATCCCGGTATTATTCATGATGCTGATACACCAGAGGATTATGCTGAACTTCTCCGCATACACAACCAGAGTCTGATCCGTTCTGAAATCCATATTCAGCTAGCCCGGGAAAAAGTTTTTTTTGATGAAAAACTCTATTCGCTGCTTACACTGATCCATGAAACAGGATCTGTCCGCGATGCCTGTGAGCGCATGCACATTTCCTATTCTACCAGCTGGAACCTGATCCATACCCTGGAATCACAGCTTCATGAACCTCTGATCATCAGAAGCCAAGGCGGTACAAGGGGAAGCCATAGCGAACTGACACCATACGGCGAAGAATTTCTGAAACGATATGCCCGTTTTTCAGAAGAAACACGTTCCTGTTCAAAAAAAATTATTTGAAGAATGTTTCGGAGGGTTTTTAAATGCGTAACCTTTATCTGGTCCGGCATGGAAAACCACAGTATCCGGATGAACATTCTTACTGTGTAGGACAGACAGATTTCTCTCTATCCATGCTTGGACATCTGCAGGCAGTCCTTCTTAACGAAGAATTGTCCGATAAAATATCAGGGGTATACTGCAGTCCTTTGTTAAGAGCAGTTGAGACAGCAGGCCATATGGCACCTGAGCTTCCACATATCATTGTTTCTGATCTGTCAGAACGAAATCTGGGAGAATGGGATGGCCTTTCTTTTGATGAAATACGCCAGAGATGGCCGGACATTTATAAAGCGCGTGGGAATAACCCTGATCATCCGATCCCGGGAGCAGAAACTCCTGCTGCATCTGGTTTTCGCTTTTCGCAGGCAGTTCATAAGATTCTTTGCGCTTCTGAAGGTGATATTGCAGTGGTAACTCATACAGATGTAATCTCTTCTTATTTACATGCATTACATTCTGATATGTACAGCAGGCAGCGGTTTCGTCTGCCCTGCGGCTCTTACTATCATCTGGAAGTGAATGAAAAAAATAATATTTCTTTCTCTGATCCCAGTTATATACTGCCTCATCCTGAATTAAATGACGGACTATGTCTCAGGCTTCGCAATGCTGTTTCTCTGCCCCGTCATGTACAAGCTCACAGTGATGCTGTTACTGAACTTGCCTGTTGTTTATGCAATATGCTGGAATCCAATGGTTATATCTTTGACCAGAAGCTTGTTCGCTCCGGTGCACTTCTGCATGATATTGCCAGACTTCAGAGGCATCACGCGAAAACAGGCGGTGAACTTTTCTTACAGTTAGGTTATCCTGAGATCAGCCAGATCATTTCACAGCACCATGGTCTGTTGGAAGCCACGCTGGATGAAGCAGCTATTGTATTTCTGGCTGATAAACTGATTCAGGAAACACAGCGTGTAACCATAGAAAAAAGATTTGCCGACAGCATGAGTAAATGCAAAAGTCCGGAAGCTCGCAAAGCTCATGAGCAGCAGTTAGAACAAACCCGCAAACTGCAGGACATGATACAATCACTCTGCCATATCACGCTTTAGTTCAGGCGGGCAGACGTACACAACTGGAGCAGAAAAATCACTTAATTTAGTTAGGAGGTATTTTATTATATGAGAACATTATTTCAGACAATAAAACAACAATTCCTGGAGGGAAACGATCTTGTACTTGTTTCCGTTACAGCATCCTCAGGGTCTACACCAAGAGGTGCCGGTTCCCGCATGCTGGTCGGAAAAAAACGGCAGAATTTCCGGAACCATCGGAGGTGGAGCTGTAGAATATCGTGCTGAATGTATGGCATTGGATATTCTTGAAAAAAAGGAATCCTGCGAGCATGAATTCCGGCTGAATCATAAAGATGTTGAAAATATTGGTATGATCTGTGGTGGTGATGTTACGGCCTTTTTCCAGTATCTTGATCATAACGATCCGATTATTATGGAAATCACGGAAACTGCTGAAAAATTCTATGAAGAGCGAAAAGATTTCTGGCTGATCTGCGATCTTCTCACCACCTCCGGTGTGAGCCTCTACAGTCCTGCATGCGGTCTCATCGGAACTGCCAATGTTCCTTCTTCTGTATTATCTTCTTTGTCTACAAAGCCACACCGATATCACAGTGAAGATTATGATCTGTTTTCTGAACAGATTGGAACCTCAGGAACTGTCTATGTATTCGGCGGCGGACATGTCTCACAAAAGCTTGTCCCAATCCTTGCAAGCGTTGATTTTCGCTGTGTTGTCCTGGATGACCGGCCGGAATTTACAAATCCTGCTCTTTTCCCAGGAGCAGTTGAAACAATACTTTGTGATTTCAACCATCTGGACCAGTATGTTTCTATTACAGCTGCTGATTATTGCTGCGTCATGACACGTGGACATTCCTATGATACCATTGTACAGGCACAGCTTCTCGCTACACCTGCATGTTATATAGGCGTCATTGGAAGCCGTGCTAAAAAAAGCTGCTGTATTTCACCGTCTGATTGAAGAATACAACATTAATGAACAAGATTTAAACCATATCATCTCACCTATAGGACTGGAGATCAAAGCAGAAACACCGGCTGAAATCGCCATCTCCATCACAGGACAGATGATCCAGGTTCGCGCTGACAGAAAGGCTACATCAAAATGATGGCAAAATCAGTATATAAAACTGTAATATTTGGTGCCGGACAAATTGGACAAATGACCGCAAGACTTCTCAGCAGTCCCTGTCAGCTCCTGTGCTTTGCTGATAATGACCCCCATAAACACGGATCATATATTGGAAATATTCCAGTCTGTTCTCCGGATACTGCAGCAGCACTTCTCCCGGATCTGGTCATCCTGGGAGTTCTGGATGAAGAACGGCGCAATTCTATGATAAAGCAGATGGAAAACTTAGGTTATCACGGACCTTTTCGTGATCCCTCCGTCCTTCGCATGTTTGACGCACGGGTTGCTGTTATGCGTCTTTTATCTGAGCAGATCTATCAATTGGATATTCCGGGAAATGTTGCAGAACTAGGTGTTTTTCCGAGGTGAATTTTCTTCCCTGATCAGTGCAGCCTTTCCAGACCGAAAAAGTCCATCTTTTTGATACTTTTGAGGGCTTTCAGAAAAGGATATCACAATAGAAGCCTCCGGTAATCTGTCCCGTGCCAAAACAGGTGATTTTTCTTCTACTGATATTGACTCTGTTCTTCATGTTATGCCTGATCCTACACGTACTGTGATCCACAAAGGATGGTTTCCGGATACCTTTTCCGATGTCACAGATGAAACTTTTGTTTTGTATCTCTGGACGCAGATCTCTATGCTCCAACTGCAGCCGCACTTCCTCTGTTCTATGAACGCCTGGCCACCGGAGGAGTTCTCCTGATCCACGATGTGTACAGTACACAGTTTTCCGGATGTCGAAAAGCGGTCGGGGAATTCTGTCTGAAAAACCATCTGTTTGCAGATCCTGTATGCGATCTGCATGGAAGCGCAATGATCCGAAAATTATAAAAAGAAACGCCGGAACCGGTATTTACCGGAACCAGCGTTTCTTTTTCATTTATTTATTGTATAGCCCTTTTCCACGTCCATGCCTAACCTTTATAAAGTTCCTTTCAGAACATTTTCCAACTGTTCATCGGACAGATCAACATGATAAAAAGATCGAAAAATTTATGTATTTCTTCATTGATATCACATTTAATATATTCCGGATAAATCAATGCTGAGAACCATCGCATACCGATCAGACGATTTGGTCCTGCCGGACGATCCACCCAGCTAAACGGTGCATTAGGAGTTCCATAAACCTTTTGGTCCTGTACTGCTTTTAGTGAAGCATAATCAGGATTGCTCAGGATATCTTCTGCTGCAGAATTTCCGCTTTTATCTGCCTTTGGTTCACCATTTACAACAATCACATCCGGATCCCATGCAAGAAGCTGTTCTGCTGAAATCTGAACACGAGATCCATCTCCCAATTCCAGATCTGCAACATTGACTGCATTGATGGCATCAAGGATCTGTGCATGCTGGGATCCCCTGGGTGCAGTTTCCAGTGAATCCTCTCCATTACCGAAGTATACACTGACTTTCTTTTCTTCTGGAATATCTGAAAGTGCATTAATATCAGTAAATACCTGCTCCGCATACTGAGCAAGCTCTTCTGCATGATCTTCTACGCCAAGAAGTTCGCCCATAAAACGAAAAGCTTCCGCAGAATTATTAAGCTCATTGTCTACTGCAACAACCGGAATTCCAAGGCTTTCTGATAACGCATCGCAATCAGAAACCATTGTATCATTAATCTTTCCACTATTAATAGCAATTGTAGGATTGGCAGCAATTACTGCTTCATAATTGACAGCATCACCCATTCCAAAATTAGGAAGATCCTGATATTTGTCCAGAATAATAGATTTCTCAACATCATTCAGTTCATAATTCCACCCAAGAAGCTTATCCGGTGCAACCATATACAGAAAAATTGCAGCTACCGGACCTGCTGAAAAAACAGATTCAATATTTTCTGCTGCAGGGACCGTTACTTTTCTTCCTGCCATGTCTGTGATCTCACGGGTTTCAGCAGTTTCCTGCGTGGCATCCTGCTCCCCACTCTGCGCCTGCTCTTCAGTAGCAGCCTTCGTTTCAGAATATCCTGTTAAAAGACTGACTGACATCACCAGACATATAAGCAGAGCCAAAAGTTGTCTGTGCTTTTCATAAACTTTCTCCTTTCTTTTCTCCGCATTACTCATAATTGACGCTTATTGAAATTGACTATACAATTTTTAAGTATTATAATGTATATGCGAATAGTTTTTTAAAAACAATTCGGTTTTTCTGAGTATAACACCGTAAATTTGATCAGTCAAGTTACAAGGATGAATGATTATGAATCTGACAGCTAATGAAAAAAAAGCAGCTACTGCCCGGCAAAGACGATATGTTCTGCTGTTGGCGGTTATGCTGGTACTTTTGTTTATCATTATAGTACTCTCATTCTGGGTGGGATATTATCCGCTTACACCAGTGCAGGTACTAAATGCATTTTTATCAAAATTTGGTTTTAAAGGAGATATTTTACCCCAGGCAGTTACCATATTCTGGAATATCCGTCTGCCCCGTATTCTGTCTGCTTTATTTATTGGTGCTTCCCTCTCGGTAGCAGGTGCAACCTATCAGGGAATGTTTCGCAATCCACTGGTATCTCCGGATATCCTTGGAGTTTCTTCCGGTGCAAGTCTCGGAGCTGCTTTTGCAATTTTAAACGGAGCTTCCAACTGGATGATTCAACTTTCTGCTTTTGCAGGTGGTGTAGCCGCAGTAGCCGCATCCTATCTTATCAGCCGAAAATCCGCACATTCCCAGACTCTCAGTCTTGTTCTGACCGGAACTATGATCATGTCACTCTGCAATGCCGGTGTCACAATGATCAAATATGTGGCAGACCCTAATGATGTTCTCCAACAAATTACTTTCTGGCTTATGGGCAGCTTAACCAAAACCACAACCAAATCCTTTTCCTGGAGTGTTCTTCCAATGATCATTGGATTAAGTCTGATTTTTATTTTTCGATGGCAGATCAATCTGCTGACTTTGGATGAAGAAGAAGCCAAAAGTTTAGGAATCAATGTGCGTAAATATCGTCTGATTTTTATAGTCGCTTCCACATTACTCAGCGCCGCTGCTGTCTGTCTTGGAGGATTGATTGGATGGGTCGGGCTGATGATCCCCCATCTGGCACGTGCACTGGTTGGCGTTGATTACAGAAGGCTGATACCTGCAAGTGCGATCCTTGGCGGCGGATATCTGATACTTGTTGATGATATTTCCCGTTCCCTTTTGTCCATGGAACTTCCACTTGGCGTTGTCACAAGTATCATGGGCGCCCCCTTCTTTATCTATCTTATCATCAAACGAAAGGAGCGCGCGTAATTATATGCTTCTGGAAATTGAAAATGTTTTTGGCGGTTACGGCAATGGTGATATTTTAAAAGGTATCAGCTGCAGCGCAGACTATGGTGATGTGCTTTGTCTGCTTGGTCCTAATGGTTGCGGAAAGACCACTCTGTTCCGCATGATATTAGGTTCCCTTCCTGTTTCTAATGGAAAAATAAAGATAGCCGGAAAAAATATTAGTGACTTTACAACCAAAACACTGGCAAATATGATTGCATATATTCCCCAATATCATTCCCCTGTATTTGCCTATACAGTTCTTGATATAGTAATTATGGGGCGTGCTTCTCATTTCTCCGCATTTGAAACCCCAAAAGAGCCTGATCAGGAAGCAGCTTTTGCTGCCTTGGAGAAAGTAAATGCCCTGCCTCTTGCCAACAGGAAATATACTTCCTTAAGCGGAGGACAAAGGCAATTGGTTTTAATTGCCCGTGCAATCTGTCAGTCTGCAAAAAATCTTCATCATGGACGAGCCAGCCGCCAATCTGGATTATGCAAATCATCAGCTTCTCATGGAAGTAATTTCAGGGCTGGCCAACCAGGGATATTGCATTATTATGTCAACACATAGTCCTGAGCATCCCTTTTCCGTGGGAAACAAAGTTCTTCTCATGAAATCCGGAAAGGTTATGGGATTTGGCTCTCCCAAAGAAATCATTACATCTGAAACCTTACAATCTGTTTACGATATTGAAATGGATGTGATAACTACACACGACCGCTATGGCCGTGAACGAACTATCTGTTTACCGGTAAACAGCTCAGCCAAAACAGTTCATGAGAAATGATACGTGGGTTACAATTATGGAACTATTATAAAATAAAATGAAATGGGACTTTACTATGACTCAACATATATTTTTAACTGGTAAAAAACACATTGGAAAATCTACATTGATCCAAAAGATATTGGATGATTATAAGAAAACCGCTGATGGATTCCTGACTGTCCGCACAAAAGACTATCTAAAGAATCAGTATTCAGTTCATATGTACCATCTAAAAGAGAAGGAATTCCCAAACGAATCTAATCTTTTGTTTTTATGCGGAAAAACAGATGAACACACTGCCGATACCTTTGATCTTCTTGGATGCAATATTCTTTCCATGTGTTCTGACTGCTCTTTAATTGTTATGGATGAACTTGGTCCACATGAAGCAGACGCTACTTTATTTCGTAAAAAAATCTTAAACCTTTTGGATGGGCAGACTCCCATTTTAGGGGTATTACAGGAACCTGCAGAATCTTTCTGGCCTGAAATTGTAAATCACCCAAAGGTTGAAATCATTACAATTTCTGAAGACAATCGGAATGACAGAGCTTTACTCAATTACATTCAATGTAAAATTTCTTCTCCTTAATGATTACTCCCGGGGCTATGCCATCGGAACTAACCAAAGGGTCAAGTAGCCTTGTCAAGTAAAAAAATAACCTCTAGAAGCCTTGATTTCTAGCGGTTTTACGTGCGTTAGAGGTTGCTGCGTGCCAGTGGCACGCGTTTAGCAACGACCGGAGCGAAGCGTAGATCGAACCCGTTCGAGTCCGACCCGGACTCGAATCACGACCACCGGCTTAGCCGGTGGTTTGCTTTGACCCTATAAGGGTCTATTACCGGCACTGGAGTCTAAAGACTCATCGAAATAGGTTCGCCAAGCGCAACATCATTTACCTACAAAGCCCTTT
>ENA-OQCV01000039-OQCV01000039.1-human-gut-metagenome-genome-assembly--contig:-NODE-39-length-35610-cov-3.165572_pt1 | contig 35610 bp, 33 predicted proteins | sample MGYA00242766_ERZ504592 | MGnify/ENA primary metagenome ERZ504592 (study PRJEB26092, sample SAMD00036315) | human gut metagenome | host: Homo sapiens | study: EMG produced TPA metagenomics assembly of...
CCAGCAGACGCTGGGTGCCACAACTCGTCCAAAGCGAACGCGGAGACAATTTTAAATCGTCGTTGCTTAGTCTATACAAGCCACACGCCCTGTGCTAGAATGAAACCAACAATCAAGGCGGTGAAACCATGCACCCACTCCCGGAATATCCTCGCCCGGCTATGCGCCGGGACAGCTATGAGAACCTGAACGGCCTGTGGAAGTACGCCATTACTCAGACAGCAGAATACCCCGCTGCGTGGGACGGCAGCATTCTGGTGCCCTACTCTCCGGAAACAAAGGCCTCCGGCGTGGGCCGCACCCTGCAGCCCGGCCAGTGGCTGCACTACCACTGCACCTTTGCTGCCCCCTCCGGGAGAAGGGGGCCGGGTGCTGCTGCACTTCGGCGCGGTGGACGATGCCTGTGCGGTGCAGGTGAACGGCCATCTGGTGGGCGGCCATCGGGGCGGCTACTGGCCCTTCACACTGGATGTCACCGCCCAGCTCAACGATACGGGCCGCAACAGCCTGTGGGTGGCCGTGCAGGACCCCACGGACAGCGGCACGCAGGCACGGGGCAAGCAGACCCTGAAGCCCGGCGGCATGTTCTATCCGGCCCAGAGCGGCATCTGGCAGACGGTCTGGCTGGAGCGTGTGCCGGAAAACTACATCCAGTCGCTCACGGTCACGCCGGATTACGATGCCCGCACCGTGACCGTGAAAGCCCATACTTCCATGCCCGGCGGTGCAGTGAACCTGTGGGCCGTGGTGCGCGCTGGCGGCGTGACCATTGCCGAGGACTGGGGCCGCGACGAAGCGGACCGGGACGGCGAGGTGACGCTGAACATCCCGGAGGAACATTTCTTTCCGTGGAGCCCGGATACCCCGTTTTTATATGACCTGACCGTGGGCACCACGCAGGGAGGGGAGGAGCAGTTCGACACCGTGCACAGCTACTTTGCCCTGCGCAAGTGGAGCTGTGAGCCGGATGCGCGGGGCGTGCTGCGCTTCTGCCTGAACGGAAAGCCCATCCTGCTCAACGGCCTGCTGGACCAGGGCTACTGGCCGCAGGGCCTGTATACCCCGCCTTCCGATGCGGCGGTGGAGCGGGAGCTGAGCGAGGTGAAAGCGCTGGGATTCAACCTGCTGCGCAAGCACGCCAAGATCGAGCCGCAGCGCTGGTACTACCACTGCGACAGGCTGGGCCTTGTGGTCTGGCAGGACATGGTGAACGGCGGCAGCAGATACAACCTGTGGTTCGTCACCTACCTGACCAATGTGCTGCAGCCCCTTTGTGCGCCGCCTGCCCGACGCAGAGCCACTCTAGGGGCCTGCTGAGCCGCGGAAAAGCATCCAGCCGGGAAACATACCGCAAAGAGCTGCAAGCCACCGTGGAAGCCCTGCGCTGCCATCCGTGCATCGGCTGCTGGGTACCCTTCAACGAAGGCTGGGGCCAGTTTGATGCGGCCAGGGCAGTGCAGGCCATCCGAACGCTGGACGATACCCGCCTTGTGGACGAGGCCAGCGGTTGGTATGATCAGGGCGGCGGAGATGTGTGCTCCATCCACAACTATTTCTATCCGCTGCATGTAAAGCCCGGAAAGCGCACTGTGGCCCTGAGTGAATACGGCGGCATTGCATGGCCCATGCCGGGACACGAAGCACCGGGCAAAACCTACGGCTACGGCACGGCCAAGAGCCGCGCAGACCTGACCGCCCGCTGCAAAAAAGCTGCAATTGGGCACGGTACTGCCGCAGCTCGAAAAAAAGGACTCTCGGCGCTGGTGTACACCCAGCTGACGGATGTGGAAGATGAGGTGAACGGTCTGTTCACCTATGACCGGGCCGAGATCAAGCCGGATGCCAATGCCGTCCGCTCGGTGAATGCTGCCCTTGCCGCAGAGTTTGCAAAAGTGACGCGGTGAAAGAAAAAACTCCCTCAGTCATCGCGCAGCGATGACTGAGGGAGTTTTATGTTACAGCAGCTCTCAGCTGTTGGCGCTGTTGTTCACGATCTTTTTGGCGGGCAGTTTGTTCATGGCAGAGCTGTCCAGATCGTGTGCCAGCTCTGCACCGCCTGCGGCCAGTGCGTCGTCCAGCTCGCCGCCCTTCATATCGCTCAGGATCTGGCTGCGCAGGTCGTCCAGCGAAGAAACGCTCAGCGGGTCTACACGCACCATCAGGAGCAGGGTGTTGCTGTTGATCTGCACGGCAGCGGCCTCGCCGTAGGAAAGGCTGCGCAGAGCATCGGCAGCACCGTCCTGCGTAAAGGCCGAAGCAACATCGCTCTCGGTCAGCAGCTCGGTCTGGACGCTGGCGCTGTCGTCGGAAGTTTTGCCGTCCAGCACAGCGTAGATGTCCGGCAGGGCATTCTGTGCGGCCTCATGCAGGGCACTCACCTGATCCGAGACCGTCTCGCCGCCTGCGGCGTTGACACTGTCGGCAGCGGCCTGTGCCAGCTTGAGCATCTCGGCCTTCTGGTCATCGTCCGCAAAGGCGTAGGTGCTGGTATTGTACAGCGGGATGCTGATGTAGCAGATCTCATACATGCTGTCGTCCAGATGGCTGGTCAGCTCGTCGTCCTCCACCGGGGTCTCGCCGTCCGGGCCGTAGACCATATCCAGCAGGGCGGTGTGCTCCACCTGCAGACGTTCATATGCCTTGACGGTCTCCAGACCAATGCCGTTGGCGGTGTAGGTGTCGCCGTACTGGTCCATCATCTGCTGGGCATAACGGTCGGCAGTGGAAAGCTGCTCTGCAGTCAGCTCACCGCCCAGCGCCTTGAAGCGGGCATCCACAGCGGCCAGCGTTTCCAACGTTTCCTGCGTTTTCTGGGCCACATAGTCGCTCACAACTGCGGTCTCGCCGCTGTCAGAGTCGGTGGTGATGGTCTCTTTCAGGAAGGCTTTTACGTCGGTGGTGTCCTGATCGGTGCCGGCAAGCTGGGCGGCCTGCTGGTAAGCACCGTACTGTGCCAGCAGATACATGCCGGAGGTGATCTCAAAATCACCGATGCTGCCCACGGTGTTCGGGGCGGAAATGGTGCAGCCCACAAGGCTGAACACCAGTGCAAGTGCGCAGATCAGCGCGAGAAGTTTCTTTTTCATGGTAATGCTCCTATGATGTTTATTTTTGCTCGGCGGAGGCAAGGATCTCTGCCATCGCCTTGAGGATGCTTTGCAGCAGCTCCAGCGGCTTTTCGTCGGGCTGAAGCGTGACCGAGAGATAGGGCCGGTTGCCTGCACCGGCGGTGACGCGGCCATTGAAGGCCACCAGCAGGCCCCGGATCATGGGCAGCTCCAGACTTTCCAGCTGCAGGGTGAGGGTGTCCTTTTTCTGGGTCACTTCGGTCACGCCCACAGTGCTGGCCTGCACGCGTACCAGCGACACGTTCACCAGATCGCTCACCGAGGGCGGCGGGTCGCCGTAGCGGTCGATGAGCTCGTCCAGCACATCGGCGGCATCCTCTGCCGTCTGGATGGCGGCAATGCGCTTATAAGCTTCAATGCGGCCCGGGCCGTCTGCGATATATTTCTCCGGGATGAAGGCATCCACCCGCAGGTCCACAAGGCATTCGCTCTTGTCCCGCCGGACAGGTTCGCCCTTGGCCCGGGCGATGGCCTGCCCCAGCATCTTCACGTAGAGGTCGTAGCCCACGGCCTCCATGTGGCCGTGCTGGCTGTGGCCCAGAAGACTGCCTGCACCGCGAATTTGCAGATCCCGCATGGCGATGCGGAAGCCGGAACCGAAGGCCGTGAACTCCCGGATGGCGGAGAGCCGCTTCTGGGCGATATCGGTCAGGGTCTTGTCCCGCCGGAAGGTGAAGTAGGCATAGGCCTTGCGGCCGGAGCGGCCCACCCGGCCTCTTATCTGGTACAGCTGGGCAAGGCCCATGCGGTCAGCGTCCTCGATGATGAGGGTGTTGCAGTTGCGCACGTCGATGCCGGTCTCGATGAGGGTGGTGCACACCAGAATATCGATCTCGCCGTTCAGCAGATGCTGCCACACGGGGTTCAGCTCTTCCTCGGTCATCTTGCCGTGGGCAATGCCGATGCGTGCGCCGGGCACCAGCTTGCTCACATGGGCGGCGCAGGCTTCGATGTTGTCCACCCGGTTGTGCAGGTAGTACACCTGCCCGCCCCGGGCAAGCTCCTTCTTCATGGCTTCGGCAAGGATCACGTCGTTGTATTCCAGCACAAAGGTCTCCACGGGCTGCCGCTCGATGGGCGGCTGCTCGATGGTGGAAAGGTCCCGGATTCCGCTCATGGCCATGTTCAGCGTGCGGGGAATGGGAGTGGCCGAAAGGGTGAGCATGTCCACCCCGATGAAGTTCTCCTTGAGCTTTTCCTTGTGCTTCACACCGAAGCGCTGCTCTTCGTCGATGATGACAAGGCCGAGGTCATGGAACTTCACGTCCTTGGACAGCAGCCGGTGGGTGCCCACCACGATGTCCACACTGCCCGACTGCAGGCCCCGGAGGGTCTCCTTCTGCTGTTTTGCGGTGCGGAAGCGGGACATCATCTCCACCTTTACGGGAAAAGCTTCCATGCGGGAAAGAATGGTGTTGTAGTGCTGCCACGCCAGCAGGGTGGTGGGGGCAAGGATGGCGCACTGCTTGCCGCCCATCACGCACTTGAAGGCGGCGCGCAGGGCCACTTCGGTTTTGCCCACGCCCACGTCGCCGCACAGCAGGCGGTCCATGGGCCAGCCCTTTTCCATGTCCTGCTTGATCTCGGCGGTGGCGTTCAGCTGGTCGTCGGTCTCGTCGTAGTCAAAGCGGGTCTCAAAGTCCCGCTGCCAGTCGCCGTCCGGCGGGAAGGCGTAGCCCGTGGCCTGACGGCGGCGGGCGTAGAGCTCGATCAGTTCCTGCGCCATTTCCTCGGTGGCTTTTTTTACCTTGGCGCGGGTGCGCTGCCACTCGGCACCGCCCAGCTTTGCCAGCTTTACCTTTTCCTCGTCGCCAGGGGCGGTGTAGCGGCTCAGCAGGTCCAGCTGGGTCACCGGTACATACAGCACGTCCGAGCCGGAGTACTGCACCTTCAGGTAATCTTTCGTGGCACCCTGCACTTCCAGCCGCTGGATGCCCGCATACATGCCAATGCCGTGGCTCTGGTGCACCACATAGTCCCCGGGCTTGATGTCCGAAAGGCTGGAAAGGGCGTTTTTAGTTCTTTTTGCGCTTTTTGGTCTCGGCGGCGGTCTCTTCCTCCAGACCGTGCCTGCGGCTGGACAGCACCGCCGCATGGGCAAACGGGAAGGTGCACCCGGCGGTCAGATGACCCGGCAGCACCTGTACGATGCCTTTTGTGGGCCGCACATCCCGGCTCATGCTCACGGAGTAGGCCCTTGTCGGCAAGGTCGCGGGTGAGGGCGGCGGCACCCTTGGGCGTGCCGGAGAACAAGGTGACGGCATAGCCCTGCGCAATGAGCGGGTCAAGGTCTTCTCGCAGGGAGACAAGGTCGCCGTTCCAGTTGGGGGCGGCAAAGGCCTCGGCGTTGATGAGGTCTTTCAGCTTAAATTCGTTCATGCCGCGCAGGAAGTTCTCGCACAGCAGGGTGCTCTGCTTCTGGGCGGCAGCGGCAAGGTCGTCCATGGTCTGGTAGAGTACATCCAGCCCGGGGCAGAGCACACCCTCTTCCAACAGGCCGGTCAGCTCTTCGCTGCGACGGAACTCGGTGGCCTTCTGGGCATCCCGGATGCCGCCCACCTCGTCCAGAATGAACAGCGGTGTGTCCAGATGATCCAGCAGGGTGGCCGGGCTCGGATAGCGCAGGCCGTAGTATTTATCCATGGCTTCCGGCATCAGGCCGGAGTCCAGCTGAGCAAGGTCGGCTTCCGTGGCCTTTTCCAGTGCGGTGCGGTGCCGGCCGCGTGCCTTTTTGATGGCGGCACGCAGGGCCTCGGCAGTCTCGGCGGTATCGCCGAACAGCACCTCGCGGGCAGGGGAAAGATAGATCTTTTCCAGTGCGCTGTCCCGCCGCTGGGTGAGCAGGTCGAAGGAAGAAATGGAATCGATCTCGTCGTCCCAGTACTCCACGCGGGCAGGCTGGCGCATATCCGGCGCATAGATATCCACGATATCGCCGCGCACACTGAACTGTCCCGGGCCGTCCACCTGACTGCGCCGCACATACCCGGCGGCGAACAGCCGGGCCACAAGACCCTCGCGGTTGTACACCATGCCGGGTTTGAGGGTAAGAGTGTTCTTTAAAAATTCATCCCGGGGCACGGTGTACTGCAACAGCGCTTCGGCGGGCACGCAGACTGCGTTCAGCCGCCCGCCTGCAAGGGAGCCTAGCACCGAAAGGCGGCGGTACTCGTACTCGCGGCCCGCGCCCTCCACTGGGCGCAGCATAAAGTCCCGGGGCGGGAACACCGCAGCGGCAAGCCCCAGTGCCTTGAGGTCGTCCGCAAAGTGGGTGGCCTCGGCCTCGCCGGGGGTCACGATGCACAGCACCCGGCCAAGGTCTTTTTGCAGCGCGGCGTACAGCAGGGCACGGCCTGCGGGCGGCAGACCGAACAGCGCGGCAGGACCAGGCTTTGCAAAGCTGGCCGCGATCTTCTGATATTCCGGTGTGGCCTTGAGTAAGGCTTCGTACATGGAAAAACCTCCTTTCTCGAAACCCTCTCAGTCATCGCTGGCGCGATGCCAGCTTCCCCCGAAAGGGGGAGCTTTTGACAAAGAGATTTCGTTTATCATTTAAGGGAAAGTTTATGGGGTGATGCGGAAAAGCTCCCCCCTCGGGGGAGCTGTCGCCGTTAGGCGACTGAGAGGGTTCGTTCCGCTTTACCCGTTATATTTGCTCTGTGCCAGACTCAGCTTGCCGTCCATGATGAGCTTTGCGGCGGCTTCCAGATCAGGGTAGCGGCCGCTCAGAGCCTTGGCATCCTCTGCCGGGAACTTGCCCAGCACCCACGCGGCAAGTTCGTAGTCCGGGTGGGGCTTGGCACCCACGCCGATGCGGATGCGGGGAAAGTTCTCCCCGCCCAAGCGGGCGATGATGCTCTTCAGGCCGTTATGTCCGCCTGCGGAGCCGGAGGGCCGGATGCGCAGCTTGCCGGGGTTCTGGGTGATATCGTCGCACAGAACGATGACGTGGTCGGCAGGAATCTTGAAAAAGCCCGCCGTGGGGGCGATGGAGTCGCCCGAAAGGTTCATGTAGGTCAGGGGCTTGAGCAGCACCACCTTGTGGCCGTCCACTTCGCCCTGACCCCACAGGCCTTCAAATTTGGTTTTGCTGACCGAAATGCCCCACTTGTCGGCCAGATAGTCCAGCGCGGCATAGCCCGCATTGTGGCGGGTGCCGTCGTATTTTGTTTCCGGGTTGCCAAGACCGGCGATCAGCCAGATGTCATTTGTATTCATGAGTGTTATATTTTCCTTTTTGGTGATAAATTGTCCGATGCAAGTCCTAAGTATAACATACGCGCGTGCAAAAATGATATACATTATAAGCGAAAAAGGATGCACCTGCAAACAAAAAACCCGCCGCGCAGGGCCATCCTGTGCAGCGGTCTGTACGCGAAAAAAGCGGACAGCTTACTTGCTCTGCTCGTCTTCCAGCTTCTTTTTTTTCGGCAATGTAGGCTTCCATCTTGGGCTCTGCCCAGCCCTCCAGATTGGACTGGCGCTCCCGGGCGATGCCCAGCGCCTGCGCGGGCACGTCCTTGGTGATGGTGCTGCCGGCGGCGGTGTAGGCACCATCGCCCACCTTCGACGGGGCCACAAGGTTCGTGTTGCAGCCGATGAAGCAGTAATCGCCGATCTGGGTGCGGAACTTATCCTTGCCGTCGTAGTTGCAGGTGACGGTGCCGCAGCCGAAGTTGCAGTACTTGCCCACGTCGCTGTCGCCGATATAGGTCAGGTGGCTCACCGTGTTGCCCCGGGCAAAGTTGGAGTTCTTGGTCTCTACATAGGCACCCAGATGCACGCCGTAGTCGGTGACGGTGTTCACCCGCACATGGGTGAAGGGGCCGATGTTGTTGTGAGGGCCGATGTGGCTGCTGTACACCTGACTGGCGTTGACGGTGCTGCCCTCGTCTACGATGCTGTCCTCAATGAGGGTGTTGGGGCCGATGATGCAGCCCGCACCGATGACCGTTCTGCCGCGCAGGATGGTACCGGCCAGAATGACGGCACCCGGGGCGATGACCACATCCGGTGCGATCTGCACGGTGCGGCTGTCGATGATCACGCCGTTTGCGATGTGCTGCAGCAGAATGACCTCGCGGGCGGCTTCGGCGGCATCCAGCTGCTCACGCGCTGCATTCAGCGCAGCAGAAGAAACAGAATTTTCCATACGATAGATCTCCCTTCCGGCACGGCGGCTCCCGGCGGGTGGATGATAAGGCCCGACCCGGAAAAATGATGCATCCATATCCAAAGATGGATACAACAGAAGCTTTGCGCCGACAAAAAAAGAAAAGCTGAAATTACAGGGATAGAAAGTTGTATCCAACAGACGGATAATCCGCATCAGAAAACGAAAAACCTCTCGAACTTTCTCCCATTCTATACTACCTTAAAACTTGGCAAATTTCAAGGGATTTGCATAAAAAATAACAGACAAATTCGGGATTTGCATGGTGGAAAGGAATGATTTCTGGTATAATAGTTTAGCATTCACAAACAATGTTCATCGGTCGAGTTTTTAAGACAAGGCAAACGATGAGACTGCGGTGCAGCTGTGCTGCAGTCACGAATGGGAGGTAAACAACGCATGAGCCAAAAAGTATCTGTACTACTTCAGCGAAGGCAATGATGCTTTCGGCGGCGACAAAGTCACCATGAAGAATACTCTTGGGCGGCAAGGGTGCTGGTCTGGCAGAAATGACCGCAGCCGGTATGCCGGTGCCGCAGGGTTTCACCATCACCACCGACGCCTGCACCCAGTATTATGCAGACGGCCGTCAGATCAATGACGAGATCACTGCTGATATCTTTGAGCACCTCAAGGGTCTGGAAGAGATCACCGGCAAGAAGTTCGGCGATAACCAGAACCCCCTGCTGGTCTCCGTCCGTTCCGGCGCACGTCAGTCCATGCCCGGCATGATGGACACCATCCTGAACCTGGGCCTGAACGACGAGGCTGTTGAAGGTCTGGCAAAGAAGACCGGCAACGCCCGTTTTGCATACGACTGCTACCGCCGCTTTGTGCAGATGTTCGCGGACGTCGTTATGATGGTCCCGAAGAGCCTGTTCGAGGTCGAGATCGACAAGATGAAGGAAGCCAAGGGCGTCAAGAACGACGTGGACCTGACTGCCGATGACCTGAAGGAACTGGTCGGCACCTTCAAGAAGATCTACGAGGAGAACGAAGGCCGTCCCTTCCCGCAGGATCCCCGTGATCAGCTGATCGAGGCTGTCAAGGCCGTCTTCCGCAGCTGGGACAACCCCCGCGCAAATGTCTATCGTAAGATGAACGAGATCCCCTACGAGTGGGGCACCGCTGTCAACGTGCAGCAGATGGCATTCGGCAACTCCGGCGACCGCTCCGGCACCGGCGTTGCATTCACCCGTGACCCCGCCACCGGCGCTAAGAAGCTGATGGGCGAGTACCTGATCAATGCACAGGGCGAGGACGTTGTGGCCGGCGTGCGCACTCCTTCTCCCATCAGCCACCTGAAGGATCAGATGCCTGAGGTGTACGATCAGTTCGTTGAGATTGCGACCCGTCTGGAGAACTACTTCCGCGATATGCAGGATATGGAGTTCACCATCGAGGACGGCCATCTGTACATGCTGCAGACCCGTAACGGCAAGCGTACCGCTCAGGCTGCTCTGCAGATCGCATGTGATCTGGTGGACGAGGGCATGATCACCGAGCAGGAAGCTGTCCTGCGCGTGGAGCCCAAGCAGCTGGATACCCTGCTGCATCCCCAGTTCGACGCCGCTGCCCTGAAGGCTGCCGAGGTCGTCGGCAAGGGTCTGGCAGCTTCTCCCGGTTCTGCCTGTGGCCAGATCGTCTTTACTGCTGAAGAGGCAGAGGAGATGGTCAAGTCCGGCAAGATGAAGAAGGTCGTTCTGGTCCGTCTGGAGACCAGCCCCGAGGATATCGTGGGCATGCAGGTCTCTCAGGGCATCCTGACCGTCCGCGGCGGCATGACCAGCCACGCAGCCGTTGTTGCCCGTGGTATGGGCACCTGCTGTGTCTCCGGCTGCGGCAATGACAACGAGGTCAAGATCGACGAGGAAGCAAAGACCTTCGAAATCAACGGCCACAAGTTCGCCGAGGGCGACTGGATCTCCATCGACGGCTCTACCGGCAACATCTACGGCGAGCAGGTCGCTACCGTGGCCGCTACCGGCAATAAGAATTTCAACCGCTTCATGGGCTGGGCAGACGCTGCTCGTCAGCTGCTGGTCATGACCAACGCTGATAACCCGCGCGACGCACAGCAGGCAGTGGATCTGGGTGCTGAGGGCATCGGCCTGTGCCGTACCGAGCACATGTTCTTCGCAGAGGATCGCATCAAGGCTGTGCGTGAGATGATCTGCGCACGTACCGTGGAAGAGCGCGAAGCTGCTCTGGCCAAGGTCGAGCCGTTCCAGCAGGGTGACTTCGAGGCCATGTACCGCATTATGGGTGAGCGCCCGATGACCATTCGTTATCTGGATCCGCCTCTGCACGAGTTCCTGCCCACCAAGGACGAGGACATCAAGGAGCTGGCTGCCGATATGGGCATGACCTTTGATGACCTGAAGAACGTGGTTACTTCTCTGCACGAGTTCAACCCCATGATGGGCCACCGTGGCTGCCGTCTGGCTGTTACCTACCCTGAGATCGCAGCCATGCAGACCCGCGCTGTGATCAAGGCTGCTCTGAACGTCTCTGCTGAGACCGGCCATGTGATCACCCCGCACATCATGATCCCGCTGGTTGGCGAGGTCAAGGAGCTGAAGTTCGTCAAGGACGTTGTGGTCAAGGTCGCAGACGAACTGATTGCTGCTGCCGGCGTTGAGATGAAGTATCAGGTCGGTACCATGATCGAGATCCCCCGCGCAGCCCTGACTGCCGGCGAGATCGCCAAGGAAGCTGAGTTCTTCAGCTTCGGCACCAACGACCTGACTCAGATGACCTTCGGCTTCAGCCGTGATGATGCCGCCAAGTTCCTGGGCGCATACTACGAGAACAAGATCTACGAGAGCGATCCGTTCCAGCATCTGGATCAGATCGGCGTTGGCAAGCTGGTCAAGATGGCTGCACACGACGGCCGCGAGACCCGTCCCGATCTGGGTCTGGGCATCTGCGGCGAGCACGGTGGCGACCCCACGAGCGTGGAGTTCTGCCACAATGTCGGTCTGGACTACGTCAGCTGCTCTCCCTTCCGTGTGCCTATCGCACGTCTGGCTGCTGCTCAGGCTGCGATCAAAAATCCCAGAAAGTAAGATTGTTGCATGAAGATGCACTAATCGTGCAAAACATGGGAAGATAAGCGTATGATAAACCTCCCCGGTGAAACTGAATGGTTTTGCCGGGGAGGTTTTACTTTAGGAGGACAGGTCAATGGATGAGAAAAATGCCTATATCGAATTGGTTAAGCAAAATAGAGCTAAACACAGGGCGAAACTCAAAGCGTCGAAAGAGATTAAGAAGCTTGAACAGAAGAAGGAAAAAGTTATTTTAAAATACGAACAGGCGGCAAAAGATAATACCTGCATAACATTCCATCAGTATTGTAGAAAGAAATGGGCATCGGAGGCTGGAATAGAGAGTGTGCCAGACGATGACGAGACTGATGTAGAATGGCAAGAAAAATTGAATGCCAAACAAAAAGAAGAAGATGCGTGGGAGGATGTGCCAGATGTTGGAAATGGACTAAAGAGGGTGAATGAGAGGCTTGTAGCTAGGTTAAGAGTGATTCTTGGAACGGAACTTGTAGATCACGATTTGAAATTGGGGGCTAAAACAAACATAACAGCGCAAAATGCGGCTTTTTTTGATCTACTTCTATTATTTGAAAAGAAAGAAGGTGTGCAGTTATTTAAAAACTTTATGGCACGAGCTTTAGACGAGGCAGCAAGAGAAGATGGCTGGTGGCTAGATTCCCTAGATGATTCGGTGATGAAAGCTGGAGATGAAGTTTTAAAGGAGATTATAATCAGAGGCATACGATCTTTAGAAATGAACCGTAGGTTAGGGTTGGAAAAAGAGAAGTTAGAGCTTATTATAAAACTACATTTTCCGAAAGAGGTTGAGGATAACAAATCTTGTATGATAAAAACGTTTGAAGAATTATCTGATATGGTACAAGATTATGAATATAATTGTCCACATGATATAGACGCGAATTTAGTTATATATGAAAAGATGAGCGAGATATTGAATGAGTGCATGGGAAAGCTTAAAGAGATATCTAAACACATGGAGTTTTATGAAGAAGAGGATGTATATGAAGAACTAGAACGACTTTTTGGAGATCAGGAGATGGAGTAAAAAGAAGAATCTTGCAAGGAAAAATCCAGAGATGCTATGTGGAGCGGCATCTCTGGACTTTTTTATTTTAAATTTGTTCCTTGATTTAATGCGAAAAATGAAATGGGTTTTATAGAATAACGATAAAACGACAGTTTAATTGAGCGGAAAATCCCTATGTGAATAAACTGTGAATGAATATCGGATGAAAAGATGATTTTCTATGATAATCACCAGTCATGAGCAAATGAGGAAAGAGTGATAAGCTATAGCTGCAAACGACAGATACGTTGTCGGAGCAAATCATTATTTATTTTGGGAGGACACAATTATGACACAGAAGAACAGTGAAAACATCTACAAAGCACTGAAGGAAGAGGAGCGCACTCTGTTAGAAAAAAATTGTTACGTGGATGGAAAAAAGGCTTTCAAGAGAAAAGAAGGCTACGTAACCTTTGGGAATGCAGGTGGTGAACTTGTATTTTGCGAAGGAGAATTTCTTTCCTACCTTGAAGGATTTCAGACGATTATTTTAAAGGACGGAAAGCAGATTGCTGCATACAACTGGAAAATCGAAGATGGAATTGAAAAATTTTCAGGTTCTGTGCAGCATGAAAACTGACAAATCCGGAAAAATCTTCTTCTGTCTTATTATCAGAGGCGATGCGCCAATTATCGTTGGTCATACCGAAGAGATTGAGCAAGAAAGCCAGTATAACTTACTGATTCATGCTTGGGATACAGAAACTGGCTACATCTGGGTTGGCGACAACCGGGATGACGGACTGACAAGAATTGACTACCTTATTTCAGGTAATGCGACAGGTAAGCAAAACTTCATCGAGAAGCTTACCGCGCAAAGTTATCTTCAGAAAAATTCTGAGGAGGTAAAAAAAGCATGAGTAAGGTCAATTTCAAGCAAAAGCAGAAGAAACTGCGTGAACAACGTGTGCGACAGACTGGATGGTCGGAAGGTACTTGGGACTGCAGTTTCAGCGATTCTAATGAGGTTCTCCAATCCGATGAGGCTGAATCGCCTAAGGGCGTGTCACAGGCGGTCTTTGACGAAAGGCCAAAAGCTCGCGAGAAAATCAAGAAGAAGCTAGAAGCGGCACGGCATAAACCAGATCCATCGGTGCCCGCAGAAAAGCTTTCGGACTATCTTAGTTCTCTCAATGCGAGGGACGCAGTACCACCGCCCATCTTGGTGCGAGATGACATACCCGATAATGTGCAGGAAAGCACATTATCTAAGACAGCAAGTCGTCCAATCTTTGAACCTGCTATCAAGAAAACTTCTAAGACCCTGTCCATTGTGGAAATGGCAGGAGAACTGAAGAAATATGTTCATATTATTTCCTATGGAAATACGCTGTATTATTACAACAACTATTACTACACACAGCTTGATGCAAAGCAACTGATCAAGCTATATCGTAAGTATGTGGACTATGAACTCAATAATGAATCCAGCCTCCATGGGTATAAGGATCTCTACGATTGTTTTATGACGGATCCCAAAATTGAGTGCAATGAACCGGAAGATGAGCCGATTTATGCACCTTTGAAAAATGGTGTCTTTGAACTTGTAGAGTGGAAACTTCACCCACACAGCCCTGATCAAGTGACTTTTACCTACATTAAGGCAAAATATGCTCCGAAGGCAGAATGCCCGATATTTGAGGGCTATTTGCATCGGGTCACGGGCGGTGATCCCCAGCTGATGGAGCGATTTTGGATGGTAATTGGGTATTTGCTTATCTACCCTGCGCGAGGAAAGTTCTTTATTTTCATGAAAGGCATCGGAAACAGCGGCAAAAGCGTTTTGGGAAGTTTTATCCGACGACTGTACCCCAAAGAATCCGTTAGCAGCATCAGACTTAAGAATCTAAAGAACCAGTTTGGTATGGCTTCCTTGGCAACTTCCGTTATCAATTTCGATATGGATATGTCCAGCTCAAGAATCGACGATGAAGCAGCTTCTCGGCTGAAACAAATCACTGGAGGAGATTCAATGAATATTCCACGAAAATATCGCGATGATGCGCTGCTGGAGAGGCGTATAAAGTTTGTCTTTTCAAGTAATCACCCACTCATCATCGACGGAGAGGATGAGGCACTCATCAAGCGTATTGTATATCTGCCCTTTAATTATGCAATCCCGGATAATCAGCAAGACCCGGATTTGGGAGACAAAATCTGGGCCGAGCGGGACGCAATTGTTACAAAGGCACTGTATTATGCGCGAAAGCTCGTTCAGCGCAACTACATCTTCCCGGAGATTCCTTATGTGGACAGCGCGAAGTACTCGCCTGTAAAAAGGTTTGTGCAAGAAATCTGTGATACGAGCAATATAAATGCTGAAGTGGCTTTGTCTGACTTATACGAAGCCTACCTGGATTTTTGCAAGGAAAAGAATATAGGAGCGTGCACAGACTCGGATTTAAGAAGGACGTTGATTGCGATGGGATTTGAGCACGGACGTTCCCGGTGCTCAGGGGAAGGAATGATTGCACACGAACACCCTGTGTCAGCGTTCCGAGGAATCCGCCTTCGTCCGTAACGTCTGACTTCTCAGTGATATGTTATATCTCTAATCACCAAGCACAATCACAAACACTATGGAGGTGTCACGATGCTGAACGTTGACGAAAAGGCGATGGCGTATTGTCTGATCGAAGCTCTTTTTGCGGCAGGGCTGCTGAACCTGCCCACCTATCAGAACTTCCTTCGGATGAAGCGTGAGCAGGAGGAAGAACCGCCTGCAAAGGCTTCGTAAGCGACAGAGAAAGGCTCTGGTAGAAAAGATTCTGCCAGAGCTTTTCTTTTTGCCCTGAAATCTCAAAATATGGAGGTAAAAATATGCGAGTAGCAGTATATGCGCGTGTCTCGACAGAACATGAGGCACAGATCAATGCACTGGAAAATCAGTTGGAGTGGTATAAAATTGAAAGTTCCCGGCATTCGGACTGGGAAATCGTTGAGGTCTATGTAGACCAGGGCATTACCGGAACACAGGCACAGAAGCGGCCAGAGTTTTTGCGAATGATGGAGGACGCCCAAAAGGGAAAATTTGACCTTATCATTACCCGTGAGGTGAGCCGATTTGCACGAAACACGGTTGATGCGTTGTCCTATACCCGTGAGTTGAATGCTATGGGCGTGAATTTATTTTTCATCAACGACGGCATCAACACGACCGACGATAATGGCGAAATCCGACTGTCGCTCATGTCTTCCATGGCACAAGATGAAAGCCGCAAAATTTCGGAGCGAGTCAAAGCGGGGCAGAAAATCAGCCGGGAAAAGCACGTTTTGTATGGGAACGGAAATATCTTAGGATACCGCAGAGAGAACGGAACCTATGTTCCAGACCCGGATCAGGCGCAGACCGTAAAACTGATTTACCAGATGTACTCGACCGGAAAGGTCGGGCTTCAAAAAGTGGCAGCAGAATTGTACCGATTGGGCAGATTGGATGCAAGCGGGCATGTCTCGTGGGACGCTTCCAAGGTGAGCCGGGTGTTACATAATGCGACCTATAAAGGCTGCATCTGCTACAACAAATCCCACAGTGATGGTTATTTGACGCAAAAACGTGTCAAAAATCTGGACGAAAGCAGCTACGTCTATGTGAAAGGTAATTTTGAGCCGCTTGTATCAGAGGAAACGTGGGACAGATGCCAGCAGATCTTGTTATCGAAGTCGGCACGAGTGATCGATGAAAACGGAAAGAAGCATAAGTATATGAGGAACACGCCGAAATCTATCTGGACGGCAAAGCTGCGGTGCAACTGTGGTGCTGGATTTATCCAGTTCAAGTGGCGCGTAAATCGTGACGGTGCTGTAATTCACGGCTTCCAGTGCTACCGCCGCACCCGAAAACCCAGCATTAGCTACTTGCAGGAACATGAGCTTGATTTGTACATCAGCTGCCAGATCAAGGCAATCTGTGAGTGGAAACTGGATTTGATGGCAGAGAAGGTGTTCCAGCATCTTACCTTTGACAAAGGCAAGACTGTCAAAGAAGTCTATAAAATCCTGAACCGCTGTATGGCAGAGGAGAAAAAGCGTCCGCATTTCCAAGAAGGCAATGCTGGAAAACAGCATTGCCCGGCAGAAGGAGAGGCTGGCTAAATACATCGACCTGTGCGCGGATGGCATTATCACCAAACAGGAACTTGTGGAGCGCCGAAAGGGGTTGGACGAGCAGATCGCAGAATTGCAGTCCCAGTATGAGAGCGTAGAACAGGAGGATGAACGCAGCGGAGCGCTGGACATGAACCTGATTTCTCAGAAGCTGGATGAGTGGCAGCAGGCATCGGAGAACGATGTCAACCGGGAACTTATCAACAGCTGTGTGGTGCAGATCACTCCGGTGACGAACGAAGAGTTTCGCTGGGTGCTTGATTTCCAGCTGTCAGAGTTGCAGGGGAGAAATACCGCTGTATATACGATGGATGGCTTTATCGAAATGGCTCGCTTTTCGGTTTCATTCGAGGAGGCAAAAGCATTCAAGGCCTCCCGGAATCAGGGGATCCGTAAAAATGAATGGCACGATCTCACAGTAGTTGTGGGTATCCGGTCGAAAATTCAAAGGTAAGAGGGTGTGTCGGCTGTGCCGGTTGTGTCAGAAATTTTCAAAATAAATCATATATATACTTATATTTTCACCCTTAAAACGCCCGAAAAACATGAAAATATAGGGCTGATTTGTAAAAATACTGACACGTCTGACACACTTGGCACAAGCTAAGCGTATCTGATTCAGATATAATTATATATTATAATCTTGGATAGAAAGACCTGTAAGCAAATTCTGAAGCTTACAGGTCTTTACTTTTGCACAGAAAAACCGGAGGAAAAATTCAATGACTGAAATTTTGGAAAAAAGTGTTGGTGGAGGTGGTGAAAGCAGTTGGAAAGGGTGCTGCAAAGATCATTGTCTGGACAGCACATCAGATCGAAAAGAAGTAAGGATATCAATCAGAAATAAAATTTTGGAGGTAAAGATTATGTCCGCAAACGTTGAAACCATGTTCTCTGTTCGTGAAACTCCTTGGCATGGCCTTGGCCGTATCGTGATGGATGCCCCTGCAAGCCGCGAAGCCTTAGAGCTGGCCGGTCTGGATTGGCAGGTGGAGAGCCGCAATATCTATTCCGGCACTGGTGCTATGATTCCCGGTTATCGTGCTAATGTCCGCAGCACCGATGATGCCGTGCTTGGTGTCGTGTCCGACCGCTACCGCATTGTGCAGAACGAGGAAGCATTCCGTTTCACGGATGATCTGCTGGGTGAAGGCGTTACCTATGAAACCGCTGGCTCTTTGCAAGGCGGCAAAAAGGTCTGGATGCTGGCGAAGCTGCCTGAGAAATACATTATCGCAGGTGATGAAGTGACCCCATATCTTGTGTTTTTCAACAGCCACGATGGCAGTTCTGGTGTCAAGGTTGCTATGACCCCGGTTCGTGTGGTTTGCCAGAACACCCTGAATCTGGCGCTCAGCTCTGCAAAGCGTATCTGGACTGCCCGCCACACCGAAAATGTTCTGCTCCGGGTGCAGGATGCCCGCGAAACCTTGCAGCTTGCCAACGGTTATATGGCAGAACTGGGCAAAGGCATCCATGAGCTGACCACCATCAAACTGTCCGACCGCAAAGTGCAGGAGTTCATCAATGAGTTTTTCCCTGTCACCGAAGATCTGACCGATGGCCAGCGGAAGAACAACCTGCGCTTGCAGGAAGATTTGAAGGCTCGTTATTACAACGCACCCGATCTGGAGTGGGTCGGAAAGAACGGCTGGCGGTTCGTAAACGCTGTTTCGGATTTTGCCACCCATGCAGACCCCATCCGTAAAACTCGCAACTACAACGAAAACCTGTTCCTGCGCACCGCAGAGGGCAATCCCATGCTCGACAAGGCTTACAAGATGGTGCTGGCAGCAGCATAAAGGAGGACGTATGAACGATGTGAGCAACCGGGCTGTCCGGGAGTTTTCTGAGTTCCTGAACAGCATCGAAGCCGATTTTCCAAAGCCTACCTGCACCACGGCATACGAGATCACGATGAAAAGCACCATTGTCAGTGCTTTAATCACGCTGGACACCGAAAAGCAGATGGACGAGCGTTTCTGGAACCATCTCCGGGTGCAGCGGAATATTCTGGATTTCTTGTATGCCCTATGGCTGGATGATGACCGTACCTTGGTGGATGAGTTTTCCACCATTATCAAAGACTTGGTGGAATATGATTTCTCTATCGCAGAAGAACAGATGAAAGAGAGGTTAAACATTGCATGAAAAGGCTTGTATCTACACGGAACTTGTCCAAAGAGGATTGGCTCCGCTACCGTAAGTGCGGCATTACCGGCACGGATGCCGGGGCTATTCTTGGCCTGAACCCCTACCGTTCTGCATTTCAGGTGTACCACGATAAAATCAGCGATACCATTGAAAATATCGACAACGAAGCCATGCGGCAGGGTCGTGACTTGGAGGATTATGTGGCGCAGCGGTTTACCGAAGCAACCGGTCTGAAGGTGCGCCGTGCAAACGCTATCTACCAAAGCGAAGAACATCCGCTGCTTCTGGCAGACTTTGACCGCCTGATCGTTGGGCAAAAAGCTGGATTGGAGTGCAAAACGGTCTCGCCCTTTTCTGCGGACAAGTGGGCAGACGGGAAAATCCCGGCTCACTATCTGGCGCAGGTTGACCACTACTTAGCCGTCAGCGGTTTCGACTGCTGGTATGTGGCGGCTCTGATTTTCGGCAGAGAGCTGGTGATCCACAAAATTGTGACAGATAAGCAGGTGCTTTCTGATCTCATTGATAAGGAAGAACTGTTCTGGACACGTCATGTCGTGCCGCAGATTCCCCCTGCACCCAACGGTTGCGATTGTGACACCCAGCAGATCAACCAGATGTATGAGGTAGACAACCGGGACAAGACTGCTGACTTGAGTGCTCTGCATGGACTTCTGGATAAGCGGCAGGAGCTTTCTGACCAAATCGAGCAGATGGAACAGGAGAAAACGGCCATTGAGCAGCAGGTCAAGCTGAAAATGCAGGATGCCGCCTATGGCACAGCACCGGGCTATAAGGTATCGTGGGTATCCTCCGAAAGTAAGCGTGTGGATTCCCAACGTCTGCGGAAAGAGCAGCCGGACATTTTCAACCAGTACAGCAAAAATGTAAGCAGCCGCAGGTTCACCATCGTTCATGCGGCATAAATTTTGTATCAGGTTGGCAGGGAGTAAAATACTCGCCGCCTTTTTTTCTTGGAGGTTATCTTATGGCTACGGAAAATCCATTCGTAAAATTATTTGCTATCGACTTCAAAGATCATCTGGAAGTCAAGAAGTCCGGCAACACGGAACTGAAATATGTAAGCTGGGCGTATGCCTGGGCGGAGGTGAAAAAGCTGTATCCTTCTGCCAGCTATGAGGTCAAGAAATTCAACGGCCTGCCCTATGTTTATGATCCCATAACCGGCTTCATGGTGTACACCTCGGTCACGATTGAGGGCGTTTCGCACGAAATGTGGCTGCCTGTACTGGATAGCGCAAATAAAGCGATGAAAGCCACGCCTTATACCTACACCACCCCGAAATGGGACTACAATCCGCAGACCCGCCGCCGTGAGAAAGTCGGCATGGAAGAACGCACCGTAGAAGCAGCCTCCATGTTCGATGTGAATAAGGCTATCATGCGGTGCTTGGTAAAGAACCTCGCTATGTTTGGTCTGGGCCTGTACGTTTATGCCGGAGAGGATTTGCCGGAAGATGCTGCACCGCAGCCGGAATCAGAGCCGCAAAAGCAGCCGAAACCGAGATCCGCTACCCCGAAGCAGGAACAGCCGCCTATTCCATGCATCTGTGTCCGCTGCAATCAGCCCATTAAGCGGGTCAAGCTGAAGGATGGCTCCATCATGCAGGCAGCAGAGTTTGCCGCCACCCATGAGGGAATGTGCGCTGACTGCTACAAAGCCACCAGATTGAACGTAGCATAAGGCAAATGCTTGTAAATTTCAAGCTCACATGATACCATATATAAGAACCGAGGGTGAAGATATGGAGCAAAATATTACGCCCAAGAAAAATCTGGAATCTTACAATGATGTCTTTTCGGACATTGTGAACGCGCTTCTGTTCAACGGCAAACAGGTTCTGTCTGCGGACGAGCTGGAAGATCCGTTTCTATATAAGATTTCTAGCATTCTAATCAGCCATGACGTTACCAAACACTGGAAGGACATGAATATCCGTGTGATATGCATCGGTCTTAAAAATCAGGCTGTTTCCTACTCTGATCTACCCTTCTGTGCAATTGATGATGATTGTGCAGAGTATGAAGCGCAGTTACTTGGCGATAGCGAAAAGCTCTATCCGGTTGTAACGCTGGTACTCTACTTCGGCCATGATAAACCGTGGAATGGCCCACTGTCCCTGAAGGAACGGCTGAACATTCCCAAAGAGTTTGAGCCGTATGTCAACGACTATAAAATCAACTTGTTCCAGATTGCCTATCTGACCCATGAGCAGGTAGAGCTTTTCCAGAGCGATTTTAAGGTTGTGGCAGACTACTTCGTGCAGAAGCGGCAAAACGGCGATTACATCCCCAGTTCACAGGATTTGACCCATGTGCAAGAAACGCTTCAACTGCTGAGCATTCTGACGAATGATAATCGGTTTGAGGAAGCATACAATACCAATACCGATGGCCAGAAAGGAGGCCCACGCAATATGTGTGATGTGCTTGATAAAGTGGAAAATCGTGGAAAGGCTGAAGGTGCAAATAGTGTGGCTCTGCTCATGAAGAAGCTCTTCGATCAAAACCGCATTGAGGATGCAAAACGGGCTTCTGAAGATAAGGAATACCGTATTCAGCTGATGAAAGAGCTTGGCATCAACTAAACTGTATATGACTTAGGGAGAGCATCTTCGGATGCTCTCCCTTTACTTTTGCAGGACAGTCCGCGTGGATTGTCCTGTTTTTATTTGGAGGCACACAATGAAAGAAGAAAAAATCAAAGTTCTTGCACTCCTGCCAATGGAGCTGCCAAAGGAAATCGAGCTGGACAACACCCTTGAAGCCATGCAGAAATTTGTAGGCGGGCTGATCGAATGCATCACATTGAGTGACACCGGTTCAGAGGTTACACTGGTCTGCAATGATGAAGGCAAGCTGCTTGGCCTGCCGCTCAATCGTCCGCTGTGGGATGGAGCCGATGTTCTTGCCGGGCCGGGATTTCTGGCCGGATGCGACAACGAAGGAAATATGACTTCTCTGCCGCAGAGTGCAATGGAATTTCTACAAAGAGAAATTCAGAGCTTTTATCATTGAAATCTAAGGAGGAATGCTTTATGACCTTTAATGCAATGACCGAACACTACGAAGAAATTACGGTTTGCGGAAAGCCTGCGCTGTTCACCAGCATCCGCATCAAGAGAGATACCATCCCGGATGGTCTGTATGCCTACGATGTCCGGCATGATGATGAGTGCCGGGGCATCCCTTGTGAGATTGCGCCCTTTGTGATGGTCAATCACTGGGGAACCATCATCCTTGCGGAACCGCTGGAACTGCCGGACGATGGGCGGCGATATATTGACGAGGAAACGGACTGGAACTATGCTCCGTTTGGAGGAACAGAGAAAAATCAAAAGCCATGTGTCACAGTGGAAGAATTTATAGAGACCCATTTGAAGCAGGAATAGCAGAAAACTTGTGCCGAAAAGGTATTAAAAAATGCCGTTCGTCATTTTAGCGTTATCAATCTGCTAAGATAAATTGCCCAATCTCGCCGTAATTGATACTTTTCTGCACCTACGGCATTTTGATACAGAAAGAAAAGAGTTATGAGTATTTATGGCTATTGCAGAATTTCCACTGCAAAACAGAGCATTGACCGTCAGATCCGCAACATCAAGGCCGAATATCCGACCGCCCATATCGTGCAGGAAGCCTACACCGGCACATCCGTCTTTCGCCCGGAGTGGTTGAAGCTCTACCGAGTTCTGAAAGCAGGAGATATGGTGGTGTTCGACTCGGTGTCCCGGATGTCCAGAAACGCAGAGGAAGGTTTTGCTCTGTACGAAGACCTTTACCACAAGGGCATCCGGTTGGTGTTCTTGAAAGAGCACCACATCGACACCGAGACCTACAAAAAAGCCCTGTCGGGCAGCATCGCCATGACAGGGACAAATGTGGACTTCATCTTGAAGGGCATCAACGAATATCTGATGGCGTTGGCCAAGGAGCAGATCAAACTGGCCTTTGAGCAGTCCGAAAAAGAAGTGTCTGATTTGCACCAGCGCACCCGTGAGGGCCTTTTGACTGCCCGGTTGAACGGCAAGCAGGTTGGTCGCAAGAAAGGCACTGGCTTTGAAACCCAAAAGTCCAAAGCGGCCAAGGAGAAGATCCGTGTCCATTGTAAGGCGTTCGGCGGAACATTGGATGACATGGAGTGCATGAAATTGACTGGACTTGCCCGGAATACCTATTATAAGTATAAGAGGCAGATTCGGGCTGATTTGCCTGACGAGGGAAAACTTAAAAAGGAAGAGCTGTTATGAAAAACGAAAAATGTGTAAAAGATGAACCCCATAGCGAATTTACGAAGGAAGAACAACAGGAATTTTTGAATTTGTTGAATCGCATAACCTCGGAACAGCGTGAAGCACTGAAAAAAGTTTTGAAGTCCTTTACCTAATGAAGAAGGATGCCAGGTGACACAATGGTCGCTGGGCATCCTTCTTTTTTGGTAAGGGTTTACTTTATTCAGGCAGAAATGCCTGAATTAAATCCAAAATAGCGATTCTTTGCGAGGGCGAAAGCCTATCCCAGATGGTCAAAAGGGATTTCTGCTCCTCTGTCAAATGGTGAACGGAACTGTCCTCTTCAAAGAATTGAGAGAGCGTAATGCCGAGGCCGCGGCATACTTTTTTCAATTGAAGTTACATTTGGCTGGAGATTTCTTCGGCGCCATGTTGACAGCGTGGATTGCGTCAGACCAGAGTTCTCGGCAAGGGTGTACTCAGACCATCCACGAGCTAACCGCTCTTGATCAATTTTTCCTAAAATGTCAAAGCTGGGCTTCTCGCGCTCCATGTCATAGACCTCCTTGGATAAATCGTAGTGCTACCTACGATTTTAAGGGAGGATGCCTTGACAGGTAATTCTATAAATCGTATAATTTTAACAAGATAAATCGTAATATTGGGCAGTGAATTTGTCTTTTTGATAGAATCGAATGAATATTATTAGAAGCTGGAGGCGTTTTTTATGTTTTGTATGCAATGTGGTGCAAAATTGCCGGATAACGCAAAGTTTTGCTTTCAATGCGGAGCAAAAGTTTTGCTTGATACATCAGCGCATGAGTCGACGGTTTTAGTAGAGCCAAAGCCCGTTCAGGAAGCAAATCAGAATGATCAAGATTCCGAAGTGAAAAAAATGCCTATGGTTCCGAAGAAAGAGCTTATTCAACCAGAGGAAAAAGTGGTATTGAAACTGGGCAATCGAAATCTGGAATTTTCAGAAGAAATCAAAGATAAGATTGCAATGACCAGTTATTATAATGAAATTGGAAAGAGCAATGGAGAAAAATTCAGAAAATTCTATCAGAACGCGCAAATTGCCGTAATGGAAGACGTGATGAAGAAAGTTTATCCTTTTTACGACAATTTGATGGAGCAGGCAAACAAAATTGCCTTTCAACGATTGCTGTCAAGAAAAATTTATGATATTAGAGAAGCAGATTATTACGGAAAGGTTCAGAATACATCTCTGAAAGGAAAAGAACCGCTGAAATTTTATTCTGAGTATAGAAGGGATTACCTTCTAGGAGGCCGGACAGGAAGGGAAAAGCTTGCCAATCCAGTCAATACGATGATGTGCTTTGTTGAAGCATTAAAAGACCATGCATATATCTTGAAAATGATTGAGGCACGGATTTTAGTGGAGCACGGATTGCTGAAGGAATACAATTTTGACACAGCGAAACTTGATACGCGCCGAGAGAATATCAAGAATGTATTAGGTTCGGTATGTAATCGGGAACACACAGATCAGGAAATTCAGAAAGCATACGAAGATGTATTGAATGTAGATATTGATGGGCTTCAAGCAAACCCATTCAAGGCGCTTTATTATGCTGAAATTTATAGCGTTGGAAAAATACTGAAAAGTTACGGGAACATAGATGCACAGCTTTTGCTGGACCTCTTCAAAATTATAGATTTCTTTGAAGTACGGGAATCGTGTAAAGAAGCGATTAACCAAATAGCAAGAAGCCAGCTTAAGAAAAAACTGGAAGAACTCCATCAATCACCTGATAAAGCCCCAATGCTATACCATCAAATGCTTCAGATTGTAAATGAAGTTAAAGAAGATAATCCTCTGTTTGCTTTGTCTGATTTCAAGGATGAACTTAATCAATGTGCGATGGCGTGGCTGAATCTAAAGCTAGATGAAGTCCACAAATCACCTGATCAGATTTTAACGCTGTACCCAGAGTTGATTCAGACTTTGAATAAAATCAAGGTAGATATGCCCTTTTTCAATGCTGGCGACTTTATGGGGTATGCGGAATGCTGCAAAGAGCAGATTTTGGAATATACAGAGTTCTGTGATGAGTATTCGTTTTATACAGATCAAGTTATGCAGGGAAAGATGGCAGAAGCGCTCAAAGCGGCAGACCATAATAATGCGGCGGCTCAATATGTATTGGAAAAATATTATCGAGAAGTCATTCTTTCAGACGCAATCAAATACTGCGATGAAAAATTTTTGCGTGGTGTAATGTTTGACTTGACAGAAGAAAGAACCGATGAAAGCGACTTCAGACTGTATTTGGAATTTTTGTTTCGCTTTGAAATGTTCATAAAACCAGAAGTTGCTGTAATTGATGCGGATGCTAGAGATAAAGCAAATAGTGCCATGACAGCAATTCGAAATTTGGCTGATAAGAGAAAACCATGCATTGCAGCAGTAAGGAGGATTGGAACATATTATCTTGAAGGAAATTCATTGAATTCTGCTATGCCGTATTTAAAGTTGGCGGCAGAACAACATGATCCGGTAGCAATGGCGATTTGTGGAGAAGCATTGTATTTAAAAGCGAAAGATGATCGAGTTGCAAGTGAAAAAGGATACTGTTATTTGCGTTCGGCTACATTTGCGGGAGAAGTAAAGGCATTAAACCTTAATAAAAATATAATTTGGGTTATCCGGTAAATATAATGCTTGACAGTACTTTTGGAAAATATAAGCAGATTACAACAGAAAAATTGCTTTGTTACAAATGGTGAAACTATACAGATGACGGCTTTTCCGAGGGTTGTAATAAATAAATATAGAGGCAACTTAAGAGGAATAGATCTTCTTTTGAATGAATGCAATGAACTTTTGCAGAGTACGCAGCTATCTAATGTTAGAAAATCATGCAAGATTCCAGCGCAAGAAAAGGTTTACATGGCATATTCTATGGATATTTTTTCTCATTTCAAAGATGGGATGACCGGTTTTGCCATTGGTGCTGCAGGTTTTTATGCGAAAAGTGGTTTCCTTACAGCAGGATGTATTCCGTGGAAAAAATTTGTTAAGCTGAAAATTTATCAAGAGGGAGGATTGCATATCGGGGAGTATACTTTCATTGATCAGGAACAAGAAGTAACTCTTATGGATTTTATGGAGGATTTGCAAAAGCTGTGTAAAGATTCACTGATTGAAGAAAATGCAAATAATAAAGCTCTTTTAAACAGTTCGGTGGTTACCGATATAAAATCTCCAAAAAGCGAGGAAGAGTTTAAGCAGACGTATGCATGCTATCGAATTTATGCTATGCAAGGAGAATTGGGTTATCTTTGGAAGGCAGCTAACGCCAATGATCCAATTGCACAGTTTGCTCTTACGCAATATTATCGCTATGATGTCCTAGAAAAGACTATTGATAAGGATAAGCGAGAAGTTTTTGACAGGGTGCTTCTGGAAGTGGATAAATTTGGTGATAAAATGGATTATGCCGAGTACCTGAAGAGCTATTTAAAATATGAACTAGATGCGGCTCATGATAGAACTCCAAGATATGGTGCAGGACACGACATTATTAGGTTAGCAGAAAAAGAAAATGCATGTATTTCTGCGGTTGCGACAGCAGGAAGATTTCTTACAATGCTGGTTGGCGATGAACCAAACGAAAAGGGTGTGAAATATTTAATATATGCGGCTGAAAAATGTGCACCAGATGCAATGACATGTTATGGAAAATACCTACTAAAAGGAGGCCAAGAAGGAATTGAGAAGAATCCGGACAAGGCGGGTAATTACCTGAAACTTGCAGTGTATGCACAGGAAAGAGAGGCTCTTGCCATAAATAAACAGTATAACCTTGGCTATGCCACAATCGATTTGGGCGGGGCTCATATTCTAAATAAAGAGACTGCATTTTGTGGACGATGGCAAAATTAAGATGATTTCCTTTTCCGTGGTCGCTTTTCGTACATTACAGCACAAAACTGACAACATGGCCAAGGGATGTTCTAATGAACGGTGGCAAAGAACTTGCACCAAGTCAGGAACTGAATTTTGCAAGAGAATCCTTTGAGATGCCATCTTCTGAAAAAATTTACTTTGTTTGGCAGCAAATCTTTTGGGTCATTTTAAAAAGAATATGAGAGGCTTGGCTATTGGAACAGAGGGAATTTATCTTCGAGATGTATGGAAGGTCGGTTTTATTTCATGGGATGAGTTCTGTGATGAAGACATCTATATTCAGGATGGCGTCCGTGTTGGCGACTATGTTGTTGTTTGTGCTGCAATGGAAGATATACTTTGTGAGTTTTTGTTGGATCTTCAGGAACTGAGCCGGATTCCAGTGGGAGAAGGTAGTGAACTGGCAGAACAGATTCGACAAGAAGAGAATGTTCAGAAAAGAAAAGTAGGGCAAGAGACGGAGAATACTACACACAAAGTCATAGAGCAAAATGTGGCGCAAGGAGCAGAGCAGATTGCCAATGAAAAATTTCTAGAGGAAAAGTTCTGCCCGATCTGCAAGAAAGCAAACAAGAAAAATGCTAAGTTTTGTTCGGGATGTGGATTTACATTTAATGAAGAACGCAGTTGCCCTAAATGCGGAAATAAGATAAAGCCTGGAAAAAAGTTCTGCTCTGCCTGCGGAGCAAAAGTAGAAGACTGATTTTGCGAGAGGAGCTTGAAAAATGAGCAAAAAATGTATTTATTGTGGTGCTGAACTGGAAGATGATGCACTTTTCTGCGATGAGTGCGGCAAAAAGCAAGAGGCGGTTAAAGAGACTGAGGTCGAGCAGAAAGTCAGAAAAGAGGCCGAACGAAAAGCAAGACAGGAGACTGATGCCAAAGCGAAAGCTGATGCTGATGCAATTGCAGAGGCGGCACAGAAAGCAAAAGAAGAGGCAGAAAAAAAGGCACAGGAAGCGGCTGAGGTAAAGGCAAAGTTAGAAGCAGAGAGACAGGCTAAAGCTGAAGAAGAAGCGAGGAAAGAAAAAGAAAGCCGCATCAAAGCAGAGGCTGAAGCCCGTGTCCGTGCAGAGGCAGAACAAAAAGAGCGAGCAGAAGCACGGGCGAAAGCCGAGGAAAAAAAGCGGCAGAAGGAGCTGAAGCAAAGCGCCTTGAAAAAGAACATAAAAAGGATGCGCAAAAGGCGGATCCTACATATAAGGCATATATCAGCCTGATTTTGGGAATTTTGACATGGGTAACATCGCCGACAGGTATTATTCCGCTGATCACGATTCCGGTAGGCGTGTTCTTTGGCGTGCAGGCAATGAAATCTACGAAAAAGAAAACAGCAATCGCAGGATTAGTACTGAATGGAATTATGGTTGTTGCAGTTATTGCCATAATGATTGCTGGCCAGTGAGCTGATATTTGAAAACCGTGCGGAGGAATCTATGAAAGACTACTATAAAATCTTGCAGGTAGCACCAGATGCATCACCAGAAGTAATTCAGATGGCGTATAAGGCACTGGCGAAGAAATATCATCCGGATCTGAATCCTGGACAGGAAGAAGCTGCACAGGAAAAGATGAAAGACGTCAATGAAGCGTATGAGACTCTGTCTGATAAAGATAAGCGCTGGCAGTATGATCAGAGCCGCTATCAACAGCCAAAGACAGAACAGCAGCCTCATTACGAGGAACCAGAACCGCCCAGAAATGCTCAAACGCATTCCGCGCAGCCGAGAGATGAACAAGCAAGTACCTCGACGATTGATCCGACCCCTGAAGTAAAAGAAAAGGCATCGGGCGGAAAGGGGTGCGCAAAGGCAGGCTGCGGATGTCTGGTTGTATTTGTTGTACTTTTTATTCTGCTTGGTTTATTTGGAGGTTCTTCGTCTGGCAGTGATTCAGATAAAAAAAACTTCTTCGTCCAATATGGCATCTGTAGCGTCTTCATCAGAAGCAAATGCTGCGGCTTCGGAAACGGAAGAAGTGAATCCTGAGACAGAAGAGAAACAAGGAGAAGAACTTGTTTACACAGTAGAGAATCTTGAAGAAGCCAGCCGTACATACAGCATATCGGAAAATCCTTATTATAAAGATTCTGTTGCGCAGTATGTGGAAGCAATCAATACAATTTATGGGGAAGATGCTACACAGACGGTTACGGAAACGACGCTGGAACAGGCGCTCAAAGATTCTGACGTTTCACGACTTTTTGTTGAAAAGCTGTTGAAGTTGCAAGGTGAGGATGTGATGACCAACAGCGATTTTTACCGGATGGATGTGAAAACTGATACGGGGATCGTAAAAACACTGTTTACCATGGAATCGGAGCGTCAATATCTGGAAGTGTCTTCTCAGCCCAAGAATCGTATCGGTGAAAATGAAGAGATCCAATTTTACTATGGAGGAATGAAAGAAAATAAACCGAATGGAAACGGAGCATTGTTCTCCTACAGTACAGAGGATGGTTTGTCGCTGCAATATGTTGGAAAATTTAAGGGTGGAAAGATTGATGGAAAAGGAGTTCTGTTTGCATATGACGGTTTAGTACATTACTTGGTTCAGACCGGAAACTATGAAAAAAATATGGCTACGGGGAAAATTGACGACCTATTACAGCAATGATTGTCAATCTGTTGGCAGCTTCTATCTGTATAAACTTTGGGAGTACATCGATGAGAAGAGTGAAAAATGGAGCGATGATGAATTTGAACAACAAATTGATCGTCTGCTTCCTAAGAAAAAAGTAATCAAACTAATTGCGACTGTAAGTTTGTATGAATCTCCCAGCGCAACAGTGGATTTTAACCAGAGGGTTTTGATTCCCCACATCGGTTATGAAGGAGAAATGAAAAAAGGCTCTAAAGAAGGAAAAGGAAAACTGTACGCATCAGCTGGGTGGCTTGTCTATGATGGTGAGTGGAAAAACGATAAATATAATGGAAAGGGAACTCTTTATAATCAGGATGGTACCATACGGAAAAAGGGAACATTTGACCATGAAGCACTTGATGAGGAACTGATCTATTCAAATCTTGCAATGGCGGCAATTCTGGCGTTGGATAAGGTTTCGTTGGATGAACTGTTTACGGTGGATGATTCAGATGTTAATGCAGCAACACAGACGGCATCTGCTGAAAGCAGCAGCACAGCAAGATCTATTCCGTCTGAAGTTTTGGGCTGCGAGAAAGACGGCACTTGGCAGAAAATCCTTGTAGAAGCAACAGGCAGCAATGCAACGTTGACCCTTTGGACATACCGGGATGGTCAATGGGAAAAAGATCTGAGCACTACAGCGGCGATTGGTGCAAATGGGCTTACTACTGATAAAACGGAGGGTGATCATATGACCCCCGAAGGAACATTCCCAATCTGTTTCGCTTTCTCAACCAAAGAAAAAATACGATGCTATACTCCAAAATAATTAAAGAAGACAGTGTTTGGGTATGTGATCCAGAGTCGATCTATTATAATACATTGCAATCCAAGAATAATCCTCAAAAAGATTGGGCAGATAAGGGTGGAGCTGAAAACATGTATGTGAAGTTCTCAAAGGGGTCATCCAATGCTTGTATCTGCTTTGGATTCAATGGGGATGGAGAAAGCACATATAGCGCAACTCCGTATGCAGGTTCAGCATTGTTCATCGACGGTGTGGGCGAAAACGGTAATATGAACTCAGGATATGGAGATATCAAGATTTCGGGAAAAGATATGACAAAACTGCTGTCGTACCTGTGTGAAAATGATAATCCCGTGATTACGATTAAATCGGCTCAGTAGTAGGAAATAACCTCCACTTTTGGTCAAAAAAGTGGAGGTTATTTGCGGCACATCGATTAGGGAGAAAAATACTATGGAAATGCTTGTCTTTATTTTGTATTGTGTGCTGAGCTACTGGGCGGTTGGGCAGACAATCTATGCTAACAAGATTCAGATCGGGTCATTAAAGGATATCTTCTTGACAAGATTTGTTCTTGGTGTGCTGCTGGGGCTGATTTTGATTCCAGTGGCGATTCTGAAAAAGCTGTTCATCCATTGAGATGGGAGAAAAAACACGAAAGAGCTATTTGAAATCTATGATGGCAGTGCAGAGGCTATGCGGAAACGGACGATGAAGCGGAGCCTTATGTCGATGAAGTAGTGAGAATCGCAGCAAACAACGGTGCCCAAATACAATTTTGACGTAAGTGCAAGGCGTAAAAATCCTTCTTGAAATTTGAGACGAGCATATTAAAAGATCGATAGAATCGAATCCCGCTGGATTCCTGCTGCGGAGTCCAACGGGATTCTTTTTGGCCCCAAACGAAAGATAAGGCTCACTGACATTGGCTCATATACTGGATCAGGTCTTGCTTGTAAACCTTCCAGAGTTTTCCCATCTTGAAGGCGGGAATTTCGCCGCTGTTCAGAAGACGAAGCAGTAGATTTCTGCCAACATGCGTAATTTCCATTACCTGCCGGAAGCTCAGGACATCGGGATAGTTGTCTAGCATTGAAAATCAACTCCATTCTTGTGATCTTGATGAATTTTTGCGCTTCATTGCATGGATCATTTTTTGTTCGCTCAAAGCCCTTGTATCCTTGTGCATAAGGACGCACATGGAAATCGGCTGCATTGACGATCGTTCAGGATGCGACAAGGGATGATTACATCGTTGATCTCTAATTTTTTCAAAGCCTTTGCGATTTTCTTTTTATGATGTATCTTATCGGTCAGTTCCGGCTCATCCTGCGCTTCGATATACGCACTGACAAGTTCTTTGGTATCGTCATCAAGATTGCTCGTTTGTACGGCTTTCAGGGCAGTTGGAACGTTATACCACGAATGCTTGCCAAAATAATCGACGGCATACCGATATAGAAAGAGCGGAATATCATCACTGATTTTATCAAAATAATGAAACAGCGCATGATTCCTAAACCGGAGTTTTGAAGATTCCAACTTATCGTGTTCAAATTCTTTCAGACTGGGACGCTTTAATTGAATTTCATATCGAACCAGATTTTTTGAGCGTTTCAAATCATCTGGAGAAATCGGATAGCTCTCCTTTTCACAATTCAAGAGCTGCTGATGCTTGTCATAGAGTGCAAAATCGTACCACGTTTTTTCAAATTTACAGCTTCGAATCTCATTGTGCTGGTTATAGTGCAGTGCGCGACCTTTCCTGTACGGGTCAACGCTTCCTGCATAACGAATGATTTTTACCATCAGCGAGGGATCGCATTTCACATAGAAGTCTTGTGTAATATCCAACCGATGCATTTTCCATTTAACAGACTCCTCAATTTTAAGGAGTCCAAGCTGCTCCAATTCATCCAGAAATGCCTGCTCTTGCATGACCAAACCTTCTGGTGATAAGTCTGTTAAACTTAAACGAGATGGATCACCTGCAATCCGAGCGAGGTTCACACCAGATAACGTTATGTATCGCTTCTTAAAATCTGGATAATCTGCCAATGTGATGGTCAAACCACCATCTTTTCTTTTATAAGAGTAGCCGTTTTTTCGAGGAGCCATGATACGGAATCCGATAGTATTTTCCAGCGGATACCATTTTTTGAATTTAGCCATAAATACAGTGCGTTTCGCTTCGCAATCGGTATACGTTCCATTCACTTCAAACGTATGAATGGAAGGTGCTAAAAGTGGGAGCTTCTTTGCCATTGTCATAAAAAATCACCTCATTTTGTGATTTATCAGGATGTTATGAATCAAATAGAAATTGATCAGGAGGAACAACTACTATAAAAGCGCATAGCATTCTATCTGGTGATTTATGACACTGTTATCCATAGATCGAAATCTAATAGGATGATAATAAACTGCATTTTTGGGATTTCTTATAGGGCGATTTGATCAAAGGCAGTGTATTTTCGATCTCTGCCCTTCAATTTCATTGTGCCGAATGGGAAAAATCATTACAGACTGCAATAAATCCAGTTTCGACATTTGGGATGGTTTTCGTCCGATCAGAATCGAAGTCCGAAGCGGACGAGTCGTTTTTACAATCGAACTGGAACGGAACATTACGATTCTGCGAGGGGACAGCGCTACCGGAAAAACAACGCTGGTAGAGATGCTGCAAGCATACGAGACCTATGGCCGACAGAGCGGCGTAACAGTGAGCTGTGATAAAACGTGCCGGGTGCTGTCGGGTGTCAACTGGGAGTTGCAGCTGAATGCGACCCATGACAGCATCGTGTTTGTGGATGAAGGCAGTACCTTTGTTTCGAGTTTGGACTTTGCCCGTGCGATTCAGCATTCGGACAACTACTATGTGCTGGTCACAAGAGAAGATCTGAGTACCCTGCCGTACAGCGTAAACGCTATTCTGGAACTAAAAATGACCACCAGCCGCTTCAAACGAACCTATAATAAGGCGTACCCGGTCTATGATTCGCTGACAGCCAGCAATGTGCAGCTGGAAGGTGTTGAAAAGGTGCTGACAGAGGATGCAAATTCCGGGTATCAGCTGTTTACAAAAATCGGTGAGAAATACGGCATTGTCTGTATCTCTGCGGCAGGAAAAGATAACATCAAACAAAGGATTTTCCCAATGAAATCCGAGAAGGTTCTGGTAATTGCGGACGGTGCTGCGTTTGGCCCGCAGATGAATGATATTTACGCATACGACCCCGATACAGAGGAAGAAGCGGGCCAATGCGTGGATGAAGTGATTCAGATTGCAGAGGAAAGCGGCGCCGAAATTCAGTTCTACTAAAAGATAATCATAAGCGACCATGAGGCGGAACTTTTGCGCAGATAAAATGCTGCGGGAAGCTCCGTTTTTTGTATAAATAAAAACTTTTTACTCTTCGGTTTCGCTCTATAAAACTTATATAAGAATGAAATTTTCTAAAATACTGGAATAAAAACCGAAAATGAGCTATAATAATAACAGGAAGGAGTTGAAAAAAAGTGCTTTGCCAAGTTTTCTTTTCAGAATTTTAAGTCTTATAAGGATGAAACAACATTTGATTTCCGTGCAATGGCGATTCCGGAGTTTCAAGATGCATTGATCCGACAGGAGAAAGCAGAAGACTTACTTCCGGTCAGTGCAGTCTACGGCCCCAATGGTGGCGGTAAGACGAATCTGCTTCAGGCATTCTTTTGCCTGATTAACCTTGTTGTGAAGCCGATTCATGCATTGGAGAAGAATCGGCAGCCAATGATTTTCCAGCAGGGCAGCAGTGTGGCTCCCTTTATGCTGGATGAAAGTTCTGCGAATGAACCTACGATTTTTCAGGTGTTCTTCCGTGTAGACGAGAAGGAATACCAGTATTACATTGCGCTCAAGGAAGAAATTGTCTTTGAGTCTCTTCTGTGGCGTACACTTGGTGGTAAGAAGACAGGACTGATTTTTGAACGAAACGGCCAGAAGATTGAATTGGGTGCAAGTATCAATAAGGCAAGCATCAACTTGGACGTCAACCCGAAGATGCCGTATCTTTCTTTTTTGGCGATTAACTATAATATCCCTGTGATTGCAGAAGTGCAGAATTGGTTTGAATCCTGTATTACACAGAGCTACGCGAACCCCAGAGCGGAAAACATTGTGCTGGTGTCCAAGAGTGAGACGACTAAGGAAAGCCTGATTCATGCACTGAATGATGTAGGTATTGATTTGTCCGGTTATCGTTATGATGAGGATAGCAAGCACCTGTTCACGCAAAGAACGATCAATGGCAAGGTCTATGAACTTCCATTTGAAGCGGAGTCGGATGGAACCAAGAAGATGATAGCAGCTTTGCCGGTTCTGATGGTAGCATTGCAGGAAGGCCGCACAGTCGTTGTGGACGAGCTGGACGCCAAGCTGCATCCAAAGCTGCTCCGGTATGTGATTCAGATGTTCAAGAACCCGGAACTGAACAAGAAGGGCGCACAGTTGCTGTTCAGTTCTCACGACCTGACTACGATGAAGAATACTGTTTTCCGCCGCGATGAAATCTGGTTTGCAGCAATGAATGATAATCATGAGAGCGAAATTTATTCGCTTTATGAGTTCCGACAGGAGGACAACACCCGCGTCAAGAGTACGGCGGCCTTTGACAAGCAGTATCTGGAAGGCCGATATGGTGCAGACCCCTACCTTTCTAATATGCTGACAGGGAGGGATTGGGCATGAGTCTGAAACCTCCGAAAAAGAGTGACCTTGGAAAAAGCTGGATGAAGAATCGCCGTGATAAGGCAAGGATGATTCAGCCGGAATACCACTTGATTGCATCTGAAGGTACAGAAACCGAGCCGCAGTATTTTGGCGCAATTCAGAAAATCATCAATGCTAAGTACCGTGATAGAATCCAGCTAAAGGTAGAGGGCATTGGCCTTTTCCCCGCATACGCGGGGGTGATCCCTTCTGCTGGCTCAAGCCGGAACGCATTCGAGCCTTTTCCCCGCATACGCGGGGGTGATCCCCTGAATGCGCTGGTGCGTATGGCAACACCGCTCTTTTCCCCGCATACGCGGGGGTGATCCCCAGTTCCGGCGTCTGGCTCTGGATCTGGCCGGCTTTTCCCCGCATACGCGGGGGTGATCCTGCGTGCCCGGGCATGCATACGCTGCCGCTGGACTTTTCCCCGCATACGCGGGGCTTACAAAAAAGAACCACGGGCGCAACGAAAAATGAAATGATATTTCTGGAAGAAAAGGAGAACTCTGCAATTTTATCGCCCGCCCAGGCTGCGATCAAGAATCCCCGCAAGTAATGGCGTAAGGGCTTGACCCGACAC
>ENA-OQCV01000040-OQCV01000040.1-human-gut-metagenome-genome-assembly--contig:-NODE-40-length-35366-cov-4.153211_pt1 | contig 35366 bp, 33 predicted proteins | sample MGYA00242766_ERZ504592 | MGnify/ENA primary metagenome ERZ504592 (study PRJEB26092, sample SAMD00036315) | human gut metagenome | host: Homo sapiens | study: EMG produced TPA metagenomics assembly of...
AGGGCGAACAGAACGCGAAATACGGGTTGAAAAGCCGAAATCCGCAATTCCCCGTGTGAAATCGCCGTTTTTCGAGCTCAAAACGGCGATTTCGCACGGGGAATTGCCCAGAACGGCTATTTCAACCCGTAATTTGACGAGGATGATTGGACGCGATTGCGGTTGGACGCGATTGCGGTTGGACGCGATTGCGGTTGGACGCGATTGCGGTTGGACGCGATTGCGGTTGGACGCTTTCACTTCGCGCTGAGCCTTGCCCGGCTCATGGCTTACATTGTGGTCGCATCACTGCCGTCGGAGCTGTACGAGGAACCGGAACCGCTGGAGCTGCCGTCGGAGCCACTGGAACCACTGCCGAACTGGCTGTCCGACTTCCCTGAGCCGCCATACTGCTGAGACTGCCCATTGCCGAATTGGCCGCCGCTGGGCGGCTGTCCCATGCCTCCGGGCATCTGCATCTGCTGGCTGCTGCCCGTGCCATCTTCGTCGTCGGTCAGCGCGTTCACCGCGAGCGCTCCACCGACGCCGCCCACGAGGCCGCAGACCAGAGACACTACGGCGAGCAATGCCCACGTCTTACCGCTCAACGCGTGTTCGCCGCCCTTCGAGCCTTTCGGTGTCGGGACCTGACCGCCCATTGCTCCAGGCACCGGCCCCCGGCCGTTCCAATCCGCATACAACGGCATCTGGCCGCCCTGCGCGTTCGCATCTGGTGTATTCGCGCCCTGCATATTCGCGTCCTGCGCGTTCATGTTCTGGCCACTCACCGCTTGCATATTCCCCGGCTGCGGATTCATTGCCTGCGTCGGCGCATTCTGCGCGTACCACGCCGCACGCGATCCCTCGCCGTAGCTCCCCGGCATCGGACCGTTCGGCGCATAGCCGGAACTGCCCGGAGCTGCCGCGAGCCTATACCCAGCCGAACCGTATCCGGCGGTTCCGCATCCAGCAGCCCCGGTCCCGGCAGCCCATTCGGCGTCTCCCAGACCAGCCGCACGATTTCCCGCATACTCGTCTGTACCGCCGTTGTCTGCCGCAGCCCGGCCACCATCGGCCCGACCAGCCGCGGAACCGGGCTCCACGCCCCAGCCACCCGCCGGACCGTTAGTCACCGAACCATCAGCCACAGCGGCGTCATTCACAGCCGCTTGACGCTGCTCCGAACCGGTGACGTTCGCCGCCGCCTCGATAGCGACGCCCTCGATGGCACCATCCGCGCCGTTGCCGCTCCCGCCGCCATTCGCATTGTTGACATTGTTGCTGTTGTTGCTGGTCATGATGACTCCTTTGAAAACTGACTGATGAAGTGATTGCTGATGTTGATGTCTGGCACGCCGCCATGGTTATGCCATCGTCCACGCTGTCGAGGTGCCGAACCGGCTGTCGAACTCGCTGCGGTCGATGGTGTCGCTCGACAGCTCCGTGTCGCTCGACAGCTCCGTGTCGCTCCCGGCCGAGACCGAGGTCGAATACGAGCCGGTCACCGTGACGGTCACGTCGCCGCTGCCGGAGACCACGGTCTTGCCGTTCGCCACGATGGTGACGGTGTTGCCGTCGCCGTCGACCACCTTGCCGCCGGAAGCGACGTTGAGCGCGGAAATGGTCGTATCCTTCGTCACCACCCACGTGGACGTGCCGTCGACATTCACAGTGATGGGGACGTCGCTCGCCGTGCCTGTGCCGGAGCCGGCCGCCGCGTTGTCCGTGATCGTCGCCGCGTCGGCGTCGAAATCAAGCTCAGTGTTCTGCAGCACCACATCGGCGGTCGTGTTGGTGAAGTAGAACATCGACCCTGATCCGATGGCGGAGCTGAGTGTGGAATCGACCGACTGGAACGTGGCGTGCTCGCCGGTGCTGGCTTCCGCGTCGCCCGAGGTGGACTGGTAGATGATGATGCCGTGGCGATCGGGTCGGATGCGGTTTTGCCGGTGACCGTGCTTTCCAACGTCGAATCCTTGATCAGGATCGTATTGAGGCCTTCCATGCCGGCGATCTGGCTGCCGGATGAGGTTCCGGAGACGTTGTTCACCTGAATGTCGCCGGTGGAATACAGCAGCGGGGAGCCGGAGCCGACGGTGCTCAGCGTCGCATCGGCGAGAGAGATCGATCCGCCGCCTCGATCGGTGGCGACGATGGCGCTGTGGTCGCCCTGCGTGTCCGCGGTGATCTTGTTCGCCAATATCGTGCCGCCGTAGGTCGCGTCCAGCCCGCGTGAATTGTCGGCCATGGTCTCAATCGATGTGTCGTTGACGAGCGCCGTTCCGGAATCGGTGGCGAAGACGCCGTTCGACCCGGAGCTGGAGGCGGTGATGTCGGTACCGTCGATGACGGCGGTGGAGTCTTCGCCGACGGTGAGCGACACCGAGTAGCTGCCGGAATAGTCGTATTGCATGGTGTTGGCGCAGCCACCGAAGTTGCCGCTCGGCGGCTGCATAGTTGAGGCGGAGCCAGCGGAACCGGCCGAGAGGTGCCGAATCAGCACCATGCCGCCGGGGCTCGCATGGGGTTGCATGTCATGGGGTTTCATGGTCGTCGTCCTTTCCTTGGATTGACTCCATTGAACGACGGCTTTCCTAGCGGCCCCTGCGCCTGACGTTGAACGGTCCTGCAACCTTGCGGAACGGTTTTCGAATGTTTTCTGATGCTTTCTGGATGCTCTTAGACGGAACGCGCTCTCAAAACTCGCAGATACAGCCCCAGAATCGACATTTTGGTGCTGTATCTGCGAGTTTTGAGAGCGCGGTTTCGCCTACAATCCGTATTCCTCGCGCACGAAGCGCTCCAGCACCGGAATCGACCGCTTCACCTTGTCGGTGTCGATGCAGTAGGCCATGCGGAAGTACCCGGACACGCCGAAGCTGTCGGACGGCACCAGGATCAGGTCGTATTCCTTGGCCTTCATGCAGAAGGCGTTCGCGTCGGCTTCCAGCGCCTTCGGGAAGATGTAGAACGTTCCGCCCGGGCGCACCACGTCGAAGCCGATAGAGGTCAGCGCATCGTACAGCAGGTTCATGTTCGTCTCGTACACGCTCAGGTCGCTGGTCTCGTCGATGATCTTCGCCACGGCGAGCTGTATGCTGGAGCTCGGGCAGTTGTGGCCGGTGCCGCGCGAGATCTGCCCGCACATCGGCACGATGAGTTCGGCGTCGGTCGCCCGCGGGTTGACTGCCACGTAGCCGATGCGCTCGCCCGGCAGGCTCAGCGACTTCGACCAGGAGTAGCAGGTCAGCGTGTTGTCGTAGAACTTGGCCGGGTACGGCTGCGTGCCGCCGTCGAACACGATCTCGCGGTAGGGTTCGTCGCTGATCAGGAAGATGTCGTGACCGTATTCGGCCTGCTTCGCCCGCAGGATACCCGCGAGCCGGTCGAGCGTTTCGGCCGAATACACCGCGCCGGAGGGATTGTTCGGCGTGTTGATGAGCACGACCGCCACCTCGGGGTTCAGCGCCGCCTCGAACGCCGCGAAGTTGATCTGGAAGCTCTCGATGTCGGCGGGCACGACGGTCAGCCGCGCGCCCGCGCCTTCGACATACGGATGGTATTCGGGGAAGTATGGCGCGAACGTGAGCACTTCGTCGCCGGGCTTGGTGACGGCCCGCAGCGCGTGGGCGAGCGCACCGGCGGCACCCGTCGTCGGGAAGATGTGGCCGGCCGTGTAATCCATGCCGAAACGCCGGTTGAGGCTTTCGGCGATGGTGCGGCACGCCTCCGGGTTGCCCAGCGACGGGCTGTATCCGTGGAGCGCGACCGGATCGGCGGTCTCGTACATGTCGATCATCGCCTTGGTGAAGCTGGACGGGCACGGCACGCTCGGGTTGCCCAGCGAATAGTCGAACACGTTGTCGTATCCGATTTCGGTGCCCCTTGCGGTCGCGTATTCACTCAGGGTTCGAATGACCGATTTGCCGCCGAGCATGGCTTTGTATGTTTCGTTGATCATGGCACAACCTCCCCGTTGGACTCTGGTTTCGTTTTTTACCACCGACCACGCACAACAGGGCATGTCGCCGGTTGTTGTTGGGTTCGCGCGGGTTGGGAACCGGGTATATTGACGGGTAACCGGTCACCCGCCCGTCCCTTAGCGGCTCCGGACGACAAGCATAGCCCCGCCGCGGCGGAAAGGAGGCGCACGACGCCCAACATCATCGATTATGCACGTTCCGAGACCCGCCCGTTCGGCGTCGACGCACCGTTCAACGCCGTCGACGCGCTGGTGCTGGCGTCGCTTGTCTATCAGGACATGCCGGCATGCGTGCGGACTCTGGCCGATGTCGAGGCACGATCCGGCACATTCCGCAGACGTCTGAGCAGCATCGACGTGCGCCATCCGGTGCGCTCGATTCGCCATTTGGCCGCCCCGGAGTTCGGCGACGCAACGCTGGCTTCGGTGTCGGAGGCGCTGACCCCCGATGATTTTCATGTGGAGAGCGGCCATAACGGCCTCGCCGACCCGCGCCTGACGCAGGAGCTGTACGCCGCCATCGGAGTCAATCCGCGCTTTGCCTGCGTTCGCGTGGACGCATCCGATGAGCATTTCAGCGAGGAACAGCAGATGCAGTTCGCCGCCGTGACCATGCTGCTGCCGGGCGGCACGCTGGCGGTGGCGTTCCGCGGCACGGACGACTCGTTCGTGGGTTGGAAAGAGGATTTCAACATGGCGTTTCGCTACCCGGTGCCCGCACAGCATGCGGCGTGTGAGTATGTGTGCGCCGTGGCGCGCCTGTGGCGCGGCCCGATGGTGCTGCTGGGGCATTCCAAGGGCGGCAATCTGGCCGTGTATGCGGCGATGAACGCGCCCGAGCCGGTGCAGCGGCGTGTCACGGCGGTGTATTCGCTGGACGGGCCGGGGTTCCCGTCGCAGATCGTCGGCAGCGATCCGTATCGGAGCGTCATGCCCCTCATCGTGAAGATCGTACCGGACTCCTCGATTGTCGGCATGATTCTGGAGACGCCCGAGCCGATGCGGGTTGTACGCTCCGACCAGAAGGGCGTGATGCAGCATCTGACGTTCTCCTGGCAGGTCTCGGGCAATGATTTCGAATATCTGCCGCAGGTGTCGCCGAGTTCCCAGCTGTTCAACCGGTCGTTGAACGGCTGGCTGGAATCGTTGAGCACCGAGGACCGCGAGCGCGCGGTGGACGCCCTGTTCTCCGTGCTGCGGTCGAGCCATGCCGACAGCATTTCCGATCTCATGGCGGCCGGCCTGAAGGCCGTTCCCACGATGATCAACACGTTCGTGGGTCTGTCGGAGGCGGATCGCCGTCATCTGATCGAGGCGATGGGGCTGCTCATGGCCGCGGTCCGGTCCCGTTCCTCGCGGTAGCCGTCTCGTGCCCGAACTCTGTTTCGCCAACCGAGAAAAATGGACAGTTCGCCTATTTTCCGATCATCCGCCTCACGATCCGCCCTACAATAATCCATATCACACCTATAGACATAGTGCCCAATAAACGATAGCCGCACGTCACGCAGGAAGGGAACCATCATGCCGCGCCCACGCAAGGATTCCGAGATACTCTCCGCGACCGAACGCCTCGAAAACGCGTTCTGGGAGCTGCTCGCAGACCACGAATACCGCAAGATCACCGTCACCGAAGTCGTACGCGAGGCGCATGTCAACCGCAACTCGTTCTACTACCATTACGCCAGCCTGCCGGAGCTGGCCGATTCGGCGATCATGCACGCCGTGGAGCACTCGACCGTGCAGGCGCCACGCGCCGACCTCAATCCCGACATCGAATGGAGGCGCCAATGCTCCCTGGTGATGAACGACCCAGTTCAGCGGCAGCGGCTCGACCGTCTGGCACTGCTCGCCGGCAGCCATAGCTCGCCCGAGCTCATCGAGTCGCTGAAGGACTTCGGCCGTCTGATGATCATCAACGACCTCCAGCTCGACGCCGACAACCTGGATCTGAAAACCGACCTGATGCTCGACTTCACCGTCGGCGGTATCCTCGCGGTGCTGCGGCGGTGGCCGGAGCTGAGCAAGAGACTCTCGGTCGACGACCTGCTCAACGAGGATGTCGCCGTGCTCGCCATGGGAGTGTACCTGTCGATGTCGAAGGAGAACATGCTGGCCTACTGGAGCCGCATTTTCAAAGGCGACATTCCAGGAGATTTCAAAACCGCCCACTAAAGTGGCTTGCAGAGCAGTCGCCGCCGCGGGGTGCGCGACGCGGACGCGACCCTGGAGGCGACATGGATCAGATACTGCAATGGTTCGAGGCGAACGCCGGGAAAATCATCTTCCTGCTGGTGGCGATCGTCGCCGCGCTGTTGATCACCAAGGGACTGGCACGGGTGATGCGCAAGGTGCTGGATCGGACGGACATGCCGAGCGCGTCGATATTCATCAACATCATGCGCGTGCTGGTGTGGATACTGGCCGCGTCCATCGTGCTGCAGCCGGTGTTCGGCATCAGCCCGACAACACTGATGACCGCGCTCGGCGTCGGCGGCATCGCCGTGTCGCTGGGTCTGAAAGACACCGTGGCGAACGTGATCTCGGGCTTCGGGCTGATGCTCGGCAAGGTGATACAGCCGGGCGATCTGGTGTCGGTCGCGGGGACGGCCGGCGTGGTCAAGGACATCACGTGGCGGCAGACGGTGGTGCGCGAGCGCAACGGCAACGAGATGGTCATACCCAATTCCGTGCTCAACACCGCGTCGCTGGAGAAGCTCACGCCGTCCAATGAAGGATGTGTGACGATGACGTTCACCGCGAAGGCCGGCAGCGACCCGGCGCACGTGACGGAGGCGGTGAAGCGCGCGGTGGCCACGGCCACCGTCGAATTCGCGCAACCCGGCAGTGAACCACTCGTCAAGCTCACCGGTTTTTCGCCGTACGGCATCGAGGTGCAGGTGCTGGCGTTCACGCGCGACGGCGTGTTCCTGTCCACCATGCGCGACGCCATGGCCCGCGCGATAGCTGGATGCGAGTTCGTGGAGCAGCGCGCCGCGGTCGGCGAATAGGGGTCGCGGCGCGTTCGGACTTACGCGCGAATCCGGGCACCACAGCGCCTACACACGCACCATGCAGCGTCACGCTGTGCGGGTCACGTCACGCAGAGCGAGCGCACAGAGTGACGCATACTCCAAAAACGTTGAAAAATAAGGCTTCTCACGAACCGTCACGCTGTGCGAGCGCGCGCCGCGTGACGAGACCCGCACAGCGTGACGCACTTATGACGCATTGAGGGGAGACCGGGTATTGAGCCCGGCCTCCCCTCATCGCGACTCGGCCATTATGCGGCCATCACCCGGCCATCACTTGTCTTCGGTGACGTCTTCGACCGTGACGTCGGCATCGGAACCGGCATCCGGATCCTCGGGCATGGTACCGAGTTCCAGATGCTCGCCACCGGTCTGGTCGACGAGCACGGTGTCGCCGTCGTGTACCTTGCCGGCGAGCAGCATGCGCGCCAGCTGGTCGCCGACCTCGGTCTGCACCAGACGGCGCAGCGGACGAGCGCCGTACGCCGGGTCATAGCCGGTGTTGGCGAGCCATTCGCGAGCCGCGTCGGTGACGTCGAGCTTGATGCGGCGATCCGTCAGACGCGAGGCCACCTGAGCGACCTGGATGTTGACGATGCCGCCCAGCTCCTCACGGGTCAGCGGATGGAACATCACGATCTCATCCAGACGGTTCAGGAACTCCGGCTTGAAGTTCATGTGCACCGCGTCCATCACGGCCTTCTTCTTGGCGTCCGCGTCCATGTCCTGGTTCACCAGGAACTGCGAGCCGAGGTTCGAGGTCATGATCAGGATCGTGTTCTTGAAGTCCACAGTCCGGCCTTGGCCGTCGGTCAGACGCCCGTCGTCCAGCACCTGCAGCAGCACGTCGAAGACTTCGGGGTTAGCCTTCTCGACTTCGTCGAACGCACCACCGAGTTACGGACGACGACGCACGGCCTCGGTCAGCTGGCCGCCTTCCTCATAGCCGATGTAGCCGGGCGCGGCGCCGATCAGACGGCTCACAGACGCCTTCTCCATGTACTCCGACATATCGATGCGGACCATGGCCTTCTCGTCGTCGAACAGGAAGTCGGCGAGCGCCTTGGCGAGCTCGGTCTTGCCCACGCCGGTGGGGCCGAGGAACAGGAACGAGCCGGTCGGACGGTTCGGGTCGCTGATGCCGGCGCGCGAACGACGCACCGCGTCGCTCACCGCCGCGATCGCTTCCTTCTGGCCGATCACGCGCTTGCCGAGGTAGTCCTCCATGCTCAGCAGCTTCTCGTTCTCGCCCTGCATCAGGCGACCGACGGGGATGCCGGTCCACTCGGAGACGATGCCGGCCACCGAATCGGCGTCCACATGGTCGGGCACCATCGGCTCGGGCTTGGTCTCGCCCGTCGCGCCGTCTTCCGCATCGGCCTTCTCGGCCGCGTCCAGCTGCTTCTGAATCGCCGGAATCTCGCCGTACAGGATCTTCGATGCCTCGGCCAGGTTGCCCTCACGGGTGAACTTGTCAGCCTCGACGCGCTTGGCGTCCAGCTGGGCGCGCAGGTCGCCGACCTTGTTGTGGCCGGCCTTCTCCGCATCCCAGCGGGCCTTGAGGCCGCTCAGCTTCTCGCGAGTGTTCGCGAGCTCGTTCTGCAGCTTCTCCAAGCGCTCCTTGCTGGCCGGATCCTCGGCCTTCTTGAGCTGCATCTCCTCCATCTCGTAGCGCGTGACCTTGCGCTGCAGCTCGTCGATCTCCTCCGGGGAGGAGTCGAGCTCCATGCGCAGGTGCGCTGCCGCCTCATCGACCAGATCGATGGCCTTGTCGGGCAGCTGACGGCCGGAGATATAGCGGTTCGAGAGCGTCGCGGCGGCGACCAGCGCGTCGTCGCCGATCGTCACCTTGTGGTGCGCCTCGTAACGCTGCTTCAGGCCACGCAGAATCGCGATCGTGTCCTCCACGCTCGGCTCGCCCACGAACACCTGCTGGAAACGACGCTCAAGCGCCGGGTCCTTCTCGATGTTCTCGCGGTACTCGTCCAGCGTGGTCGCGCCGATCAGGCGAAGCTCACCGCGCGCCAGCATGGGCTTGAGCATGTTGCCGGCATCCATCGAGCCTTCGGCCGCGCCAGCGCCGACGATCGTATGAATCTCGTCGATGAACGTGATGATCTGGCCGTCGGCGTTCTTGATTTCGTTGAGCACGCTCTTGAGGCGCTCCTCGAACTCGCCACGATACTTCGAGCCGGCAACCATCGACCCCAAATCGAGGCTGATGAGCTTCTTGTTCTGCAGCGTGGTCGGCACATCGCCGGCCACGATACGCTGGGCGAGGCCCTCCACGACGGCGGTCTTTCCGACGCCGGGCTCGCCGATCAGCACCGGGTTGTTCTTGGTGCGGCGGCTCAGGATCTGGATCACACGGCGGATCTCCTGATCACGCCCGATCACCGGGTCGAGCTTACCCTCCTTGGCGCGGGCGGTCAGATCGGTGGAGTACTTCTCCAACGCCTTGTAGCTGCCCTCAGCGTCCGGGCTGGTGACCTTGGCACCGCCGCGCACGCCGGGGACGGCCTTGCGCAGCGCCGCGGCCGTCACGCCGTTCGCCTTGAGGATGTCCGCGCTCTGGTTCGGCGCGGATGCGGCGATGCCGATGAGCAGGTGCTCGGTGGAGACGTACTCGTCGCCCATCTGCTGCATCTCCTTCTCGGCCTGTGCCAGCGCCGCCGTCAGCTGGCGGCTCGCCTGCGGCTGCGATGTGGTGGACCCGCTCGCCGCCGGCATCTTGACCAGAGCATTGCGCACCGCGGCGCCAATCGCCTGCGGGTTGCCGCCCGCCGCCTGAATCAGTCCCTGAATCACGCCGTTTTCCTGACGCAGCAGCGCATCCATCACGTGCAGTGTCTCGACCTGCGCGTTGCCCGCGGCAGACGCGCTCTGAATCGCATCACCGATGACTTCCTGGGCCATGGTGGTGAACTTCTGTTCCATATCAACCTCCGTATGTCTCATGCGCCTTGGCGGCCGCGGCCCACGACATCCGAACCGCCCCGCACAGCGCTTTCCGTCTGTGTCTGATACGCACAACCGATTCGGCACCCATTCTATTCCCGAAAGTTGAGCGCACGCGACTCAAGTTTTGCACTGATTTTGAAGCGCCAAAACGCAATGTGGATAACTCAAATCCGTGCGACACGCTCTCAAAACTCGCAGACACGAAACCCGAAACCGCCATTTTCCGCCAAAACAGTTCTCGTATCTGCGAGTTTTGAGAGCGGTCATGTTTGAGATCAACGAAGAACCGCCCCGCCGCGACTGTCACGTTCAAAACCACGCGGCGGACGCGCGCGAAAGACATCATTCTCCGCGTATGGCCCAATACGGACGCCTCGGGCGCAACCATCGAGGTGCATGGGCTCCTATGCACCTCCCCCGAGGCGCTGTTCGCCCAAATGGCCAAAGAGCTGTCCCTCGAAGACCTCATAGAATTCGGCGACTCGCTGGTATGCCGCGACCCCACACGCAGACGGACCACTCTGGCCGAACTCAGAGAATTCATCCACTCATGCGACTCGTTCCAAGGGCAAAAACAATGCATCAGGGCACTCACCCAGATTCGCGAGAACACCGACTCCCCGGCCGAGACCCACTTGCGCCTGCTGCTCAAACGGTATGGATTCCCCGAGCCAATCATCAGCGTCCCGGTCGAGGCGACGGGCAATGCCGCGCACGGTCCCGTAATTTCGGACGGCCTGCGGCCGACCCAATCTGGCCTCGCTGTCGCTTGGCTCGTGCGCCGCGACAGCACACTGTGCTGTCGCCTAGCCGCGCACGACCACGTTGCGGAGGGAACCGATGCCGGCTACGTGGACGATGGGCTCGTCGCCGGGATCGAGGTGACCGGAGGCGTTCGGGGTGCCGGTCATGATGACGTCACCGGGCAGCAGGGTCGAGAACGAGGAAATCGCGGCGATCTGCTCGGGGATGCCGTGAATCAGGTTCGCAGTGGTGCCGCTTGCCATCGGCACGTCCTCGCCGTTGAGCGTGAAGGAGATCTTCGCGTCCTTCCAGTCCAGCTCGGTCTGAATCCACGGGCCGATAGGGCAGGACGTGTCGAAGCCCTTCGCCCGCGTCCACATCGGATCCAGCCCCTGCAGGTCACGCAGCGTCACGTCGTTGACGCACGTGAAGCCCAGCACGTAGTCCATGGCCTTCTCGACCGGCACGTTCTTGGCGATACGCCCCATAATCACCGCCACTTCGGGCTCGAAGTTCATATCGTTCGAATACGACGGGATGACGATCGGATCGTCCGGCCCGATCACCGACGTGGAAGGCTTCGAGAAGATCACCATGTCTTCCGGCGCGTGAGCAATCTCGGAGTGCCCGCTCTCGTGCATGAACTGCGCGTGCGCCTCGTAGTTCTTGGCGAGACCGTACACCTTGGAGGGAATCACCGGCGCGAGCAGCCTCAGCCCATCGGCGTCGAGCGCGTACCGCTCCCCTGTGGGCTTGACGGGCGCGGCTCCGAACGGGTATCCGTCCAGTTCGATCAGGTAGTCCTTGCCGTCGGCCGGGTCCTGCTGGACGAAGGCATAGCGCGGCTTGTCGTTGAGTGAAAAACGTGCGATTCTCATACCCACCAGTGTAAACCAGTGCGAGTGCAATCCTTACGAAGAACGCGCATACGAAAAGCGGGGCGGCCATCATGACCGTCCCGCCTTGTCGGATTCTCGCGAGCTGGACCCGCTTACTCCGTGTAGCTCTTGTCGAACAGCGTCTTGCCGCTTTCGGTATGCAGGTACACGCGCACCTTGGCGTCGCCGCCGGTGTCGCAGGTTTCGTTGAGCGTCTGCGCCACCGACTTGAACGTGCTGTCCATCCCGTCAAGGCTCGACGTCATCATGTCACCCATGCTGCTGTACGTGTCAGACAACATGTAGTCGTACACGAGCGTGTTGCCTTCCGCGTACGCCTTGATGCTGATGCCCATGCCCTGGTACGACGAGGTCATGCTGTCGAGCTGCGACTGGATTTCGCTGGAGTTGACGAACTCTTCCAGTGACGGCTTGCCGGAGCTGGAGGATCCGTTGGATCTGTCGTTGTTGAGATCGTTTTTGGTGTCGTCGGCCCCGTTCTGCAACGCGTCGTCAAGGTTGTTCAGATCGTTGCTGCCGGATCCGTCGGAGTTGCCGTTGCTGGAGCTGTCGCCATTGGATTTGCTGTCGCCCTGCGTCTGGCTGGTGGACGTGTTGGGTTTCGCGTCGGCGCTGCTGTCCTTCTTGCCGCCGATGACACCGGTGGCGAACAGCACGACTACGACGATGATGGCGATGACGGCAACGACACCGGCGGTGATGCCGGCGATGAGCGGGCCGCGGCTCTTCTTCTTCGGCGGTTCCTGCTGGTACGGATCGCCGTAGCCTTGCGGCGCGATTGCGGGCGGCTGGTTCCCGTATTGCGGGCCACCGTACTGGTTGGCGCCGTATGGCTGTCCGTACGCGGCGGTCGGCTGCTCGCCGCCGTACGGTGCGGCCGGCTGACCGTACCCTCCCGGAGCACCGCCGGCAAGCGGCTCACCGTATGCAGCGGTAGGCGCCTCGCCAGCCATACGGAGTTCCGCCATCGGGCTGGATGAAGGGGTTCGGACCGGGTTCAGGCTGCTGACCATAAGGAGCCCCACCCTGGTTGTATGCGGAGCCAGCGCCCGACTGTCCGTACGCTCCCGGTTCCTGCCCATACGGCGCCGCCTGGTATCCATACGGCTCGGCGCCGCCCTGCAGCCCGGCGAGCGACTCGCCGTACGCGGCAGTCGGCGCACCATAAGGGGCCCCGCCCTGCCCGTACGGGGCGGCTGGGGCTCCCGTCGGCGCGCCCGCTCCCTGCCCGGGCAGAGGAACGACCGGCACCGGCGGGAAAGCCTGCGTTGGCTGCGGTTCGGGCGCGCCTTCCGCGCCCGCAGCATTGTTCGGATCACCATACGGAGTCTGCGGCGCTCCATCTGGATACGTGTTGCTCATATGTCCCCCTCTTGCAGAGAGCCCCGTCGACCGGGTCAAATCATTGTTACCGCAACCGGCCACATGCAACGCTGTATGCACCTGATCGGCTAATCCTCATCGTACACTCACTTTCCGTGATATGCACGGTATTGACCGGAAGTTCATGTTCATCTCACGGCAAGTTCGATTCGCACGGCGAGATCCCTCGAAAACCTTGCAAGTCCGCCTTCGAGGACCTCACCGGCGACGCCGCCGACACCCTCCCGTTGCCCCCCCCCTGTGAACCCGGCGCACCTCACCCACGCATGCGCCACGGCCACGACGACGCGTGCCGCATCGGCTTGAACGGCAGCCGGCGAATCCGCCCGATCACGCCGAGCAGCAGCCATCCGCCGAGCAGCCCGCACACCACCACCATCGTCATGATGGTGCGCGTGTCATGCAGGTCGGACGGGTCCGGCGCCGGCATCGGGATCGGCTCGCGGTGCCCGGATATCAGCAGGCGCTGCGTGTTGACGCCGTACGGCGTGCACGTCATCAGCGTCACTCGGTCCTCGCCGGGCACGATCTTGAGTTGCGAAGTGTCGTCCGGGTTGATGACGGTGATGCGGTCGACCTCGTAGCCGAGCGTCTCCCCCATCACTTCGATGTAGAAGAAGTCGCCGGTTTTCATCTCGTCGAGCCGCGTGAACATCATCGCGTTGACGAGACCGCGGTGCCCGGTGATGACGGAGTGCGTGCCGTCCCCGCCGACCGGCAGCGAGGAGCCGTACAGGTGACCGGCACCGGAGGCCAGCGCGGTCTGTGACGTGCCGTGGTAGATCGGCAGGTTGACGGAGATTTTCGGGATCTTGATGGTTCCCATCACTTCGTCGCCCGAGTCGAGCAGGGACTGGTATTCCTTGTCTTTGGAGGCGGCGGAGTCCTCGCCTTTGGCTCTCGACCCGCCTTGTGCGGCGCTGAACGGGTCGATGGCCTCGCCCAGCACGGGTTGACCGGATCTGGCGAGTTTTGCGTTGTATGCGCGGGCGGCGGCGAGGGCGTCTTCGGCTTGCGGGTATGGCCAGCCGGCGACCTGCTGTGCGCTGTTGCGTGAGGTTTGGGCGAGTTTGAGCGAGCTCTGGTATTGGAGCGCTAGGGGATATCCGGCGACGGCGACAGCGGCTATGACCAGTATCAGCGTGACGATGCGCATGATGATGAGCTGTATGCGCAGTCGTTTGCGTTGCGCGACAAGGTCGAAGATGTCGGTCGCCTGATTGAAGCTCAGCATCGAGTACGGGAGCTGCGGCTGCACGGCGGGTTTGTGACGGCTGTTTCGGTAGGATTTGCGGGAATTATTCGAGGATCGCTCGTCATTGTCCGGCAGGCTGCGGGTCATCGTTGACCGTGCGGGCGCATGGGAGGATTTGGCGGCTGGGTCGTTGCCGGATGAGGTGGCCGGCCGTTTCGATCCGTGTCTCCTCGATGCCATGCGCATCCTCCTGTTGTTGTGCCGGCCGTCACTGCAATCGCCGTGAAACGAATTCGTGTATGTACTGTGTTGCCCCCGGCAGGGGTGTTGCCGGGGGCGAATGGTTACAGCAAGCCGAAGCCGCCACCATGCTCGTGCGGGATGCACGTCATGCGGCGGCTTGGCCTGTTATCGTGTCAGTCAGCGCAGCGCACGGCTGGTGCGGCGAGACTTGGCGTACACGGTGGCGGCAGCGCCGCCGAGCAGCGCGGCGATCACCACGAACAGCGCGATGCCCGCAGCACCGGTTTTCGGCAGTTCGAAGACGGACTTGACGTTGGTCACCTTGTAGTCGGCGGCGCTGTCCTTGGGCGCGAGACCCCAGGAGTCGGTGCCGGCGAAGGTGACGTTGCCGTTTTCCTCGATGGCCACGGTGAACGAGGCCTTGAAGTCCTGGTATCCGTCGGCGACCGCGGTCTCGGTCACGGTGTAGCTGCCGGCCTTCAGTCCGTCGAACTTGACGACGCCGTTGGCACCGGACGTGACTTCGAGCGGGTACTTATCGCTGTTCGGCAGCACGCCGTTCTGGTCTTTTGCGACACTCAGCGTGAACTTCGCGCCCTTGACGGCCTCACCCTGGGCGTTGACCTTCGTGAACTTGAAGCCGAAGATCTTGGTGAGGGTTTCAGTGCCGGGGATGGGGGTGCCATCATTGTCGACGAGCTTGTTGGTCACCGCGTGGTAATCCTGTCCCTCGACTGTCTCGGCCTCGTCATTGACGGTGGCGTTGTAGGTGATGGTGATCCGCTTACCGGCGTACTTGGCCGGGTCGGTGATCTTCACCACGAAAGTATTGGTGCCGTCGCCCTTGTTGTCAGTCAGGTTGTTTTCCACCGTGTAATCGGGGCCAGTCAGCACCTCATCGCCGGCCTTAACGGTCAGGCTGGCGAAGTCGACGGTCAGGCCCTTGCTTGGCACATCTTTGAACTGCAGGGCGAAGCCGGTCGGGACCGGATTCGGAATCGTGTAGCCCAGTTTAAACGGCACGATTTCGCCCACGGACGCGCTCTTGCTGGTGGTGGACTTCGTCTGGGGGCCGCTCACCGTGCTCTTCATGTCCACTTTTGCGGTGCTATCACCAAGCGACAGAACGCCCTCAGCGTTAACGGAGCCGGTGCTCACGATCATCGGGACGGCCTGAGTCAGGGTATCGGTCGATGCGTTGCCGTCCAGGAACAGATACACGCCAGCAGTCAGCGCGGTCTTGTTCGTGGCGGTCCAACCATCCGTGTCGCTGCCAGTCGCCTCGTTCAGCACGAACGAACCCGCGGTGGCGGTGAACGGGTTGTTGGCCTGCAGCGCATCCGCGAACTTACGCGTCACAGACGGATTGTTCCACGGACGGGTCTCGGACTGATCGAACTGAACCTGCGTGACGGTACCATCCGTATCCGTGGTCGTTTTTTTTGATTCATAGCCCAAGCCATCAAATCAGTGGTGCCATCGGTCGGCACGTTATGGAAGCCGGCGGTGGTCAGAGCCGCAGTCAGCTTCGTGCGATCGGCGCCCGCAGCGGTCTTCACACCATACACCGGGTTTTCGGTAGTGCCATAGTTCACGTAGTCCGCGATCTTGTATGCGCTCAGCCGGGCGCTGGTCAGCTGCTCTTTTTTGGGCGCTTTGAACGTGACTGTTGCAGCAGTGTCCACTGTCGTCTCGGCCGCGTTGGCGGAACCGGTGCCGAACGCCATGCCGGCGAGAAGGGTGGCCGCAGCTGCGACACCCGCGAAAAGCTTCTTGAACTTCATGAGAAACTCCTCTTCCTTTCGTTGTTTTGTTTATTGCAACTGCGGAAGCGGCAGTCGTTGAGTCTTCCGCAGTCCGCAAATCTTGAGTTGTCGGGGGCGACTGGTCGCCGCCCCCGTGTGCCCTCCCCGACGAGGGAGGAGGGCGGAGCATCCGCCGCAGGTCAGACGAGCCGACGCTTGCGCCAGATGAAGTATCCGATTCCGACCAGTGCCGCGAGCAGGCCGAAGCCGCCCCCATATACAAGCCAGTCACGAGTCGTGGCGCCGCCGGTCATCGGCAGAGCGGACACGGCAACGAAGGTGTTGGTGAACTCGGCCATATCGGGGGTGGCAGCGGCACTCCACGTACCGTCATCCCCCTGCCGTACATCCACCGTAATCGTCCGCTCGCTGGTGTCGTACTTCCAGCCAACAGGAGGATCGGCGGCACCGTCCTCAGTCACGACAAACTTGTACGTTGCCTCCTCGGCCGGGAACGTCAGCTTGCCCGCAAACACACTGGTCTTGGATTCGCCTGCGTTGAAGTGGCCGGTAATCGATGTCGTCAACTGCTTGCTGTCCCCGTCGGGCCAGATTACCTTGCTCGCATTCGGGTCATCCGTGGCGGACTTCAGCGTGAACGAGAAATCATTGTCGGTGCTCGAACCCTGGACCGTCTTCGTCACCTTGACCGAACCGGCGACCAGATCCACCGTATTACGGGTGTTGGTGATCGTGACCGGGTACGTCTTGACGTTGTCGAAGGTCGTCATGTTGTTGTTATCCGGAGCCGCCCACAGGTCGTCGGCAGTGAAGGTTACCAACTGGTTCTCGGGGTCGTAGGACGCCGTGTAGCCGTCCACGCTGGACTCCTCCACGCGGTAGGTGCCAGGGGCGAGGTTCTCGAACGCACCAGCCCACTGACCCTGGTTGTTGAGGGTCACGGTCCGGTTGATGTCCTTGCAATCCTCACCTTGCGCATTGCACTGCTTCAACGTGACGGTCACCGAGTCATTCCCATGCTTCTCCGCTCCATCGGACCAGTTCTTGGTCACCTGGATCTTGCCGGTCTTTACCTGCAGGACGGGGTGGGGGTACTCCACGGAACCCGGGGTCTCGGCGGTATGGTCGCCGACCGTGTTGACGACGGTGTACTCCAGCTTCGCGCCGTGATCCGCATTCGAATGGAAGCCGGGCAAATTGGACGAAGTATGGTGACCATCCGCATCAGTGTCGTCGGCACCAAGAACATCCTTATATCCGGTCTTGTCGTCATTCTGCTTGTTGGCGGCGTACTCGTTGTAGGCCTTCTGCGTCGGCTTGGCCTTGAACGTGACCGTATACGTCACGCCATCCTGAAGCTCATAGCCGTCCGCGAACGTGACCTTCACCGTCTTGCCCGAAACGGTAACCGTGTAATCGCTCTCGTTGAGATCGACACTATTACCGTCTTTAGATGCCGTCACCGTCACATCATTCGAGCCGAAGTTAGCATTAACGAACTCCGCGTAGTCCGACAGCGTATCGGTGATGGACACGTTCTTGTACGAAGACTTCCTGTTGATCTGACCGATGATATCGGCAAATGCCTTGTTCAGCTCATCCGTGCTGGTGGCGCTGTAATACGAGCCCTTCGTCTGATCGGCGAAGCCACGCATCTTGGTCGGATCGGAGGACACGCCAACCGAGAACAACGTCGCATCGCCACGCCTGTTAGCCTCGGCAACAGCGGAGCTGAGATTCGCCCCATATCGATCACTGCTGCCAGAACCATGAACCCCGGCAGGAAGACCCCAGATATCATCGCCATCATAGATCGGACGGCCCCACCAATCAGTGCCGGTCTGCACGGAACTCGTGCGGAACGTCGGGTCGCCATCTGACATGAACACGATGTACTTCTTCACGCCCTTACGACCGGAAGTCAGCTTGGCATTGGCGGCTTTAAGCGCGGCCTCCCAATTCGTGCCACCATCGGCGCCCAGACCATTAACGGCACTGACTATGTCCATTGCGTTGTCGGTGAAGTTCGACACATTGCCCACCGTCGCCGAGAAGGGGACCAGCGCCATCCGGATGTTGCTATCCTTGCCCTGGTTCTCAGGCGTCAGCAGATGCTGCGCCATGCTGTTGACGGCAGTCTTCGCAACCTCAAGACGAGAGTTGTGTCCCATCGATTTACTCATGGAACTGGAGGTGTCGAACACCACGACGATGTCGGCCGGGGACACGGTCGTCTGCGACGAGCCGGACTGCGTGCCGGTCACGTTCAGGGACAGGTCATAGGTGCCATCATTGTTCGCCTTGATGTACTTGCGGTACCGGGGCGCCGTGACGACCGTGTTCGTCACCGTGGTACGTGGCACCTCACCGACCGACACCGGCTCCGTGGTCGCAGAATCCTTCTCCTGCGTCACCTTGACCTGACCGCCATTGGCGCTCACCGCATACGTGTCCTGGTCAACGTTGATTTCCGTCACCTTGTACTTCGAGGACTCGGTGATCCTCTTGGCGTCGCTGCCCAAAAGCACGGCATACTGGCCCGCCTTGAGCGTGATCACGCCATTGGAATCCGTGGTCCGGGTTTCACCGTCCTTGGTGCCGGCGGCGGTGTTGTACACGTCGTATTTACCCGTGTACAACGTGTAATCCTTGTCACTGTCGGTTCCCTCATAGTTGACATAAGCGTTGAACGTATAGTTCTTGTTCTTGTCAGCTTCAGGAACGTTCTCCGTCTCCTTGCCGATTTGAATATGGCTGGAGTCAAGAGTCACCAAATTGAAGTCAAGCTTGCAGTTGGAACCATAATGGCCACGCTCGAAGTAGTACATGTTCATCTCGTGACTGGTGTAGTTCTTGAACGTGGTGTAGGAGCCATTGGAGGCTTTGACCATATTGGATTCCATCCAAGCGGTGATCTCGGCATCCGACTTGCCTTGGTCCCTGAGCGCCCGAGTAAACAACGCCTGCAACGTGGTCGTAGTGGTTTTATTGCTGACAATCGTCACCACACCGGTCACGAAATTAATGGAGCCGCTGGCGGCATCATGGATGCCACCGATATCCAACACAAGCATGCCGTCGACGAACAGCCACAGATCATCGTCACCCGTGAAGTTGAACGTCATCGGGGAATCATCGACGAGTTTGCCTTCTTTCGGTTGCATGAACTTCGCGTATGCGGTCATACCGAAGGCGTACCGGGTGCCGTTCACCGAATGAAAGCCGATCCGCAGCTTACTTTTATCCGCATTGAACGGCAGGAATTTCGGAATCCATGCGTCAGCTCTCTCGGTCCATGTTGCTGACCGGTCAAATCCGGTACCGGCACTGTTCAGCGCGGCGTACGTCGTACTGGAGTCGTACGCATAGTGCCCCTTGGCCTCTTCCGTCGGATCGAACAGCCCCGTCAGCCCATTGCCGCCATTGGTATATGCCTTGGCCCACTCGCTTTCTGTGAACAAATACGTCATGTCGGTCTGTGCATTATTTTTATTGGTCACCATCGTAGAGAACTGCGGAACTGCGTCAGCGCCGGTCTTGGTGAGGTTCGTCTTGACGATGCCCGGAGAGGTTTCTGCACTGCCAGTCCAGCCGTTCCAATCCGTACCGTTTCCGTTGAAGTAGAATGCTGCAGCCGCCTCATTTCTGCTGGTACCGCCCGTGGCATAGTTCACGTTCTCTTTGCCGGCGTCCTTTGCCGGGCCATTCGGATCACGGCTGTCCCAATAATCGAATAGGTTTATCTTCACTTTGCTGTCGTTCGCCGTGGCGCGAGGCGCAGCCGACGCTTTGACCGTGGCGGTCTGCCCCGAAGCACCAGTCCCGGCGCGATCGGTCAGGGCAGATGACGCCCCCTGCTGAGCGCTGTCGCCCTGTGCGATGCCGCTGATCGGGCCGGTGCCGGCCTGTGATGCCTGCATCGTGACCGACTGCGCGGCTTCGGGTGCGACTGTCCCCGCATTGGCCGCAATCGCAGTGCCGGTGACGGCAAGTCCAAGAACGGTCGCGACGGATACGGCGGCCGCGATCAGGCGAGAGCGCATCGCCCTCGTATGCGGTGGTTTCCGATTCTGCTTAGTCACGATCAGCATCCCTTCCATCATTTCCAAAACTCTTCATCCGGCGTTCAGCAGTTCGACAAAGACTCACGATTGCGACTCTCACCGTCGCAGCACGCACAAATCATCGACCTCCACCGGCCTGTTAACTCCTGACCGTATCCGCACCCAAAAATCGACGCAATCCCCCAGAAACATTGAAATAACGCCGAATACATGCCCCCCCCCCAGCAGAAAAAACCGCTTTCACAGCCCTTGCGGCATAAGGTTCTCGGGAATCAGTCCATACCCCCTTCCCTACGGGGAAAATTCTTGGGAGATATACCGAAATATGGCTTAAATCAAGGCCTGAGGCCTCTTACATAACGGTATATCGCTGTATCAGCGAAGTGTCTGCTCCCGCCAAAGCACAACAAGACCGAGGGAGGCTCTCGTCGTGAGATTACGCGGACTCTTTTGCGTTCCTAAGTGCGCGCCGTATCGACGAGTACGCGAACATAAGAACGCAAAACGTGCGATTTGCGTTCTTATGTTCGCAGGCTGAACGTTTCAGCGCGCACTTAGGAACGCAAACCGCTCCTGCCCGCTTCGCAAGAGCCAGCCAGCGGGGGCAGAGTTATATATTGCTTCTGACAGTGGGCTGAACCATCGGCTAACGTCATTTACCATCATCTGCCGATGGAACAGTTCCGTCTCAATAGACCCGAAACTATCGCTCGTAGAACACGCCGAACGAGGGGAACCCATGACGGGCCGGCTTCAGCTCCTGCAGCGGGATCTCGGTGACGTCCACTCGTTCGACATCGGCATAGCGCGGCCCCTGCTTCAATGCCGAAATCAGACGGGCGACCTTGCCGCGTTCCCCCTGCGCCTCGACCTCCACCGAGCCGTCGTAGCAGTTGCGCACCCAACCACCCAGGCCGAGCTTGCCGGCGGTCATCACCGTGAAATACCGGAATCCGACGCCCTGCACCAGACCCGCCACCACGGCATGGACACGGATATCATCACTCGATGACACCGGCACGGCACCCTCTTCACTCTCGTCAGTCCGCGCGCCGCGGCTCGCCCGCATATCATCACGTTTCATGACCGCACTCACCTCACGTTACCGTCAGCCGACACCAATACCCCCATCGTATGCCCACCATCAAACGGCAGTCGAGAAGCCGGCAGCGCAGCGCGGGCGCTACAGCCCGGCCCCTTTCCGCCGAGGCCTGCCGCAATCCGTCAGATGAACGCGCGTTCGCCGAAAATCGCCGTTCCGACGCGCACAATCGTCGCACCCTCCACGATGGCGAGCGCCATGTCGTGCGTCATGCCCATCGACAGTTCCGTGCAGTGCTCGGTGCCGGGCGCGCGAGAGGCGAGAATCGTGTCGCGCGTGCCGCGCAGATGCGCAAAGCAGGCGCGAATCGTGGCCTCATCATCGACGTGCGCGCCGATGGTCATCAGGCCTTCGAGCCGGATGCCGTCCAGCTGCGCGATCTGTGCGGCGATGTCGACGGCAGCCTGCGGGTCGCAACCCGATTTCGATGCCTCCCCGGACTCGTTGACTTCCAGAAGCACGCCGACCGTGATTCCACGGGCGACGGCACGGCGGGCGATGCGCTGCGCCAGTTCGACGCCGTCCACCGATTCGATGGTGTTGACGTCGGGGAGGATTTTACCGATCTTGTTGGCCTGCAGCTGGCCGATGAGATGGAACGGGATGTGTTCGGCGTCAGACGGTCGAGTGGTGGCGCCGTCGCCTGTGCCGAGCGCAAATCCCCGGTCCGCGCACAGGCGACGCAGTCCATCGGCCTTGGCCATGACCTCCTGCGGGCGGTTCTCGCCGATCATGCGGATGCCCGCATCGATCGCCGCCATGATCTCGCCGACGTCACGGGTCTTCGTCGCCGCCAGCAGCTTCACCGAACCGGGAGCGCGACCGGCCGCCGACTCGGCTTCGGCGATGGCGTCAAGCACGCGATGCACGCCATCGCGAATCTGCGTCGCCCGCGTCTCGTCGATGCTTTCATTGGTCAGATCCTTGTGATCCATGTAAGCGGTCATCATATGCTCCCTATCCGTCTTGCTGCACCATATATTAGTATGCCCACGGATGAGGGCGAATCGGCTAGAGAAACCGGGAACTTCGGGTGTGGCCCCGCTGGCGGGGTGTCGAGCGATGCGAGACTTGGGGGGGCGAAGCGCGAAACGGCTCCGCACGCAGCATATAGAGGAGGAATCTCACAATCCGATGCTGAACGGGTCGTCGGGGATGGAACGATCCTGCGAATCTGCGGCGAGCGCATCCCACGAAAATCCATGCAACAGGTCGGCAGCAGCGCACGGCTCGGGCTCTTGCTGCAATCCGAGCAGCCACGCGCAATAGCCGATCACCCGATGCGCCGTGACGCCATGTTTGCGTAACGTTCCCATATCCAGCGACCGTTCACGCTTGGCGAGCCGCCGCCCGGCCGCATTGTCGATCAGCGGAAGATGTGCGAAACGGATATCGCGATGAGCCGCGGCAACGCCGCCATCCGAGCTATCCCCGAAGCCGGCGTCGAGCAGCCGCTCACGGATGTACAGCTGCAGCACGGCGGATCGCAACAGGTCACGCCCGCGAACGATGTCATCCACACCCATCAGCAAGTCGTCAACCGTGACAACCAGCTGATAGGCGAACAGACCATCCGCCCGTCGCACCACCGTATCGCCCAAATCGCGCGGCAAATCGAATCGGCAGTTCCCGAACACGCGATCATGCACGGTGACCGCGGCACGCGCGTCGCCGGCGACGGGCATGGCGATGCGCAGCGAATGCCGATCACCATTCGCCAAGCGTTGCTTGACCTGTCGCGGATGCTCGGCGAGCGCGCGCCGGCATGTGCCGGGATACATGACGAAACGGTCGCCCTCCTGCGGCGCCGAGGCCGCACGGATGTCGGCGCGCGAACAGAAACACGGGTATATCAGCGCAGTGGTCTCGGTGCCGCCAACGCCATCACGGCCACCGAACGCGGCGGCGTCTCGCAAGTCAATGCCCTGAAGCGCGCGCAACGCCTGCTCGTAGATGTCGAGCCGCCGCGACTGGTATACCGGCTCTCCATCCCAGTCCAGTCCCAACCATGCCAGATCGTCCATGATCCAGCGGTCCGCGTCCGGCAGCACGCGCGGGGTGTCGATGTCCTCGATGCGCAGCAGCATACGCCCTCGCCCGCCGTCCGCATCGCCTGGATCGGCTGCGCCACTCATGCCATCCACGCGATTCACGTTATTCAGGCAATCCGCATCGCCCGCTCCACCGCCCGTCCGGCTTGTACGCTCTGGGCCACCCGCACGAGCCGACAGCCACGCACCCAGCATCGCATACACGTTACCGATATGCATTCGTCCGGACGGCGTCGGCGCGAATCGTCCGATCACCACCGCGCCCAGAGCTCCGAGTCGAGCGGCCATTCGTTGATCGTGCAGCCGCGCAACGATATCGATTGCTGCTGCATCAGCGGCGCCGGCTCGCCTGCCTGCTGGCATACGGTCTCATTGTCGCGATGGTCGAGCCGGTGACCGGTCTCATGGTTGATGACCATCGTGCGATAATTCGCCAGATTGCCGCCGCCCTTCAGCCAGCTGTCGGTCGGCTCGCGCCAACGGTCATAATTGACGATCACCTGATTGCCGACGCGGCAGCTGTACTGCGACGAGCAAAGCGACGAGAACGATTTCCATATACTCCGCCGCGGCCAGGATATACGTCATGTCGCACTTGCTGGAACCGCTCTCCACGAACGTGAGACCGGCACGGGGCCACCCACGCGAATCATTCAGCGTCGCGTACACCGTGCGCCCGAACTCGCCGGTATCGCCGACGCTCCCCTTGGTGGACACGCAGTAATGGTATTCGTGGCGGGGTTTGCCGCTGGCCGCCGCGGTCTGCTGCGCCTTCTCGAGAATCTCGCGCCGCTGCGCCTGCGAGAACGGCTTCGAGGGGTCATACCCGTTTGACTGTGCCTCGGAATTGGTGGATTTCGCGGTGGCCGACGATTTCGCGGAATCGCCGCCCTTCTGCTCCCCCGCAGACCGCGGCTGCGCTGTTGCACCTGGCTGCGCGATGGACGACCGCTCACCGCCCATGCCCGGCACGCGAAGTACGCTCGCCCGCACCGCAAGAACAAACAACACGAGCGCCAAAATCAACCCCGCACATACGGCAATGCGCCGGGTGCGGAACACCCGACGCATATCGTCACCACGCAACCGCTGCAACTTCAATCACTCCCAGCAACGTCATAGGTCAAGCCGCGCCGCCCCGCGAAAGCGCGAGCACAAGGGCACGCTTTTCGCAGGCGTCTCTCCCTGCATTGTATCCCGTCAGCCGTGGGGCCGCGCAACACGCGTGGCGTCACGCGAGCCCGCCACGGCTCACGCGGTTCGCGCAAAAATCACGCGAAGAAGAACACGTACAGCCACGCGCCGACGATGGCGCCCACAATCGGAGCGACGACCGGAATCCACGCCTCTCCCCAACGCGAGGCACCCTTGTTCGGAATCGGCAGGATCGCGTGCAGCAGACGCGGCATCAGGTCGCGGGCCGGATTCAGGCCGGGGCCGGTCGGGCCACCCATCGAGGTCACCAAGCCCCATACGATGAAGCCAACCACGATCGACGCAGCCGCCAAATCCTTCGAACCCCACGGCAGCATCAGGCAGCACAGCGCACCGAACACCAGCACCAGCGTGCCAAACATCTCGTTGAGGAAGTAGTTGATCTTGTCGTTGTCGGCGTCGGTCGTGCAGAACGTGCCGAGGATCGCTTCCGCGTCCTCGGTCTCCTTGTAGTGCGGGTAATACGTCAGGTACACGATGAACTGTCCCAGCAGTGCGCCGAGCAGCTGCGCCACGATGTACGGCAGCACGTCGCTCCACGGGAACAGCCCGTTGATCGCCTGGGCGAGGGTCATGGCCGGGTTGATGTGGGCGCCGGACACGCCGCCGAACATGAGCACCGGGAACATGACGCCGAAACCGTAGCCCATGGCGATGTTCAGCCATCCGGCGTGGTGGCCCTTCGTGTTCTTGAGTTCGACGTTGGCGACCGAGCCATTGCCGAAGATCATCAGGATGGCGGTGCCGAAGAACTCGGCAGCCAGCTTGGTAAAGAGGGAATATTCCACGGCTTCTTCTTTTCTCTCCACCGCATCGCAGACATGGCTGACTGCTCACGGTCTCTGGATGATTGGATTTCTCTCGTACTCCCGGCGACTCAATTTCGCTGGGTGCGAAAGCAAACGACGTGATTGTACACTTTACCCCTTGACGAACGGCGATACGGGCGGATTGAACGGCAGAATCCCCGGTGATTCACACCCTGCCCTGCCATGCACACTTGGGTGCAGTCATGTGGAACCCATTGGAATTACTCGCGACACGCCGTACGCGACACGCCGATTTGCATCGCAGCGAGTTCCGAGTATAGTTATCACTCGGCTCAAGAAATGACCAACGCCCCTGTAGCTCAGTTGGTTAGAGCAGCTGACTCTTAATCAGCGTGTCCAGGGTTCGAATCCCTGCGGGGGCACAAGCAAGGTCGGAATCGAAAGATTCTGGCCCTTTTTTTGTTTTCGTCGAGAGGGTGCGCCCGAGTCAAATCACCCCCTAATTCGCCACTGGAAGCATGCCCCCGCCCGGGTGATCCTCGCAATCCGCCCCTATCTGCGTTTCAAGGGGTTGATTCAGGCCGCGACGAACATCTATCTGCGTTTCAGGGGGTTGGTAGCAAAGTATAAACATCACGCAAACCGCATGGTTTCAATGAGCAAATGCCCTATATACTCCGTGCATAGTGTTTTGGCCACCCCCTGAAACGCAGATAGATGTTCCCAGGCAGTGGAATCAACCCCTCGAAACGAAGATAGCAGCACATACATCGTGGAATCACGCCGGGCAAGGCCAAAATAGACGAAGATGCCGGTCGAATGGGACAGCCGTTCGACCGGCATCAATGCCATGCGTTGGCCCTGAGCCGATCAGGGCCAACGCGACTCAGGAAATCCGCGCCTTAGATGTCGCGACGGCGGCGAACCGCCACAGACACGGCGCCCATCGCAAGCAGGCCGATTGCGGCGATGGCAACGACGGACACCGAGGCGTCAGTCGCGGACAGGCCCGGCTTCTCGTCGCCTTGATCGTTCTTATCACCGTCCTTGTCGGTATCCTTGCCCGGCTCCTTGTCGGGCTCCTTGTCGCCAGGCTCGACGGGCGTCTCGCCGGACTTCTCCTTGACGGTGGCCACACGGGTCACGGACGCCTCGCTACCGGCCGCATCGCTCACCGTGTACACCAACGTGTACGCGCCGGGCTTGCTCGTGTCCACCGTGTCACCGGACACCTTCACGGCACCGGTCACATCACCGTCCACATCATCAACCGCCTTCACACCCGCCATCGGATCAAACGACGCACCGAACTCCACGGCCACGTCATCCGCACCGGAAATCACCGGCGGCACGGTGTCGACCGGCTCGGCCTCCTTCACCGTCACCTTGAGCGTGGCGGTAAGCGAGGTATCGGCGGCGTACGTCACCGTGATGGTCTTTTCGCCGGCGGTCGACGAGTCGAACTCGGAGACCGTGTATTCGCCCTCGCCGAGCTCGGCGGCGTGCCGTCAGACATCGTGGCGGCGACGGCCATGCCGCTCAGGTCGAGCGCGTCGCCGATGGCGTATTCGGTCTTGGTCGGCTGAGTGGTCACGGCGATCGACGCGACGTCGGACACGGCCGCGGAGTCCTCGACGAGCGTGACGTTGTCGATGTACGCGAACGAGCCGGAGGCCAGATCGGTCTGTGAGATGGCGACCCACAGCGCGGCATACGGGTCCACGTCGAGCGGCACGATGAACGACCCGCTGTAGTGAATTTTGCCGCCTTCCTTGCTTTCGGCGTCCACGGTCTCGCTCAGCACGGTCTTGCGGTACTGGCTGAACGAGCTGACGGCGCCAAGCGACGCGAGGTTGGACTTGACCTGCACCTTGAGCGTGGACGGGGTGTCGTCGTTGCTCTTGCCGAGCGTCGCCCACAGGCCGAGACGGTACGTCTTGCCCGGCGTCGCGGACAGCGTGCGCTGGTTGATGGTGTCGCCCTTGTACGGGGTGAGCTGTTCGCCGAGTTTCGCCGCGTACTCGCCGGAGACTACGGCGTCGGTCTGGTTCAGTTCGGACTTCGGGCGCCGAGTGGCACCACCGGCGTCGTTGTTCTTCGTGTTGTCGGCGTTGCCGAGCGTCCACGGCGATGCCGCGGCGCATGTATTTTTCGTAATCGGCCGCGTTCGCATCAGTGTTGGTGACTTCGAAGCCCTGCACTGTGATGTATTCGGAGTTCTTCAGCAGGATGGTCTCGCTGACGCCCGCACCGGCGATGATGGGCGCGGCGCCTTCGCCGTACGCTCCGATGGTGATGGGCGCGTCCTTGGTGCCTTTGGTGTTGATGACGCGCAGGCCGGTCTTGACCGAGGCGCCGTCGATGGTCTGGGTCGCGCTGGTGCAGGTGGTGCCGGCCTTGAGCAGCAGGGACTCACCGGCTTTGAGGGTGATGCCGTTCGCCGCTGTCAACGAGTTGAACGGGGCTGGCTTGGCTTCCGTCTCCGTTGGCGGTCGCCGCGCAGTCGACATAATATGATTTGGCCGGGTCCGGCGTGCTTTCCTCCGCCTGTGCGGCACCTATGCCGACAATGCAGGACGACAACAGCGTCGCTGCCGCCACCGCATACGCGACCGTTGTTCGTTTGATCGTGGGCATGTACTTCTGCTCCTTACGTCCTCGTATGTGTCGCCGTCATGGCCGGGCTGGAGCCCGTTATGAGGCGGGGAGCGCACCGCAATCTCGTCATTGCGATTCGCCCGTGTTCGGCCGGCGTGTCCTCTCTGGCGCGTAACCGGTCACGATATGGTGCACAATATTAACAAAAAGATAGACCAGAGTGGGGCTTCCGCGTCTTGAGAACGCCCATCCTCGCAGCAAATCATTCTCATTAAGAAAGGTGCGAGCCCGCCGCAACTCCAAACGAACATCAATGTCCGCAAATCCTTGGAGAACAGCGTTTTCTCATATTGTTCACTTGTGCGTAAATGTTCGCAATCCTCGCACCTTCCTTATTGAGAATCATTCGCTGCGACTTGGAACAATACAAAAAGCCCCTCGCCGCGCGGAGCGGCGGAGGGGCTGATGCTTAAGCTCAGACGATAATCTGTCTGATGGGCCGGAGTTACTCGGCGACGACCTTCACGAAGAAGGAGGCGGTGATCTCCGGGTGCAGGGCGGCCTTAGCCGGGAAGTCGCCGGTGGTCTTGATCGGCTCGACCTCGATGGCCTTCGGGTTGACCGCGGCCTTGTCGGAGAGAGCCAGCGCGATCTGCTCGGCGGTGACGCTACCGAACAGCTTGCCGGACTCGGAAACCTTGGCAGCGATCTCGACGGTAGTGCCCTCGATGGCGGCCTTGGCGGCGACGGCATCCTCGCGGGTGGCGACGGCCTTGGCCAGGCGAGCACGCTTCATCTGCACGATCTGAGCTTCGGCGCCCTTGGTCCACGCGAAGGCGAGGCCCTGCGGGATCAGGTAGTTGCGGGCGTAGCCGGAGCGGACGGCGACGACATCGCCGGAGTGGCCCAGGTTGGCAACGGTCTGGGTGAGAATAACCTTGGATTCAGCCATTTCTTATCCTCCCTAACTCAGCGACCGGTGGTGGCGTACGGCAGCAGGGCCATCTCGCGGGCGTTCTTGATCGCCTTGGAGAGCTCGCGCTGTTCCTGCACGGTCACGCCGGTGATACGGCGGGAACGAATCTTGCCGCGATCGGAGATGAACTTGCGCAGCAGCGCGACGTCCTTGTAATCGATCTCGGTGACCTTGGCGGCCTTCAGCGGATTCGGCTTCTTCTTGAACGGCTTGACCGGCGGTTGCGGCCTCTTACGTGACATGATGTTCTCCTTGAAAATTACGATTGAATGCTTGCTTCTGGATTGTTACGTGCGTCGCGCGGCTTCATATGGCCGCGGACGGGCATCAGAACTCGGGTTCCTGCGAATCGCCACCGAAATCGGACGAGCCACCGAACGAACCGAAGGACGAGCCGGCATCGCCGGACGTGCCCCACGGATCGGTCGCGGGCGCGGCGCTCTGGCCGGCGTTGCCCGCAGCGGACGCGCCACCCTGGTAGCCGCCATTGCCGCCACCCTGATAGCCACCGCTGAAGCCGCCATTGCCACGGCCACCCTGGTAGCCGCCGGCGTTGCCGCCGAAACCGCCGCCATTGCCCTGACCGGCGTTGAATCCGCCATTGCCGCCATTGCCACGGCCGGCGAATCCGCCTTGGCCGTTGCCGCTGGACGTGCGCGTGACCTGCGCGGTCGCGTAACGCAGCGACGGGCCGATCTCATCAATCGTCATCTCGATGACGGTGCGGTTCGAGCCGTCCTGCGCCTGATACGAGCGCTGCTGGAGACGCCCCTGCGCGATGACACGCATGCCTTTGAACAGCGTGCTGGCGCAATGCTCGGCGAGATCGCGCCAGGCGGAGCAGCGCATGAACAGCGCATTGCCGTCCTCGAACTGCCCGGTGTTGCGATTGTAGGTACGCGCGGTAGAGGCGATGGTGAAACTGGCGACGGAAGCGCCGTTTCCCGTGGTCCTCAGTTCGGGATCTGCCGTGAGGTTGCCCACCACGGTGATGATGGTTTCGCCTGCCATGACTTACCTTCTTACCTTTGGTTCAGCGAGTCGCGAACAATCAGAAACTCATACGGCTTACTTGGCGTCTTTACGAAGAATCTTCGTGCGGACGACGGATTCGTTCAGGTTGAGCACACGATCGAGCTCGGCGCTGACCTCGGGAGTGGTCGTGTAGTTGACCACCACGTAGTTGCCTTCGGTCTTGCCGTCAATCTCGTAAGCGAGCTTGCGACGTCCCCAAATATCGGTGTTCTCGACGGAACCACCTTCCTTGGTGACGAGCTCCAGATACTGCTCGGTCAACTTCTTCAGACCGCGCTCATCCAGCTCAGGATCGGCAATGAACATCAGTTCGTACTTATGCGCAGACATCACCCACCTCCTTCGGACTAGTCGGCCATGGACTATCCATGGCAGGAGTGTGTATACGCGCTGCTGAAAACAGCAACTTCTCTAAGCTACGCCATGCCCGCGACAGCTTGCGGGGACTGTCGCGAAGCGACTTGGGGGGGGTAATCCGTCCTACTGCAAATCCACGACCGCGCAATCCGCGGCACCATAGCCGTTCGACTTGCACCATGCGTCGCCGGCCTTCACCGAGTCGACCGTATCACCCGACAGGATCACGTAATATGCGGTCGAAGCGTCGGCCTTCGTGTACGTCGGGTAATCGCCGGACCAGATCAGGATCGCGTTCTTGTGCTTGATGCGCTGCTGCAGGAACTGCTCGTAGATGTCCACGTAATGCCAGGTCTTGCCGTCGGCCTTCATGTCGTTTTTCTTGCTGGACAGCTGCGTGGTGTAGGTGGTGTAGAAGCGGGATGCGGCGGATTCGTCATGCTTGAGCTGCCAGCTCAACGCAAGCTGCGCGTACCGCTCGGCATCCTCGCTGTCGATGTCGGAGCCCGCCAACGCGTCGCCGTCCGCACTGCCCGCCTCGCCGGTGCCGCTCTGACCGGTCTGCAGGATGACCTCGGCGCTGCCGGTCTCGATCTGGTCGTACGGGCGCCAGTACTGCCTCGTGGTGAATTCGAGCGCGACGTTGGCCGTCTCGCCATTGAACTTGACCGGCTGCTTGGAGAAGTCGAAGACGGCCGAGGCGATGACATTGCCTTCATCGTCCTTGATGCTGACCTTGACGTCGGATTCCTTGAACTCCGCCGTGTCGCCGTCCTTCGTCGACGCGCAGTTGGAGGTGAGCTGCAGCTGCGCGACGAGATTGGCGTCGCTGTGGTCGACGGAACTCAGCTCGGCATCGGGCGCAGCAGTGCAGGGCTTGTCGTCTTTCGCGGCCTTGCTGTCGCCGGACTTGGTCTTGCCACTCTGCTGGGATGTCGACTGCGTCTGAGCCGATTGGGTGCCGGAATCACGCAGCATGAACCACCAGACGCCGAATCCGGCGGCAAGCGCCACGACGAGTACGGCGATGATGATGCCGACGATCAGCGCGGTCTTCTTCTTGCCCTTGCCGGCGGACTCTCCAGGCCGTGACGGTTGGGCTGGCGGCTGCACGGCCTGCGGCGGGAAGACGGCACCGGGCTGGGCGGCACCATATTGTCCCGCGTACTGCTGGACAGCCTGATAAGGCTGTGCAGCAGGCACCGGCTGGGCGGTCGGCACCGGCTGTGCGGGCTGCGGGCTGGCGGACAGCTCGGCACCGCACTGCTGGCAGAACCGCATGCCGGGTTCCGGCTGCTGACCGCACACCGGGCACACGGGACCCGCCTGCACGGCTACGGGCGCCCCGCAGTTTTCGCAGAATCTATCGCCCTCAACGACATTCGCACCACAACGGGAACACCGCATAATCTCTCCTCATGACTATCCTGCGCTCAACGTTACACTGCATGACAGCATTCCCCTGCAAATATACTGCGATACGGACCCCAAATGACGTCCGCAACCATTTGACCGAGATGTCTTTTTAGATATATAATTTGAAGACTGACGAAATTTCGAAGAGGAGATTATCATGTCGGCAACCAAAGGTTCCAGATAACATTGTTAGCTGTTTTGCTGACTCTCGCCGCATCGTTCGTATCGATGTCACCCAAGCAGGCTTCTGGCTTTGACTCCACATATGAAGTCATCACTGATGCAGACGGCAGCAAAATCATCATGGCCAAGCCCGGCTCTGTAGCAGTCATAGAACCATCGACCGGCAAACTTCTAAACGTGATTCCTCCTTCATCCATGAATGTCAACGCCATCACCGTAACAAGGGGATGCACAAACAAGAACGCTGGATGCTGGACAAGCGGTAGCGCACTTGGGGATATGCAATTCGCCGGAAGTGGAGCTGTGTCCGGCACTTGGCCGTATAGAAATGCGTACTACACCGGGAACTTGCATGGTTTTGTGATCTATCAATACAAAGGTGCGACCATGAGTTCGCCGAAACCAGGACCGCATTTGTGGATACGCATGGCAAACAATAGTGCTGTCACGGGGAAGAGTGTCACCCGTTGGTAAAAAGACATTCTCATACGTTGAGATAATGCATATCGGAGTAAGAGGAGTAGGAATGGAGCATATTCCGGCATCCCGTCGTACGGTGACGATGGCCATCGCCGTCATCGCCGTCATTACGCTTTCCATTGCGATGCTGTGCGGATGCGGCACGGCACGGAACACGAACCAAGCAACGGATTCCGGCTCGGGCGGGAAACGTCTCGCCTCATCTTTGCAGGCTTATGCGACGCAGCTGCTCGGCCAGGACTCCGGAATGGGCCCCGCGCAGAAAGCGACACTGCGCAAGGCCGCGACAAGCGGCAAAATAAGTCTGTCCGATTACAAGGCCGCATGGAGCCGATACATCACGTGCGTCCAAGACAAGGGCTATCCGAGGCCGACACTGAAAACTTACTCCAACGGCATCCAGCAGCCGCAGGGAGACGTACTTCCTTCAGATAAAGCCGATGACCTTGACTACATCCAAAAAAAGGCCAAGGACTTGAACGCGTGTGGAATCGCCACCGTGGATTCGGTGGACGCGTTGTATATGGCACAAGTCGGCAATCCCAATCTGTATGCGTCTCATGAGGAGGGGGCAGTCGATTGCCTTAAGCGCGCCGGGCTGGTGCCGAAATCCTACACCGTCGAACAATACGAGAAGGAGGCGAACGCAATGGGTCACGCCGCTCCCGGAGAGACCGTCAACACGACGTATGACATGAAGAAACCGGAAGTGCTGGCATGCCTCGCCGCCAACGGCAACGTATTCATGGACAGATGACGCCACAGGCACAGAGAATGCATTGGCATGTTTTCGCCCCTATCGGATATCGGATTACCTGCCCGATGGGGGTCGAAAACATACCTTATATACCCCGCCCAAATACCGCGAATAAGCTGCTGAAGATGACGTGGCGACTATACAATAAGGAGGGAAGAGCAAACCAAGAAAGGGGCTTGTTATGATATGTCCTCACTGCGGCGCCACGCTGTCCAGCGCCGCACGATTCTGCACGCAATGCGGGCAGACGCTCGCGGTCGCCGCAGCAAACAGCAACGACAACGTCGAAGATTCGACCGTGCTCGGCACCGCTCCACACGGCACCGCAGCCGCGCCCCAGCCGAAAGCACCCGCTCCCGTCGCCGCATTCCCCGAACCCGTACCGGCCCCGCAGGCCGTGGCACCGCAGCCCGAGCCGGCACCCGCATTCCCCGGCGCGGAACAGCCCGCGGCCGAGCCGGCCTTCCCGGCGGTTCCCGAACCAGTCCCCGCACAAGAAGCTCCTGCAGCTCCCGCCCCGGCGGCAGAAGTGCCAGTCGCCGCTCCGGCCGGAGAAGTTCCCGCCGCCGCACCTGTTGCGGCTGCAGCACCGGCTCCCGGCACTTTTGTTGCGCCCGCGCCTGGTGCTCCCGTCCCCGGCGCACCTGCCCCCGTTACCCCGGCGCCCCGGTTCAGCCCGGCGCTCCGCAGCAGTTCGTCCCCAACCCGATGTTCAAGGAGCTGTTCTCCGCGCGTTCGCTGCAGACCGCCGCAATCAGCCTTGCCTTCGGCTTGATCGGCGCGATGGCGCTGGCCCTGATCGGCTCCATCTTCTTCTTGTCGGCCGGCTCATCATGGGCGTCCAAGCTGAGCATGGTCCCCGGCCTGTCCGGCATGATGAGTGACGCCAGCGGTTCCGGCACGGTGACGCCGAACTTCTTCCAGTTCCTGATTCTGGTGATGGTTCTGGGCGTATCCGGTCAACTGTCGCCCAACATCACCGGAGGCAACCTCTCCATGTCGTCCTTCGGCGTGTCCGGCCATCTATGGATGCCTGTCGGTCTTCCCGGCGTGGCGCTGGTTCTCGGCACCGCGTTCGGCGCATACTGGTTCGCGCGTAAGTTCGCCATCCGGTTCAAGTGGACCGGCATCATCAGCAGCGTCATCGTCGGCGTCGTGATGGGATTCGTCTATCTGATTCTCGCCGCGATCTTCCCGCTGACGCTGGGAGCCGGCAGCATGGGCGGCATTCAGGCCAAGGCCATCCTGACCGGCGTCTCCGCCCGTACGTATTTCATGACGCTGCTGCTCGCCGCGATCGGCGCGTTCTTCGGCTATCTGCTCGCCCAGTACGCCTCGGATTCCAACAACGTGTTCACCGCGGCCTGGAAGTGGGCTCACCGCACGCGCGGCTTCGTGCGCACGCTGCTTGACGCGGCGTTCATCTACGCGGTCGTGTTCACGGTGATCGGCTTCATTTGCCTGATCATGCTATCCAGCAGCCTGCACAACGGCCAGATGTTCATGCTGTTCCCGATTCTGCTGCCGTACCTTTCGTTCCTGACGTTCGCACTCGGCTCGTTCGGCGCGGTCGGCATCACGGCCAGCGGTAATATCGCTAACCTGTCGCTGTTCGGCATCTCGAACCAGTACGTCGGCTCCATCAGCGCACCGTGGCAGCTGTGGCTGGTATTCGTGGTGTTCCTTATCACCACGTTCTACATTGCGTTGCGCGCCGCGGCCCGCAACATCTATGATCCGGCATATGCGGGATGGCAGCACTCGTGGAAGTCTCCGGTCGCCACGCTGGTGATCTGGCTGATCGTCACGTTCCTGTTCACGTCCGTGACGCTGGGTTACACCATGCAGTCCGATACCTCTGACGTGTCGCTGAACATCGCGGCATGGTACCTCCTCGTCGCGGCCGTATGGTCGTTCCTGATCGAGGTGGTGGCGCTGACATTCGGCCCGGCCATGGTGCTGTCGATGGGCGGCGCATGGAAGCTGTTCGTCGGCGGCACGGTCCGCCCGACGCCCGCCGAGGTCACCGCGTATGCGGCGGCATGCGGAGCGCACTTCGGTCGCTTCCCGTCACAGGTCGCCGCGGCCGCCGGCTACACAGGCCCGCAGCAGTCCTTCGGCGGACAGCCTGGCGCCGGCACCGGAGCGCCGACCGCGCACCCGCAGCTGGCACCCCGG
>ENA-OQCV01000041-OQCV01000041.1-human-gut-metagenome-genome-assembly--contig:-NODE-41-length-35347-cov-2.744605_pt1 | contig 35347 bp, 39 predicted proteins | sample MGYA00242766_ERZ504592 | MGnify/ENA primary metagenome ERZ504592 (study PRJEB26092, sample SAMD00036315) | human gut metagenome | host: Homo sapiens | study: EMG produced TPA metagenomics assembly of...
GGAAGTCGGTAAAAAATTCTCTCTAAGTTCTACAGTTACACCAAGTATGTTTGCGACTCTGTACTGGCAGTAGACTTCGCCAATAAAGCCTCGCAGGAAACGATTAATGAACATCTGAAACAATACGGAACAAGCAAACTGAGCGAACGAACCTTCAGAGGTTATCCTGCCGGAAAAGTAACGACTCTCGATGAAGTGGCAGGCATATCCCGCCTGCGTTGCGAAGAAACGGATGAACGTCCGCAGTGGAAGATACTGGCAGAAAACGATAGTGTCCTCTCCTACCTTTGCAGCAAAGCCGAATGTCAATTAAAAGGCCGTACATGGACGGCATGGTTTACTGCAGAAATACCCATAAGCGAAGGTCCATGGAAGCTTTGCGGACTGCCCGGACTGATACTGAAAGCTGAAGACAGTGAAGGGCATTATTCATTCACTGCCACAGGTGTAGAGCAATGCCACACATATCGGCCGATACTTTTCGACGGAAAGAAGCACGAACCGATGAACCGCAAAGCATACAACAAAGTGCACGAACGTTATTATGCCGATCCGGTAGGATTTATCACCGGAAGCATGCCGAACGTCACCGTTAAGGTTAGTGATGAACACGGCAATGCAACCAAGAACCCGAAAAACGTTCCTTATAATCCACTGGAACGATAATATTTCTCCACACCCGTAAGCATTCGTGAAATCTATCGCATACTGAATGCATTTCAGTCGTATACTGAACCCTATTCAGTCGTATAGTGAATGCCATTCAGTCGTATACTTAAACATCCTCTTTTTACGCATTGATAATCAACAAATTACGAAATCACCACAATCGTATAAAAATTTCAACAAACTTCAATTGCCAAACAATCAATTATTGCAGTGTATGAATAAAAAACTATCATTCTATTTTTCCATGTTTCTCTTTAGTTTCTTGTCACCTACCTACGCCCAGACGTTGAGCGGCAAGATAACAGATGCAGAAACCAATCAACCGCTGGAAGCTGTAATGATTAGTGTATTACGCGGACACACAACGATAGACTATGCATTGACCGATGCCAAAGGACAATTTTCTTGCCGTTGGAAGCAAGCGGAATGCTGCAACTCAATATTTCTTTGTTAGGCTATAAGAGAGAAATGCGGAATATCAATGCGGCAGGAATCCTGAATCTCAGCCTACAACCGGAAGCCATCGTATTAAAAGAAGTACAAATACGTCCCGGACGTATCAATACCCGAAAAGATACGGTGAGATATGACTTGGCACAGTTTGCTTCATCTAAAGATGTGCACATAAAGGATGTATTGAAGAAACTTCCGGGCGTGGATGTAGATGAAAACGGACAGGTTAAGTATAAAGGGAAAGCCATCGACCACTACTTTGTGGAAGGAATGGACGTGACAGGCGGACGTTATAACCAAATCAACAACAATCTGAGCGCCAAAGCCGTAAAGAGTGCGGAAATCATGGAGAACTATCAGTCAGTAAAGGCCTTGAAAGGAAAAATCAATTCCGATGAGGTGGCATTGAACCTGAAACTCGACCCGAAAGCACGCGATCAATGGATAGCAAACGGTACTCTGGGAACCGGATGGAGTGAGAACAACAAAATCCTGTGGGAAGGCAGACTGAATGCCCTTCAACTGGGTAAAGGAAAACAGAGTGTCTATAATTACAAGACGAATAACAATGGCAAGGACCTCAGCAACGAGCAAACCAAACTGACCGGAAATGGCCAGCAACAAGTTCCGCTTTCCGGTTTTCTCTCCCAGCCGGGCATCAGCGCACCATTAGACAAGAATCGCTTATTATTCAATGAAACCCACACCCTGAACGGCAACCGTATGTACAAATGGAATGATGACCGCAGCTTACGCCTGCAAGCCGGATATACTCATGAGCTAATCCAACAGCAACGGGGAAATACCCAAATCTATTATCAACCGACAGATACCATACAAATAGACGAAACCTACCATTATCGTCTGAGAAGTGACATCGCTAATCTGGAACTGCGTTATGAAGACAACAGCAGCCGGAATTATATATCCAACCGCTTCACCGTAGACGGAGAAATAAATCGCGGACGTTCGGAGGAACTGGGACAAACTCTGCAAACGTCACAGCTAAGTGCCGGAAACTACTTCAATCTTATCCGAAACCGGGAAAGCGGAACCTGGGAATTTCGTTCGACGACACAGTATGCTTACCAGCCTGCATCCTTACTACTCGAAGAAGGAAAAAGTAAATTCAACCAGCACAACTTCTACACAGATAACAGTGCCGCATATCTACGAAAGTATGATGGATTTACCCAACAATATAAGGCAGGAATACAAGGAGAACGGGCTACCCTGAAATATACTCCGACAAGACAGCCCAATGATTTCAATGCTTCGCATCTGTCATTGCATATTACCCCCTACTTCCAGCTGGAACGTGGAAAATGGCTGGCTACACTTTCGCTTCCTCTGAAAGCAGATCGGTATTTCTCACAACAGCGTTCGTTCCTGTTCTTCAATCCGTCCATGTATTTGCGCTATAAACTGGATTATCATTGGACGTTCTCCCTTTATGGCAGTCTGAAACGCTCGGCAGAAGACTTCTCCGACTTGTATCCGGGACTCTACCAAACTGATTACCGCACCTGGCGAGACGGCAACGGACTTTTCCCTACCAGCCTCACGCAAACCTACAATCTCTACGGAGAGTACAAAACACTGTACAGGAATTTTTCATCACTGCCGCACTAACCTACAGCCGCAGCAACCGGAATACTCTTTTCGAACAGAGTGTTTCCGAAAATGCCATTGTCTACACTCGTCGTGAACTACCGAACCATAACGATAGCTGGAATCTCAGCAGTACTTTCTCCAAAGGTATATACGACTGGCATTTGAAAACCTCACTCACCCTACTACTCAGTCGCAGCAATGGCGAACAGCTTACCCGCCTGGCTGACAGCGAGGGTAACCGGCAAAGTCTTCTGCAGACCTATCGTTATGATTATCTGAAAGCAGAGCCTAAAATAATCTGGTCTCCCGCAGATGTTTTTGAAGCGGAATATCATGCCACATTAGGCTATGGCGGCAGTAAGATAGGAAGTGATACCCGTCTCACCCCGTTACTGGACTTCGTACAACGGCTACATCTCACATTCAGTATCGGGCAGGTAGACCTACGGCTATCCGGCGAGCATTACCGGAATGACTTAGGAGGGGACGCACATCTCAACACCGTGTTCGCAGATGCATCCCTTATCTATAAAAGAAAAAAATTGGAGATTGGAAGCAAGCCTCAACAACCTGTTCAACAAAAAAGAGTATACTTACACAACGTATTCCACCACGCAAAGCTACACTTCACGACTAAATATACGTCCGAGGGAAGCAATGGTGACGATAAATCATCAGTTCTGAGCCTGCAATATCATCACCGTGGAATATATCAATATCCCAACTATCGTCAATCCGCCCACCAATATGGGAGCATAAATATGGGGGACTTTCTTCATGGTCTTATACCCGCTGACTTTCAGGAAAAGGCGATATACAATGTATGCGGCAATCAATCCAACCAATGTTCCCGCGATGAGATCGCCCGGATAATGCACTCCCAAGTAGATACGTGAATAGCAGGTCAGCAACGCCCATCCCATCATAAACACAGTGAGCCATCGTTTACGGAAAAGAAACCAGACAAAGAATGCCAGGCCAAAAGTATTGGCAGCATGACAGGAGGGGAATCCATAACGCCCTCCTCGATGTCCGTTTACGATATGCACCATGTCGGATATGGGATTTTCCAGATTGGCGGGACGAAGGCGTTCCACATACGGGCGTATCAATGTTGCCCCCGTCTGGTCGGCAATGGTAATTACGAGTGCCAGACCGACCATGCAGAACAAAGTCACTTTCCAATGGAAGTTGCGCAGCATCACATACCAAATGGCAGCATACATCGGCACCCAGACCCACTTACCGCTGTAGGCACTCATAAAGTAATCGAAAAAGGTGTTGTGCATCCCATTGATGAAAAGGAATATGTTTGTGTCTATATCTATCGCCCCTTGCAAGACATCCATAAGTGCTGTCATACTTTATACTCTTATACTTTAATTATCTTCCTTTATCTTTTTGCTATATCGTCATACAATTTCTGCAGATAGGCTTTGCCCAACGGCAAGTTCTTTCCCTTTGCCGTGCCCTCATCCACTACCACAGCACCTGCCTGGCAATTGAATATCACCTGGTTGTCCGCTGTCACCATACCGAAAGCATCGGGTACGGTAAAGAACGCGAAATGAGGGGAAGCGGGATTAAGCATATCTTTACTGAAAACAAACTCTTCATGGGGCAGCGCCAATTGGGCCAGCAACGTGGCTGCAATGTCATGTTGCGAGCCATAGACGTCAATGCGCCTCGGCTCTCGGATGGCACCGCCCACCATCAACAGAGGTATCCGGTAGCGTTCTACCGACAAATTGTCGATATGTTCGGGATAAGCTCCCAAGTGGTCTGGAACAAACACAATCACCGTATTCTTCCACTGGGGGAGCTCACGGAACTGTCTTACAAAATCGCCTGCACAACTATCCGTATAGGCAAAGGCGTTCAGCCGGTCATTCTCCAGACGACGGAAAGGTACTTCAAAAGGCTCGTGGCTGCTGGAGGTCTGCAAGACACGGAAATAAGGAGTTTTCTCTTCTGTAGTTCCTTCGGCAGCTTCGGTTTTCAAGTCTTCCAGCAGACGGTTGAATACGAGATGGTCGTGCGCCCCCCACTTACTTAAACGTTCCGTTACGGGAAAGTCCTGGTCGGAAACAATATCTTCAAAGCCCGATGACATCAGGTAGGAACGCATATTGGTAAAGTCGGCATCACCGCCATAATAATACTTGGTACCATAACCCGCCTTCCGCAAGCTGCCTGCAATGGCAGGAATGGACTGCGTTTTACGGGGATACTTCATAATACTCGTAGTGGGCTGGGCAGGATAGCCACTCAAGATAGCCACCAGTCCACGGTCCGTACGAAAACTGTTGGCGTAGAAGTTCGTAAAGAGCACCCCTTCCTTACTCAAGCTATCCAGATGGATGGCAATATTCGGCTCACCTCCCAAAGCTGTCATCAACCTAGAGGAAAAACTCTCAAGAATCACAAAGAGTACATCGGGACGCTGAGTATTGAATAAAGTATGCAGCGAATCGGCAGATTGCCGCACAGAATCCGTCTCTTCCGTTTGACCACCGGCAACTGCGGGTTCAAGCATGTCTTTAAAAAAGCCGGTCGGCCTCCGCAGCTTCCATAAAACGGTATTGCTTGCTAAAGTCCTTCTGCTTGGCAAGAGATTCCATCAGACTGAATGCAGGGTTGATAGCTGCATGGTTCAGACGCTGCTCGGCACTGAAATAGACTTTCCCCACATTCATGGTAGATACTGTAAAGCCTCCACGGATAGGAATAAACAGCAGCCCCGTCATCAGCAACAATATACCTGACACCTTCAGGCGACGATAAGGCAGTTTCATCCGCAGCAACAGGTTCTTCTGCAGCAAGATGCCGTAGAAAACAGCATACAGCACGACAGCATAAACAGCCATTGCCACAATTCCCCCCAGCACCATCCAAATGCTGACACTGGCCACTGCGTCTTTAGGGGAGGAAAAGAAATAGAATAACGGAGTAGCATCCAAACGGAACCCCCAATACTCGTATAATCCTAAATCGACAGTAAAAATTATGGAGATAAGTACTGAAATGAAGAGGAAATAGCTGCACCAGATGCGATAAAGGGATTTAGAAAGTGTCCATACAGAGGTTATGAAAAGAAAACCGGGAATAGCTGTCAGATAACCAGCCAGAGATAGGTCTAAAGGTAACCCATGCCAAATGACACTGAACCAGTCCGCACACGAGGCATCCGGGTACAGCGATTTGTAAAACAGCATAAACAGTGGTTTTTGCAACACAAAAATGCAGACAAACAAGCAGTATGTCTTAATAAATCCTATGAGCCTATCTTTCATCGGTGCCTTATTGTATATCTAAATATAAGGCGCAAAAATAAATCTTTTTATTCTATTTCTCACCAATATTAGTCAATAATTACATTGAAAGATAGGCTTATAGGATATTTTAAGTTTATCCGTTCACGCGTTTGTAATCTTCAAGGAACTTCCTCAGACCGGAATCGGTCAGCGGATGATTAAGTAAACCCTTAATGGCCGAAAGCGGACAAGTAGCCACATCAGCACCCACCTCTATACACTGCATAATATGTGCCGTATGACGGATAGAGGCGGCAAGTACCTGGGTGGTATATCCATAATAACGGTACATCTCTACAATCTTCGCAACCAATGCAATGCCATCCTCACAGATATCATCGAGACGCCCCACAAACGGAGAAACATACGTTGCACCTGCCTTGGCTGCAAGCAATGCCTGACCGACAGAAAATACCAGAGTACAATTTGTACGGATACCTTTGCCCGAGAAGTATTTAACGGCCTTGATACCTTCTGCAATGCAAGGCACCTTCACTACGATATGCGGATTCAAGGCTGCCAATTCTTCACCCTCTTTAATCATGCCTTCATAGTCGGTGGCTATCACCTCGGCACTTACATCGCCTTGCACAATATTACAGATGTCCACATAGTGCTTACGCTGGTTCTCCACTCCTTTGATACCTTCTTTTGCCATAAGCGAAGGATTAGTGGTAACTCCGTCGAGTACGCCCAAGTCATAGGCCTACCCGAATCTGTTCCAAAATTTGCCGTATCAATAAAAAACTTCATGATATAAATGTTTAGATGGTTGATATTACAAATATAACGATTTACATCATAAATGGTTCCCGCTAGTCCTTTATTATCTTTCCCTGACGCAATATTATTCGGTCAGCGGTTTCGCTTCAAGAATAAACGGTTAGTAATTGTTTGCGGCAATTCATTCTCATAGTGGGTTACCATAATCATCGTTTTATCCCGACGATGGCAGAATGCCTCTATTATCTTCTTGACCCGACGGCGGTTGTATGTATCGAGTCCATGAAGCGGTTTCATCCAATATCAGCAGTTCCGGGTCCTTGACAAAAGCACGAGCCAATAATGCCAGACGCTGTTCTCCACTGGAGAGTTGCAGAAAAGGCTTGTCTTTCAAGGCTGCAATACCGAAAATATCCATCCACCACTCGCATACCGACATCTGTTCGGCATGAGGACGTTTATACAATCCGATGCTGTCGTGCAGACCGGAAGCGACAATCTCTATGGCAGGCAGATTCTTCAGATAAGCACGATGCATTTCCGGACTGACATAACCGATGTGTTTCTTGATTTCCCAAATACTCTCCCCCCGTTCCGCGCTTCCGTCCGAAAAGACTGATATCGCAGGCGTATGACTGCGGATTATCCGCACAAACCAAACTAAGCAAGGTAGACTTGCCAGCACCGTTCTCGCCACTCAGCGCCCACTTCTCACCACGCATCACTGTCCAATCCAGCTCCTTCAGAATGGTACGGTCATCGTAACGGATGCTAACCCCGTTCAATTTCACCACTTCGTCCGAAGTGAAATTCGCATGTTCGTAGGGCAAATCGAGAATACGCCGCTGCAATTCCTCCAACGCTCCGGCCTCTTCCTGAATACGCATCTGATTGCCCGCACAGAATGCCTGCACATACTCCTCACGTTCCATCTTTTCGCCCACCTTCATCTCCTCTACCGGCACAACGTGTGTAACAAATGAAGGTATGTCATCCAACATGGAAAGCACAAGGACAATCTGCAACTCGCCCAGCCGGGTAAGCCGCTCCAGCAAATTAAAAAGCAGTTCACGGGTAGGCGCATCCAGCCCTATGAAAGGATTGTCCATGATAAGAATTCGGGGAACAGTCAGTAAAGCTTTAGTCAACTGAAACTTGCGCAGCTCCCCACTGCTGAGAAGAATGATTTTCTTGTCAAGCATCGGCTCTATGCTGAAAAGTTCAAATAGCTGCCGTCTCAAGGCATCGTCTTTTACCTCTCCCAGCACTTCGCGTACTAGCGGAGCATCCTCTTGGTCGTGGGCATTCCAACGCTGTTGATAGTAATAATTGGCATCGGCAGAACCGTAAGTATCACGGAAGGCAATGTATTTGATATTGTCATAGGCAGTTTTCGTGAGGGAGGGAGAGAAATCATAGGTAAGCTCACCATCACGCAAAGGATACTTTCCCGTCAGCATATCCACCAGGAGACTCTTTCCGGCTCCGTTCGGTCCTACAATGGCAATGTGTTCTCCTGCCAGGAAATCAAGAGTGACAGGCTCTGTCAAACGAACAAGCGGGTTGCGTACTACGCCCCCCGCTATGTGTATTGTATGTTGCTGCATCATCCAATCATCATTTATACATAATCAGTGCCGATTGGGCCGGAACAACAACTTCGGGGCCGTACAGTGTGCCCAAACCTTGTTCATTGATAAAGCCATCCTTGCAGACCACTGTATATTTACCTTCGGGTACGGTAAGTTTGGCAGGCTCCTTACGGGCATTCAAGACTACTATAATATCTCCCCATGCATCACCGTTGGCATTTTCTTTCAGACGGTAAACCACCACATTGCTGCCGTCAACCGGTAGAAATTCCAAATGCTTACGCACCAAATCCGCATCACCCATACGGAAAGCCGGATGCTTCTTACGAAGCTGTATCAAACCTTTATAATAAGCAAATACATCTGCATGCTCCGCCTTTCGTCTCCAATCAATCGCATTGATGGAATCGGGACTCTCAAAACTATTGTGTACTCCCTTCTTGTCACGCATCACTTCCTCACCGGCATAAATAAACGGTACACCTTGGGAAGTGAATACGGCTGTTTGCGCCAGTTTGTCAAGCTTTGCCAATTCTACGGGAGTAATACCCGGGATACTTGCTTTCAGCCTATCCACCAAGCACATATCATCATGGCAGGAAACATAGCTGATCATCTGCGTAGGTTGTTCCGCCCACGGAGCCTTACTATAATTCACAGAGTCATTATTTACTTGCGGATGCCTGATGGCTCCTACAATACCAAACTTTATGCTCTCCTCTCCTCCCGGCAATCCGGCAAGGAAAGCACCTTGATGATTGTCATTGAACGGACCGCGCAAAGCATCACGCATTTCGTCAGAGAAAGCAGCAACACCCGGCATCTTATAAGTATTGGCTTTCATTGCCAGAGAATCTTCCGCCATCTGTGGAGCCGATGCCGCCCATCCTTCACCATATATAAATATAGTCGGATCTACAGACGTTGCCGCCTTACGGATTTCGTTCATTGTCTCGATGTCATGGATACCCATCAAGTCAAAACGGAATCCGTCAATGTGATATTCATTAATCCAATGTAATACAGACTCTATCATGTATTTACGCATCATCGGACGGTTGCTGGCAGTTTCATTGCCACAAGCCGAACCGTCTGCATACGTTCCGTCCGGTCGCTGACGGTAAAAGTATCCCGGCACTGTACGTTCAAAATTACTGTCGGATGTATTGAAAGTATGGTTATACACCACATCCAGAACAACACGGATACCTGCTTTGTGCAAAGCCTGCACCATCTGCTTGAATTCCCGGATACGAACATCCGGTTTGTAGGGGTCGGTAGAATAAGAGCCGTCAGGCACATTGTAGTTCTGCGGATCATATCCCCAATTATACTTGTTCTCGTCCAGCCTTGTCTCATCAACGGAGGCATAGTCATAAGACGGAAGGAGATGTACATGTGTCACTCCCAATTCTTTCAGATGGTCAATGCCGGTTGCCAGCTTGTCGGGACTTACCGTTCCTTGTTCTGTCAATGCCAGGAACTTTCCTTTATGCTCAATACCCGACGACGGGTCGATGGACATATCACGATGGTGCATTTCATAAAGAATCACATCGGCAGGAGAGGCCAATGCCGGACGTTTATCATCTGCCCATCCTTCGGGGTCCGTGGATTTCATGTCGATGATGGCGGCACGCTTTCCATTCACCCCTACAGCTTTGGCATTGATACCCGGAGTGTCCCCCAACCACTTATCATTGATTTTCACATTGAATGTGTAGAATTTACCTATCAAGTCCTTTTCAACTTTAGTTTTCCAAGTTCCTTCTTCAGAGGATTCCATTGAAATAGTTTCATAGGCATGCCCTCCGTCTCCTGCTTCGAACAACATCAGGCGAACTTCATCCGCCGTAGGTGCCCACAATGTGAATTGCGTGGCAGCAGGTGTATATTCCATCTCTGTCAGACTACCCGAACGGACAGGGTAAAGTTCGTACGAAGCATACTCCGTCTTCGCGGGAGTGCAGCTTACAACCGTCGTTGCGGCCACTCCAATGATAGCAAGTTCATTCAATTTCATGATATTATTTTTAGATTCTACATTTTCAATTCTTATCACTTCTTCACCTTATCCGGATTTTTCGGCAATAAAGTCTTTCCAGCCATGATAGCCTTTCTCCACCGTGGGACGCCCCATCTGCAGAAAGTGACAATAGGCAGCAGCAAGCCCGTCCGTTGCATCCATAAAAGTAGGCATATCCTCTTTAGGAAAATGCAGCATACGCTGCAACATGTCCGCCACCTGTTCCTTGGATGCCTGTCCGTTTCCGGTGATGGCCATCTTTATTTTTAAAGGAGCATATTCCGTAATGGGAATATCCCTGCTCAAAGCAGCTGCCATTGCTACGCCTTGCGCACGCCCCAACTTCAACATGGACTGTACATTCTTTCCGAAGAAAGGGGCCTCAATAGCGAGCTCGTCAGGCAAATAACTCTCTATGATACTCAGTACCCGTTCATGAATATGGCGTAACTTCAGATAGTGGTCTCCAAATTTGCGGAGGTCGATAATTCCCATGGCTATCATTTCCGGCTTGACACCTGCCACACGCAATACTCCATACCCCATAATGGTGGTACCAGGGTCTATACCCAATATTATTTTCTCTTTGACCGGTTGTATCACACTATTACCTCCATCAATGTAGGAAAGCCAATCACTTTATCTTTAAAGATATTCAGTAATTCCTCGTTCAGTTTCACTCCTTGCTCTTGATGCCAACGATGCAGTTTGGCAGAGTTTTCTACCTCAAACTGAACAGAATAGCAGATGCTTCCTTCTTCAATATGACTCAAGATACGGGCTATACGTGGAGCATACAATGTTCCGTTCTTTTCTACCTCGGGAAGATAGTGTTCCTGCATCCATATCAGGAAGGTTTTTTGTCTTCTCCTTCCTCTACATGATAAGTGGTATTATATATCAGCATAACTTAGTTTTTTTCAAATTCTTTCGCAAACATAGCAATTATTTCAGAATAATGCATTATATTTGCACCATCAAAAACGAAAGCAAGCCTGCAAACGTTGGCAACGGGGCGTTAGCTCATCTGGCTAGAGCGCGACACTGGCAGTGTCGAGGTGATGAGTTCGAGTCTCATACGCTCCACGAAAATTAAAACGGTTAGATTAGTCTAATCGATTTTTTTTGTACGCATTAACGAGCTATAAATTTACATATAGTCCATTTTCATTCGACAACTCATGAAAGAAGCTTTTACACGCAAGTCATTACTTATTTTAGGACGTGGCATAGGGCAAGTCATGTTCCAAAACAATGCATTGTCCGGATTATTGATGTTGATTGGAATCTTTTTGAATTCATGGCAAATGGGCCTATTGGCTGTAAGTGGCAACATAATAAGTACGTTGACAGCCCGTATCTCAGGATATGACTGTGATGATATAAAAAATGGATTATATGGTTTTAACGGTACACTGGTAGGAATAGCCGTAGGGGTCTTTATGCTTCTGACTGTAAGTTCCTTGATGCTGATGGCTATTGCCTCGTGTGCATCTACCTACATTGCACGGTTTTTCAACATGCAACGCGTGTTGCCCGGATTCACTACCCCTTTTATCCTTTCTGTATGGATGCTGCTGGGATTGTGCAGTTGGCTGATGCCTGACATGCTACTCGTCTCTGATACAGAAACACCCGCTTCTTCCTCCATAAATTACTTACAATGTTTCAGTATGGGCATAGGCCAGGTGATGTTTCAAGGAAACATGATGACCGGACTATTTTTCCTTGCAGGCATTCTCGTGAATTCCCGGAATGCAGCAGTATATACCATATTGGGAGCACTTCTCCCCCTCCTCCTAGCCACATTATTGGGAGTGGATTCCGAAGCTTTGAATATGGGTCTGATGGGATATAATGGCGTATTGTGTGCCCTTGCTTTAGGAGGTAAAAGCTGGATGAGCTGTATATGGGCTGCATGTTCCGTTTTACTCTCTGTTGTATTGCAAATTGTGGGAATGAATTGGGGAATTATTACATTGACCGCACCTTTCGTTCTCTCCGTATGGCTGACAATGGGAATAAAAAATCTCTATCTCTTTTTCAAATTAGGCAGAAGGCAAGCCACCAACCCCAACAAAGGCATAAAGGCACATACATTATAAACAGCCTCGATACCATATTTATCAGCCATGCCTCCCAATACAGCCGAAGCAATACCGGCAATTCCAAAAGCAAAACCAAAGAACAACCCGGAAATCAAACCCAGCTTATTGGGTAGCAATTCCTGGGCGTACAGCAATATGGCAGGAAAAGCGGAAGAAAGCATCAGACCGACACAGAAGCTCAGCACTACTGTCCATGCAAGCCCTACGTGAGGCATCATCATACTAAATGGAGCCGTTCCAAGAATGGAAGCCCAGATGACATATTTACGTCCTACCCTGTCACCTACGGGACCTCCCACCAATGTTCCGATGGCAGTAGCTACCAGGAAGACAAACAAGAAGAGCTGTGAATCCTGAACAGTAACACCAAATTTATGGATCAGATAGAATGTATAGTAGCTCGTCAAACTTGCCATATAGATATATTTGGAGAAGATAAGTATCAGCAGAATACTTATGGCAAACACCGTCATTCTTGAAGAAAGGGGACGTTCTATCTTTCCTGCCACAAGCATCGGGCGTTTCTTGATATGATTCAAGTAGGAACGGAACCAACGACATATAGGAATCATCACCACGATGGCAATCAAGGCAAAAACCGTGAAAAAGGCAATGTATCTCCTCCCGTAAGGAGCTACCAGCAAAGCCACCAGTAACGGTCCAAGCGAGCCTCCCAAATTCCCGCCCACCTGAAATAGAGACTGCGCCAGTCCGCGTTTTCCGCCGGAAGCCAGAAAAGCAATACGTGACGCCTCCGGATGGAGTACAGACGAACCGATACCCACAATGAATACCGAAGCCAGCAACCAATACAGATTAGTAGCAAAAGCCAGATTCATGATACCGACCAAAGTAAAGCTCATACCTATCGGCAATGACCAGGCAATGGGGCGCTTATCAAAGAACAATCCCATTAGAGGCTGAAACACGGACGCCGACATCTGATACACTAACGTAATCAGACCAATCTGGGCAAAACTCAAGGATAAATCCTCCTTGAACAAAGGGTATACTGCCGAAATAACCGATTGCAGCATATCGTTCAAACAATGCGAAATACTCAATGCTATAAGAATAGGAAAAGCAATTCTACGGATAGGAGGTCTCTGATTCTGTATCATCTTATACTGTCTATTACAAAAAATCGGTGCAAAGGTACGTAAAAAACTACATATCCAATCCACATAAAGACAAAACTCCCCGATTCTCGTCAATACAGAATCGGGGAGTTTTATCTTTATCAGTTCAGCAATCCCGGATTGGCTTCTATGGCTTCTTTCGGAATGGCCAATGTATAGCGGGCATCATTCTCTTCGAGTACATAACGCGTACCATCAAGCACTTTCTCCAAACGCGGACGGGTGGAACGACGAAGGTCAAACCAGCGATGTCCTTCAAAAGCAAGTTCACGGGCACGTTCATCTAATATTTCCTGTACCAACGCTTCCTTATCCATGGCATTGACAACAACGGATTTCGCTTCGTAGGCCTCCGGTGCATAACGTTTCCGCATCAGTTCCAGCAGGCGAGTACGTGCTTGAGACAGTTCTCCAAGTCGGGCAGCAGCCTCAGCAGCCGTCAGATATATTTCACCCACACGGAAAGTACACAAGTAGTTATTGCTTCCCGCCTTCTTATTCTTCCGGAAACCTTTTTCATCCGTTCAGCAAATATTTGTCCAGCCGAAGGTCGTTCTCAGCATAAAGGGAGAGAAAACCGGAGTAGCCAGAGCAGCCCCATTGATTGTACTGCTCAGAGGTGTCTCCAGTGGAGTAATATTTTCCACGGAATTATAACTGTTAGGAAGAGTTGCAGCGGCATCATTCAAATCTACCAATACAGACTTCACGGCAAGCACTGCCTCAGCAGCATCCCAAGCCGCCTGCCACTCGCCCTTATAAAGGGATACGCGTGATTGAAACGCCTCTACCGAAGCCGCATTGAAACGATATGAATATCTCTGTTCCCATTCTGCCTTCATGACCAGTTTGCGTGCCTCGTCAATATCTGCTTGGATGGAAGTATAAACTTCTTCCACCGTATTGCGTTTCAGGACTTTCTCTAAATCCGTATCCAATTTCAGCGGTACCGATTTGGTATCCAAAGCTCCCTCCTTAGTATAGGGCTGTCCATAAAGATTTACCAATAAGAAATGTACATAAGCACGGAGCATATACGCTTCTCCTACAAGCTGATTTATCTCTTCCTCAGTGCCTTCCTTAATATCACTTCTGCTCTCAATAACGTGATTGGCAATAAAAAGCACATTGTAATACTTGGCCCATTCAAACGATGAGGTATAGGCAGTTGGGAGCAAGGTCGTTCCAGCGCTCTATATCCATATAATAATTTTGGTCATATTCCATTATCCCGAACCTGCATCTCGTCGGAACGGAAACAAGCCATTCCCCGGTCACTGAATTTACTCACGTCCTTATAAGAACGGGCAAGCAACGCTCTATACTCAGCCAAAGAATTTGGGAATGACACTACCGGTAGGCTGTATATCCAGATAGTTGTCGCATGCCGCAAGCAGAAGCATGCAGGCCATTATCATCAGACTTATTGTTTTCTTCATTTTCTTTCTGCTTTTGAAGTTAGAAATTCAAGTTCAAACTGAATGTAACCGACTTGGGTACGGGAGTTGCATAAGGATTGTACATCGACTCCGGATCCATGTAGTTATTATATCCCGAACCAAACACGAAGAGATTACGTCCTTCAATAGATACCGTTGCCGAGTTCATTCCCAAACGCTTTGTCAGGAGCTCAGGGATACGGTAACCCAGACGCAGATTCTGCAAACGTACGTAGTTCAGCTTCTTCACCCAGATATCCAAATCTCTCCAGATGGTTTTAGAATCATACCAGGAGTACTCTTCCGGGTTGGAAGCACTCAGCATAAATGCCGGAAGCTCCGCATTCGGGTTTTGCCGGAGTCCAGCGGTTCAGCACATCCGCATTATAGTTCTTGCCATAATCCGGATTGATGATGTCATAAGAGGGTTGCGTACGTACGTACCCGCCAAACGTCAAAGAGAAATTGACATTCAGCTCCCAGTTTTTATAGCTGAAGGTATTAATCAAACCTCCCGTATAAGGAGCATCGCTACTCCCGATATACGAATAAAAGGTTCTCTCTTCGGCTGCAGTTACATCGGAAGAGGCAATACCTATCCCCCACTCGTCCTTCAGGCGGTAAAGCTCCTTCAAGGTCACTTTCTCTCCCTCCGGATTATAGAACATCATATTACCGGTTTCCTTATTCACTCCCGCAGTCTTCAGTGCGAAAATTGCCCCTACAGGATAGCCTTCACGTCCCGGAGTGGTCTGCTGCTCCGGTATGTTTTCCTGCAATACCTTATTACCGTTATAGGCAAAATTGAAATTTGTGTACCAGGAGAAGTTTTTTGTCGTTATGTTACGGGTAGACAAGCTGATTTCCACACCTTTGTTCTCCATACTTGCCCAGTTGACGTTCATTGAAGTAAAGCCCGTCTCCAGAGGAAGCATGCGCAAAGCTATCAAATCGGTACCCTTACGGTAATAATAGTCCACGCTCAGATTGATAGCCTGGTTCAATACAGAAAAATCAAAGCCGGCATTGACAGACTGCGTCTTTTCCCAACGCAACTTCTTGTTGGGAGCGGAATTAATGATAATTACATCTTCCGATACTCCGGGCAAAATACTCTCCGACCGATATGTACCCAACAGGAACGGAGAAGTATTCTTGTCAATATTTCCCGTGCAGACCGTTAAGATGCACGGAACACCAGGTTATCTACCCACTTGGCCTGCTGCATAAACGGTTCTTGTGACAGACGCCACAAGGCACTGACAGAATAAAGAGGAAGATAGCGGTACTTCTTATCCACACCGAAAAGATCGGAACCGTCAAAACGGATACTTCCTCCCACCGTGTAGCGATTCAATAAAGAGTAGGAGGCCGTAGAGTAGAAAGACACATAAGCATTCTCCTTATACGTCGTCTGATGGAGCGGGAAAGACGTGGCGTAACTTTCGTTGGGGAAAATCACCGGCTTGGTGGTCAACGTCTTGCGGTCGAAGCCATACCCTGCCGAGAACAAGGTTTCGTACCAAGTCTTGCGCAGTTCGGTACCTGCCATCACTTCCAGTTCATGAATATCATTGAAGCTGTCGCGATATTCTCCCATCGCCTTCCAAGTAATCTGTGAATTGGAGTTTTCATAAGACTTCTGCATACCTCCTTCGGGCAGAAAGTGTTTGGTTTCTCCACCTTGGGAGTATTCGCTCAACTTATAGTAATAGCGCATGGCATAGCTTTCCCAGTCCGCTATTTCTTCTCTGGAAGATTTTTTCCAACTGATAGCCAAACTGGGAAGTCAGCTTCCACTTGTCATTGAACCGTAACTCCGCATCAAATATAGATGAAAAAGAATTCACCACGCTTTCATTAGACGTGTTCTGCCGTTCTTCAAAGATGTTGAATCCTAAATCCTTATCAGTGTTGTTCTGAATATCGTAGTCGTAATTATAGTTGCCATTCTTGTCATAAAGTTCAAAATACGGATTAGCCTTGCGTGAATAGAACACGGGATTCGACATACCGTATGCATCTGTCAGATAATTGGTATTTTTGCGACGGTTGGCAAACATGGAGGCACCCACTTTCAGTATACTGTTCACCTTATAGGAAGTCTTTCCTACCAAGTTGAAACGGTCCATACCCACACCGTCCACATTTCCATCCTCTTTATAATAGCCGAAAGAGGTATAATACGTAACCCTTTCCGTACCGCCGGAAAGGCTCAAGTTATATTCCTGGCTGAAAGCATCGCGGAAAAGGATATCTCCCCAGTTTGTATTAACACTCTTCAAACGGTTGATGGCAGCTTGTGTATCACTGCTCAAGGCATCCCATCCTCCATTCTGAAAAGCAGACAACTCATTGTAATTGGAAAGAATATTATATACGCCTCCTTTATGATTGTCCGGAGAATAGTTATTACGGATCATATCCATTTCCAATCCTACTTTCTCCGCTGAGTTCAGCAAGTTCAACCGGTCAAGGCTCAATGTAGGAGTATAGGTAAACCGGGACGAGAAATTGATAACCGGTTTACCGACCTTACCCTTCTTTGTTGTAATCACAATGACGCCATTGGCTGCCCTCGCACCATAGATGGCAGTGGCTGCCGCATCCTTCAGGATGGTGATATTCTCAATATCTGCCGGATTCAGGCCTGCAATGGAAGATTGCTTCATGTTGGTGATGTCATTCAGCTCATCCGGTTCGGGAACATCCGTTCCCTCCAAAGGAATGCCGTCCAGCACCCACAAAGGGTCTTGTGTACCATTCAATGAAGCAGTACCGCGAATGCGTATCTTTGCCGGAGCACCCGGAGCACCGGAAGTCGGGCTGACAGAAAGTCCGGCAATTTGTCCGGCAAGTGCCTGGTCGATACTTTTTACTGCACCGATGGTCTCGTCCGATATATCCAGTTTGGATACCGCTGCCGTCAGCTTGCGGCGCTCCACTGTCTGGTAACCCGTCACAACAACGGCATCGAGCATTTGGGAAGATGCATGAAGTGTTATTTCATAATGTTCCTTTCCCGGAACAAGCTTCACTTCCAATACGTCATATCCCACGTAGCTACAAAAGAAACGGGTTATCCCCGCAGGTATAGCGATAGAGAACTGACCATCCACATCAGTGATGACCCCCATTGTAGTCTGAGCACTCCCCGCCTTTTTCAAGTCTTCCGCAGTCACATAAACGGAAGCACCGATAAGCGGTAGGTTATCCTCTGAAGATATTACTACGCCCTGGACATTTTTTCTCTGCAGCAAAAGCAGATGACAAAGCTCCTACAAAGCATAGCAAAACGATTAATACACGTTTTTTCATGCGTTACATATAAAATTAATTAATACTCTATTGAAAAGAAAAATCACTTTACTCCTAATGCAGTATTGATACGCAAAATTCAAATCCTTATAATGATATTTAGTGGCTATATCCGATGCACCCAGACGATTTTGGAGCAATTCTTTGATGCGAAGCAACTCACCACGCTTCACGGAGATGACATCAGATACGCGGTTTATCTGCGAACCGTAGAAGTTCAGTTCGCGGTGTGCACCCATACGGTCGGCATCCAAAGTCTTACCGGCATGCTCGTCACAGCTGCAAAGGGCAGTCTGATGGTCCAGCAAGAAGTGGTTGTCCATCAGTTTTTTTAGTTTATTTTCACTCCTTCGCTTTCGGCAGCTGCTGTAATCAGTGCATCTACGAAGTTCTTCTGCAAGGCACGTGTCATGACGTCCGGCAAGGCACCGCGTTCCGTAGTGGCAAAGATGTTGCGATGCAGGCCATCCATCAGCTCTACCACCGTGAAAGACCTTTTTGCCGTTCACCGATTCGTTCTCCAACATACGCATCAGGCGGTTGTTGCCCAGCAAATCCCAAAGGATATAGGATTGGGCATTCTTCAACACTTGTGTCGGTGCATTCTCCACTACGCCCAGTGGAGTGTTGCGCAGCAAGTAAGTGTACTCTCCAACTTCCGTGTCGAACAGCCATTTGGGATAGGTCAGCACTTCGTCCAGCAGAAACTTCAGGGCGGCTTGCTGCTTTTCTTTTTCTACGAAAGTATAGGTTTTCTGTCCGTCGCCCACAACGGTGTTTTCTATATAGATACCACCGATGTTTGCCAATACATGATAGAGGTAATTGTTCCATTGGTTGATAACCGCATAGTATAGGCGGGAAGCTTCTTCATAAGTCTGTCCTTTCTCGCCAGTAGTAGTCCATTGGATGATTTGAGGAACAATACGCTTCAAGTTCTCAATACCCAGCAGAGATGAGCGGACAGCATCATCGCCCAAATCTTCATTCTGCGCACGCGGGTCTACGGCATCACGTACATCCTGCGCCTCACTATATTTATATAAACGGTCTGTATGACGGCTCAGGAAGTCGGCAAGCAAGTCCTTCTCTGCCTCTGGGGTTTCTTTACCATACCAACGATAGCCGTATTCTATGGCAAACATATCATACGGACCGATATGGGGAGAAAGCGCCGTAACACCGTCACCCGGCTGTGCCACATAGTTGAAACGTGCATAGTCCATGATAGAGGAGGAAGTGGTATTCATACGATCCGTAAATGTTTTGGAACGCAGGGAATCTGTCGGAAAAGTCCAGGAAGCAATCATATTGTGGCGCAAGCCCAACGAGTGCCCCACCTCGTGGCATGCCACAAAGCGCATGGCATCGCCCATCAGCTCATCCGGCAGCCTTACTCCTCTTGCTTCGGGACGTACGACACCGGTTTGCACTGTAATCCATTCCTGGAGCATGCCCAGCACATTATGCCACCACATGATGTCCGCTTCCAATATCTCGCCCGAACGGGGGTCGAGGATAGAGGGGCCCATGGCATTGGCTTTGGTGGAGGCGGCGTAGGTCAGCACGGAGTAGTTCACGTCATCCTTATCCACATTCATGCTGTCCGTCAGTTCCTTGGCTATGATAGCATTCTTGAATCCGGCACGTTCAAAAGCAGCCTGCCAATCCTCGATTCCCTGCTTGATATATTTCCGCCAACGACGGGGAGTGGAGTTCTCGATGTAGAACACAATCGGCTTGGCCGGTTCCACCAATTCACCGCGAAGGTAACGCTCCCGGTCTTCCGGTTTCGGTTCCAGACGCCAGCGGGTGATGAAGGGTTTCTTGTCTACACGCTGCTGACCGTCACTGTAATTCAACAACGGATTGGTAAAGTAACCTACGCGCGGACTATCCAGACGTCCCATCATAGGTTTCTCCGGCAACAGCAACAGAGAGGAACTGACTTCGACCGTAACAAACACAGTCGTTGTTCCCTCGGTCACCTTAGTTGTCAACTCGGAAGTGGCTACCACATTGTTCTCAAAAGCTTTGATAGATAAAATGCGGGAGAGATTCTTGATGGCCGAAGTTCCCAGGTTGATATTCGTAAAGACATTATTGATACTCGTCTCTGTACCATCATAAATATCGTTGACCTTGACCACTATCATGGTAGAGTCATTATTGAATGCCTCAATCTTGAAACCGGCTATCAGCGGAGAAATATAATTATCCAGTACGGACTGCCGTATGGCATCCTCATCCGGCGCCAACGGAAGAGGACGGCTCTGACGTACCAACAGCTTGTTGGCAGCCTTGTCCAATTCAAAACGCACCATCTGATTTTCGTAATTCGTACCACGGTTCACACCTGCCTCATTCAGTTCGGAAGGAACACGCTGTAATTTATTTACTACCAGCATATCACGTCCCAGCAGCCTTGCCGGCACTTCAAAGTAATAATCGCTCTTCTTCTGGTAAACATTGAACATTCCCTTGCGGGCAATAGCACCGGAACCTGTCAATTTCTCGTAGTCGCTCTTGGATTGAACGCTGTCCTTGGTTTCACTCTTCTTTTTCTTACGGAACCATCCCATAGCTTCGGGAGAAGCAAAATCAGATGTACCGGCATGCAACAATACGGCAGGCTCACACATGAGTACTCCCGCAACTGCCACGACTGGCAGGATTGTCTTCAATTTCATCAATTCAAACTCTAACTTTAATGCAACAATTACTCCGTTAACTCTCTCTCTTTGACGTATGTTAATAAATACCAACCGCCAGTTTGTTCTACCTCCATAGAACGGTAAACGGGGCGCAAAGATACGAAAAGTATATTTTAAAAGTCACTAAACAACGCTCATTTATGTTTTTTCCATAAACAATATGAAGACTTTTACATATATATCATTTTTTCTCCCATCCTCTATCATTTCTTCTTCACATGAAATTTTGTACCACTGACACCAAATAATCTTCCCCCAATTGGCGGCAAAACAATGATAATATTGTATCTTTGCACCGGTTTTTAACTTAGAAAATAAATAAGATAACAACGATATGATAGCTAAAATCAATCAGCTTCTGCAGGAAGTAGAGGCGCTGAAAGCCGCTAACGCCGAGGAATTAGAGGCACTCCGCATCAAATACCTCAGTGAAAAAAGGAGCCATCAATGACTTAATGGCAGATTTCCGCAATGTAGCCGCCGAACAGAAAAAAGAGGTGGGAATGCGCTTGAACGAACTGAAAAACAAAGCACAAGAAAAGATTGCCGCCTTGAAGGAACAATTCGAAAGCCAGGATACCGGCTGTGACGATATTGACTTGACCCGTTCAGCCTACCCGGTAGAATTAGGAACCCGCCATCCGCTTTCCATCGTGAGAAACGAAATCATCGATATATTTGCCCGTATGGGATTCAACATCGCCGACGGACCGGAAATGGAAGACGACTGGCACGTATTCTCCTCCATGAATTTTGCCGAAGACCATCCGGCACGCGACATGCAGGATACATTCTTCATCGAAAATGATACAGAAAACGTATCGCACAGCATCATTCTTCGCACACACACATCCAGCGTGCAAAGCCGTGTTATGGAGACCACGCAGCCTCCTATCCGCGTACTTTGTCCGGGACGTGTATACCGTAATGAGGCCATCAGCTACCGCGCACACGCATTCTTCCATCAGGTAGAAGCCTTGTACGTAGACCGCAATGTATCTTTCACCGACCTGAAGCAGGCTTTATTGCTCTTTGCGCAAGAGATGTTCGGCAGTGACACCAAGATTCGTCTGCGTCCTTCCTACTTCCCCTTCACCGAGCCAAGTGCCGAAATGGACATCAGCTGCAACATCTGCGGCGGCAAGGGCTGCCCCTTCTGCAAGCACACGGGTTGGGTAGAAATTTTGGGATGCGGTATGGTAGATCCGAATGTATTGGAGCTGAACGGAATAGACAGCAAAGTGTATAGCGGATATGCCCTGGGTATGGGTATCGAACGCATCACCAACTTAAAATACCAAGTGAAAGACCTTCGTATGTTCTCTGAAAATGACACACGCTTCTTGAAAGAATTCGAGAGCGCTTACTAAATATAGTGAATAACGGTTAGTGATTAGTGATTAATAAGTTGCGCATTTTCAGCATATCATTAATCACCCATCACTAACCACTCATCGCTAACCACTATTTTTGCGCTATGGCAAAATGACAAACTTGTAACCTCCGGCTATTGCCTTATCCTGGCTGCCAATTTCCTTTTGTATTTTGCCTTTTATCTGATACTACCGGTTCTTCCATTCTACCTAACTGAGGTATTCCATACCGGAAATGCAGCAGTAGGTGTCATCTTGTCATGCTACACCATTGCCTCGCTCTGCATACGCCCATTTTCCGGGATACCTGCTCGACACACTGGCCCGCAAGCCTCTTTATCTGGTGGCATATTTCATCTTTATCACCATTTTTGCGCAGGTTACATGTTAGCGGGAGTCCTATCTTTATTCATCATGTTGCGGGTTGGCTCCACGGCCTTGCATTTGGAATGGTGACCGTAGCGGGAAATACAATTGTGATTGACATTACCCCTTCGTCCCGTCGCGGTGAAGCCGTAGGATATTATGGACTGATGAACAATACAGCCATGAGCTTCGGCCCGATGATTGGTCTTTTCATGCATGACATATATTCCTTTGAAACGATTTTTGCCTGCTCGCTCATATCAGGAACTATCGGTTTTGTTGCCGCATGCCTCGTCAAGACCCCACCCAAACAACCAGTCAAACGAGAACCTATCTCATTGGACCGCTTTGTGCTGCTGAAAGGTATCCCGGCAGGAATCGCACTGCTATTGCTCTCCATACCATATGGCATGACAAGCACTTATGTAGCCATGTATGCCAAAGAAATAGGAATTACCTTGAATTCCGGATTGTTTTTTACTTTTATGGCCGTCGGCATGGCAGTGTCCCGTATGTTCTCCGGCAAACAAGTGGATAAAGGACGTATCACCCAAGTCATAACTTTAGGACTATATCTGGTATGTAGCTGTTTCTTCATATTGTCCGCTTGCGGACTACTGATGAAGACCGTCCCGGAACTGACAAACATATTGTTTTTTCATGGTTGCCCTCCTATTGGGAGTAGGCTTCGGGACGATGTTCCCCGCCTTCAATACGCTGTTCGTAAACCTGGCCCCCAACAACCAGCGCGGAACAGCCACCTCTACCTACCTGACTTCATGGGATGTAGGCATTGGTATAGGTCTGACAGCAGGAGGTTATATCGCACAGATTACCTCATTCGATATGGCATATTTTTTCGGAGCCTGCCTCACGGTTATCTCCATCTTCTATTTCAATCTGAAAGTATCTCCTCACTATCATAAAAACAAATTAAGATGAGAAAGAAAGAGCGTTATGAAAAAATCCTTGCTTGGATTTAGGGAGAACGTTCCCGTAGCCGAAACAGAGTTGCATTATGACAATCCGTTCGAGCTGTTGATAGCAGTTATTCTCTCTGCACAATGTACGGACAAACGCGTCAATATGATTACCCCCCGCCCTTTACCGGGACTTCCCTACTCCCGAAGCACTCGCCGCTACTACTCCCGACGTGGTATACGAGTATATCCGCAGCGTCTCCTATCCCAACAACAAAGCTAAACATCTTGTAGGCATGGCACAGATGTTGGTGAAAGAATTCAACAGTGAGGTACCCGATACCCTTGAAGAACTGGTAAAACTGCCCGGCGTAGGCCGCAAAACAGCCAATGTCATCCAATCCGTTGTTTTCAATAAAGCGGCTATGGCAGTAGACACACACGTGTTCCGCGTCAGCCATCGCCTGGGTCTCGTATCAGATAAATGTACAACTCCGTTCAGTGTCGAAAAAGAATTGGTAAAACATATACCGGAAACAGACATCCCCATAGCTCACCACTGGCTTATCCTGCACGGTCGCTATGTATGCCAGGCACGTACTCCACAATGTGATACCTGCGGTTTGCAATTAATGTGCAAATATTACTGCCAGAAATATAAAGTTAGCAAAGAGAGCGGCAAAGACAAAGAATAAACAACGGTTTCATAGCAAAAAAAGAAATAAATGCTAACTTTGCGCTCACTAAAAAGAAATTAGTAACACTTTTAAATAAAATAGAGTATTATGACAATTGATCAATTTAACTTTGCCGGAAAAAAGGCATTCGTTCGTGTGGACTTCAACGTACCCTTGGACGAAAACTTCAACATTACAGATGATACCCGTATGCGTGCCGCTCTTCCTACATTGAAGAAGATTTTGGCCGATGGCGGTAGTGTAATTATCGGTTCTCACCTCGGTCGTCCGAAAGGCCCGGCTGACAAGTTCTCCTTGAAGCACATTCTGAAGCATCTCGAAGAGTTGTTGGGTGTTGAGGTGCAATTTGCTAACGACTGTATGGGCGAAGAAGCTGCCGTAAAGGCTGCTGCTCTGCAACCGGGTGAAGTGTTGTTGCTCGAGAACCTCCGTTTCTACGCTGAAGAGGAAGGCAAACCCCGCGGTTTGGCTGAAGATGCTACAGACGAAGAAAAGAAGGCTGCCAAAGCTGCTGTTAAGGAAAGCCAGAAAGAATTCACCAAGAAATTGGCTTCTTATGCAGATTGCTATGTAAACGACGCTTTCGGTACCGCTCACCGTGCACACGCTTCTACTGCATTGATCGCTAAATATTTCGACAAGGACAACAAGATGTTCGGTTACCTGATGGAAAAAACGAAGTAAAGGCTGTTGATAAAGTTTTGAACGATATCCAACGTCCGTTTACTGCCATCATGGGTGGTTCCAAAGTTTCTTCCAAGATTGAAATCATTGAAAACCTGCTGAACAAGGTAGACAACCTGATTATTGCCGGCGGTATGACTTATACTTTCACCAAAGCCATGGGCGGCAAAATCGGTATTTCTATCTGCGAAGATGACAAACTGGATTTGGCTCTTGACCTGGTGAAGAAAGCAAAAGAAAAAGGCGTAAACCTTGTTTTGGCTGTTGATGCCAAGATTGCCGATTCTTTCTCCAACGATGCCAACACCAAGTTCTGCCCGGTTGACGAAATTCCTGATGGCTGGGAAGGTCTTGATATCGGTCCTGAGACTGAAAAGATCTTTGCAGATGTCATCAAGAACTCCAAGACTATCCTTTGGAACGGTCCGACGGGTGTATTCGAATTTGAGAACTTCACTCACGGTTCACGCGCTGTAGGCGAAGCTATCGTAGAAGCTACCAAGAACGGTGCTTTCTCACTCGTAGGTGGCGGTGACTCTGTAGCTTGTGTCAACAAGTTCGGCTTGGCAAGCGGCGTGTCTTACGTATCTACCGGTGGCGGTGCATTGCTTGAAGCAATCGAAGGAAAAATCCTTCCGGGTATCGCTGCTATCAACGAATAAAAACAAGCAAAATAACACCCAAAGGCAGCTCTTTGAAAAAAGGGTTGCCTTTTTTTACTACTATCCTTATCCCTATAATGAGACGAATTCTACTATCCTGCATCCTTTTATCAGCCACATGCATCCTGAAAGCACAAGATGCTTGTCTGAATGATGTAGTCAACACTTTAAAAGACCGCATTTCACTCTCCGGCTATGCCCAAGTGGGATATACATACGATGATGCGGGCGAAGGTACCAGCAATACTTTCGATATAAAGAGAGTTATCTTTATGGCGCGCGGTAAAATCACCGATAAATGGTCGGCTTACTTCATGTACAGCTTTGCCAATACCGGAAAAATTCTGGAAGCCTACACGGAATACCGCTTTCTCCCTCAACTCACAGCACGTATCGGACAGTTCTAAAACCATGTATACCATTGAGAACCCGATGTCTCCCTGCTTTGTCGAATTAATAAACTGTTATTCTCAAGCCGTCAATTACCTGGCCGGTATCAATGGCAGTGATCCGTTGTATGGCTCTGCAAGCGGTCGTGATATGGGATTGTTAATTTATGGAGACTTGTTCGACTCTTTGATGACTTATAACCTTGCCATCATGAACGGACAAGGCATCAACCTAAAAGATAAAACAATCAGAAAGATATTGTAGGCAGCCTTATGGTACATCCATTGAAATGGTTGTCCGTCGGCGGTTCCTTTGTTTAAAAGGGGAAAGGATGCGACCGTAGCCGTTTCTTCCATTAATCCAGACATAGCCATAGGAGAGAATTACACCCGAAACCGCTGGTCGGCAGGTGCCACCATCAAAACAAAATCCGTAGATGTACGTACAGAATACTTGGCCGGAAAAGACGGACACGTTAAAAGTGACGGTTACTATGCAACCGTATCTGCCCATGTGCTTCCCAAATTTGACGTAATAGCCTCTTATGACTATTTCAACAAAAATAAAACTATTTCCGATAAACAGACCAATTATGTAGCAGGTGTACAGTATTGGTTCTATCCCAAATGCCGTCTGCAAGCCCAGTATACATACTGTAACCGCCATAAAGGAGAAAACTCAAACCTGCTTCAAGCACAGTTGCAAGTTCGTTTCTGAGCTGGGGAAATGGAAATTTATGAACTTTTTGGCATCCCTTTTTGTAGTTTTATAAGATACATACCCAAAAAGAGACTGATTTATGAACGAACAAGCCATACAAGAACAATATCAGCATATCGTTACTCTACTCAAGCAGCAACGGCTGAAGGAAGCACAATCCCAACTGGAAGCCTTTCTTTGGAACAGCGGTGACTGGACACTCCGCAACCGCTTGGAACAAGCTCAGACATCCTATCAGTACATGCTGCAATACATGCGCCAGGGAATCGACGATCCTGAACGACAGAAACTATATCGCCAGATTCTGACCGAAACTTGGGAAGTCGCTGACCAGGCACGTCTGTCTCTCCTTGACGGAGTTTCCACGCACTATTACCATTCCCTGCGCAATAACCGGGAACGCCTCCCCAAAGAATACAATATTGCCGCACTGCAGAAGGTATTGGAATCTTTCCCTGATGACCTGGCCGTTTGTCAGCTGATGCCGGATAACCAAGGCATGGACGCCGTACTGCAACGGCACGAACAAACCGCCCAGGTTCTTTTCCTTTCCACATGGAGTAACAGTGACTGGTCTGCAGAAGACGAACAGCAAGCCAAAGGATTACTGGAATCAGAAATGCTTCCCGTCAATGATTTGTGCCTGTTCACCAGTGCCGTCATGCTCAGTCTGATGGAATGCTTCGATACCCGCAAATTCTCATGGTTGCTAGACGCCGTAACGCATGCAAATACGCAAGTAAACCAACGGGCTTTGGTAGGTATCGCTTTCGCACTTCATTTTTCATCCCACCCGTCTGTCGCTTTATCCCGAATTGACAGCCCGCCTTTCCCTGCTCAACGAAGACGGCAGTTTCGGCAAGCAACTGAACCGTATTTACATCGAGCTGCTCCGTAGCCAGGAAACGGAAAAGATAGACAAGAAGATGCGTGAAGAAATCATTCCGGAGATGATGAGGAATGTGAACATCATGCGCAACATGAAGTTCGGTTTTGAAGAGAACCCTGAGGAAAACGATCTTAATCCGGATTGGGAGAAAGCTTTTGAAAGTTCCGGACTGGGAGACAAGATACGGGAGATGAACGAATTACAGCTGGAAGGCGCTGACGTCTATATGAGTACGTTTGCACAACTCAAGACTTATCCGTTCTTTAAGGAACCGTACAACTGGTTCTATCCGTTCGACATGCATCACTCCAGCATCATCAAGGAATTCGGATTCAAGCCTACCGGAGACAATGCCATCCTCTCCCTTATCCTCCAATCCGGTTTCTTCTGCAATAGTGACAAGTATTCCCTTTGCTTTACAATGGCACATATACCACAGTCACAGCGTACGATGATGCTCAGCCAGATGACTTCCCAGGATTTGGATGCACTCATGGACGAAAGCAAATCTTCCGCTTTACGGCAGTATGCCGAACGACCGGATGTCATCAGCAACCAGTATGTCCACGACTTATACCGATTTCTTCAAGTTAAGCCAGCGCAGACACGAGTTCCGTGACATCTTCAAGGAAGAGATTGCCCTGCACCGTATCCCGGCACTCAAAGATATTCTGTGCAAACCCGAGCTGCTGATTACCATCGCCGATTTCCACTTCCGCAAAGAACACCCGGCAGAAGCATTGGAGCTTTATAAGGAATTGATAGCCTTGAACCATGCAAATGCAGACATTTTCCAAAAGGCTGGCTATTGCCTGCAAAAGGGAAAGAGGTATAAGGAAGCGATAGACGCCTACCTGAAAGCCGATGTACTAAAGCCCGACCATGTCTGGACAATCCGCCATCTCGCTACGTGCTACAGGCAGATAAGGGACTTTGCCTCTGCACTGGAATACTACAAGAAAGTGGAGGCAATCCAGCCGGTAAAACCATAATATCCCTTTTCTACGCCGGAAGCTGCCTTGCCGAACTGGAAAGATATGAAGAGGCTCTGCAATATTTCTTCAAGCTTGAATTTCATCGGAAAGCAATTGTATCAAAGCATGGCGTGCTATAGGCTGGTGTTCGTTTGTCAACGGCAAGTATGAGCAAGCAATGAAGTATTACGAAAAGATACTCGCCTCCAAACCACTCGCAGCAGACTATCTCAATGCCGGACATGTTGCTTGGAGAACGGGCAAAATAGAAAAAGCTGCAGAACTTTACAGTAAAGCAGCTTTGGAATATGGCGGGCAGGAGATTTTTAGAGAAATGTTCGGTAAAGACAAAGAAACACTTGTCAGACAAGGAATCAGTGAAAAAGATATCCCTCTAATGATGGATCTGGTTTAGACCTCCAACAACTCCCTGTACAGCCTCTGTACGGGGAGCCCCATTATATTATAGTAACTCCCGGATATGTTTTCCACCCCGGATGAATCCAATCCCACTCTTGTACACCATAAGCTCCGGCTTTATCCATGGGGTGGTATTTGTCCACATAATAGGCAATTTCCTCTTCGTTCAGTTTGGCAAAACGCACTTCTGTTGCCGCCGCAAAACTGCGTTGCCACTCAGTGGTAGTGATGCATACACCGGTAAACACTTCATGGGTACGTCCGGACATGTCGCGCAACATCTGCATAGCTTCTTCCCTATTCTTGGGTTTTCCGAGAACTTGTCCATCCAGCCAGACAATGGTATCTGCTGTAATCATCAATTCGTCCGGATGCATCATATCACGGTAGGCATCTGCCTTTTCCCTGGATATGTAGAGAGGAATATCCGCTCCCCGCAACGTTTCGGGATAAGACTCGTCCACATCGGGCAAAGTTCTTACTTCATATTCCACTCCCAAACCAGCCAGCAATTCTTTCCTTCGCGGAGAGTTAGAGGCAAGAATCACCTTATATTTCTTCAGATTATCCAACATCAGCCTACTATATTACAAAAGCGAGCCGCCTCACTTTAATTATTAATTTTTAATTATTAATTTGGCCTGCCATCCTACCAACCAAAAAGCTTTTTTACATCTGCCTATCCAAAAGCCCTTGCACTTTCAATACCTGTTCCACAATGTCGCGACCACAGCCATAACCGCCTTCTGCATACGAAATATAGCGAGCCACAGCCTTTACCTCAGGCACAGCATCCTTAGGACAACATGGCAAACCACACTCACGCATCACCTCCAAGTCGGGAATATCATCACCTACATACAATATTTCCTCGTCCTTCAAGCCATGACGGTCACGGAAGTCATGGTAATCATGGATTTTAACAGAAGAACCCATATAGATATTTCCATCCTCAAAACCTAAAGAAGTAAAACGCTTGCGGACTGCTTCTGTACGTCCACCCGTAATTATACCCAGCAACACACCTTGCTTAGCGGCCAGATGCAGGGAATAACCATCCTTTATGTTGACCGTACGCAGAGGTTCACCCTCCGAACTCATAGGGATAACATTGGCACTCAGCACACCGTCCACATCAAAAACAAGGGCTTTTATCATTTTTCAAATCATAGTTTATGGTACTCATTGCACGTTTTTTCTTGTTCATTATAATATACCTATATGCAGCAAAACATTAGTTCAAAAGAGGCAAGCATCGGCATCCGGTTATCTTATTGCCAACCGATGTATATTCTCGCTAATCTCCCGATACAGTTCCAGCATTTGCGGCTCATCGGCAAGCATCCGCAGATGCTCGTCAATGACATTCTCATCATAGCGCACAGCCGGTCCTGTCTGTGCGGCAAGCGGTTCCAGCTCATGCACCTTGCGGGCCGTCTCGTCTATCAAGGGGAGCATTGCCTCGAACGGCAACCCGTACTTTTTCAGCAGTTCAGCAGCCAACACATACATGTGATTGGTAAAATTGCACGTAAACACAGCCGCCAGATGCAAACTTTTGCGCTGCTCAGAACTTGCTTCATACACTTTTTCCGATAGGGCAGAAGCAATGTCCTTCAGAAGCTGCACATCCTCTTCCGAGTTGCTTTCCACAAAACACGGTATCTGTCCAAAATCCACTTCACGCTGCTTACTGAAAGTCTGCATCGGATAAAGCACTCCATAACGCGCAACATGCCCCTGCCAAATATTCATAGGAATACTGCCGGCTGTATGCACCCATAAAGCATTCTCCTTTCCAGAAACAATCTGGGGTAATAATTCTACAAAAGCCGCGTCCTTCAGCGAAACGATATAAAGCTGCGCCTCCTTCGTAACCGCCTGCAGCTCCGTGGTATATGCAGCTTCCACCGTCTGTGCCAATCCCTGCGCCGATTCTTTTGTACGGCTGTAGACCTGCACAATACGAAACCCTTTCCGATAAAGAGCTTTTGCCAGATTAGTAGCTAGATTTCCGGCACCGATAAAGGCAATGGACGTATCTTCTATACTTCTTCCTGCCATACGCTTATCTTGTTGCCAACCAATACAGAATAGTCCCTAATACCAGCAACGCCAACGGCAGCAGATAAGCGGACATCGTACCGAGTAAGGCAGTTATCAACCCGAAGTTCAATATCAGCCACAAACCTATCAATACCAATCCCACTGACTTGTCATGCTTGAACAGCAGAAAAATCACTGCGGTATACAATAGAAAATTATCCTTATTCATCACCCACGGCAAGCCGATTGCAGAAAAATGCACCAATTTGTCCACCAAGTAAAGAATGCCGAATACAATCAGTGTGATGGCAGTGGCCTTATATGTATCACGGTTATTGTTTGCTTTTGCTGCACTCACTGTTACTTTCCTCCGTACTTATTGATATGTATCTTTTCCCACTGCAGATTGTCTTCGTTGAAAGGCTTGCGCTCCATCCCCTTATGGCCGATAGCAATAACACTAAGCACCTGCAGCTGTAAAGGAATATCCAACACCTCGTGCACATACTCGCCGGAAGGCATACCAGAAGCCGTAAAACGTTCGCGCACCTGCACCCAGCAGCTTCCCAGCCCCATATCTTCGGCTTGAAGTTGCAGGTAGATGGAAGCAATGGAGGCATCTTCTATCCACACGTCGCTTGCCAGCGGGTCGGCAACAACCACTACTGCCAATGCCGCATCGGCAATAAACTGCGATGCCTGCTCCTTGCAATAGGACAATTCCTTCAATTTATCCTTCTCGTCCACCACTATGAACTGCCATGCATTGCTGCGTTTCGACGTGGGTGCCATCAAGGCTGCTTTCATCAAAGTAACGACTTGTTCTTGTGTCAATTCTTCTTCTGTAAACTTCCGCATGCTGCGGCGTGCTTTTATCAATTCACTGAAACTTTCCATAATGATTTTATGTGCTAATATGCTAATGTGCACATCGACACATTAACAATAATTTTTGCAAAGATACGAGATTACTTTTTTAAATTTGCAGACCATGCCTTTGAAACTCACTACATATTACCGTGGGAGCAAGGTTCCTGACCTGCCAGGCACCAACACCTTCCATTCCACAGAGTTGTTCCGAATCTACGAGGCAACTCCGGGGTATACCCCCATACTCATTGTGGCATCCGAAGATGACAAGCCCGTTGCGAAACTGCTTGCCGCCATACGTAAAAGTGTCCGCATGTTTCCACCCGGCATCATCAAAAGATGTGAGGTGTACGGTACGGGAGAATATTTCAATAACGAGGCAGACAAAGAGATTATCTTCAGTGACATGCTGCAAAGGCTTACCAATGAAGCATTGCGCGATTCTTTTCTCATCGAGTTCCGCAACCTGGAAAATTGCCATGTTCGGATACAAATCTTTCCGGGACAACCAATACATCGCCATCAATTGGCTGCGGGTGCGCAACTCGCTGCACAGCGTCGAAAAGGTGGAAGAGCGTTTCAGCCCGTCACGTATCCGGCAAATAAAGAAAGGGCTCAAAAATCGGCGCCCAAGTGCGGGAAGCACGTACCAAAGAGGAGATTCTCTGTTTTGCCCAGATGTTGCGCCACGTATATTCTTCCAAGATACGGCGCCACTTCCCCAGCATCAAGTTCTTTCAGCATCTCGAAAACCAGTTGACAAAAGGGCAGCAAAGCAAAATCTTCATCGTCACTTATAAGGAGAAGATTATCGGTGGCAGCGCATGCATTTATTCAGATGATAGCGCCTATCTATGGTTCTCTGGTGGCATGCGCAAGACTTATGCCCTGCAATATCCGGGGATTCTTGCCGTATGGAAAGCACTGGATGATGCCAAACAACGCGGATACCGCCACTTAGAGTTCATGGACGTGGGACTTCCCTTCCGCAGGCATGGCTACCGTGAGTTCGTTCTCCGCTTCGGGGGAAAACAAAGCAGCACCCGACGCTGGTTCCGTTTCCGTTGGAACTGGCTGAATCGGGTGCTGATAAAGATGTATGAATGATTTTTACCGAAATTAGAAATTAGTGTAGACTACATATCCATGAGCCGGTACATTGACCTGTGTATTTATTGTTTCACTCTTTCCGGTAAAATAATTGGTCCAGTTACCAGCTGTTGCCGGGAAAGCTACATCAACCGCATTATGCGTAAAGTTGCCCATAACAACCAGCTGCTTGCCCGTTACACTTTCTACCAACAATGAACGACCGTTGTCCCAATCAGAAACTCCGACCTTCCATGTCAAGATGGCACTTGAATCGAACAATTCCGGATGGGCGTTACGCAATTTCATTAAATCCGCATAAACATCGTGCAGCTCCTTGCGGTTAGTATTCTCCAGATACTCCCAATGCAACGGTTTCCTGCCCGTACGTCCATTCTCCTCAATGGAAATGTCATATCCCATCTCTCCAAATTGCCAAACCATCTTAGGACCTGGAACAGTAAGGAAGAATGTAGTGTTCAGCGCCAACTGATTCATGCGAGCATCAAGGTCGGTTTTCAGTATACCTTCACCCCATTGCGACTGTTTGTAAGCTGCGCGTTCTTCATCATGACTTTCCATAAAACCTACCCATGCAGGTGTTTTCTCATAAAGGCTGCTAAAGAACTATTTTCAGCATATCCCATAGCCGACTGACAATAGGCATTATTCAGGTTGCGCCATAAGTGCATGCCATCTGCAGCCAGTTCATTTTCTTCCTTTGAATCACAGAAATGCTCCAGGATAACATAAGAGCCCTCTTTCACTTCCTTGATGGCAGCATTATAATCCTTTAGGATAGCAATGCGACTTGCATCGTAATTGGATGCCGTGCTTTCAGTACAAGAAGTCTGTGTGAATCCTTTCGTCAGGTCAAAGCGGAACCCATCCACCTTATATTCCTTCAACAAGAATTGCAGATTGCGCTTCACAAACTTACGCACTAACGGGCTTTCATGATTGAAGTCATGGAACACACTATAAGGATGAGGTGCTTCCACATTGAAATATGGATTATTCTTTGCAGTCTTATCACCATCCCAATAAAGTTTAGCCAGCGGATTGTTTCCTGTAGCGTGATTATAGACCACATCCAGAATAACTGCCATACCCGCCTCATGGCAAGCGTCAATAAACTGCTTATACATGGCCTTTGTGCCATAAGCCTTATCCATCGCGAAAAAAGAAGCAAGGATTATATCCCCCCAACTGTCGGTTTCCGTCAAACTCCTGCACCGGCATCAGTTCGATGGCATTGACTCCCATAGCCTTCAGATAAGAAAGCTTGCCCATTGCACCATTGATGTCGCTGGAGGCGGTAAAGTCACGTAGATGCAATTCGTATATCACCAATTGCTCAGGATTTGCTATTTTAAAGTCATTGACCTTCCAGTTATAACTGTCTTTCTGTATCTTGAAGGTCGAAACGATTCCTACTCCTCCCTCAGGATAAGCCATACTTTCGTTATAGGTAGAAGCCGGAATATATTTATCATTATCAGGATCAAGAATCTTTTCCGTATAGGCATCAGCCAGGCGAACCACTTCACCCGCCTTCGTACCTACATAATATTGGAAAGCATACTCTTTGCCAGCATCCAGCCCCGCCAACGTAATCCACCAACATCCGGAAGCATCATCACGATACATCTGCGATTTTTCGTCATTGCCCAATGTCCAGTTATTGAAGTCGCCCACTACATGGGCAAAGTCCTTATGATTCCCATTCGCATCTTTGTCATAAAGTACCAGTGTCACCGTAGAATTATCCACTACATTGATACCCTCGACCATACCGGCCGGCACTGCTGCAGTTTTAATTTCACCAGGAACAAAACCTTCATATTTTGTGTCGGTCACCTCAACAAAGGAATCCGATTCTATCCCTTTCTTATTGCCGTCTGCACTGCGAATCACTATTCCGAGCCGGTTCACCGGTGTCTTCCCGCTTCCAAACCATTCCCGGATATTCGGGCTCAGCGTAATGCTCCATACGTTGGCTTCGGTTGAAGTCATCTTACATTTATCCTTGTTTTCCGTCCACTCTGCCGGAACGAACAGCCAAGTTTCCTTCACTGACCACACCAATATGCACATACACATCTCCTTTATGCCCATACGAGAGCAGACTTTGCAT
>ENA-OQCV01000043-OQCV01000043.1-human-gut-metagenome-genome-assembly--contig:-NODE-43-length-35030-cov-5.091024_pt1 | contig 35030 bp, 30 predicted proteins | sample MGYA00242766_ERZ504592 | MGnify/ENA primary metagenome ERZ504592 (study PRJEB26092, sample SAMD00036315) | human gut metagenome | host: Homo sapiens | study: EMG produced TPA metagenomics assembly of...
CGAAAACCCGATTCATCGCGCCGAACACCTGTCAGCGCGGCAAAAGGAGCCAACACAACGCAAAAGACCGCCGTCCGAACGAATCGGGCGACGGTCTTAATGCTTCAGATTCCGGCTCTCAGCTCGAAATCAGGCGATCTCACTGAACCTGAGTACGAGCGATCTGCCGTTGAAGGACTCGGCCATATCGGCATCGGCGTCCACCTGGTTGTTCCAGGAGAACATGGCGCGCAGCTTCGGACCAACGGTCTCCAGGTGCGGGTGGCTGTACTCTTCCTGCAGCTCCTTGAACTTCGGAGCGCCAGCGGCCTGATCATCCATGAACTCCTTGGCGAAGGAGCCGTCCTGGATGCGCTTGAGCTGGTACTGCATGCGCTTCTTGGTCTCGTCGGTGATGACGGTGGAGGTGTAGTCGCCGTACTGGGCGGTGTCGGAGCAGGACCAACGGGCCTTGTTCAGACCACCCTCGTTGGCCAGGTCGACCAGCATCTTCAGCTCGTGGAACACCTCGAAGTAGGCAATCTCCGGCTGGTAGCCGGCCTCGGTCAGCACGTCGAAGCCGAGGTCGCACAGGTGGTTGATGCCGCCCATGAGGACGTCCTGCTCGCCGAACAGATCGGTCTCGGTCTCCTCGGTGAAGGTCGTCTTGATGGCGCCGGCGCGCAGGGCGCCCAGAGCCTTGGCGTAAGCCAGGCACAGCGGCCAGGTCTTGCCGTCCGGGTCCTGCTCGACGGCCACGACGACCGGGACGCCACGGCCGGCGGCGTACTCACGACGCACGATGTGGCCCGGGCCCTTCGGAGCGACCATGAACACCGGGTGATCCTCGGAAGGCTTGATGTAGCCGTAGTGGATGTTGAAGCCGTGGGCGAAGGCCAAGGCAGCGCCCGGCTTCAGGTTCGGCTCGACGTCCTTCTTGTACACGGCGGCCTGGTACTGATCGGGCAGCAGGATCATGACCACGTCGGCCTCGGCGACGGCCTCGCCGACCGGCTTGACCTCAAGGCCCTGCTCCTTGGCGAACTCGACGGACTTGGAGGTCGGGCGCAGGCCGACGACCACGTCAACGCCGGAGTCGCGCAGGTTCAGCGCATGCGCGTGGCCCTGGGAGCCATAACCGAGGATGGCGACCTTCTTGCCATCGAACACGGACAGATCGGCGTCCTTCTCATACCAGATAGTTGCTGCCATAATAGGCACTCCTTTAATTGGATGTCTTGCCGCCGAACGCGCTCGCTTTCGACGGCCCTCTTGGTTGCAGACGGCTTCCACGCGGGATTGTGTCCCGCGCCAAAGTCATCCCCTCCTGTGGCTCATTTCTAGTACCACTGGAGGCGACGTGGTTGCCCACGTCCAAATATTGAATGATGTTTTGTTATGTGTTGTTTTTTCGGGAGTTCAACGCGGCCGGGCGGTACCCGACCATCGCCGTCACTTCGTAAAGTCGACGTCCTTGGTCTCCTTGCAGGTCGCCAACGCAATCAGGCAGCAGACGGCCATCACGGCAAGATACAGACCCACCGAATGCACGCCGAAGTTCTTCGACAGCCACGTGGCGATGGTCGGCACGAAAGCAGCGCCGACGATGGCGGCGAGGTTGTAGCCGATGCCGGAGCCGGAGTAACGCACGTTCGCGTCGAACAGCTCGGGCAGGAAGGCGCCGATCGGGCCGAAGGCGATGCCCATCAGGGCGAAGCCGAGGCACAGGAACACCATGGTGGCCGCGAAGTTCTTCTGACCGACCAGGCCGCTGTCCAGCAGGAACGGGAACAGCACGGCGAACACGACCAGCGCGCAGGACGAGAACATCAGCACGCGACGACGGCCGATCCGGTCGGCATACAGGCAGGAAAGCACGATGAACAGCGCGAACACGCAGATGGAGATCATCAGCATGAGCAGGTACTCCTGGTTGGTGAAGCCGAGGTCGCCGCCGCCTTCACGCTTGATCTTGGTGCCCCATGCGAGCGACCAGGTGGCGAGCGTGTAGAACAGCGTGTAGGTCACGGCCACGAGGAACGTCGCCTGCAGCACCTGCTTCCAGGACTTGCGGAACACCTCGGTCAGCGGGGACTTGACGACTTTCTTCTGCTCCTGGGCCATGCGGAAGATCGGGGTCTCCTCCATGTGGACTCGCACGACGAGGCCGATGATCACCAGCACGGCGGACAGCAGGAACGGCACACGCCAACCCCAGGCGCACATCGCATCGGTGTCATTGAACGACTCCAGCACGAAGTAGGTGCCGTTCGACAGGAAGAAGCCGATCGGGGCGCCGAGCTCCGGGAAGGAGCCGTACAGCGCACGCTTGTCTTCGGGCGCGTTCTCGGTGGCGACCAGCGCAGCACCGGACCATTCGCCGCCAAGGCCGATGCCCTGGATGAAACGCAGCAGACACAGTACCGCGACCGCGCCGACACCGACCTGACTGTAGGTCGGCAGGCAGCCGATGAGGAACGTGCCGACGCCCATGGTCATCAGCGAGACGACCAGCGTGGTCTTGCGGCCCATGCGGTCACCGAAGTGGCCGAAGATCAGGGATCCCAGCGGACGAGCGATGAACGCGATGGCGAAGGTCAGCAGGCTCATCAGCAGCGCGACGGTGGGGTTGTCCTTCGCGGAGAAGAAGATGTGCGGGAAGTAGTTCGCTGCGGCGGTGCCGTAGGCGTAGAAGTCGTAGAATTCGATGGCGGTTCCGACCATCGAGGCGGCGATCACGGTCTTGACCGAGTCACGGACCATCGCCTTTGCTTTTCCACCCACCGAAGTGGTGCCGTCAGCTGTCAGTGTGACTGCTGTCATTGTTAGCTCCTGTTACTGCACGCGGACGAGCCCGCGATTTTTTATTCTGTTCTCTCTCATTTGCCGCTTTGCTGATCCGGTGACCTTGTGGGACGCATCAAAAAAAAGCCCCGCGACTCGTGCAGGGCTATACGATTGGTTGCTCGCTGAGCCCTGCCTTCGTTGGCGGGGTTCCAAGCAGTGATGCCGAATCAGTCCGCCAGCGAAGACGGAATAATAATTCGTGCAGACAGCAGAACAACGTTAACGGTGGTTGCGTTAGCGGCGTTATCAGCAGCATATCCAGTCATCGCGGCGAACCTCCTTTCGGTATCGAACGTGTCTTTCGAGCTCTTTCGCGCTCGACTGTCTGACAACATAGGCGCGGGATTCCACGACAGCCATCAAAGGTTCACTATGTGGACGGCCGCGGCATAACAACATCGGCGGCGTCGGCACAACCTGTCTGCGTTCCGCCTGCATTACAGACAGACACATCGACGCCCCATCCCGCGAAAGTCCCATTTCAGCAGCAACGGATGGGACTAATCGCGGATAGGATGATGCCTCAATCCCAAACGAGGCGCAACAGCGGCCAATCCGGCCGGATTGCTAGCGCTTCATCGAAATCGTGACGACCGCGGACGCGAGCACACAGACGATGGCCGCCGGGAACAGCACCGAGAAACCGCCGGTGACGGCCACACCGACCGCGCCGATTATCGCGGCGAGCGCCAGACCGACAGAATTCGACAGGTTGAAGAACGCCAAATCATGGCCGGCCGAACGCGCATCCGGCAACGCGCCCATCGCAAGCAACTGGCCGAACGTATCGATAAGGCCGAACGCGAACCCTCCGATCAGGGCGAACAGCACCATGCTGACGGCGCTCGGCATGGTCATGGGCAAAGCCAACGCCACCGTGTACAGCACGCAGGAAATGACCGACAGATACCGCGGATCCTCAATGTACTCACCCACCGGACCGGCGATGAACGCGGCACCCACGGAGCCGACGAGCGTCGCCAAGGCCATCGAGGCGATCAACGAGCACACCGGTACCGCGATCGGAGAGGAGTTGCCTTGCGTGAACCAATCCCGGAAGATCAGCGCCGATGCGATGAACCACAGGAACATGGTCGTCAGTCCGACACCAGCCGACACCAAGGAGCGCGAAGCGAACGCCTTCCAGAATTCGACGGCGTGCCGCGGCGCGCGGAACCGCTCCATCAGCATGTGCGCACTCATCGCCGTATGCGGCTGCTCCTCGCTCGACGGTTCCTTCGGCCACACCAGCACCGGCACGATGCCGGCCAGCAGGAACACCGCGGCGGCCGCGGCGAACGGCGTATACAGCCCGCCGAACACGACGCAGGCGACGCCGATCCACACGCCCAGCGCCTGGCCGACCATCTGGCCGATGCCACGCGCGCGCACGATGCGCGGACGGAACTTGTCGGGCACTCGCTCGCTGAACGCAGCCGCCATCGGCACGGTCAGCATCACATAACCGACCTGCACCAGACCCCACAGCAACGCGATGCCCACCACGTTCGAGCACAGTCCCAGCGCCAGCGTCATCACCGCGGAGACGACGCCTCCCGCGATGATCCACGGCGTGCGCCGGCCAGCGGCCACGCGCGTGCGATCGGACAGCGCGGAGACGACGGCCTCGGCAATCAGCGACACGACGACGCCCACGACAACAACCACGGCCAGATCAATGGCCCATGCCGACGCCACCCCGCCGTCGCCGACCGTGCCAATGCGACTGACCAGGCTCTCGGAGAGTTCCTGGCCGCCACCGGAGAACGCCGCGCGGGAGGCAACCGCGCTGGAGACCCGCTGCCAGCTGACTTTCGCTATGACCGCAGGCAGCGCGAGCAGGTTCAATGCGGCCCATGGCACGATCGACATGGTCGCGCCCACCGCGAAGCCCCACGACAGGCGGGTCACCTGACCGGGGTTCGGGCGCTGGCCGTCGGCGCTGACCACCGGGTCGCGCATGTCCACGTACGCCGAGCCCATGTCCGGGACCGCCGTGTCGACGGAGGCCGCGGCCGCCGCGGGAGATCCCTCCGAAGTCATCTGCGCGACCTGGGTCTCGGCTTGCGTCACGGACGCCTCGACCTTGCGCCGCGGCTGATGCACGGCCAAGCGGGCGACCGCGGACTTGTCTTCGGGGCTGAGCACCTTGTCGTAATCAGGCCGATCATCGATGCCGGGGCGAATGTACACGCTGCCCGGCAACGGCTTCGGAGCGGGGAATTCGTTCGGTTGCTGCTGATCATCGGTCATGATATCGGTTTACTTCTCTTCTCTTGTGCGCTCTCGTTACGGGTATACAACTATCGTAACGGTCGCATATTACACGATGACGCGGCACGGCCGATATGCCGGCCGCGTCGCGTGAGACTTTTGGGAGTGCGGAACTTGCGAGATTCGCCGCGCGGGCGGCAGATGCCGGCGAGGTCTTCTTCGGTGGCGCCGTTCGGGAATACGGAGCTCATGGTCAGGAACATCGGGTAGTACTCGGATTTCTCGCCGTTCTTCAGCACGTCCTGGAACTGCGCGGATTCCCAGCTCATGTGGTTGACAATCGCGTCGACGATGATGTCGTGGGACTTGCTGAGTTCGGCCACGTCATCCCAGGAGCCCAGGCGCGGGTCCACCTTGGTGTGGTCGATCGGATCAAAGCCGGCGGCGGCGCCGTCGAACGGCGTGAAGAACGGCAGGACGTGGACACCGTCGTACACCCCGGCGAAGCGGGTGCGCAGCACATCGGTGAGCGAGGCGATGGTGCCGTCGCCGAAGCGGTTGGCGTAGGTACCGCCTCCGGACTCGCTGGCGGAGGCGCGGCGATCAGCGCCGAGTGGTGTCGGCCTCGCGCAGGGAAACAGGGATTACGTCACCGGCGGAATCGACCGGGCGCCCCTCGATGGCATCCATCATGCGGGCGACGGCCGTGCCGGCAAGCGCATCGAAGTCCTGGCATACGGCGGTCAGACGCAACCCTGCCATGTCGGTCAGATACGTGCCATCATAGGCGACGACCTGCACGTCCTGCGGCACACGCATGCCGCGGCGAAACACCTCCTGCACGCAGCAGGCGGCACCGATATCGGAACTGACTACGGCATCCACGTCGGTAAAACGGTCGAACAGTTCGCGCATGGCCGTCGCACAACCCTGAAAATCCGCCACTTCCCCGGCCTCGATGTACTCGCACCGAATGCCTGCACGCTGCAGTTCACGCTCCAGCGTCAGGTAATAGCGCACGGTCGGGAACGTGGTGTTCCCGGGCGATTCCGTCTGCCGCACCTCGCCAGTCGGCGTCTGCGCCAGATCATGGAACTGCCTGCACGGGCCGCCTACCATCGCCACATGCCGGGAACCATTATGAATCAACAGGTCGGCGATCAGTCGCCCGCCCTGCTCGTGATCGGAGCCGACCGATGGGATGCCCTCGCCGAGATAACAGTCGAACCCCACGATGGGCCGACCGATCGAAGTCCAGTAATCCGGAGCGTGCTCGGTGTGCGCCGCCATCACGATGCCATCCATCATATGCCGGCGGAGCATGTCGACGTACTCGGCCTCGCCAGTACCCGAATCGGCCGTCGAGCACAGCATGGTACGCAGCCCCCGCTCCGACAGCTCTCGCTGCAGACCGGCCGCCAACGTGGCGAAGAACGGATGGCGGATGGTGGGCACGATGACGCCGACGGTGTTGGTGCGGTCATGATACAGGTTGCGGGCGAGCTCGTTCGGCACATAATTGAGCGCACGCATGGCTTCGGCGACGCGCTCGCGCATGTCATCGGACACGCACCCGGCACCATTCACCACCAGCGACACCGTACTCAACGACACCCCGGCCTTTTTGGCCACATCACGCATCCCGACCATGCCCCCAACTCCATCGTTTGCCGTCACAATATGACTGTTCGCCTAATTGTATACAGAACGACGCTCTCAAAACTTGCAGATACAAAAACAGAACCCCTATTTTCCAACAACATCGTTTTTGTATCTGCGAGTTTTGAGAGCCACTCCAGCGCAGACGAGCTACCGCACCAGCGCGATCAGCCCCCAACCCAGCACCACACACACCACCGGCACCAGCACGGTCATCATGAAGTACACGGCGGCCGCGGCGTATTTGCCGCTGCGGGCGAGCGACACCATCTCGTTGATAGCCGTGGAAAACGTAGAGAAACCGCCTAGGAAGCCGGTGACGAACAGCAGGTACGACGAATGGTCGGCCGTCTGGTAGAAGTAGGCCGCGGCGGCCACGCCGGCGAAGAACGTGGCGAGCACGTTGATGATGAACGTGGACAGCGGGAACGCGCGGTTCCACCACCGTTGAATCGAGGTGTTCAGGACGAACCGCGTCACGGCGCCCAAGCCGCCGCACATACAGATCAGGGCAAACATGTCAGCGCACCTCCCCGGTTTCAGGATCAGGCCTGAGCGGAATTTCCGCGGTGATCGGATCCGGTTCGAACGACGGAAGGTGCTGTTCGTCGGATACTGGCATGTCTTGTACGCGGCCCGCAGCCGGTTCCGAACCGGCCTGACTTTCAACAGCCAAGTCTGCTCCGGACGGAGCGCCGGCGGCCTGCGACTCGCGCACCGCGCGAGCCACCACGCGCGCCTCGCGTTTTCGGCTCAGCGCAAGGCCCAGCATGGTGCCAAGCCACGCGATGATCAAACCGCAGATGAAGCTCAGCAGCGTGTAGGTCACGAATCCCACGATGTTCTCGGCGCGCAACGAGTTCAGGTCCTCGATCATCATCGCCGACAACGTGGAGAACCCGCCGCACATGCCCATGCCGACACCGCGGCTGACCAGCTGGCGGATGCGCTTGCGAATCCACGCCGCCTGCGACATGTACGTGCTCAGGGCGGCGAAGATGAAGCACGCCAGCATGTTCGCTATGAACGTGGCGGTGTGGAACGAATGAAGGAGACCACTTGGCGCGGCCGGATTCGGCAGGAGCAGCGAGAGCCCGTATCGTATCGCCGTGCCGAAGAACCCGCCGACGAACACCACCAAATACAGCATGCCATCGGCGAGGGGATTGAATTTCGCCTGCACGCGCTTGGCCGGGGCCAGTGGAATGGAAGGTGGTGCTACTGCGGCTGCCAGTCCGGTGGGCCGAGGCGCCGAGTATTCGATTTCGGAGGCGCTGATCTCTTGGGTCGATGGCGCCGGCTCGTCCGCGGCGAGGGCGTGAGCCTCGCTTGGAGTCGAGTCCGGCGCGGAAGTGTCGGCGACGTCGGACCCGGCAGAGACGGATTCGATGTCCCCCGCGCCGGCGGCGTCGCCGCCATCGGATTCGTCATGCGAGGAGGGCACGAACGGTACAGACTGATTCATGATCTGAAACCCTTGTAGTACGCGGATTCACTCTGTCCCGGCAGCCGTGGGTCGGCGAGATCGCCGAATGGCGACTAGTCGAGAAGCGAGTGGACGGAAATGATGTGGTCGCGCTGAGGACCGGTGCCGATCACGGAGATGCGGCAGTTACTCAGAGCTTCAAGACGCTTGACGTACGCCTGGCAGGCGGCGGGCAGCTCGTCGAACTCGTGGACCTGCGAAATGTCCTCGGTCCAGCCGGGCATGGTCTCGTAAATCGGCTTGGCAGCAGAGAAGGCGGCCTGATCCGTCGGCATATCGTCGTAACGCTCGCCATCCACATCGTAGGCGACGCAGATCGGAATCTCCTTGAGACCGGTGAGCACGTCGAGCTTGGTGAGCACGAGGTCGGTCAGACCGTTGACCTGGCTGGCGTAGCGGTTCACGACCGCATCGAACCAGCCGCAGCGGCGCGGACGGCCGGTGGTCACGCCGAACTCGTGGCCCTGCTGGCGAAGCCATTCGCCGGATTCGTCGAACAGCTCGGTGGGGAACGGGCCCTCGCCGACTCGGGTCACGTACGCCTTGGAGACGCCGACCACGCGGGTGATCTTGGTGGGGCCGACGCCGGTGCCGGTGCAGGCGCCGCCGGCGGTTGGGTTGGAGGAAGTGACGAACGGGTAAGTGCCATGATCCACGTCAAGCATCGTGGCCTGGGCGCCTTCGAACAGCACGGTCTTGCCCTCGTCGAGAGCCTTGTTCAGAATCAGGCCGGTGTTGGCGACGTACGGCTTGAGGCGTTCGCCGAGCTTGAGCAGCTCGTCAGTGGTCTGGTCCACGTCGATGGCGCGACGGTTGTACAGCTTGACCAGAATCTGGTTCTTCTGGTGCAGACTGGCTTCGACCTTGTCATGCAGGTGCTCGGCGTTGAACAGGTCGTGCACGCGGATGCCGACGCGGTTGATCTTGTCGGCGTAGGCCGGGCCGATACCGCGGCCGGTGGTGCCGATCTTATGCTTGCCGAGGAAACGCTCGGTCACCTTGTCGAGCGTGCGATGGTAAGGCGCGATGACATGTGCAGCCTCACTCACCAGCAGGCGGGAGCAGTCCACGCCGCGGCTTTCAAGACCATCAATCTCCTCGAACAGCACTTCCGGATCCACGACGACGCCGTTGCCGATCACGGGGGCTGACGTTCGGGCTGATGATGCCGGAAGGCAGCAGGTGCAACGCATACATCTGGTCGCCGACCATCACGCTGTGGCCGGCATTGTTGCCGCCGTTGAAACGGGCCACATAGTCCACTTTGGTACCGATCAGATCGGTAGCCTTGCCTTTGCCTTCGTCGCCCCACTGAGCGCCGATCAACACGATTCCGGACATACTGCACCTCCGCATCCGCACGATTCCGCCGGGAACAGCCTACCGTATGCCCTCTACTGCGAAGGTAAGCGCTGGGGCGGCGTAACCGCCGCATTCGATTTTTTTCAACGCCCATATCAACATGGGCGCGAACGGCTGCAACTTGCCGTCCTTGCCTTGTTGAAGTTCCTGCAGTCTCTCCCTGCACTTGCGTGGGAAATCCCGCTCCGACGCATTTTTTCAATATTCAGCCATCATATCGGAAGACCGTAACTCGACAGCTGCGGTTGCATCTACCGCGGCGACCGACGTCACTTCAGGGCTTTGCCGGCGGAACCGAGCTGCTTGCAGGCCTCCACGACGCGGGCCGCCATCGCGCTCTCGGCCTCGCGGCCCCAGGAGCGCGGATCGTACAGCTTCTTCTCGCCGACCTCGCCGTCCACCTTGAGCACGGCATCGTAGTTCGAGAACACATGATCGGCGATCGCACGGGTGAACGCGTACTGCGTGTCCGTATCGATGTTCATCTTGACGACGCCGTACCGCACCGCCTCGGCGATCTCTTCCGGGCGAGAGCCCGAACCGCCGTGGAACACCAGAGCGAACGGCTTGCCGTTCGGAAAATCGACGGCCCCGGCGGCGGACGCGATACGTCCGTCCACCACGGCCTGAGCCGCCTCGCGCTGGATGTCGCCCAACAGTTCCGGGCGCAACTTGACCACGCCGGGCTTGTAGCTGCCGTGAACGTTGCCGAACGTGAACGCGGCCATGTACCGGCCGCGCTCTCCCAGGCCGAGACGCTGGGCGACCTTCACGCCATCGGCCGGCGTGGAATACAGCTTTTTCGTTGATTTCGGCGCTATGACCGTCCTCTTCGCCGCCGACCGCGCCGATTTCGATTTCCAGGATCGTGCGCGCGGCGACGGACTTGTCGAGCAGCTGTTCGGCGATGGCGAGGTTTTCGTCCAGCGGAACCGTCGAACCGTCCCACATGTGGGACTGGAACATCGGCTCGCGGCCGTGCGCCACCTCATCGGCCTCCATGTCCAGCAGGGGACGCACCCAACCGTCCAGATACTGCTTGGCGCAATGGTCTGTGTGCAACGCGACGGTGATATGCGGGTAGCGCTTCGCCACCTCATGCGCGAACGCCGCGAACGCCAACGACCCGGTCACGCGGTCGTTCACGCCCTGACCGGAAAAATACGCGGCGCCGCCCACTGAAACCTGGATGATGCCATCCGACTCGGCATCGGCAAAACCCTGCAGCGCAGCGTTCAGCGTTTGGGAGCTCGTCACATTGATCGCCGGGTAGGCATATCCGCCGCGGCGCGCGGCGTCCAGCATTTCAGCGTATCGTTCGGCAGTTGCAATCGTCATACCTGCATTATCCCGCGACCATGCAACATTTGGCACCACCGCTACTCCGGTCGGAGCCGCCGGGCGGAATCCATCGCCTCCGCACGCCGCGGCCCGTTCATCACCTTTCCCCCATCTTCACCTCCGTAAAATAAAGACGTGACAAGAGAACCGCAGTACATTGAAGAGCTGTCGTTTGGGGACAGTGTGAGCCGGGCGGGGAAGACGCGCGGGAACGAATATGGCGAGTACGGAGCCGGCCCCGATAACGGGCGGCGCGGCAGGGGACGGCATCGGCTGATTGCATTCGTCGCCATTCTGGTGATATTGGCGTTGGCCGGTGGCAGTGTCGGTGGCTGGTGGATGTGGGACCGGCATTGGCGGCAGATACCGATCACGGTAAACGGCACTTCCATGAAAGTCAGCGTCGACATGACGTTGGGACGACTGCTGCGCGACAATGGCGATTTCGACGCGCATCCGGGCAATCTGGTCGACGTGGCCGGCGACATGATCGAGAAGCATGCCGGCAAACCGATCGTCGTCAGCATCAACGGCGCTGCCGTGCGCCGGGATGCGATCGACAGCATGACGATCCCGCAGGATGGCATGGTGATGGTGACGTCAGGCGAGGATGTGACCGAAGACCATACCGTGAGCAAGGAGACCGTGCCGCACGGCGAAAGCATCGACATCGCAGGCGGCTCGATACAGATACTCAAGCAGGCCGGGAAAGACGGCGTGCACGAATACTGGGTCGGGAAACGTTCCGGCAAGCATGTGGACAAAGGCGTCACCGTCGAGCCGCAGGACACGATCGTCGTGCCGTTGAACCCGCGTCCGGAGGGGAAGAAGGTCATCGCGCTGACGTTCGACGACGGGCCGAGCAAATACAGCGGCCCGATCCTGGACATCCTCAAGGAGAAGGGCGTCAAGGCCACGTTCTTCGACGTGGGCGAGGAGTGCCTGTCGTTCCCGGACGCCGAGAAACGCATGCTGGAGGAGGGACATCAGGTGGCGAGCCATTCCAACACGCATCCGGACATGCCGACACTCAGCCGCGACGCGTTGCGCGCTGAAATCATCGCCGGGTTTTCGAACATGAAGAAGGCGTCCGGGCATGTAACGAAAGTGCTAAGGGCGCCATACGGGGCGTTCGGCAAGAAGCAGTGGCAGGAGACGTCCGACCTGATCGACATGAACGTGCTATGGGATATCGATACGCTCGATTGGAAGCGTCCCGGAGCCAAGGCGATTCATGATGCCGTGATGACGGGCGCGCATAACGGAGCGATCGTGCTGATGCACGACGGCGGCGGCGACCGTTCGCAGGACGTCGAGGCGCTTCCCAGCATCATCGACGATCTCAAGAAGCAGGGGTACGAGTTCGTCACTATCGAGCAGCTGATTAAGATGGCCGGCGACGCGGGAGATACGGGGGGACGCGGGTAACTGAGCCCCCTGCTGGAGCTGGCACGTGTAGCTATCTGATAGGTGGAAAACCACCCCCCCTCAGTCTCACCCTCAGTCTCGCTGACGCGAACCAGCTCCCGCCAGCGGGAGCGGAAAGTGGTGGCGCGGATGACGGGAGTCGAACCCTACCTAGACAATGACGCAAAAGCGCTAAATATCAATGTTTTCCACTCCTCGGAGCTTTATCCATAAGACCATATGACAACACGGTGACAACAATTTTGTAGAGGAACGTTTTTCTTCCCTCACCGAGCACCATGTACAGAGGCTTTAGCCTTTCTCCATAAACCGGTTGACTTTGGGTGCCACCGTCAGCAAGTAGACCGGATGCGCGACGGCGATGAGAAGTATCCACCAAGTAAGCCAATGCATCGGACTGTTGGGAATCATAGCGAGGCGATCGGCCAAAGCGAGGCTGGCAAGGATAAGCAACGTCCAGAGGACGCCATGCACCCCGAATGTCCGCTCCCGCCACCAGTCCATGACCGCCATTTTGGTGAGCAACGTATAGCCGACAGCTATGAGCAGCGGCACTCCGCACACGGTGACGAGAATGAGCAGCATGAGGAGGAAGGCGAGCGGCCCATTCCACCATCCCCGGGGAATGATTTCGCCAAGCCACGCATCAACGTTGCCAAGCCACGCATCAACGTTGCCAAGCCATTGACCAATCGCGGCAAGCTGTTGCTTGCGCGCGTGAAGCCACTCGGGCAGTGTGGCCGCGAGGATATGCCATCGGCCTGCCATGCCGATGACAAGCATGGGGACGGCGAACGAACACACGCCTACGCACAGAGCGAATAGGATGCGCTTGGCTTTCTCACACCGCCTGTCGTTGTCCTCCCCAAGCCGCTGACGCTCTCGTTCAACCTCCTGACTGACCTGTTCCGCGATGCTCTTGTACAGCTGCTCCCGCTCGCTATCAAACCGCGTTCGGTCGGACTGGAGCTTGGCTTCGCGGGATTCGAGTGCAGCCTGGCGATTAAGGATATGGTTACAACGCTCTTCCTTTTCGGCGCAGGCGCGTTCTCTCTTCTTGATTTCTCCGAGTAGTTTCGTTGTCTCGTTGAGTTCGGAGAGCTGCTTCCTGAGCGTCCGATTCGTTGACAAGAGCTGCTGATTCGTTGATTGAAGCTCTTGATTCCTTGATGAGAGCGTCGAATTCTTGCTCCGAAGCTCGCTGATTTGACGGTTGAGTTCTCGCTTCTCCTCCTCTAACCGGGCCACGTCGGTATCCGTTGTCGAGGTCATGTTCGTTGGTTCCTGCGGCTGCATCTGGTCGAACATTCGGGAGAACATGTCGCCCAACGGGTCGGTTCCCATATTGTCGTTCCGGCTCGCTGATTGATCCATCATTTCGCTCCTTGCTGGTGGTGTCCGGCAGTCTGATGCCAGAGTTCCGGGCGAGTAAACTAATTGCGTCGAGTTCGTGCTGACATTCGAGCACCGCTTGTTCACGGCGTTCAACTTCCGCGCGGGTTTCGGCCACGAGGTCGAGGTCGTTGTTGTTGATCGCATCATTCAACGCGATGACGGCGGCGCGTAGTTCGCCACGCGCCCAGTCGGCCCTGGCGTTCAGGTTTCGCATTCCCTCGGCAAGGCTGTTGTCGCCTTCGCGTTGGATTTGGCATGCCACGTTCAATCCGTCTGCCATCGTCTTCAGCTCGTCGAGTTTTCCTGCCTGAATCTGGTAGTAGCGGCGTTGTGCCGGGCTCGACGCATGGCGGAGGGTCGTCGTATTGGCACTTCTCGCGAGTGGTTCGAGCCGCTGTTCTGGACGCCCGAACGCTTCGGCCAGCATGGCCGTAGTGAGGCGCGCAGCGTACCTATTCGAGTGGTCCATAACCATGCCGGTGAACGTTTCGGGTATAAGCAGATGCCATGTGCTGCCGTCGCGGCGCAGCATGTTGGCTGGTAGGTTGACCTTCCGCTGGCGCTTGGTCCCGGGCAGCCACACGCTCACCGACCGGTCGTTCTCAACGGCGACAAGCTTGTTGTTGAACGTCAGATGCAGCATGTTCTCGCCATTCGCGAGCCTTGCACCGATGGCATCGAGCGTGTACGCCGGGCCAAGTCGCGAGCCACGGAATTTGCGTCCCGTCGTCCGGTCCGTGAACGTCGCACCCCCGCCACGCATCGCCAAACCTATGCCATGCAAATCAAGCAGCCGGGAAAATTCGCCGATGTTGGACGCTTTGGCCGCGTCGAGGTCGATCAGGATGCGCATCCGTTCCTTGATTCCCTTGCCCTTTGCCGCCGCGTACAGCTCCCCCATGTCTACGCCGCGACCTGTGGATTCGATGACCGGGACGTCATATCCAGAGATCGGTTCCGTATTCTGTCCGGGCGTTCGGCGCATCGTGCCACGCATATCCACACGGTCCGCGGCGGCCTCAACATCTGGGTTCTTCAGCACGTTCAGGCCCTCGCGACGGCACAGTTCGTCGCTGATAGCACGCCATTGGTCGATGCTCCTGCGGGTAAGGCGCATCTTCCTTCCAGACCTTCGGTTCGCCGCGCAAATGACGATGTGGTTGTGCAGATGGTGCCGGTCCATGTGTGTGGAGACCACGTACTTGTAATCCCCGCTCGTGATTGCCTCGGCTAGCATGACGCCCAACTCGTGCACCTGTTCCGCCGTCACATTCTCATCGGGACTGAACGTATGCTTCAAATGCAATGCGAGCACGCCGTTCGCGCGCAACCCGTTCGCGCAGCGTTCTAAGTCGTGGATCATCGGCTCCGCAAGCATGTTCGCGTCGTGCCGCTCGTGGCTGTAGCTGGCGTATACAAGTCTGCCGCCGCCGTTCTTAATAGGGTTGATGACGTAGCGGATTGTTCCGGCGAGGTTCGTCTTGACCTTGCTGCCGAGCTTGACCACAGCCATCAGTACAGCCCCTGCGCTGCGTCAATCTCCGCCTTTTCACGCTCCATCAACTCCATCTTTCTGTCGATAGAGGCAAGCAAATTCAGCAGTTCGCGCACCTGTTGCGGGGCGACAGATCCGGCCAGGTTCGCGGTACGGGCGATTTGATTCACGTTCACGCCGATGCGATGCAGCTCGGCCTTGAAAGCCTCGGGATCGCTTGCCAGCGTCACCGAAACGTTCATCGATGCGCCCCGCATGAGCGTCTGCCGGGCGAAATCACCCCACCGTCGATACATCGGCAGGTTCCTTGACCATCGCTCGTGAACTTGCCTGGCCTGTTCCCATTCCTCCGGTGCGAACATGATTTTCTTGCAGATGCTTCGCCGGCGATTGTCACGCCAGCCCATCGGGAAACGCCTCCACACGAGAGCCGGAACGACTCGTTCCACCAGCCGCGAAAACGGTCCGGAGGCTTCGCCGACCAAGGGGCACGGGTCTCCCGGCAAGCCGCCCCACACCAGTGGGGCGAGCAAGTGTGGCCACACATGCGTCGCTTGCTAGCCACCGCTCCGGGCACATAAGCGCCAAGACTTTCCCTCCGCACTTCACGTCGAACATGCCGGACTCCTTTCAACTGCCGCCGAGGAAAGGCAACCATATTCCAAGCCAAGCTGCGTGCGTGTCAGAAAAACAATCCGAACTCGACGCACCAGTTATCATCTCAACGCTATAAAGCATCAGAGCGTCCTAGTTTGGACATTAACCCCGCTGCGATCGAATTGGTTTAGACGTAAAAGTAAAAGAAAAGCGTCACAAAATTTTCTGCGCTGCTTCACATCCGGTCGGCTGTTGAAATATTTCAGCCGCAGTAGCCAACAATTCGCCCCCATTATCAGCCTTTACTCATTCACGTCTGCTTTCTATGTGTCAGTCGAACAAGTCCCACAAACGCCATATGCACTGTGTGATTTCTCCGCGCCCGACATTGCGCGCCGGCATGTCACGCGTCCTTCACCGTACGCAATCTAAACTGGAACTGAACTCGACTCTAGTGTTCACAGCTCAAGGATGTGCTTAGTTAGGAGCGGACGATGGCGTTCGATGTCAAGAAGGAATACAAGGACCTGTACCAGCCGGCGGCCACGCCGTCAATCATCGAAGTGCCGCGAATGCGGTTCGTCGCGGTCGAAGGCTCCGGCGACCCCAACGAGGAGGGCGGCGACTACCAGACGGCGTTGCAACTGCTGTACGGCGTCTCGTTCACCATCAAGATGAGTCGGAAGTCCAAGGATCCGGCCGAGCACATCGAGGGCTACTACGACTACGTGGTGCCGCCGCTGGAGGGCCTGTGGCACATGGACACGAATGATAACGAAACCGGCGCCATCGATTATTCGCGCAAGACGGATTTCCAGTGGACCTCGATGATCCGCCTGCCCGAATTCGTCACCGACGAGGCCTTCGACGCCTGCGTCTCACGGTTCGCCGCCAAACACCCCGAAATGGATGTGAGCCGCGTGTTCCTGCTGGACTGGACCGAGGGCTTGGCCGGACAGGTCATGCACAAAGGCTCCTACGATAACGAGCCCGCGACCATCGCCACACTCGACCAACACATCGCCGAATCAGGGCACCATCTCGATTTCGATTCCGCGAACCGGCGACTCCATCACGAGATCTATCTGGGTGATCCGCGCAAGAGCAAGCCCGAGAACCTTCGCACCGTCATCCGCCACCCCATCGTGTGACGAAACGGACATAGAACCCATGACGCGATCAACCATCAAAGCCATCCTCCAGCACGACGTTCAAACGGTCTGGAGCATCGTGACCAATGTCGATGACTACGGGTGGCGCTCGGACCTGAGCAAAACCGAGATCGTGAACGACAGCCGGTTCGTGGAGTATACCAACGATGGTTATGCCACCACATTCACCGTCACTTGTTGCGAACCATGCGAACGCTGGGAATTTGACATGGAAAACGGCAATATGACGGGCCATTGGATCGGAACCTTCAGTCCAATGGGCGACGCGACGGCAGTTGAGTTCACGGAGCAGGTGACCGCAAAGAAACTGGTGCTGAGGCCATTCGTCAAAGCCTATCTGAAACGACAGCAAACACGATACATCAAGGATTTGGAAAGAGCACTGGAGCGACGATGACAACAACGGAACAAGTACCGGATGCTGTGCCGACTCCCACAGATATCACAATCACGGCGATGGAACCAGAGGAGTGTCCATTGCTCGCCGAGTTCCTGTACCAGGCAATCCATGTGCCGCCGGGAACCCCGACACCAGACAGGAGCGTTGTCGAGCTGCCGGAATTGCGGCGATATATCGAGGGATTCGGACGGTTCGGCGACGCCTGCATGGTTGCCAAGGTCGAAACTTCGGATAGGCCGTTGATAGTGGGCGCCGCATGGGCCCGAATCTTTCCGCGCAGCGCCACCGGCTACGGCACCATCGACACGGCAACGCCGGAAGTCTCCATATCCTTGTTTCCCGACTGGCGAGACCAAGGCATAGGTCGGTGCCTAATGACGGTGTTACTAGCCCAGCTGCGGACCGACGGTCACACCGCAGCCAGTCTTTCGGTTCAGCGCACCAACATCAACGCCCTCCACCTTTATGAGTCGCTTGGTTTTACCACCATCAGCGAACACGACGGAGAGCTGGTCATGCGCAAGAGTCTTGCGGTGTAATACATTACCCAAAAGCGCTCAGAGCCTTATGACGCTAAGCCCTTCTCAGTAAGACGACGCCGGCCAATCTCAGATGGCCGACAGGGTTTGCATAATGGCTGAGCACCATTGCTGCAATGCCGAGTAATCCCCTTCTCGGGCTTCACCGGGGTCGATGCTGTGCGCGAGCAGCATGTGCTCTGATGGGTCGTCCAGAACGGCAAGCAGTTCGCGCTTGGTCGGAACGAACACACCAGCGCGAACGGCGTGGACGATCTGCAAGGAGAAGAAGAACCCCTTGAGCATGGCGCGCAAAGCGTCCAGACGGGCATCCGCAGGCAGCTCCCGCGTCGTCAGATACGTGTGGTTGGTCATGTGATAGAGGTTCGCCACACTTACCCTCGCACCAAGCCGGACATCGGCCTGCCCATAGACGGGAAGCAAAGCATGCAGGTCGCCATGCCAGACCTGGGTGCCGTGCTCGAACTGCGCGAGCTCATAGGCGGGCCACGCGGCCAGTTCGTCACGTCCGCAGGTGAAACCGACGGCCTTTCCGCCTTCCGGCACCGCGCGCATCGCCTCGTGGAAGCGGTCAAGATCGGTCAGCTCCACATGGTCGAGCACCACCAGCAAATCGATGTCGCTGTCCGGCCGGGCCTCGCCACGCAGATAGCTACCCTGCAATCCCACGCACAGCAAACGTTCGCCGAATGTCTCCCGCAATGCTGCCACTGCCAGCGGCCTCCACTCATCCAAATCAATCATCATCATTCTCCATACGCATTAGAGTTCAAAAACACCCAGCCTAGCAAACCCGTAGTGGCAGCAGAGCCACAGTGAAAACAAGTCCAGCCTAGGAAAACAACAGCCGCATCATTAGGCCCCGCCGAACTCTCTGACACCATCAGCCGGCTAGGTCGGAGTCGTTCATGGTCTTCTCGTCCCCGATCATCCAAGTGACCTACCGACCTACCAACCTACCCATTGGAATCACTGGGATTCGACCGCCTACCAATCCAGCCTATCGACCTACCTAGGGGAGGTCGGTAGGTTCAATAGGTAGGTCGCGAAAACCCTTACGGCAGTAGTAAGTAGGTCGGTAGGTTGGTAGGTCGACTAGATAAGCGAATACCGGTCCCCGCCTCGTCTGCCTTTGCTGTGTTTAACCACTCCTGAAGCTATCAGGTTTTCCAATGCATCATCCATAAATAGTTTTTGCCGTTTCGATAGAGACCGCGATATCTCTGTCCTAGAGACAGACTCTTGGGCTGAGCTTTCCAGCAGCTCGACGATGCGTTTTTCGGTGGCACGGAGGGCGCGAATATCGACCTGCTCACGAACCAACTCGTCCTCCTCTTTGCAATCGGCGCGACGATTGAGATTCTCGTTCTTGTATTCCCGCAGGTTCTCCTCGTAACACTTGCGCGAGCACTGCATCATCATGTCTGCAAGATCCCAATCTTCCTGCGTGATTGCAGACGACTGCGGGTCTTCGAGCAGGCGGAACGCCGCCGCCAGCTTTGTTTGCAGATACATACCGTGCGCCCTGCGCGGATTCCCTCCTCGCTCCCTGTTGACACGTATTTTATCTGCGATGATCTCGCGTTCCACAGCGGACGGCAATCTCATGGCTCGCATTCTCAGATGGCTGGTTTCTGGCGTGGATTCGTTAGCTCTGGCATAGCTTCCGCACTCGTAGAGCCGGTTCATTTGCTCAATGGGATAATCTTCAGGCAATAGCTTTGTGTCATAGGGTAACTTCCTCAATGAGGAAAGCATGACCGCTTCCTCGTCGATGGCACGGACATTGAGCCTGTCACTGTATGCGGAGACGTAGAGGAATCGCTGTTGGAAGCCCACGCCGACACCGGCCTCGAACATTCCCATCATCGACGGCTGCGCGGAGATCACCACTACCGCCCTGTACCCATGTTCAGGAATGGTCACGGACAGCTCTCTGTTCTTGGTGTAGTCGCCAATCTGCTGCCCCGAGAACAGCGATAGCACCTCCGGCTGGAGATTGCTTTCCCTTGCACTCGACAGCGCCCTGAAATTAGACGCTTCGGAATACCTGAGCATGGCGCGAGGGGACTTGCACTCCAATCTGAACCTGCCATCCTCCTGCACACGCTGTCCGAACAAAGCGCTGATAGCCTGCCCGCTCGCCACGCTGGTCACCGGAGCGTCACGTATGTCCGGCACCAGCGCCTTCGCCGCGCCGAAGGCCGCATCCTTGCCCGACCCCGGATTGCCGAGAATCACCACGCCGAAATTCAACGAACCGTAATCCGAACCGATGGTCGGAGGCAGCACCACATGAGGAGGTGTCGCCGCGATGATGCGACAGAGCGTCACGGCAAGCACCGCATCTGGAGACACAAGCCTGCTGACCGCGTAATCCTTGATCTCCCGTAGGCTCGTCCTTGAATTCCAGAACCCATCGTCGGGGAATGTCACATTGTCATCGGCCTCCGGATTGTATGGGATCCCTCCGGCGGTCGTCTACGCGAGCAGTCCGCGAAAAACCACGGCTGGTACGCAAGAGCACTGCGCGATTCCGGCGTCCCGACGCTGACCTGCCATGATCTTCGCCACACAGCAGCCTCCATCGCCATCAGCTCCGGAGCCAACGTCAAGGCCGTCCAGCGCATGCTCGGGCACAAGAACGCAGCCATGACACTGGACACCTATGCAGACCTATTCGACACCGATCTCGACGACGTAGCCACGTCCATCAGCAACAGAATCGCAGCAGCAGAGACCTTGAACGCGGAAGATGACTTTTGAGCTGAATAACGTCCTCCGAATTCCCTTTAGGACGCCGCCATTCCACCTAAACAAAGTCCATCGCGCCGAGGACCCGCAAACACGCTCTGTCATCTGTCATCCAAGCGCTCCAATCGGCACGCATTGCCCATATCATGGAACCATATGCGAAACACGGAAAAACAAGTGGTTTTGAAAAGAAGGTAACGATGACGGACACATCCATATCCATGAAATCAATCGAGGATCTTCAACATAATCCCGAGGACAGCAACAAGCCATACAGGTTCTTCGTCCCGTCATATCAACGCGGCTATCGATGGGGCAAAGAGGAGGTCTCCGCGCTCATGGACGACCTGAGCGTGTTCTTCGACACCCAAACCATCCATCACGACTACTGCCTTCAGCCAATCGTCGTGAAACCGAGGGAAGACGGGTCATACGAGGTTATCGACGGACAACAGCGGCTAACGACGCTGCTGCTCCTGATGCAATATTCCGATCCTTTCAAAAGCGGCGGCAATTATTCCATTGCCTATGCGACCAGGCCAGATTCACGGGAATTCCTGCATTCCCTGAACGCGGATTCCCCAGCAACACCGGAACATGCGGAAGACAACCCGGATTTCCACCACATGGCCCTCGCCCTTGAGACCATGAGGAATTGGGCCAGAGAACATGGGAAAGACCGCCCAGACATGTTCAATTTTCTGAGCGTTTTCCGCAGGCGCACGAAGGTCATCTGGTACGAGATAACGTCCGGCAAGGACGAATCCATAGATCTTTTCCGCAAAATCAACGTGGGCAAGATCCCCCTGACCAACGCGGAGCTGGTCAAGGGTCTGCTGCTATCCGACGATGGCTTCGACGCCAACGAGAAACGCGCCGTAGCCAACGAATGGGACCGCATGGAGCATCGGCTGCAGGACGACGCACTATGGTGCTTCCTGACCAATGACATCGAAGGCGAATACCAAACACGGATCGACCTCATTCTGGACATATGGCTCAAAGCCCAGGACGACGCCCCAGCCATCGATCACACGCACAACCGTTACGCTGTGTTCAACCATGTGTACGGCGGCGGGCATGACAATGGATGTCAAACGCTTCTGCGTGACATGTGGCGTTCATGCAAGGAGATCTTCGCCAACCTTGAATACTGGTTCGAGAACCGCGAGCTTTACCACCTCATCGGCTATCTTGTCGCAAGACGCAAAACAGACAAGAAAACCGACGTGCTGGACCTGTACGCGCAACTGTCCAATTGCGACAAGTCTGAACTACGCGGACGGCTCCGCACACTCATTGGCAAGGACATTGACCTTGAGCAGATACCCGACCTCACGTACAACGACAGCGACAAAACCAGGAATGCGCTGCTTCTGTTCAACCTGCTGACGCTCAACGCGTCAACGGGAGCCCTCATGAGATTCCCATTCGACCGCTATAAGAGGGAACGATGGGATCTGGAACACGTTCATGCGACGGCGGGTGGACCGCCCACGGACAAGGAGGTGAACGGCAACGGTTCCCGAATCACATCGCCCTCAGAGAGCCGAAGGATGTTCTTCGAAGGTGTGCTGGGCCTGCTTTCCAACGCCACGAGGGGAGAGGAAAGCGGGGACGGCGCCAACGAGGTCGATGCCATCCGAGAATTCCTCGACCGCAAGGATTTCAGCGAAAAGACATGCGACGATTTCTGGACACGGCGCCAGACTCTCATCGAGAACAAACTGGGCGACCAGGACAGCATCGACAATATGGTCCTTCTGTCAAGCAAGCTCAACCGCGGATACGGCAACGCCAGCTTCATCGAAAAAACGCCGTTGGATCATCGATGCCGATAGAGACACCACTTTCGTGCCCCCATGCACGAAAAACGTTTTCCTCAAATACTACACTGACAATCCCAACGACTTCACCTTCTGGAGCCATGAGGACCGCGAAGGCTATCTCGACGGCCCCCACGGCATCATCGCCACGTTGAAATCCTATCTGGAGGAAGAGGAGACGAAATGAACGCGGGAATCGACAATGGCGGGAACACCATGAGCTTCTGGCGCCTGCTCAAGCACTACTCCATTCGCATCCCCGCGATACAGCGCGACTATGTGCAGGGACGCGGCGACGTCCAATCGGCGAATGCCCGCACCGGTATGCTTGATGACATCCAGACCCACATTTCGGACCGTACCCCGATGAGCCTGAACTTCATCTACGGGCAGATCGAGGGAAGTGATGATTGTGACGTTGAGCTGTTCGTTCCGCTCGATGGTCAGCAGCGCCTGACCACCCTATACCTCATCCATTGGCTTGCCCTGGTCATGGCCGTCGCCAATGCCGGTGACGGCGAACGCGCGCCGGAGCTCGACGGCGACGCGCAAACCCTAGGCAGGTTCTCCTATCAGACCAGACAGACGTCCTCCGATTTCTTCGCCAGAATCGGCGAACCCGACGTCATCCAGCAGATTGCACAATGGACAGCCGACCGAACGCCCATGTGCAAACTGTCGGAGTACCTTCGGGACAAGCGCTGGTTCCGCCCGGACTTCATGTATGATCCCACGATCCTCTCCGCGCTCGAAGTGCTCGACGACATCGACGAACGCAGGATGACACGGCATGGGGTCTGGGATCTGCTGACCGGCGACGATTGCCCGATCCGATTCGAATGGCTCGACGTGAACGACATTGGCAACGGCGACGACCTGTATATCAAGATGAACGCCCGAGGCAAGCAACTGAGCGATTTCGAGAACATCAAGGCGGAACTGGAGCAGAAAGCCCAGGCAGAATTCTCTCCCGAGCACTACGAGGAGTTCTGTCGGAAATTCGACCAGGAATGGACCGATTTCTTCTGGAGCTTCAAGGGAAGTGTCCCAACCGAGAAACGTGACGAATACGACATGCGGTTTATGGGTTTCCTCAATTGGTTCCTCTGGAACCAATGGGCGGGAAAGGCGAAGAAATCGCCAAGGATCAACACCGAATACTCGATGAAGGGCGTGGACCTGGCGGATACTCGGCATCGAAGCTTGGACGAATACAACAAGGACCTGAGAACAGAGGGAGGCTCCGTCTGCGACAGTCGTACTCTAGTCCGCCTCGAACGCATCCTCGATCACGTGTCCGGCGACGACGCATTGCCCGGAATCCCGGAAATTGTAATGGCCTCGAGCTCCATAGACGGGAAAGCGGAGAGCTACAGCACGCGCATGAGGCTCGAAGCCGCCGTCGCATACCTCGACGGCGTTATGAACCAAGGCAAAAGGCCCGAGGAACAATCTTGGACCGAGTGGATACGGGTGATTCGGCACCTTTCCAATGCCGCGACGATGTGGCAGGGTTACAACACGCTTGGCCTGTACGCACAGGCCGTCGGCATGGTCGAACGTTACTCCGACCATGCCGACGATCTGACCTCATACCTCGCGACGTTCCCCGGCGACACGGGATTCACGCCAAAGGACCAGATTGACGAGGAGGAATTGAAGGCATGGCTTCGGGCCAATGCCCCGCAATGGTCCGAACCGTTGCACAAGGCCGAGGAAATCCCATATTTCGACGGGGGAAAATCGACTTCCTGCTCTCTTTCGCCGGCATCACAAGAGACAACGTCGAAACCATGTCCCATGATCCGGATGTCCTCGATGCATTCGACAAGTACTTGGAGCTCACGAAAATGGCGTTCGAACGGCAGGACACCAATCTGCCGGACACGTCTCTGCTCATCGATGTCCGAAGAGCCCTGCTGACCAAGGGGGATTACTCGATGAGGGAAGGCAACCTCAGCTACCTCGTCGATTCAAGAAACCATGCGCGAACCCTTGGCTGGAGGAATATGCTAAGGGCTTCCTCAGGGAAACGCGAGTTATTCCATAGGCTATGCGATGACGTTCTTGACCGCATCGGGGACAAGCAGCTGGGACGCCAAGACGTCGTCGACGCTCTCACCGCGATCGCCGACGAGTACGTATGGGACGAGGAACGCACCGACGTCCATGCCAAGTCTCTCATCAAGGAAAAGGGATTGTAGTCCCATGAATACTTCGGGTCTCTTTGGCAATTCCGTGTTGTGGACGGCATCTGCTACCTACCCTCAGGCGAAAAGACCCAGCTGAACGGCATCAACCGCGAGCTTGCCTCCTGCGTGATATGCGAGGAACTGAAAAACGTGATCCCCGACGTCCAACGCACATTGAAGACAAGGGTAGGCAGACTATATCTCGAGTGGAAACCAGCCGAACCCCAATACCTCACACTGCAAAAGGACGGCAAGATCATCCATATCGGCAGAAAATACGTTTCCGGAATCGATGGGAACGGCAATTCCCTCATGAGCACGGTGATTACCGTGCTGGACGGCGACCATGAGGAACAGTTCTCGGACGTCGAGGATACAATCGCGCGCATCGTCGATATATACGCATAACGCTCATACAAAAAAGCAATCTATGGCCCATCGTGTCCCATGTCTGCATCACAGCCGGCAACACGATGGGCCATCCATACCGGACACATTTTGACACCCGGGTCTCGATGCCCAGCGCCGGAAAAGCGGCATGTGAAAACTGTGAGTGGAAGTCATGCCGACAGGAGCGAGGGCAATAGTATGGCCGACGCCCATCCGCATAACTCAGCGCTCACCACACGCTCACATTGTCCAAGTAGCCATACCCTAAGTCCAATGGGCGGCCTCATGACAGTCCGGGCCAATGGAGATGCCGTCAAACAGGACGTCATTACGGGTTCGAGATCCCTTCGGACGTTTGGCGGAGCAACTGGCCTCCGACACGCCGAACGGGCCATAACGTGGTGTAACCCCCCAACTATTTCTGACATCACTTTCTTCAGTCATTTTCGCTGATGCAACTCATGTCGTTCCCTCTAAATCCCCTTCATGCGCCCCGTGACAACACGGTGACAACATTCCAGCAGCACCTATGTGATTGAGCAGGTATTCACATAATCAAGAATCGTTGGAATGATTAGGATTCGCAGCCTCGACATTGAGGGAAGTGGAGCGGATGACGGGAGTCGAACCCGCCTTTAAAGCTTGGGAAGCTTTCGTTCTACCGATGAACTACATCCGCAGTGCTTTTTGTGCACAAGTCGTCAGTGTATCACATGACGGCGATGCCCGCGAGCCTTGCGCAACGAAGCTAGTACAAGTAATGCGGTCTGCTGCCGCCGCCGATGCCGGAATTGCGCATCTCCTGCGACATCTGCATGAGCCGGCTGATGCGCTCGTCGGTAGGTGGGTGCGTGGAGAACAGCTTCGAGAATCCGCGCGCGGAGAACGGGTTGGCGATCATCATGGATGACACCGACTGCGTGCCCGCGGTTTTCGGCATCGGATTGGTCTGAGCACCGTAGGAGATCTTGTTCAGGGCGGAGGCGAGCGCTTCGGGGTCGCCGGTCAGGCGGCTGCCGTCCTCGTCGGCGTCGAATTCGCGGGTGCGGGAGATGGCCATCTGGATCAGAGAGGCGCCGATCGGCACGAGAATCGCGCTCAACAGCGCGCCGATCAGACCGAAGACGCCGGAGGAGTTGTCACGGTCGTTGCTGCGACCGCCGCCAAAATACATGAGCGAGTATCCCAGATACGTGATGATGGTCGCCAGTGCGGAGGCTATGGCGGAGGTGAGGATGTCGTGGTTGTACACGTGCATGAGCTCGTGGCCGAGGACGCCACGAATCTCGCGCTCGTTGAGTATGTTGAGGATGCCTTGCGTGCAGCATACGGCTGCATGGCGCTCGTTGCGGCCCGTTGCGAATGCGTTGGGGCTCATGGTCGGGGCGACGTAGATGCGAGGCATCGGCTTGCCGGCCTTGGCGCTGAGTTCGCGCACGATGCGGTACAGTGCGGGAGCTTCCTGCTCGGTGACCGCGCGGGCGCCCATCGAGGCGATGGCGAGTTTGTCGGAGAACCAGTACGTGCTGAACGTGGAGACCAGACCGATGACGATATATACGCCCAGCGTGCCGCGGCCACCGCCGGTGGCCCACCAGATCAACATGATGATGGCCCACATCAACGCAAAGAGCAGCGTCGTTTTCAGGCCGTTGAAGTGGCCGCGCACATGCAATTTACCGTCCATAGCCCACACACTAAATTCACTGTCTGACAGTTGGCTGGATATGCGCCTTGAGCACAATGAAATGATTCCGGAGGCACGGGATGATACAAGTACGGGCAAAAACAAGCCGCCGCCCGCAATGTCACGCGGGCGGCGGCTTGATCGATGTATACGAGTCGCGCTACAGGTCGCTCAGGCGTGAGCAAGCTCACGCATCTGATCCGGCTCGACGACCTTCTTGTGCTCGCGGCCTTCCTTCGCGCCCTCGGAGCGTTCGAAGGCGTCGACCTTCTTCCAACCGGCGAAGTCAATCGGCTTGACACCGCGCTCGGCGAGCAGGCGGTCGATGGACTCGGGGTCGCGGTCGACGGCCACACGGCCGCCTTCGGCCGCTTTGGCGAGGTCTTCCAGCATGTTGGTGACGATCATCAACGCGTCGGACTTGGTGGAGCCGATCAGGCCGACCGGCCCGCGCTTGGCCCACCCGGTGGCATACAGGCGTTCACGCACGTCACCGCCGGCGGCCTCGGTGGTGATGCGGCCATCGCCGTTCGCGTTGGCCAGGTGGGCGCCCTTCTCGTCATAGGTGATGCCGGGCGCTTCGGCGGGCTTGTAGCCGATTGCGTGGTACACGGCCTCGACCGGGTAGTCTTCAAATTCGCCGGTGCGGTGCATCTTGCCGTCGGCGCCGGTCTCGGTCTTCTCCACGCGGATGCCCGCGACCTTGCCGTCCTTGCCGAGGATCTCGGTGGGAGCGGAGTTGAAGTGCACGTAATACTTGCGATCTGCGGGGTTGCCCTCGTAATCGACGTCGCCGTCGTCTTCCATGTCTTCGGCCATCTCGCGGATGGTGAACAGCTCCTCGACCATCTGGCGCGTCAGCTTGTCCTTGCCGGCCTCTTCGATCGTGTCGTCATCCAGCTCGAAGTCGTCCTCGTTGATGATGAGCTGCACGCCGGGCAGCTTCTCCATCTCACGCAGTTCCTGCACGCTGAACTTGGCCTGGGCGACGCCACGGCGGATGAACAGATGCAGCACCTTGGCCTTGTTTCCCTGGATGCCTTCGTAGACGTTGTCGGGGATGTCGGTCTTGGCCTTGAGGTCGTCGGCGTTGCGCATGAGCTCGCGCGCGACGTCCATCGCCACGTTGCCGCCACCGATCACGGCGACGTTCTCGGCCGAAAGTGGCCATTCGCGCGCACCCGTGGGGTATCCGTCATACCATTCGACGAACTTGGCGGCGCCGTACACGCCGTCGAGGTCGGCGCCCGGCAGGTTCAGCGGTTTGTCCTTGACGGCGCCGGTGGCGAATAGCACGGCGTCGTAACGCGCCAGCAGGTCGTCCAGGGTCACGTCCTTGCCGAATTCCACGTCGCAGTAGAGGTGGATGTCGGGGTTGTCGAGCGTCTTCTCCAGCGCGGATGCGATGAATTTGATGCTCGGATGGTCGGGGGGCCACACCGTAACGGACCAGGCCGAACGGGACCGGCAGCTTCTCGAACAGGTCGATGCGGGCCTTGGTGCCCAGACCCAGCTCCTCGCCGAGCTTCTTCAGCTGGCGTAGGAAGATGTCGGAGGAGTAGACGCCGGCGGGACCGGCGCCGATCACGGCGATACGAAGTTCATTGTTCTCAGATTCAGTCACGCGTTATAGGTTATCGCAAGCCACCGAATCACGGAAGGGGGCAACGGCGGGATTTCCCGGCATTGCCCCCATTGTTGTCGAATGTCACATTCGTTCTCGCCCGATCGTCCGGCGACGGGCGCGGCCGGTCGATCACGACCGGCCCAGCTGCGCCCGTCGACCACGGCCCGTCAGTCACGGTCAAGCAGCGCGGTGAGCGCCCAGAGGATGCTTACCACGTCGATGGCTTCCTGCAGAAAAGCGCCGACCACGACGGGAATCAAGTTGAACGCCGCCGCAACCATGCCGATCAGGGCCAGCGCGAGACCGGCCAGCACGGCTTGCAGCATCACACGCTTGGTGCGGCGGGCGATGGCGATGGCCCGTGGAACGGCGGCGATGTCGTCGTTCAGGATCACCACCTGCGCGGACTCCGAGGCCGCAGTCGACGTGCCGTCCGTCATGGCCATGCCGATATCGGCGGCGGCCAACACGGGCGCGTCGTTCACGCCGTCGCCGACCATCATCGTCACGCCGCGCGATGGCGTCACGGTCGCGGTCGTGACAGCGGTGACCTTATCTTCGGGGAACAATTCCGCATGCACGTCGTCGATGCCGACCTCACTGGCGATGATGGCGGCGGAGGATCGTTTGTCTCCCGTCAGCATGGACAGCTTGGCGACGCCGAGACCGCGCAGGCTCGCGAGCGCCGACTTGGCGTTCGCGCGCGGCACGTCACGCAGGACGATCCGGGCGATGAGATGACCGTCGACCGACACGTACGAGGCCATTTCATCCGGCGCGAGCATGCCGAAACGGGTACGGATCTCGTCCGCAAGCCGCCCCTCACCTTGTTTTCCGGACCGCCGGTCTCCATCAGTCGTGGCCCGGCCCGGGACGATCCGCTCAACCGGCAGGAACCCATCTTCGCTTGAGGCCGCGAAAGACAGTCTGCCTACGCGCACCTTATGCCCATTCACTTCGCCGGAGATGCCTTTCCCGGCGTCTTCATCAATGTGCTTGACGACCGGATAATCGCGCCCGTGACCAGGCCAGTCCGCATCGGGCTGCGGGCATAGCCGCTGCCCCTCCTCGAACCGCCGATGCAGCCGGGACAGAGCTTCTGTGCCGGCCTTCGCGATGCCTTTGGCGAGGATGTGCACGGAATAGGTCTCGACCACGCCCGCCATCATCAGTACGTGGTCCTCATTGAGGTGAGTGCCGGCGCCGGGCAGCATCTCGACGCGGGTCACCTGCGGCTGCTTCACGGTCAGCGTGCCGGTCTTGTCGAAGAACACGTGCGTGACGCGGCCGAGGTTCTCCAGCACGTCCTGTGTCTTGATCAGGATTCCCGACTTGGCTAGTCGGCCGGTTCCCGCCACATACGCGACGGGGGCGGCGATCAGCAACGGGCAAGGAGTCGCCAGCACCAGCACCTGAGCGAAGCGCGTCGGCACGCCGGACACCAACCATGCCACGGCCGCGATCGCCAGTGCGAGCACCGTGAACGGCACTGCCAGCACATCGGCGGTCTTCACCACCGCCGGGCGGGAATCCTGCGCGGCCGCGACGAGCGCGAGGATGCGCTGGTATTGCGAGTCGCTGGCGGCTTCGGTGGCACGCATGGTCAGCGTGGTCGAGCCGTTCACCGCGCCGGACATGACGCGGGCGCCCGCGAACACTCCACGCGGCACCGGCTCACCGTTGATGTTGCTCAGGTCGAGCGTGGCGGATCCGGACAACAGCTCGCCATCTACCGGCACGGTTTCACCGGGCAGCACAATCAGCACATCGCCGGGGGTGACGGATTCCACGGCAACGGTGTCATAGTGGGAAGTCGCAGCGTCGGACGACCCGCTGGCGGCGGAAGACGGCAGAGCGGCGACCTTGCGGAAGCCGTCGCACCGGTCGTCGGAGCTGCCGTCGCTGCCGTCGCCGGTGTTGACACCAGCGACGCCCACGCCGGGCCGTCGCACGACGTGCGCGGTCTGGGGCGCGGCCGTCATCAGCGCGGTCAGGCTGCTTTCGGCCTTGGATTGGGCGTATTCCTCGATGGCTTCGCCGGACGAGATCATCAGCACCACGGCCCAGCTCGCCCAGTATTCCTGCACGGCGACCGTGGCGGCGATCGCCACGACAGCCAGCAGATCCACACCGACCCGGCCATGCCGCAAATCGTCGATCATGCCGCGCACGGTGTCGATGATCGTGTACGCCACCACGATGATGACAATCCACTGGCCCACGCCGGGATTGCCCAGTATAGGAATATCCGCCGCTCCCCACGGGCGCCATGACGGGCACACGGCAAGCGGAATGACCGTGAGCACGGCAATCGGCAACAGCGGCACTTGAACACACAGATGACTGCAAAGATAGATGAACTTACGCATCGTATCTCCTTACGCTCGTATACGGACCGTCCGTCATCCCAGCAACAAGCGCGGAATCACGAACGGCATGCGACCCACGCCTTGTTAACCCATCGGCAGCACTGCCTAAAACGGCGAGGGCAGGCGATACACGGCGTAAAAAGATTATTCGATATTCAATTGTTCGTTCGATTATGTTGCGCGGCGGCACATGCCATCCGCGGCTTCGACCAAGTCTAGCAACAACTGCGAAAGGACACGCCAGCGTCACGCGGGAACATGGCCGCAGACGCAAGTGGAGGGACCGGCGCAAGCGCACCGGCCCCTCCATCATCGAGCCATGTCAACTGCCGGGCAATGTCAGCCGTCAGGCAGCGTCAGCGGCTTCGGGAGCGGAATTTACCACAGGCCGAACGGATCGGAGAACCCGCCGTTGCCGTAGTCGTTGTTGCCGTACCCGTTGCTGTCATTGCCGTTGCCGTTGTTGCTGTTGCCATTGTTGCTGTTGCCGTTGCCATTGCCGTTACCGTTCTGGCCGTTGCCATTCTGGTTGTTCTGGTTGTTCTGGTTGTTGTTCGAGTTCGAGCTGCCGGAGCCGTTCACCGCGGACTCCTCCTTGTCGAGCGTCACCTCGACGTCCATGGTCTTGCCGCCGCGCACGATGGTCAACGTCACCTTGTCGTTGAGCGCCGACGCACGTACATAGCCGAGCAGCGAATACGTGCTGCTCACCGCGTTGCCGTCGTACGCCACGATGACGTCGCCCACCTTCAGGCCGGCCTTGTCGGCGGGGCTGCCGGACACCACGGCGGAGCCGGAGGTTCCCGCGGTGACCTTGGCGCCGGCGCGGGTCACGCCGTCCGCCTCGACCGTGCCGGTGGTGATTGTCACGCCGAGGGCCACGTGCCTGACCTTGCCGTCCTTGATGATCTCGTTGGCCACGCGCTTGACGAGGTTCGACGGAATCGCGAAGCCGATGCCGATGGAGCCGGCGGAATCACTGGAGGTCGCGGTGGAGGCGATCGACGAGTTGATGCCAATCACCTGGCCGGCGGCGTTGAACGTCGGGCCGCCCGAGTTGCCGGGGTTGATGGCCGCGTCGATCTGCACCGCGTTGGTGACGATGTCGGAGCCGGAGTCATCGGTCACGGTGACCGGGCGGTTCAGCGCGGACACGATGCCGGTGGTGGCGGTGTCGTCATAGCCCAGCGGGTTGCCGATGGCCATGACGTCCTCGCCGACGGCGAGCTTGTCGGAGTCGGCGAATTCCACAGCCTTCAGGTCGCTCGGCGGGTTGTCGAGCTTGATGACCGCCAGGTCGGTGGTGGTGTCGGTGCCGACCACCTGAGCGGTGTACATCTGCCCGTTGGACAGCGTCACCTGAATCTGCTGGGCGCCGGAGATCACGTGGTTGTTGGTGACGATGTAGCCCTTGGCGCTCACGATCGCGCCCGACCCCTTGGCGGTGCCGTTGCTCAGCGCCGCCTGAATCGACACGACGGAGCCGGAGACCTCGCTCGCCACGGTCTTCCAGTCGGCGGCCTCGCCCGTCTTGGCGGTGGCGCTGCCGGTACCGGACTTGTTCGACTGGACGTTGGTCAGCGATGTCGTCGTCGGCGTGCTCACCCAACCATAGGTGAGCGCGAAGTATCCAACGCCGAGGCACAGCGCCGCGGCCACCAGGGCGGCCACCACTGCGGTCACGATGTGGCTGGCCGCGGAGCTTCCGCCGCGAGACGCGTTGCCGCCGTCTTCCGGCTGAGCCATGCCCTGATCCCGGCCGCCGTTCGGGCCTTGCGGGCCGAACGGGAAACCGTAGGGCGTGTTGCCGTTCTGGCGATTCTGCTGTGAGGCGTCGTCCGTCGGGCGCGTCATGAACGGGTTGCCGTTGAAGAACGGGTTGCCGCCGTTGCCCGTGTTCTGATTCTGCTGCTGGGTCGGCTGCGGCTGCTGGGGCTCCGGCTGAGTCGGAGTCGGGCCGTAGGCGCCGTATTCCGGTGCCGGGCGGTACAGCGGCTGCGGCTGCAGCGGCTGCAGCGGCTGAGTCGGTTCGGAAGCCTGGGCCTGCTCTGAGGTCGGCGCGACAGGCGCCAACGGCTGGGTCGGACGGGTATCCTGCGCTTCGGGCTGTGGCTGCTGCGCGTCGTCGTTCTGCGCGGGCGCTTCCTGCGGCGCGCCCAGCGGCTCCTGGGCAAATTGCTGATCCTGCGCATCCGAGGTCGTCGAAGCGTCCTGCTGCAGGTTGTCGTTCTGCGGCTGCTCAGGCTGGCCGTTATCGGCGGGCCAGTATCCATTGTTGTTGTCAGCCATGTTGTCTCCTTCAGTATTCGTAAGTATCAGCAGGCGGGTTGGGTCTCGTATCTGTGAGCCAGCGCGCCGCCAAGCTCTACGTAAGAGTAAAGATACCTGCTCTGGATGTTTCCTGAACGTTGATTGGAAGGAGAGAATGAATTACCTACCGTTATCATGAAGCAGGCCGTCGGCCTTGTCTCGTACGACATTTCCGACCGGTCAGCAGCAAAACGATTCTTCTGAAACCCGCGGATATCCCGTCCGAAAAGCGGACGCATCAGCCGGACAGCTTGAGACAACGATACGCCACGAACCGCTGGGAAAGCCCGGAACAGGCTTTCCGAGCGCCGTCCCCGCCTTCCCGGCCATCGCCTAGAGTAATCGTATGACGAGTTTTCTGGAGCACCCGCGCGGCGCGGCCGATGGCAGGCCCGGCGACCGCAGCGCATTCTTTTTCGAAACCCTTACGCAACTGCCCGATTCAGCTGACGGCAAAGGCCGTGGCGGCCGCCGTTACGGCCGCACCGGCATCATCCACACGCCGCACGGCGACATCCGCACACCGGCCTTCGTGCCGGTCGCCACGCAGGCGGCAATGAAGGCCGTCCTGCCGGAGACCATGCGCGAGCTGGGGGCGCAATGTCTGCTGTCCAACGCGTTTCATCTGTTCGAGCGCCCTGGCCAGGATGTGCTCGACGCGGCCGGCGGACTCGCGCGATTCATGAACTGGGACGGGCCGACGTTCACCGATTCCGGCGGATTCCAGGTGCTGTCGCTGGGAGCCGGATTCAAGAAGACGCTGGCGATGGACGTGACCGGCATGAAATCGGACGACGTGATCGCGGCGGGCAAGGAACGACTGGCGTTCGTCGACGAGGATGGGGTGACATTCAAATCGCCGCTCAACGGCGACCGTCATCGTTTCTCCGCGGAAATCTCGATGGGCATCCAGCATAAAATCGGCGCGGACATCATGTTCGCGTTCGACGAATTGACGACGCTGATGAACACGCGCTCGTATCAGGAAGCCTCGGTGGAACGCACCTACCGTTGGGCGCAGCGTTGCGTGGCCGAGCACCAGCGGCTGACCGAGGAGCGGCTGGGCAAACCGTACCAGGCACTGTACGGCGTGGTGCAGGGCGCGAACTATGAGGGACCTGCGCAGGCATGCGGCCGAGCAGATCGCCTCGCTGGACTTCGACGGTGTGGGCATCGGCGGCGCGATCGAGAAGCGTATCATCGCAGACACGTGCGCGTGGATCTGCGACGCGATGCCGGAAAGCCGGCCACGGCACGTGCTGGGCATCGCCTCGGTCGACGACATCTTCGCATGTGTGGAGAATGGCGGCGACACGTTCGATTGCGTTGCACCCGCAAGGTGCGCGCGCAACGGGGCGATTTTCACGCGCGACGGGCGCTACAACGTCAAGCGTGCCCAGCACAAGTTCGATTTCGGCCCGCTTGAGGAGGGGTGCGACTGCTACACGTGCCAGCATTACACGCGCGCATATGTGGACCACTTGCTGCGCGCCCGCGAATTCAATGGGTTCACGCTGGCGACGATCCACAACGAACGTTTCTTCGTAAAGCTGCTGGACGATATTCGTGCCTCGATTGACGGCGGTTACTTCGACGAATTCCGCGACGAGTCGCTTGCCCGCTTCTATGCGAACGGGCCGCGCGGGTGAGGTGAGGGAGCGCTGCGACGGGTGCTTGCGGCGGGCGTCACCGCAGCAATCACCGCAGCACCCGCCGCGACAATCATTACGGCGCCCCACCGCGACACGCCGAATTGCATTATCCACGTATCGCTGGTAAGTTATCTCTTTGTCTGCGAGTGTGGCGGAATGGTAGACGCGCTGTCTTCAGGTGGCAGTGAGTGTATGCTCGTGGGGGTTCAACTCCCCCCACTCGCACGTATGGAGAAACCCCGGAAAACGTTGGAACGCCAACACTCCGGGGTTTTCTCATATATGCCGGGTTCTTGGGTTTTAGGAACT
>ENA-OQCV01000044-OQCV01000044.1-human-gut-metagenome-genome-assembly--contig:-NODE-44-length-34398-cov-3.208369_pt1 | contig 34398 bp, 42 predicted proteins | sample MGYA00242766_ERZ504592 | MGnify/ENA primary metagenome ERZ504592 (study PRJEB26092, sample SAMD00036315) | human gut metagenome | host: Homo sapiens | study: EMG produced TPA metagenomics assembly of...
ACCTTTGCGTGACAAAAAAGTTAACACATTATTTAATATGGTCAAAGCTATCTTCTTCGACATAGACGGAACATTAGTATCGTTCAATACTCATTCTATCCCAGAGTCCACCCAAAACGCATTAAAACAATTGCGGGAAAAAGGCATCAAAGTATTCATAGCCACAGGACGTCCTAAAGTTCTGATGATGGATGCGGTAGGTCATTTGCCCTTCGACGGATTCATTACTCTGAACGGAGCGCATTGTTTTACTTCCGATCATCAGGATATTATAAGGAAGAGTACCCGAAGAAGATATCGAACGCCTCATCGATTATCATCAACAACATCCGGAAACTCCGTTCGTCTTTGTACACGATGATGAATGGTTTATTACGAATGTCAATGAAGCTGTAAAAGATGTAGCCAAGCTAATTGAAATCAGTCTTCCTCCCATACGCCCGATAGAAGAGGCACGTAATAAGGAAATCTTACAAATCATGGGGATATTTCAAGGAAGATCAGGATCTGGAAGTATTCCGCAATGTCCTGACTCATTGCGAGCCAATGCGCTGGTATCCGCTTTTTGCCGACATCATAGCACGTGGCAACAGTAAGAGTAAGGGGGATAGATCACGTGCTGGAATATTATGGTATCGACCTGAAAGATACAATGGCTTTTGGAGATGGAGGGAATGATATTCCGATGCTCGGACATGCCGGTATTGGCGTAGCAATGGGCAATGCTTCTGATGAGGTAAAAGCCGCCGCAGACTATGTAACGACCTTCGGTCGATGAAGACGGCATTATGAATGCACTGAAACATTTCGGAGTATTATAAAAAATCAGCGGCATGAGAACATAAAACACATGCCGCTGTTTTTCAAAGTGGATCCTTACAACCAAAGTTTCGCCAGATAGTCGTAATGACTGCCTTCCTTTATAATCTGAGCATGAAAGCCATATTGTGAGACATAAGCAGAAAGGGTATCGAAATCCACATACAGCCAGTCGAACGAATCGCCTTTCACTTGTTTATACTGCATTTGAAAATCTATCTCACCATAATAATCGGCTGCAAGATCGAGCACATAACTGCCGTCTTCGTCTTCATACAGATATTTCAAATCACTGGAATCTAGCAAGATACATCCACCAGGAGCCAGTAACTGCTTCATTCTTGCACAGAAAGCAGGAATATTCTTTAACTTTCCAATAATTCCGGAACCGTTCATGAGCATCAGAATCGTATCAAACTGTCCGGTAAAATGTTTATCAAACAGATTGACATGAAGAGCATTCAACCATGGGCACGCTGTAGTACCGGCCGCTGAACAGGCCGTTGCCGAAGATGCCGCCGGAGCCGATGGCGATCTCGCCGCGCTGCTGCTGGTAGATGATGTTTTTTCCAGGTGGCTTCGTTGGGTGCCCAGCCGGTGGAATTCTCCGGGTCGATAACGGCCAGAATGCGGTACCACTGGTAGCCCTTGCCGATCTTATCGCTGAAAAAGGCAAACGCCGCCGCCACGGCCACAGCTGCTGCCGAGATGGCACCGATGATATACTTCCAGCTCAGGCCCGCTGCAAACATCATGCAGCAGCCGATGATGGCGTAGATGATGGCGGTGCCGTCGTCGCCCTGAATGTGGATGATAAGGATGGGCACGGCCAGATGCAGCAGAAGCTTTACCAGCTCCTTTGGCTCGTTGATGCGGCTGCGCACATTGTTCAGGTGCATGGCAAAGGTAAGGATAAAGCTGATCTTTGCCAGCTCCGTGGGCTGGAAGGTAAAGCCGCCCAGCTTGTACCAGGAGTAGTTGTCGGTGTCACCGGCGTTGAAGCCGATGGTCAGCGGGCCGATGGCCACATTGCGGATGAACAGCGTGGGCAGCACCAGACCCCATGTCAGGGCTACATGCACCGGCCACACCTTGACAAGGCTGCGGTAGTCGATGCAGGAGAGCAGCAGCGCGATCACGATGCCAAGCCCGGCTGCTGCCGCCTGCACCAGCGCGCGGCGGTAATCGCCGATGCCGGTAATGGCACCAGTGATCTCGTCCGTGGCAAAGCCGTTGCCCTGCTTTGCGGCCCAGGAGGCAAGAGCCACCACCGCCATGGTGCTGCTGAAGATGCACAGCAGCAGATAGATCTTATCCGTTCGTTTAAAATATTGTCGAATGCTTTCCAAGAAAGCACCACCTTTCGTTCCCAGATGCACACCGGGTTTTGCCGCTGCAGCGGGCAATACCAACCCAGTTTATCCTATTATACACAGCCTGCACACCGTTTGCAATCCACCGGGTGTGACAGCTTTGCAAAATCCGCACGAATGCTTGACAAAGCAGACCGCACCATCTACAATGAAGGTGCAGCAGAAAGCTCCTTTGCAGAGCGCCTGCCGCGCAAAGAAAATGGCAGGAAGATGCCTGCTGGGAAAAGGGCGGCGTGCCGCATTGGGCGGCAGATATGCCCGGAGGAAATGGGAATGGAACACGATATGCTCCGCCGATTTTGGGTGTGCACTGTGCGCTCTGGCTTTCGCGCTCACAGCGCTGCCCACAGCGGCTTTTGCACAGCAGCCGGAAGAACAGGCGGCTGTGCAGCAGAGCCTTTCGGCCACAGATGTGCGCGAGATGCAGCAGGCAGATGCTGCTGTGACCGCACTGACCGGAGGCAGCGACTATGCACAGATGACCGAGGACGAGCGCACAGATGCTGCTTTGCAGCAGCTGGATGCGCTGACCGCACAGGGCCTTGTAAAGCAGGGGTCTGTCTACACCGATGCCGAAAACGGCATGATCAGCTTTACCTACAGCTGCGGCGCGCTGGGCGGCATCTTGCTTACCGACCCGGATGAGGAGAACACCGCAGCCCTGCAGGAGCTGGACGAGAGCCAGCTGCAGGAGCTGGCCGAGAACAAGCGGGTGGGCACGGCGGCGATCTATTATGCGTTTGACAACACGATCAACAGCACCCGCTACCCGTATTATGCCTACATGCAGACCTATTGGGATTCGGTGGGCCTGCAGACGGATCTGGATACCACCGTTACTGTATCCGACCTGCGCAGGATGGGCCGTTACGACCTGTGCATCCTGAGCACCCACGGAGCGTACTACACCTATGAATACGGCTGGCTGTTCAAAAAGACCGCCACGGAACCGCTGATCCTGCTGACCGAGAGATCGGATTTCTGGAGCGATCTGCGCTATGGCTTTGACCTGCTGGCCCACCGCGTGGTCAAGGTGAACGGTATGTATGCCGTCAACGGCGATTTCTTCCGCAGTGCCTACCGCGGCAATGGCATCGTGCTCAGCGAGACCTGCGAGTTCTACGGCAAGAACGGCCATGTGGACACCTCTATGGCAGACGGCCTGCTGGCAGGCGGTGCCAAGGCGGTGATGGGCTATGTGAACAATGTCTACTCGGTGTATTCCCGCAGTATGCTGTGGGCCGCTGTAAACCGGATGATCGAGGGCGAAACGCTGGAACAGGCCGTGGACTATGCCAAGAGCATCTACGGCACCGATGATATCATCTGGTACAACGAGCAGGGCGGCAGACGGTCCCATGCGGCGGCATCCTATGCGATGCTCAGCGGAGACCGAAGCGCTGCACTGCCCAACCCCTACACGGCAGCGGATGTGGATGCGGCGGCGTAAGCAACACACGGCATTGCACTTTTGCACAAAGTATATTATACTAAGGGACGGCAGAGCATTCTGCCGTCCCTTTTGCTTTATAAAATGAGGTAAGCTTCATGTCAGAATATATCACCCACTCCCGCGCCGAGACGGTGGCGCTGGGTGCCCGTATGGCCGCAGTGCTGGCACCGGGTTCGCTGGTTGCGTTCACCGGCGGGCTGGGCGCGGGCAAGACCGCTTTTACCGAGGGCCTTGCCGAGGGCCTTGGCTGCACCGACCCGGTGTCCAGCCCAACCTTTGCCATTGTGAACTACTACCGCGGCCCAAAGCCGCTGGCGCACTTTGACCTGTACCGTATTTCCACTGAGAACGACCTGTGTGCTGCGGGCTTTTACGATTATCTGGATCAGGGGGCCATTGTAGCAGCAGAGTGGAGCGAGAACTTTGCAGACCTGCTGGCACTGGAAAACCCCATCCGGGTGGATATCCAGCGCGTGGACGAAAATACCCGCAGGATCACCATTGAGGGGGTAACGCTATGAACATCTTAGCTGTGGATACAGCGGGCAAAACGGCTGGTGTGGCTCTTTTGCAGGATGACCGCCTGCTGTACGAGGTGTATCTGGACGCAGGCATGACCCACAGCGAAACGCTGATGCCCATGATCGACACCTGCCTGAAGATGTGCGGCATGACCTGTGCAGATATTGACTTGTACGGTGTCAACGCAGGCCCCGGCAGTTTTACCGGGCTGCGCATCGGTCTGGCGGCGGTCAAGGGTCTGGCCTTCCCGCGGGAAACGCTGTGCGCACCGGTCTCCACGCTGGAAGCACTGGCCGCAGCCCACACGGGCGAGGGCACCGTGCTGTGCGCACTGGATGCCCGCCGTGCGCAGGTATACAGTGCCGCGTTCGACCTTGCCACCCACAGCCGCCTGCTGGAAGACGATGCCCGGGCGGTGGCAGATCTGGCCGATTTTGTAGAAAATTGCAAAAAGCCCCTGTTTTTTTGTTTGGTGATGGCGCATCTCTGTGCTATAATAAATACGGCAGTGTGCCGGGCGTGCTGCAGGCACCTGCGGCCCTGCGCGGCGGGCGTGCTGCTGCAGTGGCCCTTGTGGCAAAGCAGATGGCCGAAGCCGGAAAGGCTGTGCTGCCGGAGGCTCTGCTGCCGGACTACCACCGCCTGAGTCAGGCCGAGCGGGAGCGCGCAGAGCGCCTTGCAGCAGAAGCTGCAGCCAATGCCGCCCAAAACAAGGAGCAGGCATAAAACCCTGCGTGACTGAGAGAAAGGAACATTTCCATGGCAAAACCCATTGCACTGGCCGCTGACCACGGCGGATTTGAACTGAAAGAAGCTGTCAAGGCGCATCTGAAGGAGCTGGGGCTGGAATACATCGATTTTGGCACCCATAGCACCGACAGCGTGGATTACCCCGATATGGCCGTGCCCGCCTGCGATGCAGTTGTGAGCGGCGAGTGCAGCAAGGCACTGCTGTTCTGTGGCACCGGCGTGGGCATCAGCATGGCAGCAAACAAGATCAAGGGCATTCGTGCCTGCTGCTGCTCTGACAGCTTCAGCTGCGAGTATACCCGCCGCCACAACGACGCCAACGCCCTGTGTATGGGCGGCCGCGTCGTGGGTGCAGGCTTGGCCTGCCAGCTGGTGGATCTCTTCCTGAATACGGAGTTTGAGGGCGGCCGCCATCAGCGCCGCATCGACAAGCTGACCGCATTGGAGAACCGCTGATCATGGCGAAGCGTATGCGGAGCTGTTTTAAATCGTAATTTTGGACCCGATAGAGTTATCTATTTAAAATAAGGAGCGTGTTTTTATGACCCCGATGATCGTTGAGCATCCGCTGCTGCAGCACAAGCTGAGCATTCTGCGCAACAAGCAGACCGGTACCAAGGAATTCCGTGACCTCGTTGGCGAGATCGCGACCCTGCTGTGCTACGAAGCGACCCGTGACCTGCCTCTGGAAGAGGTGGAGATCGAGACGCCCATCACCATGGCAAAGACCAAGGTGCTGGCTGGCCGCAAGCTGGCTCTGGTGCCCATCCTGCGCGCAGGCATGGGTATGCTGGACGGTATGCTGACCCTGCTGCCCGCTGCAAAGGTGGGCTTCATCGGCCTGTACCGCAACGAGGAGACCCTGCAGCCTGTGGAGTACTTCTGCAAGCTGCCGCAGGACATTGCAGAGCGTGACGTTCTGGTTCTGGACCCGATGCTGGCCACCGGCGGCAGCGCCATCGACGCCATCACCCAGATCAAGAAGCATGGCGCAAAGCGCATCAAGTTCATCGGCCTGATCGCCGCTCCGGAAGGCATCAAGGCCCTGCACGAGGCACACCCTGATGTGGATATCTACCTCGGCGCACAGGACGACCACCTGAACGAGAACGGCTACATCGTTCCCGGTCTGGGCGACGCCGGCGACCGTATCTACGGCACCAAGTAAAAAACTGTATCACGGAAGGGCAGCTGGGAACAGCTGCTCTTTTTGTGCAGACGAAAAGGGGAACGACGGCTGTCGTTCCCCTTTGTGCGTTATGGAAAAACTCAGATCTCGGCCAGAATGGCATCGCCCATGGCGGTGCAGCCAAGGCAGGTGCAGCCCTCGCTCATGTTGTCGGCGGTGCGCAGGCCCTTGTCCAGCACCTTGTTCACGGCGTTCTCGATGGCATCGGCCTCCTCGGTCAGGCCGAAGGAGTAGCGCAGCATCATGGCGGCAGACAGGATGCAGGCGGTGGGGTTCACGATGTCTTTGCCCGCAATATCGGGGGCCGAGCCGTGGATGGGCTCGTACAGGCCGCGGGTGCCGTCACCCAGAGAGGAGGACGGGATCATGCCGATGGAGCCGGTGATCATGGAAGCCTCGTCCGACAGGATGTCGCCGAACATGTTCTCGGTAACGATCACGTCGAACTGGGCGGGGTTCTTGACGATCTGCATGGCGCAGTTGTCCACGAACATCTCGCTGTATTCCACATCCGGGTACTCGGCCTGCAGGCGGTGCATCACGCTTCTCCACAGACGGCTGGTGTCCAAAACGTTTGCCTTGTCCACACAGCACAGTTTCTTGCGGCGCTTGCGTGCGGTCTCAAAGCCGATGCGGCCGATGCGCTCGATCTCGTGCTCCGCGTAGGGCATGGAGTCGATGGCCTGCTTCTCGCCGCTGGCGAGGGTGTGGGTCTCGTGATTGCCAAAGTATACGCCGCCGATCAGCTCACGCACGATGATGAAATCGATGCCCTGTGCCACGATCTCGGGCTTCAGGGGGCTGGCAGGAGCCAGCTGCGGCCAGATCTTGGCCGGGCGGTTGTTGGAGTACAGGCCCATGCCTGCACGCAGACGCAGCAGGCCCTTCTCCGGGCGCTGCTCACCGGGCAGGCCCTCCCACTTGGGGCCGCCCACGGCACCCAGCAGGACGCTGTCCGCGGCAAGGCACTTGTCCAGCTCGTGCTGGGGCAGCGGGTCGCCGTACTTGTCAATGGCTTCGCCGCCCATGGCAGCGTCAGTGTAGTGGAAGGTGTGGCCGTACTTTTCGGCCACCTTGTCAAGCACGCGGATGGTTTGCTTGACGATCTCCGGGCTGGAGCAGTCGCCCCAGATGACAGCAATGTTTTTTTCCATGGGAAACTCCTTCTATCGGTTTGAACCCTCTCAGTCAATGCCTGCGGCATTGCCAGCTCCCCCGAAGGGGGAGCTTTTCAGGCGGGTAAGATATTGTTCGTTGTTTATCCTAGAAGAAAATACATTCGGGAAGATGGCAAAAAGCTCGCCCTTTGGGAGAGCTGGCGCGAAGCGCCTGAGAGGGTTACTGCTGCTTCGCCTTGATGGACTTCATCAAGCCACCGGCAGAGATGATCTCCTGGATGAACGGCGGGAAGGGCTCGGCGTGAAACACCTTGCCGTTGGTCTCGTCGGTAATGACACCGGTGTCAAAGTCTACGCTCACGGTGTCGCCCGCATTGATGGCATCCACAGCCTCCGGGCACTCCATGATGGGCAGACCGATGTTGATGCTGTTGCGGTAGAAGATGCGGGCAAAGCTCTTGGCAATGACCACCGAGATGCCGGCGGTCTTGATGCACAGCGGTGCGTGCTCACGGGAGGAGCCGCAGCCGAAGTTCCAGCCGCCCACCATGATGTCGCCGTCCTTCACCTTCTTGACGAAGTCCTTGTCGATGTCCTCCATGCAGTGGCTGGCCAGCTCTTTGGCATCCTGCGTGTTCAGGTGGCGGGCCGGGATGATGACATCGGTATCCACGTTGTCCGGGTATTTGAAAACAGAACCTTTTGCGTTCATTGTTGTGCTCCTTTCCGATCAGACCGTGCGGGGGTCGGTGATGCAGCCGGTCAGTGCGCTGGCGGCGGCGGTGGCGGGAGAAGCAAGGTAGACCTCGCTCTTCACATGGCCCATGCGGCCCACAAAGTTGCGGTTTGTGGTGGAAACGCAGCGCTCGCCCTCGGCCAGAATGCCCATGTAGCCGCCCAGACAGGGGCCGCAGGTGGGGGCTGGACACGATGCAGCCTGCATCAATAAAGGCAGTGGTCCAGCCGCGCAGGATGCATTCCTTGTAAACGGCCATGGTGGCGGGGATGATGATGCCGCGCACGCCCTTGGCAATGTGCTTGCCCTTGAGCACGTTGTAGGCGGCTTCCATGTCCTCCAGACGGCCGTTGGTGCAGCTGCCGATCACAACCTGATCGATCTTGATGTCCTTGCCCTCGCTGGCAAGGTGGGTGTTCTCGGGCAGGTAGGGGGTAGCTGACGGTGGGTTCCAGCTTGTCCAGATCGATCTCAATGGTCTTTTCGTACTCGGCATCCGGGTCGGCCTCAAAGAACACCGGCTCACGCTGGCTGCGGCCCTTGAGGTAGCTGCGGGTCACATCGTCCACAGGGAAGATGCCGTTCTTGGCACCGGCTTCGATGGCCATGTTGCAGATGCACAGGCGGTCGTCCATCGTCAGACTGGCAACGCCCGGGCCGGTGAACTCCATGGATTTGTACAGCGCACCGTCCACACCGATCATGCCGATGATGTGAAGGATCAGGTCCTTGCCGGAGACGCGGGGCCGAACTTGCCCTTGAGCACGAACTTGATGGCAGAGGGCACCTTGAACCATGCCATGCCGGTGGCCATACCTGCGGCCATGTCGGTGGAGCCGACGCCGGTGGAGAAGGCACCCAGTGCACCATAGGTGCAGGTGTGGCTGTCCGCACCGATCACGCAGTCGCCTGCGGTCACGATGCCTTTTTTCCGGCAGCAGAGCGTGCTCAATGCCCATCTGGCCCACATCGTAGAAGTTGAGGATATCGTATTTGTTGGCGAACTCGCGGCACTGCTTGGACTGGGTGGCGCTCTTGATGTCCTTGTTGGGCACAAAGTGGTCCAGCACGATGGCAATGTGCTCTTTGTCGAACACACCGTCAAAACCGGCCTTTTCAAACTCGTTGATGGCAACCGGGGTGGTGATATCGTTGCCCAGCACGATGTCCAGCTTTGCATTGATGAGCTGGCCTGCCTTGACCTCGGCAAGACCGGCATGTGCGGCAAGAATTTTCTGCGTCAGGGTCATTCCCATGATGGTACTCTCCTTTTATCGAAAAAATGCTTTTATCTATTATTGATGGCGCTCACCAGTGCCTTGATGCCAGCCACGATGATATCGGTGTCGGTACCGGCACCCCATGTGACGGTGTTATCGCCCCAGACAAGGCCGACGTAGGAGGCAGCGCGGGAGGTGGAGCCTTCGTCCAGACTGTGCTCAGAGTAGGTCTCGAGGTGGAACTCCATGCCGGTGGCGCTCTGGATGGCGTTTGCCACAGCGTCCAGACGGCCATTGCCCACCGAGGTGACCACCTTGCGCTGACCATTCAGCTCCAGCGTGACGGTGGCGGTGATGCCGCCCACCTGTGCAAAGTGGGCTTCCAGAACGTTGAGCGGCTTGCAGCGGTTGAGGAAGGCATCCTCGAAGATGTGCAGCACCTCGTTTGCGCTCAGCTCCTTGTGGCTGTGGTCGGAAACGCTCTTGACCTTGTAGCCCAGCGCCTCGCGCATTTTGGGCGGCAGGTTGTAGCCGAAGTTCTGCTCCAGCACAAAGCCGATGCCGCCCTTGCCGCTCTGGCTGTTGATGCGGATGACGTCGGCGTCGTAGGTGCGGCCGATGTCGTGGGGGTCCACCGGGATGTAGGGCAGGTCCAGCGGTGCTCGCCATGCTCCTTGCGGTAGGCCATGCCCTTTGCAATGGCGTCCTGATGGCTGCCGGAGAAGGCGGCAAACACCAGCTGACCGGCGTAGGGGGTGCGCTCGTAAATGTGCATCCGGGTCACACGCTCGTAGGTGGCGCAGATGTCCGGCATATCGGAGAAGTCCAGCTTGGGGTCCACGCCGTGGCTGTACATGTTCATGGCCAGCGTCACCGCGTCCACGTTGCCGGTGCGCTCGCCGTTGCCGAACAGGCAGCACTCCACCCGCTGTGCACCCGCCAGCACGGCCAGCTCTGCGCAGGCCACGCCGGTGCCGCGGTCGTTGTGGGGATGGGTGGAGATGATGACGCTGTCGCGGTATTTCAGGTGCTTGTCGCAGTATTCGATCTGGTTGGCGTAGACATGCGGCATGCTCATTTCCACGGTAACGGGCAGGTTGATGATCATGGGGCGGTCCGGGGTGGGCTGCATGATGTCCAACACGGCATTGCACACATCCACGGCGTAGTCCACCTCGGTGCCAGTGAAGCTCTCGGGGCTGTACTCGAAGAGGAAGTTGCCCTCGTACTCCTGACTGAGCTGCTTGACCAGCTTTGCGCCGTCGATGGCGATTTTCTTGATCTCCTCCTTGCTCTTGTGGAACACCTGCTCGCGCTGGGCCACAGAGGTGGAATTGTAGAAGTGGATCACCGCGCGGGGAGCGCCCTTGACGGCCTCGAAGGTCTTGCGGATGATGTGGTCGCGGCACTGGGTCAGCACCTGCACGGTGACATCCTCGGGGATCATGTTCTTCTCGATCAGGGTGCGCAGGAACTCGTACTCGGTGTCGCTGGCGGCAGGGAAGCCCACCTCGATCTCCTTGAAGCCGATCTTGACCAGCATCCGGAAGAACTCCAGCTTTTCCTCAAGGCTCATGGGCACGATCAGGGCCTGATTGCCGTCGCGCAGGTCCACACTGCACCATGCGGGGGCTTTTTCAATGTGATCCTTCTTTACCCAGCTGTCATAGCCTGCGGGTACCGGGTAGTAACCCGGAGCGTACTTGGTTGCGTCCATCATTTGCGCGTCCTCCCAAACAATTTACACTTCTTGCTCCATGCTCTTTGTGAGCGTCCTTGCCCTCTCAGTCTCACATTCGTTCGACAGCTCCCCCAAGGGGGGAGCCCTTGGCAAAACCGAAAACTTTGCCGTACTGCCAAGGCCTCTCACTTTGGGAGAGGTGGCACGGCGTAAGCCGTGACGGAGAGGGCAAGCCTGCTTCCAAAAGGCAGATATACGAAAAGGCTCTCGTCTTTCAAGGCGAAAACCTTGAGAGACGAGAGCCTGTAAAGTTCAAACTACAGGGCACCCGTGGTACCACTCTCTTTGCTGCGCCTTTGGGCACAGCCGCTTTGCACGATCGGCTTTTTGCGGCGAATCGCTGTCCTTGTAACGGTGGACATCCGTCAGAGCCTACTTGTGTGTTCAGCCCTGCCGCTCAGGGGCCAGTAACCGAAACCCTCTGCACCCGCCTTGCACCACCCGGCGGCTCTCTGTACGCAGAAGAAAATCGTTTTTTCCCCGTCAACGCATTTGTGCCTTTTTTCAAAGTGGACTAAGTTTAGCATGATTCGCGGGCAGTGTCAAGCAATCTGACTCATTCTCAAAATGAAACAATTTCACAAAATAAGGGGCAGAATTTTCCAAAATTGTGCACGAGGCGTTAATGTTAACAATTTGCGAAGTTTTTGGAAAGTTGCGCTCAAACCGCTGTCGCACGCCCGGCGGCTGTGTTATACTACATCCAGAAAAATCTGGCTCCGCCTGCCCGGCAGGAGCCTGCTTTTGGATCCATTCAGATGTTTGCAAAGGAGGAATTGCCACATGAAAGAAGTCAAGCCTTCCAAAAAGCCGCTGGCGATCTACTACGCCATCGTGCTGGCGGTCCTGCTGCTGCTCAACCTTGTGCTGCTGCCGTGGATGAGCGAGCGTCAGGTGGAGGAAGTGGACTACGGTACCTTTATGACCATGACCGAGGAAAAGAACATCGGCCGTGTGGATATCGAATCCAATCAGATCATTTTTTACCGATAAAGAGGAAAAGCAGGTCTACAAGACCGGCCTGATGAACGACCCGGAGCTTACCCAGCGCCTGTATGATGCCGGAGCACAGTTTTCCAGCGAGATCGTGGAGCAGGGGTCGCCGATGCTCAATTTCCTGATCTGGTTCCTGCTGCCCATCCTGTTGTTCAGCTTCATCGGCAATCAGATGAACAAAAAGCTGATGGAAAAGGCCGGCGGCGGCCCGGGGTCCATGATGTTCGGCGGCGTGGGCAAGTCCAACGCCAAGGTCTATGTGCAGTCCACCCACGGCATCCGCTTTGCGGATGTGGCCGGTGAGGATGAAGCAAAGGAAAACCTGCAGGAGATCGTGGATTACCTGCACGATCCCGGCAAGTACGAGAGTATTGGCGCATCCATGCCCAAGGGCATCCTGCTGGTGGGCCCTCCGGGCACCGGCAAGACCATGCTGGCCAAGGCCGTGGCAGGCGAATCCAACGTGCCGTTCTTCTCCATTTCCGGTTCTGAATTCGTGGAGATGTTCGTGGGCATGGGCGCATCCAAGGTGCGCGACCTGTTCCGGCAGGCCAAGGAAAAGGACCCCCTGCATCGTGTTCATCGATGAGATCGATGCCATCGGTCAGAAGCGCAACAGCGGCAATCTCGGTGGCAACGACGAGCGTGAGCAGACTTTGAACCAGCTGCTCACCGAGATGGACGGCTTTGAGAGCAACACCGGCGTCATCATTCTGGCGGCTACCAACCGCCCGGATTCGCTGGACCCGGCGCTGACCCGTCCCGGACGTTTTGACCGCCGTGTGCCGGTGGAGCTGCCCGACCTTAAGGGCCGCGAAGAGATTTTGAAAGTGCACGCCAAAAAGGTGGCGCTGGCCCCGGGCATCGACTTCAACACTGTGGCCCGCATGGCTTCCGGTGCATCCGGTGCGGAACTTGCCAACATTGTCAACGAAGCAGCTCTGCGCGCTGTGCGTGCAGGCCGTAAGAGCGTGACGCAGGCCGATCTGGAGGAGAGCATCGAGGTGGTCATTGCAGGCTACCAGAAGAAGAACTCCATCCTCACCGACAAGGAAAAGTGCATCGTGGCCTACCACGAGATCGGCCATGCACTGGTGGCGGCCAAGCAATCCAACTCTGCCCCTGTGCAGAAGATCACCATTATCCCCCGCACCTCCGGCGCACTGGGTTACACCATGCAGGTGGACGAGGGCAACCACTACCTGATGAGCAAGGAAGACTGGAAAACAGATCGCCACCCTTACTGGCGGACGCGCCGCCGAGGAAGTGGTGTTCCGATCCATCACCACCGGTGCCTCCAACGATATCGAGCAGGCCACCAAGCTTGCCCGCGCCATGCTTACCCGCTACGGCATGAGCAAGGACTTTGACATGGTGGCGCTGGAGACCGTGAACAACCAGTATCTGGGCAGTGACACCTCGCTGGCCTGCTCGGCCCAGACCCAGCGCGAGATCGACCAGAAGGTGGTGGAGCTGGTCCGGGCTCAGCACGAAAAGGCTGTCCGCATCCTGACCGATAACCGCGCCAAGCTGGACGAGCTGGCACAGTATCTGTACCAGAAGGAGACCATCACCGGCGAGGAGTTCATGGAGATCCTGAACCGGGAACCGGCACAGGCCCAGTGACCCCGGCGGCAGAGCTTCCAAAAAATTTTTTTGAGCCTGCTGCAATAATCCCGCCGCCGCATCCGTTTATAAGACAGATGCGGCGGTTTTGTATTACACCGCATGGCAGACCATGGTTTTCCACAAAACAAAAATGTGCGGTGCAAAACCGCCGTCAACGGAGGTATTCCAAATGAAACTGAACCATAAATTTGTCCGTACCGTCACCACCACCGCTGCAGTGCTGGGTGCTGCCGCCATGCTGAGCGTGGGCGCATTTGCCGCAGAGGCAGACATCAACGACCCTGCTGCCGCAGGCTATCTGCCCCCGCAGGAGCAGATGGTGCAGGGGGATATCGCCCTGCACAGCGCCGATGTGGCGATCGGCGAAAAGGACCCCACCTACGGCGGCTACGGCGCACCGGAGGGAAACCCCATTCAGGGCAACATCATGCTGATCTCCGGCGATGAGCTGGCCGCCCCGTCCGCAGATGCAGCGGCGAAAAAGAGCGAGGCACGTTACACCGTCAAGGGCCTGTTCGGCAGAGAAGTGCTGTACACTGCCCGCCAGAAGGACAGCGTGCTGACGCTGGATGTGCCCGCCGGTTCTGCTACTTTCCGCACCACCGTGCAGGACATGCAGACCCTGCTGAACGAGGGTGTGAGCACGCTGGTGGTCCAGACTGAGAAGGGCTCCACCACCCTGAACCTGTCTCTGCTGGTGGAGGGCCAGAAGGGCACCGACCGCGTGGTGCTGCGCCGACTGGGCGAAAACACCTTCCTCACCGTGGGCCTGCGCTGCCGCCGCGATTTGATCGTGGGGCGCTGACCGCTGAGATCAAATGATGAAAGGGCTGCTGCACGCAGGGATGTGCAGCGGCCCTTTTTGCGCTTTTCTGTTAAGTTTTTGAAAATTTGCGCAGATGTCTTTGCAAAGTCTGCCGGGAGATGTTATAGTTAAATTGAAACAGTATGCATTCCCGATAGAAAGGAAAAAACGCCATGGAGCATTTTGTGGAGTTTGAGGACGTTTGCAAATACTACCAGACCGGCAGTGTGAAGATCGCCGCCGCAGACCACCTGAATTTCTATGTGGATAAAGGCGAGTTCTGTATCATCGTGGGGCCCTCCGGCGCAGGCAAGACCACCCTGCTGAACATCCTCGGCGGCATGGACAGCTGCGACGAGGGAAACGTCTGGCTGGACGGCCAGAACGTGAGCCACTTTACCGCCAGAGAGCTCACCACCTACCGCCGGTACGATGTGGGCTTTGTGTTCCAGTTCTACAACCTTGTGCAGAACCTGACCGCACTGGAGAATGTGGAGCTGGCCAGCGAGATCTGCCGCGACCCGCTGGACCCCAAAGAGACCCTGCGCGGTGTGGGTCTGGGAGAGCGGCTGAACAACTTCCCGGCCCAGCTTTCCGGCGGCGAGCAGCAGCGGGTGTCCATTGCCCGCAGCACTGGCCAAAAACCCCAAAGCTTCTGCTCTGCGACGAGCCCACCGGTGCACTGGATTACAAGACCGGCAAAGCAGGTGCTGGCCCTTTTGCAGGATACCTGCCGCCGCACCGGCCGCACGGTGATCGTTATTACCCACAACACCGCCCTGACGGCGATGGCAGACCGCATCATTCAGGTGCGCAGCGGCAAGATCGTCTCCAATCAGGTCAACGAGCACCCTGTGCCGGTGCAGGAGATTGAGTGGTGAGAGCTGTGCTGAAAAGTTATCGTAAAAAGCATCCTGCGGGAAATGAAGGACAACCTGAGCCGCATGGTCTCGCTGTTCGGCATCGTGGCGCTGGGCGTGATGATGCTGACCGGCCTGATGAGTTTTGCGCCCAGCATGCGCATCGCCGGGCAGAAATACTACGTGCAGCAGAACGTGTTCGACCTGCGGGTGCTGTCCACGCTGGGCCTTTCGGAGGAGGACATTGCCGCCATTGCCGCCGTGGACGGCGTGGAGGCTGTGCAGCCGGTGAAATATCAGGACGTGGAGGCCCAGTGGCAGGGCCAGAGCGAGACGGCGGTGGTGCGCCTGCAGCAGCTGCCCGCCGACCCCGGGGGCCGACACGGCAGAAATATGAACCGTCTGGTGCTACTCTCGGGCCGGATGCCTGAGGCTCCGGATGAGTGCGTGGTGCATGTGATGGGCTACGGCGACCCGGTGGAGCCGGGCACGGTGCTCACCCTGCCGGGAGGACACCGAACATGTGAGCCGGAAGCAGTTCACAGTAGTGGGCACCGTGCAGGACCCGCAGCATTTTTCCACGGACAAGGAGAGCAGCACCGCCGGTGACGGCCAGCTGGATGATATTGTGTTCCTGCCGGAGGGCAGCCTGACCACGGATTATTATACGGCGATGCTATCTCAAAGTAAAAAATGCCGGCCTGTATGATAATTACTCGGACGCGTATCAGGCAGCAGTGGATGACACAGCCGCAAGGGTAAAGGCCATCAGCGGCGCACAGTGCACGGCCCGGCGGGCGGAGCTGATCGAGGACGCCAGTGCAGAGCTGGCCGACGCCCGGGCCGAGTACAACGACAAAAAATGCCGAAGCAGACCGTCAGTTTGCGGAGGCAGAGCAGCAGCTGGCCGATGCACAGGCACAGCTGGACAGCGCCAAAGCCCAGCTGGACGCGGGCGAAGCGGAGCTTGCCGCCAACAAAAAGGCCCTGCCGGATACTATGCAGGGCGGTGCGGACGAGCTGGTGAGCGGCGAGGAACAACTGCTGGAATTTGAGGATCAGCTGCAACAGATCGAGATGCTGGTGAACCTGAAAAAGGTGGCCGACCCGCTGCTGGGCTATGCCGAAACGGCTCTGCACAACGCGCAGAAGGCGCTGGACGAGGCCGAGCCCGCCGACGAGGAATACACCGACCTGCGGGATGCTCTGCAGAAGGCGCAGGATGCTTACGACAACATCAGCGGCCAGCTGAACGGCTATCAGGCCCAGCTGGACGAGGGCAAGCACCAGATGTATGCACAGGGGCTGATCTCTTCGCCCAGCCTTTCCAACGAGCAGCTGGTGACTGAGGCAAAGGCAGCACTGCGCCAGATGAAGGTAAAGCTTCTGCAGGGGCAGCTGCAGCTCACCACCGGCACGGCCACAGGCCTACACCCAGTTTGATGCGGCTCGCACCCGGCTGGACGAAGCTGGCAGCAGTACAACGACGGCGTGCAGCAGCTGGCCGATTCCCGCGCGGAGTACGAGAGCCGGAAGGCCGAAGCCGAACAGCAGCTGGCCGACGGCCTTGCCCAGCTGAACGATGCCGAGGAGCAGGTGAGCCAGATCAAGAGCGGCGAGTGGTATGTGCTGGACCGCAGCTCCATCGTGAGCTTTGTCACCTTTGAGCAGTATGCCGACCGCATGGATGCCATTGCACGGGTGTTCCCGGTGTTCTTCTTCCTGGTGGCGGCGCTGGTGGCCACTACTACGATGACCCGCATGGTGGACGAGAACCGCCTGCAGCTGGGTACTCTGAAAGCTCTGGGTTACTCCAACGCAAAGATCGCAGGCAAGTATCTGTTCTATGCCCTCAGCGCCAGCGTGCTGGGCAGCATCGTGGGCATGGTCATCGGTTTTGTGGTGTTCCCGCTCATCATCTGGTATGCTTACCAGATGATCTTCAGCATGTCCACCTTCACGCTGCACTTTTACCCCGGCATGGCGGCAGCCAGCGTGGCCATCAGTGCGGCCGTCATCGGTTTTTGCCACATGGAGCGCCTGCCGCGCCAGCCTGAAGGAAAATGACCGCAGCTTTGCTGCTGCCCCGGGCCCCGGTGGCAGGCAAGCGCATCTTTTTCGGAGTACATCACCCCGCTGTGGCAGCACATGAGCTTCTCCCAAAAGACCACAGCCCGCAACCTGTTCCGCTACAAAAGCGCTTCTTCATGACAGTGCTGGGCGTGGCGGGCTGCACGGCGCTGCTGCTCATCGGCTTTGGCATTCAGGATTCCATCCTGCCCATCGTGGACAAGCAGTCCGGGCAGCTGACCCACAACGATCTCACCATCTCGCTCAGCGATGAAAAGGCGCTGACCATGGAGCAGGGCCTTGCCGACACGCTGGACAGCAGCAGTGCGGTCCACAGCTGGGGCGCGTTCTACACAAAGTCCACCACCCTTTATAATGAAGAGGGCGGGAGCGCCGATGTCAGCATCGTAGGCGCGGAGGACGATGCCCGGATGACCGAATACTTCACCTTCCGCACCCGGGTGGGCCACGACCCCATTCCCTTTGAAGAGGACAGCGTGATCCTGACCGAAAAAAACGGCCCTGAATCTGGAGCTGAGCGTGGGCGATACGTTCTATGTGGAGGCTGCAGACGGAAGCCGCGTGCCACTGGTGCTGACCGGCATTACCGAGAACTACATGTTCACCCGGCTGTATCTGTCCGGTGCACAGCTGGAGAGCCTGCTGGGCGGCACACCGGAGTGGAATACCGTGTATGGCCTGACCGGCTGTGCCACCGAGGCAGAGTACAACGCCCTGCGCACAAAGCTGCTGGGCTGCAACTATGTGAGCAGCGTCAGCTTCACCGAGGACACCACCTCCATGTTCGGCAGCCTGATCGGCAGCCTGAACTACGTGGTGGTGCTGATCATCGTGTGCGCGGCGGCGCTGGCGGCGGTGGTGCTGTACAACCTGATCAGCGTCAACCTTGCCGAGCGCAAAAAGGAGCTTGCCACTATCAAGGTTCTGGGCTTCTATGACAAAGAAGTGTACCGCTACATCTTCCGCGAGATCGAGCTTTTGTCCCTCATCGGCTCCGGCGTGGGCCTGCTGCTGGGCGTGCCGCTGCACCGGTTCATCGTCCTGACCGTGGAAATGGATCAGCTGATGTTTATTCGCACCATTGCACCCCACAGTTATCTGCTGGCAGTGGCATTGACGATGCTGTTCACCTTTGTGGTGTGCTTTGCCATGCGGCGGCATGTGCGGCATATCAGCATGGTGGAAAGCATGAAAGCGCCGGAGTGAGTTTACAAAATCTTCATAAAAAGAACATGGTTTCGCAGAAATTCTTTGGTATGATAATGCTACCGACAGGCGGGGCCGCAACCGCCTGAACGGGTAACATGATTCCTCCTTTACCAAACCAAATACCGCAAAACAAAAGCACCGCGCCTTGTCTGATCCGCAGCAGACAGGGCGCGGTGTCTTGTTTAAACCGTTAAGTTTTCAGCATCTGCGGCAATGGCATCGGCCTGCTGCTGGGTGAGCACGCGGCACTTGACCATCCGCTTGAGCACCACCTGCATCCGCTTGAAGGCAAGCTCCGGGCTGCTGGCGTAGGTGGAAGGCGCGTTGGGCATACCCGCCAGATAGATCGCTTCGGCATCGGTCAGCTGGGCCGGTTCCTTGCCAAAGTAGCCCTCGGCAGCTTCTGCAATGCCATAATACCCGCTGCCAAAATAGATGGTGTTGGCGTACATCTCAAAGATCTGCTGCTTGGAGTAGGTCTTTTCAAGATCAAAAGCAGCAAGCATCTCGGCAGCCTTGCGGGCCAGATGCTTGTCCTGCGTGAACAGCTCGTTCTTGGCAAGCTGCTGGGTCAGGGTGCTGCCACCCTCGGCCAGCGAGTGGGTGCGCAGGTCGGCCAGCAGGGCGCGGGCAATGGCCCCCGGGTCGATGCCCTTGTGGGTCATAAAATGCTCGTCCTCGGTGCAGATGACTGCGTTAATATAGATCTGCGGCAGCGCATCGTAGGAAGTATAGCTCCCGCGGGCACAGATGGTGTCGTACATGGAAGCCACTGGGTAACTGCTGGCGGCACTGCGGTACAGCTGCCTGCCCTGATAAAAGAACCAGCCGCCTGCCAGCAGCCCGCCAAGCAGCAGGATGCAAAGAACAACGAGCAGGCTCTGCTTAAAAAAATGAAAGAAACGATGCAGCATCGGAAAAAACTCCATTTGATGATCAAAAAAGAACGCATACCATAATAAACGATTTGCAGGGCGTTTGCAAGGAACAGCTTTAGTATAACAATAAAATTTAGGTTTATCAATGGAAAATAAAATTTTCGAAGAAGCAGAAGTGTTACTCCTGTTGGAACTGCACAACGGGATGCTGCAAATGCGGGCTTTGCATCGTGCAGAAAACTCAATTTGCAAAAAACTGGAATTAACCTATTGACAGACTGGGTAAGAGGGAATATAATGCAAACAACAAATCCACAAACCTAGTGGGAAAAAGAAAACAAAGGTTTTGCTTCCCGGTACAGAGCAGATAGAGGTGCCGGTTTGTAGATGAGTGGGAAAGAGTTTTACGGGAAAGGAGGGCACGGATATGAAGCTGATTTGGAACGACCTGCTGCATGCAAACTTCCGCTGTGGGCGAATGTGCGGTGACCGGGCAGAACATCTGGCTGTGAACTGTACGATGCCCTCTTGCTGTGCACGAATGTGTACCCGAATGTGACGTTGACAGAATCGCTTTGAATTGTGTTTGCCCGATGCGCTTTTGTATCACGCATCGGGTTTTTTGTATCATGGAATTATACTAAAAGTACAAATAGAGAGGTAAAATACTATGTCTAACTATAAATTTGAGACCCTGCAGCTTCACGTTGGCCAGGAGCAGGCCGATCCCGCAACCGATTCCCGTGCAGTGCCTATCTATCAGACCACTTCCTATGTGTTCCGCAACAGCCAGCACGCAGCAGACCGCTTTGGTCTGGCAGATGCCGGCAACATCTACGGCCGCCTGACCAACTCCACGCAGGACGTGTTCGAGAAGCGCATCGCTGCGCTGGAGGGCGGCGTGGCTGCTCTGGCAACCGCCTCCGGTGCCGCTGCCATCACCTACACCATCGAAGCACTGGCACAGGCCGGTGACCACATCGTGGCTCAGAAGACCATCTACGGCGGCAGCTACAACCTGCTGGAGCACACCCTGACCCAGTTCGGCGTCACCACCACCTTTGTGAACGCACACGATCTGGCTGAGGTGGAGAATGCCATCCAGCCCAACACCAAGGCCGTCTATCTGGAAACTCTGGGCAACCCCAACAGCGATATCCCCGATATCGATGCCATTGCAGCCATCGCGCACAAGCACGGCCTGCCGCTGGTCATCGATAACACCTTCGGCACCCCGTACCTGATCCGTCCCATTGAGCACGGCGCAGATATCGTTGTTCATTCCGCCACCAAGTTCATCGGCGGCCACGGCACCACGCTGGGCGGCATCATTGTGGACAGCGGCAAGTTCGACTGGAAGGCAAGCGGTAAGTTCGGCAACATTGCTGACCCCAACCCCAGCTACCACGGCGTTTCCTTTGCCGATGCAGCAGGCCCCGCAGCTTTTGTCACCTACATCCGTGCGATCCTGCTGCGTGATACCGGTGCCACCATTTCGCCGTTCAACGCCTTCCTGCTGCTGCAGGGCACCGAGACCCTGAGCCTGCGCATCGAGCGCCATGTGGAGAACACCAAGAAGGTAGTCGAGTTTCTGGCAAACCACCCGCAGGTGGAGAAGGTCAACCACCCCTCCCTGCCGGATCACCCGGATCACGCCCTGTACGAGAAGTACTTCCCCAATGGCGGTGCATCCATCTTCACCTTCAACATCAAAGGCGGCCGCGAGGAAGCATTCAAGTTCATCGATAACCTGAAGATCTTCTCTCTGCTGGCAAACGTTGCTGATGTGAAGAGTCTGGTCATCCACCCGGCTTCCACCACCCACAGCCAGCTGAACGACGAAGAGCTGGCCGAGCAGCAGATCTATCAGAACACCATCCGCCTGTCCATCGGCACTGAGCACATCGACGATATCATTGCTGATCTGGAAGCAGGTTTCGCAGCCGTCCGCGGCGAGTAAATCTTATCTCCTTTAAAAACCTCCGACAGAATGTGTATGCCTTGATTTTTTCTCCTGATCTCTTCCGAAAAAATTCCTTATATCCTAAACACAGCAAAAGGGTCCCGGAATTTTCTCCGGGACCCTTTTGTTGTTTGCGGCAAAATGCCGTCAGCCTTTCACGCCGCCCAAAGCAACACCGCGGACGATGAACTTGGAAAGCAGCAGGTACACGATGATGACGGGCAGAATGGCGATAGCCACCATCATGTAAACCTTGCCCATATCAAACTTGAGGAAGTCTGCACTGCGCAGCTGTGCAATCAGGATGGGCAGGGTCTTTTTGTCGGCGCTGTCCAGCACCAGAGCGGGAATGAAGTAGTTGTTCCAGCTGGCCACGAAGGAGAAAATGGCCTGCACTGCCAGAGCGGGCTTCATAATGGGCAGCACGATCTTGTTGAAGGTGTAGAACTCGCCTGCACCGTCGATGCGGGCAGCCTCTACGATCTCCATGGGAAGGGAAGCGTCCAGATACTGCTTCATGAAGAAGAACACGGTGGGCGCTGCAATGCTGGGCAGGATCAGCGGGATAAAGCTGTTCTTCAGGCCCATCTTGGTGATGAGCTGCCAAAAAGCCCAGAGCGGACACCTGCGTGGGCATGGTCATGATCAGCAGGATAATGGCGAACGCGGCCATTTTTGAATTTGAAGTTATAGGCGTAGATGCCGTAGGCCGTCAAGGCCGAGAAATACACGCTGAACGCCGCCGAGCAGGCAGAGACGATCAGGCTGTTGCGGATGCCGGTGATGACAGGGATGTTAGCATCGGCCAGCACGTTCTGGAAGTTGGTGATGAGCGATTTGCCCGGCAGCATCGAGAAGCCTTTCTGGATCTCGAAGTGGGTGCGGGTGGAGTTGATCACCAGCACATAGAAGAAGAACAGGCACAAAAAGCTGATGAACACCAGCACCAGATAACACCATGCGCGGCGTGCAGCCAGTGTTGCTTTTTCCGATTGATTTCTAGGAGTGTGTGCCATAATCATTTCCCTCCTTTTGCTGCCTTTTTGGCGGCGTTCAGTTCTTTGCGCTGGGCGCGGGTCAGGCCGTCATCCTCCTTGGTAAGGGAGAAGTAGACCACAACGCACAGCACTGCGCACACGAGGAACAGCACCACCGAGACTGCACCGGCCATGCCGTAGTTCTTGCTGAACAGGTGGTTGTTCAAGTACATGATCATGGTGGTGGAGGTGCGGTCCGGGCCGCCCTTGCCGTTGGTCAAAATCTGCGGCACATCGAACATCTGCAGGCCGCCGATCATGGAGGTGATCATGACGTAAACAAGGATGGGACGGATCAGCGGAATGGTGATCTTCCAGAACATCTGGTTCGGGGTGCAGCCGTCCAGTTCAGCCGCTTCGTACAGGGTGGGATCCACGCCCATGATCGCAGCCATCAGCATGATGGTGGTGTTGCCGAACCACATCAGGAAGTTCATCAGGCCGATCAGCCCGCGGTTGCCCCACACGGTGTTCAAAAAGCTGATGGGTGCATCAATCCAGCCCATGCTCTGCAGCACGGCGTTCACCGGGCCGTTGTCCGAGAACAGCGCGAAGAACAGCATTGCAAAGGCGGAGGCCATAATCAGGTTGGGCATGTAGATGACCGTCTTGAAGAAGGTCTGGCCCTTCAACTTCAGGCGCAGATCGGTGAACCATGCTGCCAGCAACAGGGAAATGGCGATCTGCGGGATAAAGCCGATGATCCACAGGATCAGCGTGTTGCCAAAGTACTTGGGCAGATCGGTGGCGAACAGGGTAATGTAGTTTTTCAGGCCCACAAAGTTCGGGCCAATGATCTTCAGGCCGCTGCGGTAATATTCAAAAAAGCTGTAGTAAATGGTGGATGCCAGAGGGATCAGCTGGAATACCGCGAAGATGATGAAGAACGGCGCAATGAAGATGTAGCCCCATTTCGCGTAGCTGATCGACCCTTTCTTTTTGCTTTTCTCCCATAGGATCGCCTCCTGATAAATTTGCGGAAAGAACAGGGGCGGGCGGGAACAGCGTCCGGCCCGCCCCTGCGTATTCACTTTTCCGTTTTAGGGTCGGCTGCTATTATGCGGGCCACACCACGTCGGTCAGCTCAGGATACTTCTCCTTGATAGCGGTCTCGAAGTTTGCCTTTGCGGTATCTTCGTCCACGTTGCCGGTAAAGTAATCCTTGAATGCATTCTGGAAGCTCTCATTCAGGCCCTGATCGTACGGACCGGCGTTGGACATATCGATCTTGGCTGCAGCCTCTGCAAACAGAGCGATGTGGTTCTGGCCGCCCAGGAAAGCGGAGCTGTAATCGCTGTTTGCGATCTCGTTCATAGCCTTCTCGTTGTTGGTGTAGTCCTGCGTATCCATGGTGATCTGCTTCATGATGGCTTCATCGCAGGTCAGCTTCTGCATAACATCCTTAATGGTCTCGATGTTGTCGCTGCCGGCTGCGCCGCAGATCCAGGTGCCGCCCCAGTAGTAGGGCTGAGGGCCTTCGCACACAGCGTAATCGCCGTAGATACCGTTGCCAACTTCTTCCTTGCCGCCCTCAGCGACAGGAGTCTCCAGCGAGTTGCCCAGCAGGGTGAAGTTGATGCCCCAAGTGGAGTAGAAGAAGCCGAACACCTTACCGGTGGGACCCTGATCGGCTGCCCACTGGCTGTCCCACAGGCTGGACTTGTTGTTATAGCCCTTATCGGTGTACTCCTTGGTCTGATCGACCCACTTCATAATGTTCTCATCAACGGTAACGGTAGTGCCGGTGACCCACGGAGCTGCCACGTTGTTGGAGAAGGTGCGGTATGCATCATCAAAGCCGGACAGCATCTTGTAGCCCTTGGCGGCTGCCTGTGCAGCTACATCATTGAACTTATCCCAGTCGGACAGGTAGGTCTGCACTTCGGCGGGATCATCGGTGCCCAGAACATCCTTGGCAATGCTGCGGCGGTATGCAAACAGACCGGGAGTTGCCTGCCAGGTGGTGCCGCGCTGGCTGCCGTCCACACTAACGATGTCCTTGGTGTACTGGTACTGGCCAGCCAGATCGTCATCGGTCAGGCCGATGTCTGCCTTGACATCCAGAACGTAATCGGAATCCACATACTTCAGAGCATAGTCAGCCTCGATCAGGAAGATGTCGATCTTGTCGTCATCAGCAGCGCTGTCCTGACTCAGCAGGGCTTCGTCCAGCTTGTTCTGATAGTTGTTGTTCTCGTTGGCATTGATGGTCCACTTCACAACGGTGCCATCCTTCAGGGTGGTGGTGGACTTGTCGGCTGCGATCTCGGAAACTTCCGGATAGTAGTCGTTGAAGCGGCTCTGGAATTCATCGTTCCAGCACCAGATGTTCAGCACCTTGCCCTGTGCTGCGGGAGCAGCAGAGGAAGCCGAAGCAGAAGAAGCGGTGCTGGTGGAAGCGGAAGAACCGCCGCAGGCAGCCAGAGCTGCACCAATGGTCACGGCACCGGAAGCGAGCAGGAAATTACGGCGAGAGATCTTTTTCATAAGGGTTAAACCTCCTTCATGGTTTTCCATTATTTGCAAAGTTTACTTCATAAAGGTTCCGTAGCAAGAGCCTTTAGAGACATATTAAAGAATGCTGACCGACCCGCCGTCCAGCAATTTGCCAGAAACGCGGATCTGTTCGGGCAGGGTCACTCTTGGATGCTCGATGAGCTCAATGAGCTTGTCGGCAGCCGTGCGGCCCAGCGCAGCGGTGTTCTGCTGGTAAGTCACCAGCTGAGGCTTGACCACCCGCGAGAGGTAGATGCCGTCGTAGCCCATCACCGAAACATCCTCCGGGATCGAAAGCCCCTTTTCGCTGATGGCGTTGTAGCCGCCCAGCGCGGAGAAATCGTCCGGGAAGATGATGCAGGTGGGCGGCTGCGGAAGCTCCAGCAGCGCTTTGGTCTCGGCGGCACAGCGGTCAGCATCATGGTAGATGCCCTCCCGCACATAAGCTTCCGGGATCTTCAGGCCAAGCTCTTCGCAGGCCTGATAGAAACCTGCAACACGGTTCTCGGTAACGGCGGTTTTTTTCGCCGTGGATAAAGGCGATGCGGCGGTGGCCGCAGGCCCATGCCTGCCGCACCAGTGCCTTCAGGCCGAAAACGTTATCCGAGAGGATCGCCATGCGGTTATTGAACACATGATCGATCGTGACCACCGGCACCTCGCTGTTCACCAGCTCCACCACCTGCGGCTCGTAGAAATTCACGCAGGCGATCACCACACCGTCCACATTGCGGTAGCGGCAGTGCTCAAGGTAGCTCATGCTCTTGCCGCTGATATTGTGGTTGATAAAGGTGATGTCGTAGCCGTGTTTCTCGGCTTCCACCTTGAAGCTGTCCAGCACGGCGGAAAAGTATTCGTGGGTCAGGCCGCTCTGCCGTTCATCCACGAACAGAACGCCCAGATTGTAAGTACGGTTTGTTTTCAAGGAACGGGCGGCAGCATTGGGCAGGTAGCCCATACGGTGCGCTGCGGCCCGCACCCGTTCTCGTGTGGCAGGCGAGATATCCGGCTGGTCGTTCAGCGCCTTGCTGACCGTTGCCACCGATACGCCGCATTCCTTTGCCAGATCTTTCAGGGACGGCATCGCTCGTTTGCCTCCTTCCGAAGAACGTTTTACGGGGGATGTTCTCCGTCAAGTCCTTAATCGTTTTCGCAATTTCATGATAGCGTATTTTGTACGAAAAATCAAGCTCAAAAGAATAACTTTCATTGCTTTTGGCTCAATTTTGGCGTTTTGTTCGTTTCTGAAGAACCGAAATTGTGCATCTTGGATGGGTTTCGTTACATTTCGGTTAAAATCAAAAGATTTTCGTTGCGGTTTCGTTACGATTTTCGCCGTATATAATATTACCTATAAATTGTGTTTCAGCGTTTTCGCTTACAGGAAGCACAAAAAGCGTGCTTGAAATAAATTTTCTGAAAATCATGAAAACATACGTATTTATGAAAGATACTTTCAGAATTTTTTAGAAAATCCTCTTGCTTTTTTGGCCTGCTTGGGCTATGCTAGAAGCAAAGAGAATGCTTTGATCGTCTGCCTTAATCGTTTTCGCAAAAGCGATGCCGCCGGGGCTACCGGCAGCTGATAAGGAGGAAGCATTTATGAAATTCGGCCATTTTGATGACGCACGCAAAGAATATGTCATCACCACCCCGCGCACGCCTCTGCCCTGGATCAACTACCTTGGCAGCGAGGATTTCTTCAGTCTTGTCTCAAATACGGCGGGCGGCTACAGCTTTTACCGCGATGCGCGGATGCGCCGCCTGACCCGCTACCGCTATAACAGCTCCCCGCTGGATATGGACGGCCACCACATTTACATCAAGGATGGCGATACCATCTGGAACCCCGGCTGGCAGCCCACCAAGACAGAGCTGGACAGCTACGCCTGCCGCCACGGTCTGGGCTATACCATTCTGGAGGGTGAGAAGAACGGTGTTTCCGCTGCGCAGGAGCTGTTCGTGCCCACCGGCGATGCCTGTGAGCTGGACCGCCTGACTTTGAAAAATAAGGCGGATGCCATAAAAGAGCTGGATGTGTTCAGCTATGTGGAGTTCTGCCTGTGGGATGCCATTGACGACAGCTCCAACTTCCAGCGCAACTTCTCCACCGGCGAGGTGGAGGTGGAGCCGGCCATCATCTACCATAAGACGGAATACCGTGAGCGCCGCAATCACTATGCGGTATTCTGGAGCAATACGCCCGTTACCAGCTTTGATACCACCCGCGATGCCTTCTGCGGTGTGTATGGCGGCCCTGCAGACCCGCAGGCCGTCCGTGCCGGACACTGCTCCGGCAGCATTGCCCACGGCTGGGCACCGGTGGGCGCGCTGCACATCCATGTCACCCTTGCACCGGGTGAGGAAAAAAAATGATCCTCTTCGGTCTGGGCTACATCGAGAACCCACAGGAAGAAAAGTTCACGGCTCCCGGTGTCATCAACAAGGAGCGTGCCCATGCCATGATCGCACGCTATGCCACCGATGCACAGGTGGACGCGGCCCGCAAGGCGCTGGCCGACCGACTGGGCAAAGCTCTGCTCTCCCACCTACCATCTGGAATCCGGCGAGGAAAAAGCTGGACCGTATGGTGAACATCTGGCACCAGTATCAGTGCATGGTCACCTTCAATATGAGCCGCTCGGCCAGCTACTTTGAAAGCGGGACCGGCCGCGGCATGGGCTTCCGCGACAGCTGTCAGGATCTGCTGGGCTTTGTACACATCATTCCGTCCCGCGCACGGGAGCGCATTCTGGATATCGCCGCCACCCAGTTTGAGGATGGCAGCGCCTACCACCAGTACCAGCCTCTGACCAAGAAAGGCAACCGCGATATCGGCACCGGCTTCAACGATGACCCGCTGTGGCTCATTGCCGGCACTGCCGCCTATCTGCGCGAGACCGGCGACTGGTCTATTCTGGACGAGCAGGTGCCCTTTGATAATGATGCCAGCAAGGCACAGAGCCTGATGGAGCATCTGCGCCGCAGCTTCAACTTTACCGTCACCCACCTTGGCCCCCACGGCCTGCCGCTCATTGGCCGCGCCGACTGGAACGACTGCCTGAACCTGAACTGTTTCTCGGAGCACCCGGGCGAGAGCTTCCAGATCACCGGTCCCAGCGAAGGCCCTGTGGCCGAAAGCGTGTTCATTGCGGGCATGTTCGTCAAGTACGGCCACGAGTACGCCGAACTGTGCGACCACCTGAACCTTGCCGATGAAGCCGTTGCGGCCCGCAAGGCCGTGGACGGCGTGGAACAGGCGGCCCTGACCTCTGGCTGGGACGGCGCATGGTTCCGCCGCGCCTACGATGCTTTTGGCAAGCCTGTTGGCAGCAAGGAGTGCACCGAGGGCCAGATCTTCATTGAGCCGCAGGGCATGTGCGTCATGGCTGGCATTGGCAAGGAGACCGGTCAGGCCGCGCAGGCATTGAAGAGCGTAGAGGAACGGCTGGATACCAAGTACGGTGTGGTTCTGCACCAACCTGCATACACCAGTTATCAGCTCAATCTGGGCGAAATTTCCAGCTATCCTCCGGGATACAAGGAGAACGCCGGTATCTTCTGCCACAACAATCCGTGGATCAGCTGTGCCGAAGCCGTTCTGGGGCATGGCGACCGGGCCTTTGAGGTGTACCGCAAGACATGCCCGGCCTACATCGAGGATATTTCCGAGATCCACCGCACCGAACCCTATGTTTACAGCCAGATGGTGGCCGGTAAGGATGCCCCCACCTTTGGCGAAGCAAAGAACAGCTGGCTGACCGGCACTGCCGCATGGACCTTCTTCAATGTGAGCCAGTATATCCTTGGCATCCAGCCCACGCTGGACGGCCTGAAGGTAGACCCCTGTATCCCACACACACTGGGCGGCTTCACCGTTACCCGCCGCTACCGGGGCGCAACCTATCACATTGCAGTGGATAATACCGCTGCAGTCCAGTACGGTGTGAAGAGCGTCGCTGTGGATGGCAAGCCCATTGAGGGCAGCCTGCTGCCGCTGGCACCAGAAGGCGCTGTGGTAGAGGTGCAGGTGACCATGGGATAACCTTTACTGCATTTTCATAATTTCTCCTTTGTGCTGTTCTGAAAGAACAGCGGCCTCCGCATTACGATCCTGCTTGGCATCATAATGCGGGGGCTTTTTGTTTAGCAGTTTATTTTGTCGGGAATACTGTTTCTGTTGTATCTGTTTTTTCACAACCTCAGCTTACAACAAAAAATGAGATAGGTAACCCCTTTCGGGGAAGTCTATCTCATTTTTTCGTTGGAGCTATTTTGCAACAGCCCCCTACTGCCGCCAGAACACTCCATGATTATTTCAAAAGCAATCATTTTCTGATACTCCAGCATCAGCCCAAGAACGATTTTCAATCCTGTGGGCAAGCTGGCAATATCCACCCACTCCTGCCGGGTATGCGCCGATCCGCCATCTATCGTACCAATGGTATTGGCCGGGATACCCAGCGACAGCGGGATGTTGCTGTCCGTGGAGTTGGGCGTTTCGTCAGGCTCACGGCCTGTGAAGGTGCGAACAATCTCTTTACTTTTTGCTGTGAATTGACCGAGTCTTTTCTGGTCAACAGGGCCGTTGCCGGGACGGATGCCCAGCAGCTCTACCTCAAAATCGCCGCCTCTGCCATTCCAGTGCGCTACAGCACGACGGAATTTTTCTTCCATCTCTTCCAGACAATCCTGTGCGGTGGAACGGAACTCGTACAGCATGGAGGCCTGCTGTGCAATGGAGTTGACCGTTGTGCCGCCCTCGATACGCCCTACATTATAGGTGGTGCGGGAGCGTACCGGCGGTTGGATCTGGTACAGTTCATTCACGAGTCCACACAGCAGTTGAATGGCACTGGGGTCGCCAAAATTTGCATAGGAATGACCACCGGGCGTTTTACAGGTGATCTTATACCGATAAGAACCCACGGCACTGCTGCAGCAAAGCGGCATATAGATATCAAAAGAATAGAACCCCTGAATACGGGTGCCGTACTTGGCAAACAACGCCTTCGTACCGTCCAGATTGCCCAGACCTTCTTCGCAGGCATTCGCCACCACCAGCACACCATATTCCAGCGCGGTTTGTTTCTGGATCAGATATTTTGCAGCCATCAGCAAGTTGACGAGGTTGGCAGTATCATCGCCGATGCCCGGCGCAAATAGCTTGCCGTCCTCTTCCCGCAAGGGAAGAGTTTCTACATCTGGGAACACAATATCCGTGTGGGCGGCAAAAACGACCAGTTCCTCAGTGTCCGGCCCCAGTTTGCAGATCACATTTTTAGCGCTGTCGATGCGGACATTTTCTGCCCCTTGTGCCCGGAGCCAATCCCGGCAGAATGCTGCTCGAAAATCCTCCTTTCGGGTCGGCGCAGGTATCTTTCCCAGTGTGCGCAGCAGTTCCAGCTGTTCGGTGCGGCATTCTTCTGCATAAGCTTCCACCTGCGCTTTTGTCTGTTCGTTCATAAAAACTTTCCCTCCCTGAACATGCCGAAAACCGCAGACAGTTTCCTGCCTGCGGTTCCGGCCTTCATTTAGCCTTCTAAGTCTTCACCATTGGTGGCGATACACTTCTGATACCAGTAAAAACTGTCTTTTCTACTGCGAGCCAATGTGCCGTGACCGGCATCGTCCTGATCCACATAGATCACGCCATACCGCTTGGACATTTCCATGCTGCCGCAGGAGACCAGATCGATAAAGCCCCACATGGTATAGCCAATCAACTCCACGCCGTCCTTGACAGCTTCCTTCATCTGCTCCACATGGGCTTTGATGTAGTCGATGCGGTAGGGATCATGGATGGAGCCATCGGCCTCTACCTTATCCACAGCGCCCAGACCATTCTCGGCAATAAATACGGGCAGCTGGTAGCGGTCGTACACCTGATTCAGGGTGACACGCAACCCCACCGGATCCTTCTGCCAGCCCCACTCGCTGGTTTCCAGATACGGATTCTTGTTGGCCATGATCAGGTTGCCGCTGGTCTTTTCCCAGCCCTGCTCCGTCGTAGAAACCTGCGAGAAGTAGTAGGAAAATGCCACGAAATCGATGCTGTTGTTTTTCAGAATCTCAGCATCCCCGGGCTGCCAGTCGATGCGGATGCCCTGCTGTTCAAAATACCGTTCCATATAGGCAGGGTACTTGCCGCGGGTCATTACATCCAGATAGAACCAGTTGGAATACTGGTCGTCCAGGATCATCTGCATCACATCATCCGGTTTGCAGGTGGCAGGGTAGGTGGTGAATCGGGCAATCATGCCGCCGATCTTGCTGCCGGGCAGGATCTCGTGCCCCTGCTGAATGGTCAGTGCATTGGCAATGAACTGATGGTGCAGGCACTGGAAGATTGCGTTCTGATAGTCCTCTTCCTGATCTTCGATCAGGCATACACCGTTGTAGGGGTTGAACTTGCCGGCATTGAACTCATTGAAGGGCAGCCAGTAATCCACCCGGTCACCCAGACGCTCGAACAGGGTGCGGGTGTAGCGCACATAGCACTCCACCGTCTTGCGGCTCTTCCAGCCGCCGTACTCTGTTACCAGATGCAGCGGGATATTGTAGTGCAGAATGGTAGCGAATACTTTGATGCCATGGGCATGGCAGGCATCGAACAGATCCATGTAAAATTTCAGCCCTGCCTCGTTGGGCTGTGCATCATCGCCATTGGGGAAGATGCGTGCCCAGCAGATGGAGGTGCGCAGCACCTTGATGCCCAGTTCCGCAAACAGTTCCAGATCTTCCTGCCAGCGGTTATAAAAATCGATACCATGACGGAACGGATAATGCTCCAGATCCTCAAGGTCTGCAAGAGCGGCCTTGAATTTTTCGTCGTTCATGCGGCGGTTGGATTTTTGGGTGCGCTCTTCCTTCGTCCAATTGGGGTCGAAATACCGCAGATCCTGCGTATCCAGCCCTTTGCCATCTTGCAAAAACGCACCTTCTGCCTGAGAGGATGCCATAGCACCGCCCCAGAGAAAGTCTTTCGGAAAACCTGTTTTCATCATGATACGCTCCTCTCTTACGGTTCCTTCTTGTTCATCACAAAGGAGATCACAAAACCGGATATCCATGCGATTGCCATAACGATCAGCAGCTTAAAGAAGTTGTTGCCGCCATCCACATAGGTGGCGATGCTGGTGATGCCGGGCATGGAGAACGCATAGGTCACAACACCCATCAGCATGGCGCTGGCACCGGCAATGGCACCGCCTGCCATGGCAGCATACAGAGGCTTCTTTTCCGGCAGTGCAATACCGTACAGGGCAGGCTCGGTAATGCCAAGGATGCAGACCAAGCCGGTAGAAATAGCGGCAGAACGCTGCTCACTGGGCTTCTGCTTGAGTGCCCATGCCAGAACAGCACCGGAAACAGCCAGATTGGAGTAGAAGAAGTTGGGCAGCATATAGTCATGACCCAGAACTTCCAGATTCTGCAGCTCTACGGCAGACCAGCCCTTGATGCCAAAGATAATGGTAAGCGGAATGATGCCGCAGAACAGCGCACCTGCAAACGGACCAGCGTGGGTGAACAGCCATGCAAAACCACTGGTCATGCCCTTGGCGATCCAGTTGCCCAGAGGAGCGGCAAAACCCAGAAACAGCGGTGCAGAGATCAGGAAAGACAGCGCACCGGAAAAGACGATGCGTAGACTTTTTTGGGCATATGCTTGTCGATGAGATGGAAAATGATGGAGAAGATCCACACCGACAGAATAACCGGGAAGATAGAACCCTTGTAGTTATAGGCGGGGATATTGATAGGGCCAAAGGCATAACCGATAATGCCTTCTTTCGGCGAGAGGAAGGTGGAGTACATCAGGATACCGGCAGTCATGATGCCGAAGATCTCCTTGACCTTGAACCGCTTTGCTGCTGCGTAGCCGATGATGAACGGCATAAAGTAGAAGGGTGCATCGCCCACAGCATTGAGCACGGTGATGATATCCGACTTGGACGATACCAGACCGATCGCAGTGAGCAGAGAGACGATGCCTTTGATCATACCGCCTGCCACAATGGCATACAGACCGGGCGTCACACAGGATGCCAGTGTGTTCAGACCCCGGGTGATGATGTTGGGCTTTTTCTCCGGCACATCATCCGGGGCAGGCTCTGCCTCCACAGCACCGCCGGCAGCCACACCAGACATTGCAAGAAACTCTTCGTACACTTCCGGCACGGTAGTGCCGATGACGCACTGGATCTGGCCGCTGGATTCTACGACCTTCAGAATGCCGCTGACTTTACTTAATTTATCCATGTCCACTGCGTCACGGTTGACCGGAACGATGCGCAGACGAGTGATGCAGTGAATACGTTCTTGATACTTTTTGCTTCCGCCGACAGCGTCCAGAATTTCTGTACAAAGCTGCGTATATTCAGATTTCGTTGTACTCATGAAAAGTCCTCCTTGTGCGGGGCACCGCAGTTTTATTCTGGCTGCTGTCGCTTGGATGTTCCCAATGCGTGCAGCCTGCATTCGTTCTTTCTCTTGCCGGCATCCTTATCATACCGGATTTCGACAAAGTTTTCAATTTCCACAAAAAAGGACTTAACTTACCAAACTTAATATGATATGCTTGCTTTGAGGTGATACCATGACCAATCAACAGCTGGAAATATTTCTATTTCAGTACACCGAATCGGAGCAGCGGCATCTCCGCGAACAGCCACCGCAGCTTTCGCCCCGCTATCGCAATATCCCCAAAGTGGTCTATAACGGGCGGGAGATGTACCAGTTCAATTTCGGAAGCCTTTTGAAAAATCGTTCGGTTTGTGTCAATAAGGAATCCCGTTTTACCGTCATTCCAGAGCATATCCACTCGGTGATTGAATTTTTGTATGTGTATTCCGGACACTGCACCCAGATAATCAACGGTCAGAGCATACAGATGGCGCAAGGCGATATCTGTATGCTGGATACTCATGTCCCCCACAGCATCCAGCCTCTGGGCAAAAACGATATCGTCATTACGATTGAGATGAAAAAGGATATCTGACACAGGGCTTTTTGCAGCGTCTGGGCAACAACGGTATCATCAACGGTTTTTTCGATCAACGCCCTTTCTTCGGAGGCGGCTCACGACCAATATCTATTGTTCCACAACCGGGAGGAGACGCCGATCCATGCGGTCATTCAAAGCATTCTCTGCGAATCCTATGACCCACAAATTTGCGGCGACAAAATGATCGATGCCTATATGATCGTGCTGTTCTGCAAAATTCTTCGACAGTACCGCAGTCAGAGCTTTTCACCAAAGGCCAAAAGCCAGTGGAAGATCGTGGATATTCTGGATTATCTGGAAGCAAACTATCTAACCGTCACCTTGCAGAGCACCGCCGACCATTTTGGCTTCCATCCCAATTATCTCAGTGCTTTCATCAAAAAGGAAACCGGGCACACCTTCAAAGAACTGGTCATCCTGCAAAAAATCGTGCCAGGCCTGCTTTTATCTGACGAATACAGATTTCCCCATCTACGAAATCGCACAAAAGGTCGGCTATGACAATC
>ENA-OQCV01000045-OQCV01000045.1-human-gut-metagenome-genome-assembly--contig:-NODE-45-length-33363-cov-3.146799_pt1 | contig 33363 bp, 32 predicted proteins | sample MGYA00242766_ERZ504592 | MGnify/ENA primary metagenome ERZ504592 (study PRJEB26092, sample SAMD00036315) | human gut metagenome | host: Homo sapiens | study: EMG produced TPA metagenomics assembly of...
CGTCAAGGTCGATGAGGCGAAGTTCCGCGAGCTCATGGCCGAGCAGAAGAGCCGTGCCCGTGCAGATGCCCTGAAGAAGCGTCACAATGTGGATCTGTCGGTCTCATGACGATTTCAAGAAGACGCTGGTCCAGCCCATCGACTTCCTTGGTTACACCGACATGTCCGCCCGCGCCAAGGTGCTGGGCATCATGCAGGAAGGCAAGGGCTCCGTCCCCGCAGTCACCGGTCCGGCCACCGTCGAAGTCATTCTCGACCGCACGCCGTTCTACGCGCAGGCCGGCGGCCAGCTCGCCGATCAGGGCGAGATTCTGTCCGACGATGGCGCGGTGCTTGAGGTCGACGACGTGCAGAAGCCGATCAAGGACCTTATCGTCCACCAGTGCCGTCTGACCGAAGGCACGCTGGCCGTCGGCACCGAGGTGAGCGCGAGCATCGATCTCGCCCGCCGCGGCGCCATCGCCCGCTCGCACACCGCCACGCACATGGTCCACAAGGCCCTGCGCGAGGAGCTCGGCCCCCAGGCTACGCAGCGTGGATCCGAGGATGCGCCGAACCGCCTGCGCTTCGACTTCCAGTGGTCGTCGGCACCGAGCAAGGACGTGATGAACACCGTCGAGGCGCGAGTCAACGACCGTCTGCGCGACAACCTGATCGTCACCACCACCGAAATGAAGTTCGACGACGCGATCGCGCTCGGCGCGATGCACCTGTTCGGTGAGAAGTACGGCGACGTCGTGCGCGTGGTCTCCATCGGCGAGGACGGCTGGAGCCGCGAGCTGTGCGGCGGCACCCACGTCGACCACGTCGGCAAGATCGGCTCGATCAACATCATGTCCGAAGCCTCGATCGGCTCCGGCGTGCGCCGTGTGGATGCCGTCGTCGGCCAGGGCGCCTACGAGTTCAACGCCCGCGAGCACGCCCTGGTCTCCCAGCTGTCCGACAAGCTCAACGCACGCCCGGACGAGCTGGCGGAGCGCGTCAACACGCTGCTGGCCAAGCTCAAGGAATCCGACCGCCGTCTGGCCGCCATGTACGAAGGCCAGCTGGCCGCGTCCGTGCCCCAGCTCGTCGCGGCCGCGAAGACGTCCGCGGCGCGTGTCAAGGTCGCTGCGAAGAACGTCGGCCACTTCGGCTCGTTCGACGCGCTGCGCAAGACCGTGATGGACGTCCGCGCCCAGCTCGGCGAGGACGCGCCGGTCGTCGTCGCGCTTGCCGGCGTCTCCGAGGACGACAAGCCGATGGTCGCCGTGGCCACGAACGAGGTCGCCCGCAAGAACGGCATCAAGGCCGGCGACCTGGTTCGCGGGGCATCCAAGATGCTCGGCGGCGGTGGCGGCGGCAAGCCGGACTTCGCCCAGGGCGGCGGCTCCGACGCGAGCCGCATCGACGAGGCGCTGAAGGCACTTGAGGCCGAGGCGCTGAAGGGCTGAACCATCCGGTGGTATGGCTAGGCGTTGATTTGGGCGACGCCAGGTCGGGCTCGCATTGTCCGACCCTGAGCTCACCTTTGCCCATCCCTATGGCAACATCCAGGCATACGGCGATTCGTTCCGTGCGCTGGATGACGTCATTACCGTCATCGAGGACGAAGCGGTGGACCACATTGTGGTGGGACTGCCGCTTCAACTTGACGGCACCGAAGGAAAAAGCGCGAAGAAGGCTCGCCGTTGGAGCGCGAACCTGGAAAAAGCGCATGCGCAACTTGATGGATGAACACGATTTCGCGTTGTACCACATTCCTCAGGTAACATTATTGGATGAACGGCTGACCACGGTCAGCGCGCATCGGCAATTGCTGGAAGCACAACTCGGGTCCCGCCGTCATCGTCCGGTGGTCGATCAGCAATCAGCTGTCGTGATATTGCAGACCGCGCTGGACGGCGCCATGAAAGTGTGAGGAGAGAGCTAGTGTCAGATGACCTCGCCGATTTTTTCGAGGAGAACACCCATTGGGTCGACTCCAAAGGCAACACCACGTCGGTAAAGCCCCCCGAGACCGCCGAAATCACGGCGTGAAATGCGCCGTCGGCGCAATGTCCGCCGCCGCAAGACCATCATCGTGCTGACCATGGTCGTCGCGGTGCTCGTCGTGGTCATAGCCGGCGGGTTCTTCGGAGTCAGGGCGTTGCGCGCCATCAGGGACCGCAACGACGGTGACACCTACTCCGTGCAGGACTACAGCGGTCAGGGATACGGGTCCGTGGAGTTCACCGTCTCGCAGGGCGAGAGCCCGTCCAGCATCGCCAAGCGTCTCGTCGAGGCCGAAGTGGTCAAATCCGCGGACGCGTTCACCGGTGTCTCATCGGGTATGACGCTATACCCGGGCACTTATCAGCTGCGCAAGCACATGCCCGCGTCGTCCGTGGCGGCGATCCTGTCCGATCAGAGCAAGGCGGAGGGCTTCCTCGACGTCAACGCGGGGGAGCGTGTGTCCGACGTCATCAAGAAGGCCGCGGCGCTCAGCGAGATCGACGAATCCGAATTCCAGAAGATCATCGACGCCAAAGGCGAGGGAATACTGCCCGCGGAAGCCGGCGGCAACTTCGAGGGATGGCTGGAACCCGGCAAGTACGACGTCAAGGGACTCGGCTCCGCGCAGAAGATCCTGAAGACCATCGTCGACAAGCGCGTCTCCAAGCTCAACGAGATGCACGTGCCCACCGGCAGCGAGCGGCAGCGGCTGCTGATCATCGCCTCCATCGCGGAGGCCGAGGTCAATTCGTCCGATTACTACGGCAAGGTGACCCGCGTCATCCTCAACCGTCTCGACCGCGACATGACGCTGGGCATGGATTCGACCACCGCGTACGGTCTGGGCATCAACGGCACGCAGCTGACCAACGCGCAGCTCAACGACTCGTCGAACAAATACAACACGCGCGTCAACAAGGGACTCACCCCCACGCCCATCAGCAATCCGGGAGACAACGCCATCCAGGCGGCGATGAACCCGGAGCAGGGCGACTGGCTGTATTTCGTCACCGTGAACCTGAGTACCGGCGAGACAAAATTCACCACCGGCTCCGTCGAGGAGCAGAACGCGCAGTTCGAGCAGTACGTCAAGGAATACAAGGACAACAACAAGAGCGCGAACTAAAGCAGCGTCGTCGCGATGACCGCGACCACCGCCGCGCAGACGATCGCGGTGCGAACGGACCTTGCCTGGCATGGTCCGGATCCGGCGCTGGGGATCGAACCTTAGCCACAGCGCCATCCATGCCAATCCCAGCAGCAGCCATGGCCAGCCACCAGACCACCACGGCGGTCAGCCGGCCATCCCCACGGCCAGGCCCATGGCCAGCGTGCAGGTCACGTCGCCGAACCCCCATCGATCCGGGCTTGACCATCGCCAGCCCGGCCTGCAGCACGGCACTGAGCACGGCGAACAGAGGGGCCTGCACCAGCAGGAACATCGTGTTCGCCATGACGGCGACGATGATGACCGCCACCAGCTGTGCCAGGCACCCGATGGCGATCCACAGGCGCGGCACGCGCCGGCGCCGAATGTCCTCGACACTCACGGCGATACCACATATCAAGCTGGGAAGGTATGCAAGGTAGGTCATGACATAAGATATAGCGAAGTTACCGATTGAATCAAAGGAGCATGGCATGTTGCGCTGGCAGACGGCGGGGGAATCACACGGCGAGGCGCTGGTCGCGATGATCGAGGGGTTGCCTGCGGGCGTTCGGGTCACCAGCGATGACGTTGTCGATGCATTGGCGAGACGGCGCCTGGGATACGGGCGCGGCGCGCGCATGAAGTTCGAGCAGGATAAGGTGCGTCTGCTCACCGGCGTGCGTTTCGGCGAGACCCTGGGATCACCGGTGGCCATCGAGATCGCGAACACCGAATGGCCGAAATGGACCGAGGTGATGAGCGCGGATCCACTCGACCACGATCTGCCGCGTGAGGGGCGCAACGCCCCGCTGAGCAGGCCGCGGCCGGGGCACGCCGACCTCACCGGCATGCGCAAATACGGGTTCGACGACGCGAGACCCGTGCTGGAGCGCTCCAGCGCGCGCGAGACCGCGTCCCGCGTGGCGCTGGGCGCGGTCGCCGCGCGGTTCCTTGAGCAGGCGTTCGGCATTCGCACCGTGTCGCATGTGATCTCCATCGGAGGGGCGGGCGTCGAGGACGCCGATGACGCAGCGTTGCCGACCCCCGACGACATCGAAGCGCTGGACGCATCCCCGGTGCGTACGCTGGACAAGGCGGCCGAGGAGAGGATGATCGCGCGCATCGACGAGATCAAGTCCACCGCCGATACCGTCGGCGGCGTGATCGAAGTGCTCGCATACGGCGTGCCCGCCGGCATCGGCACCTACGTCGAATCGGATCGCCGGCTCGACGCTGCCTTGGCCTCGGCGGTCATGGGCATCCAGGCCATCAAGGGCGTGGAGATCGGCGACGGGTTCCTGGAGGCCGTGCGCCCGGATCGCAGGCGCATGACGAGATGGTACCCCGGCGCAGATGGGCGCATCACGCGACTGACCAACCGTGCGGGCGGCATCGAAGGCGGCATGTCGAACGGCCAGCCGATTCGCGTACGGGCCGCGATGAAGCCGATCCCCTCGATTCCGCGCGCCCTTCGCACGGTCGACGTCACCGACGGCGAGGCCGCATCCGCCATCAACCAGCGTTCCGACACCACGGCCGTGCCTGCGGCCTCCGTCGTGGCCGAGGCCATGGTCCGGCTCATCTTGGCGCGATACGCCCTTGACAAGTTCGGCGGAGACAGCGTAGCGGAGACGCGCCGCAACTTCGAGCAGTACGTCGCCTCCTGGCCGGAGCACATGCGCTGACGGCGCGGTAACGTCATCCGCAACGAACCGTACGTCCTGAACCAAGGGAGAGAAACCATGCCCACTCGACCAGTCGCCGTCATCATCGGTATGATGGGCGCCGGGAAGACCCGTGTCGGCAAGGAGGTCGCGCAGCTGATGTCGCTGCCGTTCGCGGATGCCGACGTCGAAATCGAGCACGAGGTCGGCATGCGCATCCCCGGAATATTTCGAGCGTCACGGCGAACCCGCGTTCCGCGAGGTCGAATCCGAGGTCATCGCCGGGATGCTGCACGGGTTCGGAGGCGTCTTCGCCCTGGGCGGCGGCGCCCCGATGACGCCCGCGGTGCAGGACGATCTCAAGGAATACATCGAGGACGGCGGCAAGGTCGTGTATCTCATGGCCGACCCGCGCGAGGCCATGGAACGGGCCCATCGCGGTGGCGGCCGGCCGATGCTGCAGGGGGACGCCAATGCCCGCTGGAAGAAGCTGTACCGCCAGCGCGACCCAGTGTACTACCGGGTGGCGAACGTCCATGTCGAAACATACGGGCAGACGCCGCTCGCCGCGGCGAGGAAGATGATGGATATGATTACCGAACGAACGGTTCATGTGACCGGCGCGACCATCGAGGATTATGACGTGAGCATCGGGGAAGGGGCCGATGAACCACCTCTCCGAGGTGCTGGGGCCGAAGCCGGTCCGGATAGCCCTGATCCACACGCAGCCGGTGCAGCGTCATTCCGACCGTGTCCGCACGCTGCTGCGACAGGGCGGCTACCAGGTGTCGGACATCGTGATCCCCGACGCCGAAGCGGGCAAGACGATTGAGGTCGCCAACGGCATCTGGCAGCGGCTCGGCGACGAGGGCTTCACACGCTCCGACGCCGTGGTGGGCGTCGGCGGAGGCGCCGCCACGGATCTGGCCGGTTTCGTGGCCGCCACATGGATGCGCGGCGTGCGGTACGTCAATTGCCCCACGTCGCTGCTCGCCATGGTGGACGCCTCTACGGGCGGCAAGACCGGCATCAACACGCCGCAGGGCAAGAACCTCGTCGGGTCGTTCTACACGCCTGCCGGCGTGCTCGCCGACCTCAAGACACTCGTCTCGCTGCCCAACGACATCTTCATCGAAGGGCTGGGCGAGGTCGCCAAATCGGGATTCATCAAGGACCCCGAAATCCTGCACATCCTTGAAGAGCATGCGGCCGAACTTCGCGCATTCGACGGGGCTACGTTCCTTGGCAGCGGTCTGGAGAACGTGGTCGCCGAGCTGATCGAGCGCACGGTCCGGGTCAAGGCGTACCACGTCTCCGCGGACCTCAAGGAAGCGGGCCTGCGTGAATTCCTCAACTACGGCCATACACTCGCCCACGCCATCGAAAAACTTGAGCATTTCCGCTGGCGCCACGGCAACGCGGTCGCGGTCGGATGCGTGTATGCGGCGGAATTGGGTCATCTGCTGGGCTATATCGACCAGGATCTGGTCGATTATCACCGCTCTCTGCTTGGCTCGCTCGGTCTGCCGACCTCATGGAACGGCGGCACGTTCGACGAAGTGCTGGCGCTGATGCACCGCGACAAGAAGGCTCGTGGCAACAAGCTGCGGTTCGTCGTGCTCGATTCGATCGGCCATCCGGTGCATCTGGACGATCCGCCGGCGGACGCGGTCGAGGAGGCGTTCAGACGTATCCAGGCGTGACGACGCCGGACCGGTCTCCACATGACCGGTCCGAGTCGTGTTTTCGCCCACCCCAGCAATATCAATCATCAGCCAAAGGAAAGTGCATCATGACCAAGGTGATAGTCGTCAACGGACCGAATCTGGGCCGCCTCGGAGTGCGTCAGCCGGACGTCTACGGCAGGCAGGATCTTGAGACGCTGCGCACGCAATGCTCCCAGTGGGGCGCCGCGCTCGGGCTGAAGGTCGAGGTGCGCCAGACCGACGACGAGGCCGAGATGGTGCGCTGGATGCATCAGGCCGTCGACGAGCAGACCCCGGTGGTGATGAACCCGGCCGCATTCACGCATTACTCGTACGCGCTGGCCGACGCCGCGCACATGGTGGGCGATGCCGGACTGCCGCTGATGGAGGTGCACATCTCCAATCCCTCCGCCCGTGATGAGTTCCGCAAGCGTTCGGTCATCAGCCCGGTCGCCACCGGCACCATCACGGGAATGGGATTCTACGGTTACAAGCTTGCGCTGGACGCCATCGCTCATCTCGTCGACTGATCCGCAGGCGTAGGATCGTTTCAACGGGGTCATCATCGCTTGGGCGCTTGTGCGTCGGGCGTGCTGCGCCTAGTGTGGTGTCCATGAACGATGAGGCGAATCTCTCTATCGTCGTCGCGTTGGCCCGCTGGTTGGCCCTGATCGGCGTGCTGGTTTGGGCTTTGACGTCCAAGGACGGCGACGGCAAGGGCACCGAAACGTCGCAGACGACGAACGGCGGTTCGAACAACAAGAACAACGGTGGCTACATCGAGGTTCCGCGCGGCGACTCGAACGGAAACTCCGGCGACGACTCCTATGATTCGTACGGTGATTCCTACGATTCGACGGGCTGCTGATCCGCGTCGAGCGAGGTGTCGGCCGGCTCGACGCGGCTGACCGCGTTCGACCGGTAGATTGTGTGACGGGCATCATCCCTGACGGCGCATGCCGTCTTCGGTATGATGCCCGGTCCATTTGAGCACCGCCTGGACGCGGTTTTCGGCGTTGAGCTTCTGCATGGATGACTGCGCGTGCTTGCGCACGGTGGCCGCTTTAATGCCGAGTCGTTTCGCTATCGATAGGTCGGTCAGCCCACGCGACATAAGATCGAGCACCTGCACTTCGCGGTTGGAGACCAGGTCAGCCCGTTTCGGCGTCTCATGCGCGAGCTGGTCGAATGAGGCACGGGCGTCAACGAACCCGAAATCACCGTAAACGCCTCCGCCAAGTACCGTCGCCAAGCCTTCGAGTATTTCCTGCTCGTCGTTCTTGCTGACCAGTCCTTGGGCGCCGGCCTGCGCCACGTCGAATCCGAACGTCTCCTTGGCGAACGAGGTCATGGCCAGAAGCTTCACCATGCTGTCGCGTCGGCGGATACGACGGCATACCATGACGCCCGACATGGATTCCATCGACAGGTCGACCAGGACCAGATCTGGTCTCGTCCGGGCGTCCAGCGTCAGGCTCACGGCGCGCGGCCCGTCGATGACCGACCAGGCTATGCGCAATCCAGGTGTCATTTCGAGAACGAGACGCTCCAGCGAATCCAATGACCGCCTGTCATCATCAACCATGCCGATTGTCCCAGTCAGGTCATCGAAAATCCCCATACAATCACATACCTCATCATATGCTTTCAGGATTTTTCCCCATAGTAAACCCCCCTTATATACCCCCCGTCCAAAATCAACGGGTGTTGCATCCATGCCCCCCATGTTTGATGCCAGGATATGAGGGTGCATTGTTGCTGTAAGCCTCATCCTGCCAAAGTCCCATTTGATGGTGTCGGGATGGGGCTTTGGCGGGATGATGCAGAGGCCGTTGTTCGTGTGGCATGGCGGGATATGAGGCTATTGGTACGATTCCGTAACAGCCTTTGAAGTTCCGTGCCGATTGCGTGTGTGAACGTCACGAGGGGAATCGTCGTTGCCGGGATCGTCGGCATGAAGCCCATATATCGGGATCGATCGTCTTGCGGTGCATCCTGCGGTTCCGGGGCCTCCGACGGGCAGACTGGTGTCGTGTAGCAGGCCGGCACCGAGCCGCAGCGTCTCTGCGTCAGAGCTCTGGCGGATGGGCAAGTCAGTCGATATGGTCGGAATCAGTATCCTGCCGATGACCGTGCCCGAATCTCCGGAGCCGTTCTGTTGCTCGGCATCCGGTTGCCCGAGATCGTATTGTCCTGAATCAATGAGCCTCCGGTTGTATGCCTGTGCTTCGTCAACCGTCATTCCGGTTTCGTTCGTCATGCCGGGTTTCGTTTCGAGGCGACGATTGCATGGAGGACGCGGTTCTCCATGCCGTGTCGCCGACGACATCGAATCCGGTCACTGTACCGCCGGCATGCCTGACATCGTCATATCGGCCGGTGCGCGTCACCGTGAACGCATGACCCGCAAGCGTGAGATTCTCCCCGGCGCGAAGCGTGATGCCGCTCGTCGCTGCATGCGCGGGCTCCGAGCGCAACGCGCTGATGGACATGACCTGCGGCAACATGGCCAACGCCGCCATGACCGCGACCACCGCAGCCCGCAGTCCGAGACGGCCGGCGAGCCGTTGCGCGGGCGGCGGCCCAATCATGCCGCACAGGAATCCGTCATAGGCAGATGATACAGTGAAATTCCATGGTTAGAAGACAACATGGCAATTCTCAAGAACACATCACCAAGCACATTTTCGTTACCGGTGGCGTGGTCTCATCCCTCGGAAAAAGGCCTGACCGCCTCCTCGCTCGGTCGTCTGCTGCGCAGCCGCGGCATCCATGTGCTGCAACAGAAGCTCGACCCGTACATCAACGTCGACCCGGGCACCATGAACCCGTTCCAGCACGGCGAGGTCTATGTGACCGAAGACGGTGCCGAGACCGATCTCGACATCGGCCACTACGAGCGCTTCCTCGACGTGTTCCTCTCCCAGAAGGCCAACGTCACCACCGGGCAGATTTATCAGGAGGTGCTGCGCAAGGAACGCGCGGGGGAGTACCTCGGCCAGTGCGTGCAGGTCATCCCGCACATCACCAACGAGATCAAGTCCCGCATGCGCGCCCAGGCGAGCGATGATGTCGACGTGATCATCACCGAAATCGGCGGCACGGTCGGCGACATCGAATCCCAGCCGTTCCTGGAGGCGGCCCGTGAGGTGCGTCGCGACCTCGGCGCCGAGAACTGCATGTTCGTGCACGTCTCCCTGGTGCCCTACATCTCCGCCGCGCACGAGCTCAAGACCAAGCCGACCCAGCACTCCGTGATGATGCTGCGCCAGCTCGGCATTTCCCCGGATGCGCTGGTGCTGCGTTCCGACCGCCCGCTCAACAAGTCCATCAAGGACAAGATCTCCCTGATGTGCGACGTGGATGAGGAGGGCGTGGTCAACTGCGTGGACGCGCCGAGCATCTACGACGTGCCGCGCATCCTGTTCGACGAGGGCCTTGATGCCTACGTGGTGCGCGAGCTGGGGCTGCCGTTCCACGACGTCGACTGGGACGAGTGGGCTGACCTGCTGGAGCGCGTGCACCACCCCAAGCACGAGGTCAACGTGGCGATCGTCGGCAAGTACATCGACCTGCCGGACGCCTACCTGTCCGTCACCGAGGCCATCAAGGCCGGCGGCTTCGCCAACTGGGCCAAGGTCAACGTCAAGTGGGTCGCCGCCGACAAGTGCGAGACCGAGGAAGGCGCGGCCGCCGCGCTTGACCAGGTCGACGGCATCGTCATCCCCGGCGGTTTCGGCATCCGCGGCATCGACGGCAAGATCGGCGCGCTCAAGTACGCGCGCGAAAACAAGCTGCCTGCTCTCGGCCTGTGCCTCGGCCTGCAGTCCATGGTCATCGAATACTCTCGCCATGTGCTGGGCATCGAGGACGCGAACTCCTCCGAGTTCGAGCCCGACTGCTCCAACCCGGTCATCGCCACGATGGAGGAGCAGAAGGACATCGTCGCCGGCCACGGCGACATGGGCCACACCATGCGTCTGGGCAGCTACCCGGCCGAGCTGGAGGAGGACTCCCTCGTTGCGCAGCTGTACGGCACCACGCATGTCACCGAGCGTCACCGCCATCGCTATGAGGTGAACGTGGCCTACAAGGATCTCCTGCGCGAGGGGGGCCTGCGCATTTCCGGTCAGAGCCCGGACGGCGAGCTCACCGAGTTCGTCGAGCTGCCGCAGGATGTGCACCCGTTCTATGTCGGCACCCAGGCTCACCCGGAGTTCAAGTCCCGCCCGACCAAGCCCCACCCCTGTTCGCGGGGCTCGTCAAGGCCGCGCTGGATCACCAGGAAGCCCGTCAGGCCTGAGCGTGTGGCTTTAAGAGTAGACTGATACGTGACGATGGGGATGCCCGAAAGGGCATCCCCATCGTTGTTTAGTGCGGGTCCGGCGATCATTGCGAAGAAATCGCAATATAAGCAAGCTCACGTTTTGCGCTAAGCCAACATGCGGGTCTGCTGTGGAGTTCGCCGTGAGGTTCTGCTAACTTAACGTAGGAACTATGTGATGAATAGGAGGCAGCGTCAAGGTGAGCGACACCCAGCAGGCGCCCAAACGCCGCGTCCGACGTGGAGATGAGCCAGTATGTGGCCGATCGCCAGCGTGTGGACGAAGAGAAACTCAAAAAGGATGACGAGATCATCCAGCAATTCGGTGATTACACCTACGGCTGGCATGATTCCGACGCGGCCGGCGAGGCCGCGAAGCGCGGCATCGATGAACAGGTCGTGCGTGACATCAGCGCGGACAAGGGCGAGCCGCAGTGGATGCTCGACATGCGTCTGCGCGGATTCAAGGCGTTCCTTGAGAAGCCGATGCCCGATTGGGGCGTGGACCTGAGCGGATTCAACGCCGACGACTTCAAGTACTACGTCAAGCCGATCGACAAGCAGGCCAAGACGTGGGAGGAGCTGCCGGACGACATCCGCTCCACCTACGACCGACTGGGCATCCCTGAGGCCGAGAAAAGCCGTCTGGTCTCCGGCGTGGCCGCGCAGTACGAGTCCGAAGTGATTTACAACTCCATCCAGAAGGACCTCGCCGACCAGGGCGTGATCTTCGTGGACACCGATACCGCCGTGCGCGAATACCCCGACCTGGTGAAGAAGTACTTCGGCACCGTCGTGAGCCCCGAAGACAACAAGTTCGGCGCCCTCAACACTGCCGCATGGTCCGGTGGCTCGTTCGTGTACGTGCCGAAGGGCGTGCACGTGGACATCCCGCTACAGGCCTACTTCCGCATCAACACGCCGGCCATGGGCCAGTTCGAGCGTACGCTGATCATCGCCGACGAAGGCTCCTACGTGCACTACGTCGAGGGATGCACCGCCCCGATCTGGTCCGAGGACTCGCTGCACGCCGCCATCGTCGAGATCATCGTCGAGAAGCATGCGCGCGTGCGCTACACCACCGTGCAGAACTGGTCGAACAACGTCTACAACCTCGTCACCCAGCGCGCCTACGTGCGCGAGGGCGGCACGATGGAATGGGTTGACGGCAACATCGGCTCCAAGGCCACGATGAAGTACCCGGCGTGCATTCTCGCCGAGCCGTACGCCAAGGCCGAGACCATGTCCCTCGGCTTCGCCGGCAAGGGCCAGTATCAGGATACCGGCGCGAAGATGATTCATCTCGCTCCGCACACCAGCTCCACGATCGTCGCCAAGTCGATCTCGCGCGGCGGTGGCCGCTCCGCGTACCGCGGACTGGTCAAGATCGTCGACGGAGCCGAAGGCTCGTCGAACTCCACCGTGTGCGACGCCCTGCTGGTGGACGACTTCAGCCGTTCCGACACGTACCCGCATGTGGACGTGCGTGAGGACGACGTGACGATGGCCCACGAGGCCACGGTCTCCAAGGTCTCCGAGGATCAGCTGTTCTATCTGATGAGCCGCGGCCTTGAGGAGAAGGAGGCCATGGGCATGATCGTGCGTGGCTTCGTCGAGCCGATCAGCCGCGAGCTGCCGATGGAGTACGCGCTCGAACTGAACCGTTTGGTCGAACTGCAGATGGAAGGATCGGTGGGCTGATTCCCATGGCATCGAACAATACTGAATCGACCATTCCCGTCGCGGATCCGAACGACCCGTACGCGGTGCCGGCGGCCATGCCGTCGAGCGCCGACAGGGAGCCGCGCTCGTTCGACGTGAATGATTTCGCCGCGCCGGAGCGCAAGCAGGACGATTGGCGCTACACGCCGCTCGACCGCATCGGAGAGTTCTTCGACGTGTTCAAGCCGAGCGGGGCAGACGACCATCGCGATCAGTTACGCCGATGGCACCGCGGTCGACGAAAAGCACGTGGCCGTCAGCCAGTGCGCCCTCGGCGAAGGAGTCTCCGGCACGGTCTCCAAGCCCAACGATCGGGCGGCCGCCGTCGAGTGGAATTCCGGGCGTACCGCAACGGTGATCGAGCTGTCGGGCGAGATCGCCCAGCCGGTGCTGGTCAACGTGATCGGCAGCGGCGACGACCTCGATGCCCTGCATCTGGTCATCTCGACGGCCGATGAGGCCCACGCCGACATCATCGTCGAGCACCACGGTCTGGCCCGTCTCGCCGAAGGCGTGGAAATCGTCACCGGCAAGAACTCCCACGTCTCCACCACCTTCGTGCAGGAGTGGGAGAAGGGCTCCAAGCACGTCGGCAACCAGCGCATCCACGTCGGCGAGGGCGCATCCCTGCGCCACTCCGTCGTCACACTCGGCGGCGACGTGGTCCGTATCCGCATGGATCAGGACTTCGGCGGCGAGCAGGGCGACCTCAACATGCTCGGCATCTACTTCGTCGACCCCGGCGAGCACATCGAGCACCGCACGATGGTGGTGCACAACCATCCCGAGTGCAAGTCCCGTGTGGTCTACAAGGGCGCGCTCGACGGTAAGGACGCGCACTCCACCTGGGTGGGCAATGCACTGATCGCGCCGACCGCGCCGGGCACCGACTCGTATGAGCTCAACCGCAACCTCGTGCTCACCCCGGGTGCGGTCGCCGATTCGGAGCCGAACCTCGAAATCGAGAACGGCAACATCATCGGCGCCGGACACGCGAGCTCCGTGGGCCGTTTCGACGACGAGGAACTGTTCTATCTGCAGTCGCGAGGTATCCCCGAAACGGAGGCCCGCAAGCTCGTCGTACGCGGGTTCTTCGGAGAACTCGTCGAAGAGATCGGCGTGCCATTCATCGCCGAACACCTGATGAACGTAATCGACCGCCGCCTCGCCCGCGGCGAAAGCGACGCCATGAAAGCCGTATTGGAGGATAAGTAACGATGGCCGAACAGCACACTCTCGAAATCAAGGACCTCTACGCATCCGTGGAGACCAAGGAGGGTCGCAAGCAGATTCTCAAAGGCGTGAACCTCACCGTGCATTCCGGCGAGACCCACGCGATCATGGGCCCCAACGGCTCCGGCAAGTCCACGCTCGCCTACACGCTGGCCGGCCACCCCAAGTACGAGGTCGACTCGGGCGAGGCGCTGCTCGACGGCGTCGACATCCTCAAGCAGACCCCCGACCTGCGCGCCAAGGAAGGGCTCTTCCTCGCCATGCAGTACCCGGTCGAGGTTCCTGGCGTGTCGATGACCAACTTCCTGCGCACCGCCAAGACCGAGGTCGACGGCAAGGCTCCCGCCATCCGCACCTGGACCAAAGAGCTCGGCGCCGCGATGAAGAAGCTGCGCATGGACCCGAAGTTCGCGTCGCGTTCCGTCAACGAAGGTTTCTCCGGCGGCGAGAAGAAGCGCGCCGAAGTGCTCCAGCTCGAACTGCTCAAGCCGAAGTTCGCCATCATGGACGAGACCGATTCCGGCCTCGACGTGGACGCCCTGCGCATCGTGTCCGAAGGCGTGAACCGCGCCAAGGAGAGCACCGGACTGGGCATCCTGATGGTCACGCACTACACGCGCATCCTCAAGTACATCAAGCCCGACATCGTGCATGTGTTCGCAGACGGCCACTTCGTCAAGACCGGCGGTCCCGAGCTTGCCGACGAACTCGAAGAGACCGGCTACGACAAGTACCTGCCCGAAGGCTCCGACTCCGAATCGGCTCTGGCCTGATTTCTTCGTTTCGTTGCGTTTGAGGTGTGGTCGCATTGCCGGGGGTGTACTATTCCCGACCGTAAACTTGGCCCGAGCGGCCTGGAGCGATCCCGGGAACAGGACATCCCTGCACCCCGCGGCCACCGCCGGAAGCATGATCCACCGCTGGAAGCGGCGAGCGAATAAGCGGATAACTGAAAAACGACATATCGGCAGGACATTGAATCTAAGGGAAACAATGGTTGATTTTACGGCGATTCGGGCGCAGTTCCCGATTCTGGATCAGCAGATCCACGGGCATCCGCTCGTCTATCTGGATTCCGCGGCCACCTCGCAGAAGCCGCAGTGCGTGATCGATGCGGAGAGCGAGTTTTACCGCACGATCAACGCCGGCGTGCACCGCGGGGCGCATGAGCTGGCGGCCCGCAGCACCATGGCGTTCGAGGACGCCCGCGCGAAGGTCGCCCGCCTGGTCGGAGCCAACGCCGAGGAGGGCAACGAGGAGATCGTCGTCACCGCCGGGGCCACCGCGGGACTGAATCTTCTTGCCACCGCGTTCGGCAACGCGAGTCTGGGCCGTTGGGGGAGAGGCGGCGAAACGGTTCGCTCTCAAGCCCGGCGACGAGATCGTCGTATCCAAGGCCGAGCACCATTCCGTGCTGCTGCCGTTCCAGGAGCTGGCATACCGCACCGGTGCCACGCTCAAATGGTTCGATCTGACCGAAGACGGCCGCATCCGCTCGGATACCGCCGATGAGGTGATCACGGAACACACCAAGGTCGTCGCCATCACGCACGTGGGCAACACCACGGGTGCCATCACCGACATCGGGCCCATCATCCGCCGTGCCCATGAGGTCGGCGCGATCTTCATCCTTGACGCATGCCAGTCGGTGCCTCACCTCAAGGTCGACTTCCACGCGCTTGACGTCGATTTCGCCGCGTGGAGCGCCCACAAGATGTACGGTCCCACCGGGGTGGGATTCCTGTACGGGCGCCGTGAGCTGTTGGAGGCCCTGCCGCCGGCGAACTTCGGCGGTTCCATGGTCGAGCTCGCGTGGATGGACCAGCCCGCGCAGTACATGGTGCCTCCGGCCCGTTTCGAGGCCGGTACGCAGCCGGTCGCCCAGGTGGTCGCAGCCGGTGTGGCCGCCGAATGGATGATGAACGTGGGGCTTGAGAACATCGAGGCGCATGAGCGCACGATCGCCGCCGAACTGCTCAAGATGGGCGACATCGACGGCGTGCGGATTCTCGGGCCGCGCGAGAACGTGAACCGCATCGGCACGGTGGCGTTCGACGTTGCGGGCGTACACCCGCATGACGTCGGGCAGTTCATCGACGCGCAAGGCATCGCCATCCGCGTCGGCCATCACTGCGCCCAGCCGGTGCACCGCCACTTCGGTCTGTATGCGTCGAACCGCGCATCCTCCGGCGTGTACAACAGCGTCGACGACGCTCACGCCCTGGTCGAGGCCGTGGCGAAGGTCCGTCCGTTCTTCGGACTGTGATACGTGTCGCGTTTACGCCGTTCGCGTATGACTCCCACGGGATACTGTCACGGCATGTGGCATAATATCCACGGAATCTCACGCGGACGGCGTTTCGCGTGTTCGTGAATGATATCGAGCGCTATCGAGCGCTATGCATGGGAAGGGATTGACCGATGGGTGATTTCGGCATGAGCGGCGACGATCTTGAACAGATGTATCAGGAAGTGATTCTTGAGGCCGCGCGTGACCCGCATGGTCGTGAGCATTTCGCGACGGACGTGTCCAAGGAACAGGGCTCCGCGCCGGCCGACACGACCGTGCGCGCCAGCCACGAATACTGCACGCCGGGCGAATCCCACCAGTTCAACCCCACTTGCGGTGACGAGGCGACGGTTCACGCCGAGGTCTCCGACAGCGAGCCGCACACCATCGAGCGTCTGGTGTGGGACGGCCACGGCTGCTCGATCTCGCAGGCGAGCCTGTCCGTCATGGTTGACCTGTGCGCTGGCAAGACCGTCGACGAGGCGATGGAGCTGTTCCGCGACTTCCATGAGCTCATGGAGTCGCGCGGCGCTGGATTGCAGGACGAGGCCAAGGAGGAGAAGCTGGAGGACGCCGTGGTGTTCCAGGGCGTGTCCAAGTACCCGATGCGCATCAAGTGCGCGCTGCTTGGCTGGGAGGGCATGCGCGACTCCGTCGCCAAGGCGCTGGCGGCGAAATAAACGGTCACCGCACTGCCATGAGAGCGGTCCGAGTTGTACTCTTGATTTAACGGTTTCGCGATTAACGACTGGAGAGATATGAGCGACAATCTGGTTCCTGAGCCGCAGGCTTCCGTGTTCGATTCGGTGAGCAAGGTTCTGGGCGACGAGGAGGCGGCGCGCCGCGTGATGGCGAACCCGCAGCTTGCGGCTGGGTTCCCCAACGGCCATCCTGCCCCCAAAAGCGATGGCGGCGTCGAGATGTGCGCGTGCGGCCGCCATCCGAAGAGCGAGTGCGAGGATGGCGAGCACAGCAGCGAGGATGACATTCCGCTCAAGGCCATCGACGATATCGGCCGTGCCACCGCCGAGGATGTGAAGGAGGCCCTGCATCAGGTCATCGACCCGGAGCTGGGCATCGACGTCATCGACCTCGGTCTGGTCTACGGCATCGAGATCGATGAGCTTGGACGCGCGATCATCACGATGACGCTGACGACGCCCGCATGCCCGCTGACCGACCTCATCGAGGACGAGTGCGCGAGCACGCTGGCGGGTCTTGTGGAGGAGTTCCGCATTGACTGGACGTGGCAGCCTCGCTGGACGATGGACAAGATCACGCCCGAGGGGCGCGAGCAGCTGGCCGCGCTCGGTTTCAATTTCGACAACATGCCGAAGTACTGACCTCATCCGTGTCTGCGGCTTCTCTGTACAGCCGAAGACACGTGAACGAAGACACGTGAATATAGTTGAGGGGGTTTGCCGCGAATCCGGCAAACCCCCTCAAAAGCGTATATCCGAGCCGATCAGTCGTCCACGATGGTGCCCTTCGGCACGACGGTGATGCCTTCCGGCGTCACGGTGAAGCCGCGGGCGAGGTCCTTCTCGGTGTCGATGCCGACCGTGGAGTTCTCGGTCAGCACAACGTTCTTGTCGAGAATCGCCTTGTACACGCGGGCGCGACGGTTGACGATGACGCCGTCGAACAGCACGGAGTCGACCACCTGGGCCCACGAATGGATGCGCACGTTCGGTGACAGCACGGAATGATGCACCTCGCCGCCCGAGACGATGACGCCGGGGAGACGATGGAGTCGGTCGCGTGGCCGAGACGATCGCGGCCGGCATGCACGAACTTCGCGGGGGGCAGCGTGCCCGAGTTCGTGTAGATGGGCCATGCCTGGTTGTAGAGGTTGAACTCCGGCACGTAGGCGATCAGGTCCATGTGAGCGTCATAGAACTGCTTGATCGTACCCACGTCGCGCCAGTAGGCGTGGTCGGTCGGCGTGGAGCCTGGAATGACGTTGGAGTTGAAGTCGTACACGCCGGCCTCGCCGCGCGAGGCGAAGTACGGCGCGATGTCGCCGCCCATGTCGTGCTTGGTGTCCGCGGCCTTCTCGTCTTTGGCGAGCGCATCGAACAGCGCGTCCGTGTTGGCGACGTAGTTGCCCATCGAAGCGAGGAACGAATTCGGGTCGTCGGGCAGGCCTTCGGTCGTCGCCGGCTTCTCCTGGAATTCGCGGATCATGTTGGGGTGGTTCGGGTCGACGTTGATCACGCCGAACTGGTTGGACTCCTCAAGCGGCTGGCGGATGCCTGCCACGGTGAACTCCGCACCCGATTCGATGTGCTGCTCGACCATCTGGCCGAAGTCCATGCGGTAGACGTGGTCGGCGCCGACGATGACCACGATGTCGGGCTGGACGTCCTCGATGATGTTGATGGTCTGATAGATCGCGTCGGCCGACCCGAGATACCAGTGCTTGCCCAGACGCTGCTGTGCGGGCACAGGGGAGACATAGTTGCCGAGCAACGACGAGAAACGCCACATCTGCGAGATGTGACGGTCAAGGGAATGCGACTTGTACTGGGTCAGCACAATGATATGGCGGTAATCCGAATTCACCAGGTTGCTCAAGGGGAAGTCGATCAGTCTGAATACGCCGCCGAACGGTACGGCCGGCTTTGCACGGTCACGTGTCAGCGGCATGAGGCGCGTGCCTTCGCCGCCTGCCAGGACGATGGAGAGAATCTTCTGCTTGTTCTTCGCCATCTGAGTGCTCCTCTCGTTGTTCACAGCGTCTGATGACACCGTCTGCCTGTCCGCCCCTGCTTCGTTGCCGGAGCCTACAGAAACAATAATTGCACATTTCCCCGTGAGCGCAAGGAAATGGCGTTGCGCGTCATGAAAAAGTCATGAAAAATATCCGATCTGTTCTTATTGTTCCGCGCGCTTCGGGGATGTCGCGTAGAAGGCGACGGCGCTGGACGCGGCGACGTTGAGGCTGTCGACGCCGTGGGACATCGGGATTTTCACGGTCAGGTCTGCGCCCGCGATGGTGTGACGTGACAGGCCGTCGCCTTCCGTGCCGAAGATCAGCGCCAGTTTGTCGATGTGGTCCGCGGATTCGGGACTGTTGTTCAGCCGGCGTGTCAGCTCGTCCAGCGATATCGAGTCGTCGCTCAGCGCCATCGCCACCGTGGTGAATCCCAGCGAGCGCAGTTCCTCCAGTCCTCGGCGCGGCCAGAAATGCTTGTCGTCGCCTCCGATGCGCGTCCACGGTATCTGGAAGACGGTGCCCATGGACACGCGCGCGGCGCGCCGGTACAGCGGGTCGCCGCACGACGGGGTGACCAGCACCGCGTCGACATCCAACGCGGCCGCCGAGCGCATCAGTGCGCCCACGTTGGTGTGGTCGACGATGTTCTCCATGACCGCCACGCGGCGAGCGTCGCGGCATGTCTCCTCGACGCTCGGCAGCGGCCAGCGCCGCATCGCCGAAAGCGCCCCTCGGTGGAGGCGGTATCCGGTGAGCTGGCGCAGTTGTTCGGGGGAGGCCACGTATACGGGGATGTCCGTTCCCCACCGTTTGTCGACGACGTCGAAGGTCTGTGACATGCCCTCGATCCACGGCTCTTCGACCAGCAGCGAGATCGGTTCGCGGCCCGCGGCGAGCGCGCGGTCGATGACCTTGGGCGATTCGGCGATGAACAGGCCACGCTCGGGTTCGAGCCGGTTGCGCAGCTGGATTTCGGTGAGGTTCGTGTATGCGGCAACCCGCTCGTCGTCGATGGAGTCGATGGTGATGAATTGCATGGGCGTGCCTCGGGTTCTCATGTCGTCGTACCGTCGTCGGCCCGATTGCGCGCGGCCGTCTGCGCATACGGTATGTATATATGGAAAGACCCCTTGTTTCCAAGGGGTCTTCGCTGGTGTCCGGGATGGGACTTGAACCCACACGCCTGTATAAAATAGGCACAAGCACCTCAAGCTTGCGCGTCTACCATTCCGCCACCCGGACAGGTGTCGTTTTCAGACAACGAGTAGACACTATATCGGGTTTTTTCGGATGATGCCAAATCATGGCGTGTCGCCTGTGTTTGCGGGGATGTTGTAGCCTTGTATCCATGACTGATCCTGTATTCCGTTTTTCGACCCTGACACCGATGATGTGCCGGGTGAACGGCGATGGTCTCAACGTGGGGTGGACGATCACGCTGCCGGCCTCGGTGAAGCGCCATGCCTTAGGGGGCCATGCGCCTCGCCGAGGGCGACGGGCTGTCGCTGACCGACGGTCGGGGGCTGTGCGTCAAGACCACGCTCGTCGACGCGCAGGCCGGTCTCGTCAGCGTCGAGCGCGTCGGGCGGCAGCCGCAGCCGGTCACGCGGCTCGTGCTCATCCAGGCGCTGGCGAAGACCGGTCACGACGAGGCGGCCATCGACATGGCGACCCAGATCGGCGTCGACGAGGTAATCCCCTGGCAGGCCAATCGTTCCATCGCCAAGTGGAAGGCGGGCCGTACTGATCGCAAATGGCGGCAGGTCCTCGACGCGGCGACCGAGCAGTCGCGCCGCGTGTGGTCGCCGGAACTGGCGCAGTGCGTCTCAAGCAAGCAGGTCGTCGCCATCTGCAGGCGCGCGTGCGTGCATGGCGATCTGGTGATCGTGCTGCACCAGGACGCCACCATGTCATGGTCGTCCGTGGAGGACGAGGTCTCGCGGCTCGCCGACCGTTGTCTCGCCGACGGGCGGCCGCGCAGCATCAATGTCGTCGTGGGGCCTGAGGGCGGCATCAGCGAGGAGGAGGTGTCCGATTTCGTCGGGGCCGGCGCCCAGAGCGTGGTGCTCGGCTCGAACATCCTGCGCGCATCGACGGCGGGCCCGGTGGCGCTGTCGCTGCTGTCGAGGGCGTTGGGGCGTTTCGCGTGAAGCCGAGAATATCCTTAATACGCAATAGCATGGAAGCAGATTTCCATCACGGCCAGCAAGGAGCGGCGAGCATATGAGCAAGTCCGAGGACTGCCTGTTCTGCAAGATCATCGACGGGCGCATTCCCAGCGAGAAGGTATACGAGGACGACACCACGTACGCGTTCAAGGATATCAATCCCAAGGCGAAGGTGCATGTGCTGATCGTACCCAAGGACCACTACGCGAACGTCGCCGAGCTGGCCGCCGCCGATCCCGCGGAACTGGCCCATATCGTCGGGCTCGCCCAGGGCATCGCCGACAAGGAGTTCTCGGGCGCGTACCGTCTGGTGTTCAACACCGGCCTCGACGCCGGGCAGACCGTGTTCCACGTGCACGCGCATGTGCTCACCGGCGAGAAGCTCGACGAGTAGGGCGATTCGTGACAACGACGACCCGTACCATCACCATCCCGTCGCAGCTTGACCCGGTGGCCGTCTTCGGCCCGGTCGACGAGGTCATCCGGCAGGTCGAGCACGCGTTCCCTGACCTGACCATCATCGTACGCGGCGACAGGGTGGCCATCGTCTCCCATTCGAAGTCCACCGAATCGCAGGCCTCTCGCGCCGAAGACGTCATCCATACGATTATCCAGGCCGCGTACAGCGCCCCGATGGACGCCGACACCGTGCGCAGGCTGCTCGACCAGGACGTGCTGCCCAACAAGGTCCGCGCCGAACACCCCGGATACGGCAGGTCCGCCGAGCGGGGCCGTGCGTCGCTCGGCGCAGCGCGTTCAGGGGATGCGCGCAAGCCTCGCATACCCGGCGTCATCACTTTCGCGGCCGGGCAGCCCGTGCGTGCCAAGACGGCGGGGCAGATCGCCTACGTCAACGCCGTGGACGCCCACACCATCACCTTCGCGATCGGCCCGGCCGGCACGGGCAAGACCTACCTCGCCGTGGCCAAGGCGGTGCGCGCGTTCCAGGACAGGCGTATTCGCCGCATCATCCTGACGCGCCCGGCGGTCGAGGCGGGGGAGAACCTCGGTTTCCTCCCCGGCACGCTCAACGACAAGGTCGACCCTTATCTGCGCCCGCTGTATGACGCGCTGTCCGACATGCTCGGCCCCGACCAGCTGCACCGCTATCTCGACGACGGCACCATCGAGGTCGCGCCGCTCGCGTACATGCGCGGACGCACGCTCAACGACGCCTACGTGATTCTCGACGAGGCGCAGAACACGACGGAACAGCAGATGAAGATGTTCCTCACCCGTCTCGGATTCAACACGACGATGATCATCACCGGAGACGTCACGCAGGTAGACCTCGCCGTGCCGCGATCCGGTCTGGCCACCATCGAGGGCATTCTGGGCGGCATCGACGACATAGCATTCGCCCACCTCGACGCCGGGGACGTGGTCCGCCATGAGCTGGTCGGGCGCATCGTCGAGGCATACGACCGTCATGACGCCACCCGTGTCAGGCGCAACCGAGGCAAGGAATCGCGGGAGGACGCACGATGAGCGTGGAAGTGACCAACGAGACCATCTGGGACATCGACGCAAAGGCGTTCTCCGACCTGGGCCTGTGGGTGATGGACCAGATGCGCGTGAGTACCCAGTCCGATCTGACCATCCTGTTCGTGGATCCCGATCCCATAGCCGAGCTGCATGAGCGGTGGATGTCGCTGGAAGGCCCGACCGACGTGATGAGCTTCCCGATGGACGAGCTGAGGCCCGGCGACGGCAAGACCACGATGGAGGGCGTGCTCGGCGACCTCGTCCATATGCCCCTGGGTCGCGGCCCAGCAGGCGGCCGCGGCAGGTCACAGCACCATGCAGGAGATGATGCTGCTCACCATTCACGGCATCCTCCACCTGCTCGGCTACGACCATGTCACGCCGGAGCAGGAAAGGCAGATGTTCGGTCTGCAGCGGCAGCTGCTGCTCACGTTCCTGGCCGTGCGCCGCATCACCATCGAACCGGCCACATTGCCGAAGGGCGCGGCCGACGCGCTTGCCGAATACGACGCGTCGCACGGCGGCGGACGGCAGATAACGGAATGACGCGTCTTTTCCCCGTCGCCGTTCGGCGGCAATGCCGTCACCGGCGCTGAACACATGAACTCAAACGAAGGATTCCTATGCCGTTGACCGATACGTCCACGATTATCCTGGTTGTCGCGTTGGTCGTCGTCGCCGCACTGCTGGTCTGGCTGTCGTTGAGCATGGCCGCCGCGGAAAGTGCGGTCGGGCGCGTCACACGGGCAGGACTGAACAACAAGATCCTCGAAGTGCAGACCGACACCGAGACGAGCCAGTTCATCCGGATGAAGAAGATCGGCAAAATCCATACCGTGCAGCGGCTCATCGCCAACCGGTATGCCACCTCGGGCAGCTGCGCGTTCTTCCGCATCACATGCAACGTGTTCGACGGCGTGCTGGTGGCGTGCGTGGCGTCGCTGCTTGATGCGCCGATCTGGCTGCAGCTGCTGTGCGGCTTCCTGTTCGCGCTGATCGTCGGCATCGTCTCGGTGCTGGTCCGCCCGCGGTCCGCGGGAGCCAGCAAGCCGATCGACATCATGCTCAATTTGGCGGGACTGGTCAGGTTCGCCACCGCGATCACGCCGTTTGCGAAGGCGGGCGAGCAGAAGGGTCAGAAGCGTCGCTCCAAGGAATCGGACCTGTCCGACGACGAGGAGCTGGAGAAGATTCAGCTCGAACAGGGGCGTGCCACCATCGACCGCTTGGTGGAGGCCAATGATTTCGATCCGGAAGTCTCCGAGATGCTGCGCAACGTGCTGACGTTGTCGGAGACGCTGACCCGCGAGATCATGGTGCCTCGCACCGACATGATCTGCATGGACCGCACGGCCACACTTGCCGACATGCTGCGTCTGTGCTCCCGGTCCGGTTTCTCCCGCGTGCCGGTGATCGGCGACGACGTCGACGATCTGATCGGCGTGGCGTATCTCAAGGACGCCGTGCGCGCCACGGCGTTCAATCCCGCCGCCTCGCAGCGCGATGTCGCCTCCATTGTCAGGCAGCCGATGCTGGTTCCCGAGTCGAAGCCGGTGGATGACCTGTTCCACGCCATGCAGCAGACCCGGCAGCATGTGGCGATCGTCGTCGACGAATACGGCGGCATCGCCGGACTGGTCACCATCGAGGACACCATCGAGCAGATCGTCGGCGAACTTGAGGACGAGCACGACCGCACGCAGCATTCCGAGCCCGAGAAGATCGGCGAACGCAAGTGGAAGATGCCGGCGAGGACTCCCATCGCCACCCTTGAGGAGATGTTCGAGATCGACATCGACGAGGACGACGTCGACACCGTATATGGCCTGCTCACCAAGCTGCTGGGCCGCGTCCCGATCGTCGGCTCCAGCGCGGTGACGCGCGGCCTGCGCCTCACCGCCGTCGACACGGCAGGCCGACGCAAGAGGGTGTCGATGATCGTCGTGGAGCCGGCGGCCGGTCGCAGGGTCCCGCAGCCGACGACGATGAGCCCCGCAGCGACGAACAGGACGGCGAGTCCGCCTCCCCGCAAGGCAAATGACGGAGCCGTCCGCCCAATGACAAGGTGAACCGCTACCGTAGAGAAACAATGACCAAACCGAACGCGAAGAAAAGGCATGACACGAATATGACCAATACTGACGAGCAGGAATCCCAGCCGGCGTACCGTTCCGGATTCATAGCGGTTGTCGGCAGACCGAACGTCGGCAAGTCGACGCTGATCAACGCGCTGATCGGCAAGCAGGTGGCCATCGCCTCATCGCGCCCGGAGACCACGCGAAAGGCGATTCGCGGCATCCTCACCACCGACCATGCGCAGCTCGTGCTGGTTGATACGCCCGGCATCCACCGCCCTCGCACGCTGCTCGGCCAGCGTCTCAACGACATCGTCGAGGAATCGCTGTCGGATATCGACGCCATCGCGTTCCTGCTGCCCGCCGACCAGGAGATCGGCCCCGGCGACAAGCGCATCCTAAGCCGTCTGCGCACCGATTTCGCCACCAAGGGCGAGGACGGGACGTTCGCGTGGAAGGTTCCGCTGATCGCCATCGTCACCAAGATCGACCAGCTGGGCCGCCAGCAGCTCATCGACAAGCTGATCGAGATCAATGAGTTCGCTGACTTCTCCGACATCGTGCCCGTCAGCGCCCTGGGACACGACAATCTCGACGAGGTCCGCCAGGTGCTGATCGACAACACCCCTGAGGGGCCGCAGATGTACCCGGACGACCAGGTCAGTGAGGAGCGTCCGGAAGACACCATCGCCGAGCTGATCCGCGGCGCGTTCCTCGAAGAGCTTGATGACGAGCTGCCCCATTCGCTGGCCGTCGTCGTGGACTCCATCGAACGGCCCGAAGACAACGAGAGCGGGCAGTCATACGAAGGCAAGATCCAGGTCATGGTCTCCGTGTACGTGGAGCGCGACTCGCAGAAGCCGATCATCATCGGACGCGGCGCCGAGCATCTGGTGCGTGTCAAGAAGAAGCTGCGCACCCCGGTCAACCGCATCGTCGGAGGCAAGGCCAAGCTCGATCTGCATGTCAAGGTCGCCAAGGGCTGGCAGTCCGACCCCAAGCAGCTGGAGAGGCTCGGCTTCTGATTGCGCGCCGCGTGGGCGTTGGCACCGATAAAACGGCGTGAGGCGGGTGGTTCAACAATCGTGTTGAACCACCCGCCTCACGCGTGAAGGATGTCGGGCGTCACTTCTTCTTGGTGTACATCTGCGTGTTCAGCAGTGTGGCGTAACGCCGGATGACCTTGGGTCGGATCACCTTCATCGATGCGGTCAGCAGGCCGTTCTCCTGGCTGAACTCCTCGGGCAGGATGATGAATTTACGCACCGATTCGGCGCGGGACACACCCTCGTTCGCCTGATCCACCCACTTCTGCACTTCGGCGCGCACTGCGGCGTTGGAGGCGGCCTCCGTCCATCGTCATATCGCGGTTGAGGCCCTTGGATTCCAGCCAGGGGCGCAGCGACTTCTCGTCAAGCGTCACCAGCGCGGAGATGAACGGGCGCTTGTCGCCGAGCACCAGCACCTGCGAGACGAACTCGCAGCGCTGGATGACCTCTTCGATCGGGCCGGGGGCGACGTTCTTGCCGCCGGCGGTGATGATCAGATCCTTCTTGCGGCCGGTGATGTACAGGAAGCCGTCGTTGTCGAGCCTGCCCAGGTCGCCGGTGCGGTACCATCCGTCATCGGTGAACGAGCCTTCGGTCGCCTCCTCGTTCTTGTGGTACTTCGGGAACACCGCGGTGCCCTTGACCTGAATCTCCTCGTCCTCGGCGACACGCAGCTCGAACCCGGGGAAGGCGATGCCGACGGAACCCTGATGGTACGGCACGCCGAGCGGGTTGAACGCGCACGGCGCGGTCGTCTCCGTCAGTCCGTAGCCCTCGTACACGGGCACGTTCGCGCCGCGGAAGAACGCGAGCAGTTCGGGGTCCAGCGGGGCGCCGCCGGCGACGATCCACTGGGCGCGGCCGCCGAGCACGTCGCGCAGCGTCTTGTAGACGATCGGGTCGAAGGCGGCGCGGCGGGTCTTGGCCAGCACACCGACCTTGCCCTTGGCACCCAGCTCCTTCATGTAGTTCTGCGCGGCGACCACCGCGGCGGCGAACGCCACGCCCTTCGGCCCGTGGCCGGCCTTCTGGGACGCCGCGTTGTACACCTTCTCCAGCACGCGCGGCACGACGATCATCACGGACGGCCGGGCGACCTGAAGGTCGGCGATCAGCGTCTTGATACCCTGGGCGATGTAGATCCTGATGTTGCTCGCCACGCAGATGTAGTTGATCGCGCGGGCGAACGAGTGCGCCTGCGGCAGGAACAGCAGCACGGAGTTCTTCTTGTTGTGCAGCAGGTCCGGCATGTAGACGGGCAGGTTCAGCGCGGTCGTGCAGTAGTGCTCGTGCGTCATCTCCACGCCCTTGGGTGCCGCCGTGGAACCCGACGTGTACACGATGGAGCACAGGTCGGTCTTCTTGATCGAGTCGATGCGCTCGTCGAGCTCCTCGTCGCTCACCGCGGCCCCGTACGCCTTGATCTCCTCCAGGCCGCCGGTCTCGATGCACAGGATGGTCTCCAGCGACGGGCATTCCTCGATCGCGCCCTCTGCCTTGTCGCGCATGTCGGCGGTCTCGACGATCAGCAGCCGCGCGTCCGAATTGTTGACGATGTTGCGGATCTGCTCGGCGGAGTCGGTGTCGTAGATGGTGGCGAGCACGCCGCCGCAAGCCATGATCGCGGCGTCCGTGACATCCCACGCGTAGGAGGTGCGGCACATGAACGCCACGCCGTCGCCCTTCTTCAGCCCGTAGTGCAGCAGGCCCTTGGCGACGCTGCGGATGTCGGCGAGCGTCTCGTTCGCTGTGCTGGTGACCCACTTGCCGGAGTCGTCCTTGTAGGTGTACAGCGGCTCGTCGCCCATGCGTTCGGCGCGGTCCGCATAGATGTCGTAGATGGACATGCCCTCGTCAAGCGGCGGGTTGCCCTCGGTCTTCGTGGTGAGCAGGCCCGTCGTGCTGTCGATCAGCGTCGTGGTCGGGTATCCTGGCCCCCATTCGGCGGTGTTCGGGAGGCTGATCTCGCCGTTCGCGGCAAGAGCGTTGTTCTCCGCGTAATCCGGGCCGTTGGAGGAATCGTCGCTGACCGGGTGCGCGAAGTCACCTCCCAAACGAAGTGCCTTCTGCGTGATATTCGCAGCTTGCTGTCTTACTGAGGTGAACAATGACACGTGACGCTCCTTGGAGACCTGATAACGCTTAACACATGAATATTACCCGTAGAAACGCCTTTTTTGCACCTTACGGTAGCGTAGGAAACAGCGTCGTGCGGGTCGCCCGCTCGCCCGCGGCCATTCGTCAGGTGAAATGGAACGCGCCAAAAGTCGATTCCTTCGGTACACTTGCAACGGTAAGCAAAGAACGCTTGAGTTCGACGAAGAAAGGGGTCTCATGGCTGAAACCCAGAAAGCCACCGTGGTGTTCGGTGTCCTCAACGAGACATCGCAGGACGAAACCCGCGTCGCATTGACGCCGGATATCGTCACACGGTTGAAGAAAGCAGGTGTGTCCTGCCTGGTGCAGAGCGGCGCCGGAATCGCCGCACAATATACCGACGATGATTACGCCAAGGCGGGGGCCGAGGTCGTCGCTGCGGACGATGTGATCGCGCGCGCCGACGTGCTCGGATTCGTGGACCGTCCGTCTGCCGAGACGGTCGCGCGGCTCAAGGCCGGCACATGGGTGATCGGCATGCTCGGCTCGTTCACCGATGCCGCGTATGTGGACGCCCTCCAGGCGGCCGGTCTTGTCGGTGTCGCGATGGAGAAGCTGCCTCGCCAGCTCAGCTCCGCGCAGTCCATGGACGAGATGACGTCCCAGAATTCGGTCATGGGGTACAAGGCCGCGCTGGTGGCGGCGAACGCCTATGGCTCGTTCTTCCCGATGATGACGACCGCCGCCGGCACGATCCGCCCGGCCAAGGTGCTGATCCTGGGCGCGGGCATCGCCGGCCTGCAGGCCATCGGCACCGCCCGCCGTCTGGGCGCCGTGGTCACCGCGTACGACGTGCGTCCCGCTTCGCGCGGCGAAGTGGAGTCGCTGGGCGCGAAGTTCCTCGATCTCGGTCTCGACTTCTCCAAGGGGCAGGGCGAGGGCGGATACGCCCGCCAGCTCAGCGCCGAGGAGCAGGCCGCCCAGCAGACGGCCGTCGACCAGAAGGCAGCCGGGTTCGACGTCATCATCACCACGGCCAAGGTTCCCGGTCGCAAGCCTCCGATGCTGCTGACCAAGGCCGGCGTGGACGGCCTCAAGCGCGGTGCCGTCATCGTCGACTGTGCGGCCAGCGACTTGGGCGGCAATGTCGAGGGATCCCGCGTCGGCACGCAGGTGACCGATGGGGGAGTGACCATCATCGGTGCCCCGTATCTCGCCAGCGAGGTTTCCAACACCGCCTCGAACCTGCTCGCCCGCAACGTGGGCGACGTGCTCGCCCACTTCGTGCATGACGGTCGTCTGAGCATCGACCTGAACGAGGAACTTGACGACGCCCTCATCGTAGCCGGACGTCCCGCCGCAGAAAGCAAGGAATAATCCATGGACATCATCGTTGCCATCACACTGTTCATACTCGCGCTGCTCATCGGCGTCGAGGTCATCGGCAAGGTGCCCGCCACCCTGCATACGCCGCTGATGTCGGGCGCCAACTCCATCCACGGCATCGTCATCGTCGGTGTCGTCATCGTCGCCGCGCACGCCACCTCGCTCCTGGCCTGGGTGTTCATCTTCCTCGCCGCCGTGCTCGGCACGATGAACGTCGTCGGCGGTTACGTGGTCACCGACCGCATGCTGGAGATGTTCAAGTCCGACAAATCGAAGAAGTCCGCCGACAAGAATGAGGAGGCCAAGTAATGGGTACCCTTGCTGAAGTGCTGAGCAACCCGCTTGGCGTCGTTGAATGGTTCGTGTATCTGCTGGCCGCCGTGTTGTTCGTCGTCGGCCTGCACATGATGAACTCGCCGAAGACCGCGCGCAAGGGCAACCTGATCTCCGCGGCCGGCATGGTCATGGCGGTGGCTATGGCGTTCATCGTGCTGTTCGTCACCGAGATCGGCAACGGCTTCGAGCATCTCGTCGCCGTCGTGCTGCTGATCGTCGGCATCCTCATCGGCACGATCGTCGGCGTGTGGAGCGCGAAGAAGGTCAAGATGACCGACATGCCGCAGCTCGTCTCCGTGTTCAACACGGTCGGCGGCGGCGCGGCGGCCCTCGTCGCGCTCAACGACATCCTCACCTCCGAGGAGCTGCCGACGCTGGTCGTGCTGATCACCGCCGGACTTGGCATCATGATCGGTTCCGTCACGTTCACCGGCTCGCTGATCGCCGCCGGCAAGCTGCAGGGCGTCAAGTTCCTGCGCAAGCTCACCCTCCCCGCGAAGGGCGTGTGGAACATCGGCTTCATTGTGCTCACCGTCGTCTCGTTCGTCATGCTGTGCGTGCAGCCCGAGCAGCGTCTGCTGTGGTGTGTGCTGACCACGGTGTTCGCGCTGTGCTACGGTCTGGTGTTCGTCATCCCGATCGGCGGCGCTGACATGCCCGTCGTCATCTCGGTGCTTAACGCCTGCACTGGCACCGCCGTCGCCATGAGCGGTCTGGCGATCAACAACATCGCGCTGATCGTCGCCGGCGCACTCGTCGGCGCGGCCGGGTCACGCTCTCCCTGGCGATGTCCAAGGCCATGAACCGTCCGCTGATGAGCGTGCTCGCCGGCGGCTTCGGCGGTGGCGCCTCGGCCGGCGGCGACGCCGACGGCCCCGAGGGCACGATGAAGGAGACCAGCGCCGATGACGTCGCCGTGCAGCTGGTGTACGCCGACAAGGTCATCTTCGTGCCGGGCTTCGGTCTGGCGCAGGCCCAGGCGCAGCGCGAGCTGGCCGATCTGGGCGACCTGCTCAAAGGTCATGGCGTCGAGGTGTCGTACGCGATCCACCCGGTCGCGGGACGTATGCCCGGTCACATGAACGTGCTGCTCGCCGAGGCCAACGTGCCGTACGAGGAGCTGATCGACCTCGACGATATCAACCCGCAGTTCCCGTCCGCCAACGTGGCCCTGGTCGTCGGCGCCAACGACGTGACCAACCCGGCCGCGCGTCGCCCCGGCACCCCGGTCTCCGGCATGCCGATTCTCGACGTCGACAAGGCGCAGAACGTGGTCGTCATGAAGCGCGGTCGCGGCAAGGGCTATGCCGGCATCGAGAACGAGCTGTACTTCGAGCCCAACACGCAGATGCTGTTCGGCGACGCCAAGGCCGGCCTGCAGTCCGTCATCGCCGCCGTGAAGGAGCTCATCTCGTAACCGTCACCGCGCCGGCTCACCGGTGCGGACGGAGCGAAACGATACGGGAGTGGCCCGCTGGATGGATTTCCAGCGGGCCACTCCCAATTCATATTCAGCTCGACGGAGTGCATGGCGGCTTCGGCCGGGAAGCTGCCGTCAGAGTCCGAACACGCGGGTGACGAAATTCGTCACCGTCTTCCAGTACACCACCGGTGCCGTGCTGGCGCTCATGGAATGACCTGCCGAGGGAATCAGCAGTTTCTGCCGGTCGATGCTCGCGCAGGCGTCGAAGTTCTCGTCCAAAGCCCTGGATGGCACGAAATCGTCCGCGCCGCCGTGGATGAACAGCATCGGAATCGTGGCATGCTTCAGCTGTTCCACGCACGAGGCTTCCTGGAAACCGTACCCGGCACGCCGCCGCGCGATCGCCCCCATCGTCGTCACGATCGGCTTGGCGAGGAACTTCGGCAGGTGAAACATCGATCGCGCGCAGTCGATGAACTGCTGGCCGACCGACGCATAGCCGCAATCCTCGACCGCCGCCACGACGTTCCTGGGCAGGTCCGGCTCGCCGACGGTCATCATGACCGCGGCCGCGCCCATGGACTTGCCCTGCAGCAGGATGCGGGCGTCCGCGTCGCTGTCGATGATCAGCGATATCCACCGCATCAGGTCACGGCGGTCCAGCCATCCCATGCCCGCATAGCGGCCTTCGCTGAGCCCGTGGCCGCGCAGCGCCGGAACCAGCACGGTGAACCCGAGACGGGCGAAACGATGCGCGTACTTCGCCATATCCTGCGGTTGCCCCGAATACCCGTGGCAGCATATCGCATACAGGTGGGGCTTCGCACCGGCGCAATCGGGATCGAACAGCCAGCCATGAAGCTGGATGCCGTCCTCCGCCGAGATGACCACCGGCTGCTTGGACTGGTCGAACCAATCCGCCGCCTCGACCTCTTCGGCCGCGTCGAGCCGGGGTCCCTTGTCCGCGACTTTGCCGTCATCCCTGCCGGATCTGAGCATCGAGTGCTTCGCCTGTGCATCCAGCGCATACGAGAACATGAGATTCGCCAGCCCGTAAGTGGCGCCGGCTACCACGGAGGCCGCGATTCCGCCTCCCACTACTATCCGTGATGTGTTACGCGCCATTGCAAACCTCCCAGCCGATTCGGTGCATGTCCCATTGCGTCCATTGTAGGGCCTCGCCGGGGTCGATGACGGCATGACGACGAAACAGCCGGGCGGATCGGGCGTTCGATTCGTTTGCCGGGATAGACGTTCCATCGAATGTCCCGCGCGGCCGTATAATTGTTTCTCGTTGCTTTGGCGAGGGCATTCCGATTCGCGAGAACGGGTCTGCCGTAATCGACTCGGCGTTGAATACCACCCCTCCTTGGGGAGTTCTGCGGCGCGTCGTGGCGTCAAATAGACAGAACGACAAGTAACACTCAAGGAGAACCATTATGGCAAACACCATCAAGATCGCCGGTGACATCCGTGACGAATTCGGCAAGGGCGCTGCGCGCCGCATGCGCGTGGCCAAGCTCATCCCCGCCACCTTGTACGCGGGCGGCGACCAGCCGACGTTCGTGAAGCTCCCGATGAAGGAGACCACGCTGGCCCTGCGCCACACGAACGCGCTGTTCTCGATCTCCTTCGGTGGCCAGACCAAGCTGGCCGTCGTCAAGGATGTGCAGCGCAACCCCGTCAAGCGCATCGTTGAACACATCGACTTCTACGAGGTCAAGGCCGGCGAGAAGATCGACGTCGAGGTGCCGGTGTTCGTCGAGGGCACGCCGAAGGGTGCCGCCGTCGCGTTCGTCGACCTGCAGGAGCTCAAGGTCCGCGCCGATGTCACCAACCTGCCCGAGCGCATCGTGGTCAACGTTGACGGCCTGACCGACGGCACCAAGGTGCTGCTCAAGGACGTCGTGCTGCCGGAAGGCGCCGAGCTCGACATGGACGATCCGGAGACCTCCGTCGTCAGCGTCGAGGTGCCTGAGGACACCACCGAGTCCGCTGCTGCCGCTCCGGCCGCTGACGCCGATGCCGCTGCTGCCGCTCCGGCCGCCGATGCGGACGCCAAGTGATCCGTCTCGCACAGCACATCGGATTCCCGCGTGACACACGGGAGTGACGCTTGAGAAAAGCCCACCACAAGCGTGGGCTTTTTTGCATAATGTGAACGAGCTCACGCCGAATGCGTCATCGGTGTGAGAAAGTATCTCTCAGAGCCGGTGCCAGAAGCGCCGACTGCCCCATCTGGCCGCCGTGACGCAAACGGCGACGTTATCAAAGAAGTGGTTATGACAGAAAACAATCATCACGATTCCGCCGCGCTGGACAAGCTCACCGAGCCGTTCACCGTGCTGCCGAACGACAATCCCGCATCCGACGCGAAGCGCCAGGAGCTCATCGACAAGCCGGCATTCGGTCAGGTCTTCTCCGACAACATGGCCCACATGAGCTGGACCAAGGGCGAGGGCTGGGGCGACCGTCGCATCGAGCCGTACGCGCCGCTGAAGCTGGATCCGGGCGCATCCGTGCTGCACTACGCCCAGGAGGTCTTCGAAGGTCTGAAGGCAT
>ENA-OQCV01000046-OQCV01000046.1-human-gut-metagenome-genome-assembly--contig:-NODE-46-length-33337-cov-3.696718_pt1 | contig 33337 bp, 49 predicted proteins | sample MGYA00242766_ERZ504592 | MGnify/ENA primary metagenome ERZ504592 (study PRJEB26092, sample SAMD00036315) | human gut metagenome | host: Homo sapiens | study: EMG produced TPA metagenomics assembly of...
ATTTTTACTGCCCGGTTTATCTTTCTCACCCTGACTCTCTATATACTGATGGATTGTTTCAACAGGTGCTATATTTCAAAGATTTCTTTTGTTCTCTCTGACATCTTATCGTCCAGCATCTTTCTGCCATATTTCATAACCAGAATCAAACAAAAACACTGAATGAGAATTATTATCTAAACTCATTATGTACACTCACTTATTGCTTATTTCGACTGTCCAAATTCCAAGAGCATATTGTTCTTTTTTCTATTATAATATATTTATTGTATCAGAACAAGTGTTTTTGTGATTTTTTATGAATTTGAGCAGACATGCTCGAATGTGCAATTCATCCCATCACCTATAGAGGTAAGGGAATTCTTGCTACGGTTGTTAAAAAATTGAAACCGGAGGTGCCCTATGGCTATCAGTTCCAATAATGTTCAGGTCTATACTACCCTGTATCAGCTCCGTCTTCACTTCTATCAGCATTCAAAATCCATAGCAATCCTCGTAAATAATGCATTTAAGACAGTTCAGCAGAGTGCGAAAGACGCGGTCATAAAAACCATTCCATCTTCTCCCTCACATCCGCATGCTTCAGATAAATAACATTAAATTCTCTGACTATGGGCTCACCCTTCAGTGTAAAGATTCCAAGCTCCGGGTCGCTTTTGGCAAGTACTTCATATACAAATGAGATTCCATACCCGGACTTGATCAGGTCGATGATCATCTTAAAGCTGGAAATACATATATGCCGGTGAAAACGCTCCAAAGATTCATTATACTCCAGAAGCTTTTCCTCCAGGATAGCTAGCGTTCCAGAACCTTTTTCGCGATGGATCAGAGTTTCTTTCAGAATCTCCTCTACAGATACTTCACGGCCTGCAAAGGGATGATCCTTCGGGCAAATCCCCACAAAAGGTTCCCGGCGATATAACTGGCTTCCGAATCTATTTTGTCAAAAAATCCTTCTATGATGGCATAATCCAGAGTATTTTGTTCCAATAGATGCAAAAGATGCTTTGTGTTATCCACGATCAGAGTCAATGCCGTATCCGGCTGATTTAAAAAATCGTGAATCCTGTCTGTGATCACATAGTCACCAATGGTCTTGGTTGCACCGATACGCAGTTCCCGGAGACCATTGTTTTTTATCTTTTCCCTGAGAAAAATTTTCACGCTGCTGAACCGATCGCAGGTAATCCTCCAGCATCTGCGCTGCAGGGGTCTTGATCAGTTTTCTGTTTTCATAAAGAAAAAGACGGCAGCCATATTCCTTCTCCAAAAACTGGATATGCTGGGTAACTGCCGGCTGGGTAATATGTAACAGCTCTGCCGCCTCCCTGTAATTCATAACATTGCATACAGCCATAAAGGTTTCCGTTCTGTGATCTAACATAATCTTTTTGAACTCTCCCATTCTATTGATATCAGAATTTCATAAGTATTACTTATCTTATAATAAAAACTCATAAATTGATTTTATCATTCATAAAGCCTATAATCAATAAAAGAAACGCCGTATACATCAGAGAACAGTAACGGCTATATAAAGGAGATACTGAATGATGAATGACGAAAAACCAGTAACATCTGACAACAAAAAGCTGAGTCCCGAGGAAATCAAGCGGGTAAAGGGTCTCGGATGTCTTCAGGACAAACGATATGATGACATCTTTAATATTCGGGTCATCACAGGAAATGGACATATTACCACAGATGAACATCGTGCTATTGCAGATGCAGCAGACAAATTTGGAAACGGACAGATTACTATGACAACCCGTTTGAGTATGGAAATCCAGGGAGTTCCTTATGATAATATTGCAAAAAACCATTGCTTTCCTTGGAGAACACGGCCTGATGACAGGCGGAACCGGAGCCAAAGTGCGTCCTGTTGTCTCATGTAAGGGAACAACCTGCCAGTATGGTCTGATTGATACCTTTTCACTCAGCAAGAAGATCCATGAGCATTTTTATGTAGGTTATCACGATGTAGTGCTCCCGCACAAATTCAAGATTGCAGTTGGCGGATGTCCTAATAACTGTGTAAAGCCTAATCTGAATGATATGGGAATTATAGGTCAGAGGATCCCAAAACCGGATGTTGCGAAATGCCGGGGATGTAAGAAATGTCAGATTGAAAAAATGTTGTCCTGTCCATGTCCCGAAATTAGTTGACGGTAAACTTTACATTGATCCTGAAGAATGTATCCATTGCGGACGCTGCAAGGGGAAAAATTGTCCTTTCGGCGCAGTACCGGAATATCAGAATGGTTATAAAATCTATATCGGAGGCCGCTGGGGTAAAAGAATCTCACACGGTCAGGCTCTTACAAGAATTTTCACAGAGGAAGAAGAGGTAATGGCCGTCATAGAAAAGGCAATCCTTCTCTTCAAAGATGAAGGCATTGCAGGAGAACGCTTTGCTGATACTGTGAAACGTCTCGGATTTGAGTATGTAAATGAGAAATTGATTGGCTGAGTATCAACAGATCTGCCTTGTCCTTTCTCCGTCCTCTGTGTATAATTGAAATATTATTATCCTCTGAAATATCTATAGTAATCAAGATTCAGGAGTACACTATGGAAAAAAAATTCTACTTATCGCTACCGGCGGTACAATTGCTTCAAAATATACCCAGGAAGGACTTTCCCCGCAGATTTCCGCTGAAGAACTGCTGAAATATATCCCTGCTGCCAGAGAGTTCTGCACGATTGACACAGTGCAGCCTTTTTCTCTGGACAGTACCAATGTGCGTGCTGCCCACTGGCTGCAGCTGGCACAGCTCATTGCAAAAAAAATACGAATTCTACGACGGGTTCGTGATCTGTCACGGCACTGATACCATGGCTTACACCGCAGCTGCCCTGTCATATCTGATCCAGAATAACCGCCGTCCTATAGTGATCACTGGAGCCCAGAAGCCAATTGATCTGGCTATCACAGATGCTCGCTCCAATCTGCTGGACAGTCTGCGTTTTGCCTCCCACGACAGAGCTCACGGTGTTTCCATTGTATTTGGCGGCAAAGTAATCGCCGGTACCAGAGCCAAAAAGGAATTCTCAAAAAGCTACAATGCTTTCTCCAGCATTAATTATCCTGATATTGCCTCAATTCACGATAACAGGATCATCTTTTATATTGATGACAAGGATCACAACACGCATCCACTGGTATTCTATCATCAGATGAATACCAACATCTTTCTTATGAAACTGATTCCCGGAACAGATGGCCGGATTCTGGACACTCTGGCTGCTTCCTATGACGGGCTGATCATTGAGTCCTTCGGAGTAGGCGGTCTTCCAAACTATGGAAATGACAGTTTTCTGAATGCACTTTCTGACTGGATCAGTGCCGGTAAGCTTGTATGTATGGCTACTCAGGTAACTCACGAGGGCAGCGACATGGAGGTCTATCAGGTAGGAAAAGTGATTAAGGAGAAATTCCCGGTTCTGGAATCCTATGATATGACTCTTGAGGCTTCCGTTACCAAAATGATGTGGGTCCTTGGACAGACACAGGACATCGAAGAATGCAGGAAATTATTTTACAAGACTATCAACCACGATATGCTGTTTGTATAATATGATTTCTCAAACACGCTCTGGCTACCTCTGACTTGATATCACAGAAAAAGAAATTTTACAGAGATTTTTCATTAGTGCGCATGTGTATTTTACAAACTGTTTCTATAATAAAAACCAAAGAATAGAAATAGAAAAGAGGAATCATTATGTATAAGACATTATGGAATTCTATTAATAAACAGGTAAAAGACTCACATGCTTCCACAGCTTTTCTGGCTGTTTCACTTATGGGCTGGACAACGATCGGTCTTCTGGCAGGATTTTTAATCTGCATGATCGGCGGTATGTCCTTTGTTACAAAGGTAACTGTTGTCCTTTGCAGTGGCGGATATACAGGACTGATTTTGGGGTTCTTTGGCGGCATTTTATATCTGTACAGATCAGAACCCCGCCATTTGACTGACTCTGCCACCTCACAGGTTTCCACTGTTTCTAAAATATCTCTCAACGCCAAAACAGCTACCCGGTAATAGATCAGGCAGTTGTTTTGCTACATTCCAACTTATAATACAGGCTTTTTGTAAACTTAACGATACTCTTCCAGAAATTTCTCGCCACAGGCAGAATCAATGATCAGCGTATTAATAAAACCACCTCGCAAAGCACCTGCAACAGCTGCTGCTTTTGCTTCTCCATAAGCAACACAGACTACATTTTTACACCTCTTCAAATCATCATACCCAATTCCTATCATTCTGTCATTTAAAGAAGTGTTGATTTCTTTCCCATTGATATCATAGAAATGACCGCCAATATGTCCAACCGCTCCTTTATTTCCCAGAAGATGAAAAGTGCTTTCCCCAAGGTAATTCTCCCAGGTTTTATATTCCACAGAACCGACACTTGTCAGAATTACATCTGCATTCTGTGCAAGCTGCAGAGCTGTTTTAATAGTATCATCCTGAATAAGAATTTCTTTTAATTCTCTATTTTTCACAAAAAGAGGGGCATAAATATACTGATATGTTCCACCGTATGCAGACGCCAGGTCTTTTGCCAGATCCATGGCATCCCGTTCCGGACGTTTCACATTTGAGGCACCCATAATCGGAACCACTGTAATAGGAATATTTTTCTTATTATTTGCATCAATATATTTCACTATATGATAAAGGGTATTTCCCCATGAGATTCCTACTACCATCTTTTCTTTAACAACAGAATCCAGATAATATGCGGAAACTTCTGACAGACGGCTGGTAATCTGTTCCTTGCCGGTATCTCTTGAGGAAACAACTCTTACTGTTTTGACACCGTAAGTCTGTTGGATTTCTTTTTCCAGATTCAAGTCACGTTCCCAGGGTTCTTTAATGGAAATTTCTACAATACCGAGTTCTCTTGCTTCTTTCAGCATTCTGGAAATTTTGGATCTGGATGTATACATCCTGTCTGCAATTTCATTTTGTGTCATTTCTGAATTGTAATATAAATTCGCTACCATGGCCAGAATGCTCCATTTCTCCTGAACGGTCATATTTTCATACTTTTTTTATGTCTTCCATTGCTGTTCCATATCCCTTTCCATTATATCAGTATCAAAAGATGTTTTAACTCTGACCTCATTATATTCGAAAAAAGGATAATTTGTAAAGTCTCTGCAGACTTTCACAAACTATCCTCTGTTTCTGCCATTTACATTTTTATGGTCTGGCTTTTCTGATCACACGTACTATATTACATTTCACACGTTCTGTCCGTAGTATGCATTTGCACCGTGTTTTCTATAATAATGTTTATCCTGTAATTCCTGCGGTGCAGGTTTTACCTGTGAATTGATAAGTTCGGCACGCATTGCCATTTTGGCGCATTCTTCAAGGACTACTGCATTGTGAACTGCTTCCATACCGTCTTTCCCCCAAGGTGAATGGACCATGATTTTTGCATAAGACTGCCGGAACTGCAAGAATATCTTTTTTCATTTTCCTGAATTCATTGACAATCAGAATACCTGTATTTTGCTCATATGCCTGGTCAATTTCTTCTTTTGTAAGACATCTGAGACATGGGACTTCTCCATAAATATAGTCTGCATGAGTGGTACCGTAGCATGGGATGTCTCTTCCTGCCTGTGCCCAGCTTGTTGCATAGGACGAGTGAGTATGCACAATACCGCCGATTTCCGGAAATGCTTTGTAAAGTTCAATATGAGTCGGAGTATCGGAGGATGGATTATATTTGCCCTCAATTTTATTTCCGTTCAGATCCATGATAACCATGTCTTCCGGTTTTAATTTTTCATATGGTACACCACTTGGTTTAATGGCGAAATAGCCTGTTTCTCTGTCAATTTCGCTGACATTTCCCCAGGTAAATGTAACCAGACCATGTACAGGGAGCTGCATATTCGCTTCATATACCCGTTGTTTCAGTTCTTCTAACATTATCTGTTTTCCTTTCCATAATCAACTATAGCTAATTCCATAAAATAATGCAATCAAGACAGTTCAGCAGAGTGCGAAAGACAAGGAAGATACCTGCAGGCGTGCTGACACACGGCAAAGATATCTGACGCAGGACTTCACGCTATGATGGGCTGGATTAAGATGCATTATTTTAAAGGATTGCTATAGCCAAATTCATACATAGTAATCTCATTAATTTCACGGTTTGTAGAAATCACATAGTCTTTCCCATCCTTATGGAATCCATAAGCATTTGCCGGACCGCAGTCGTGGTCTATCAGTTCTGCGTGATACTGTCCGTTTTCCCAGCAGAATTTCAGAAGATCTCTGTTTCCTTTTCTGTGACCGATCATGACTACCGGTTTTCCCTGGATTTCCCCACTCCAGATTGCATGAAGAAATTCGATTTTCTCCGGATATTCATAGTCAAGCTCATATTTACCATCTTTTTCTCTGTAAATCAGAACAGTGTCACCGTGGAATGGAGATAATACCAGCAATTCATCTTTTCCATCTCCGTCAAAGTCGATGAGAGTGGCATCGCTTGCAGGAGTTTCCAACAGGGTTTCTATTGTCCATTCCGGGTTTGCAGATGTGGGCGGATAGAAACGGAAGACTCCACCATCACAGCAGACGATGGATGACATTTTTCCATCTCTTACTACTCTGTAGTATCCGTGGTTTTTCAGCATATTATCTTTAATTACTTCCAGCTTCAGCTGATGTTTATCATCAAAGCCGCTGAGATCATCCGGAAGAAGTGCTGCATATACTTTTCCAGGGCTTGACCAGTCATCCTTGTATTCGTGTCCGGATTTGAGGCAGCATGCGATCAGATAATGTTTTCCCTCGCTTTCAATGATGTCAAATCTGTGTACAAACGGCAGATCTGTCAGAGTGCGTATCTCCCATTCTCCGTCCTTTGGTGTAGCGATGATGATCTTTGCTTCTTTGGAATCATTAGGAGAATAGAATTTATGGGTTGCCAGAAACTGTCCGTCTGTTCCCGGGACCTGTACCATTGTCATAACTCCGCCAGGGCCTTCCCACACGGTTTCTTCTTCCTTTCCATTGATATCAAACAGAATACATCTGTCAGTTTTTTGCTGCTGCTACCAGAATGTGGTCTGTATTTTTATAATGTAATGGAGCTATGGAATAACATTTTTCCAGATTTGCCAGTACTTTTTTATTCATTGTGATTACTTCCTTTCTGAATCAGATACTCTTGCCTGATTCATCTAAAAATAATTTTCTTTATCCGATTTTGCATACTGGATCTGCGGAACCAGAAGCATCAGTATGATAGCGATGATCGCACCTGGAAGTCCAAGCCATTTCAACAGTGCAGAAATTCCAAGCCATACAGTCGAGAAGTCAGTTGTTCCATGCCATCCGCCGTACGGCACCAGTTCTACAAGCCATACAGTAACTGCGCCCAGCAGTACCTGGATCAGGCCACAGATAAACGGGATGATCATGGCTGCTTTTACACCGCCCCGTTTGTTTGCAAAAATAGCGATAATAGCGTTGTCAAAGAATACTGTAGTAAATCCCATGATAATGATAACCGGGGAATGGAACACGATGAGTCCCAGAATTGCAATCACCTGTCCTACCATTCCACAGAGGAATCCGATGGTTACTGCATTTCCCGGTGCATAGTTGAATGCAACTGCGCAGTCTACTGCTGGAACTGCACCCGGGAGAAGTTTATCTGAAATTCCCTTGAATGACGCTGTCAGTTCACCTACAAAGAGCTTCACACCCATATTTAAAATCTGAAGATATACGGTAAAATATAATGACTGAATCAGAATATATACCGGAAAAGCCGTTGTTTCTGCAAATCCGCTGTCAATCTGGCGCATGAAATCTTCACCGAGGATTGCCATGATGGTTCCGAAAAACACAAGCATTAAAGTAGATGTTGCAGTAATGTTGTCCTCAAACATCTTGAGGAATCCCGGAAATTTAAGGTTTTCAATGGAGTTTTCTTTTTTCCGAATATGTGTGCTACTTTATCCGTGATCCATACTGCAACCATCTGCTGATGCCCAATTGCAAATCTGTCTTTTCCGTCTGTAAGGTTGAGACAGGCATCTACTGTAAGATTGGAGCTGACTGCCTGATAAGTACCTACCAGCATTCCTACCAGGATCGCACCTGTAATATTTCTCAAATATGGAATAAACAGAAATACGATCCAGGTAACTGTAGTAGCCTGCTGCACCATAATATGTCCGGTGAGAAGAAGTGTTCTCAGCTTCGTCCACTTTTTGAAAATCAGTAAAATAATGTTCCAGATAAATGCAATAAGAAGTGATGTCATTGCCCATGCAGCAGAGCAGCCGATACTCTCTAATGCTTCATTTGCAGCATTCAATCCGAAATACGGATCAATTACAACTGCATTTAGCTGAAATCTTTCATTTAATCCAACAAGGATCGGACGGAATGTGGTGATCAGTCCGTTGGCACCTACCATCAGGATCAGGTAGCCAATCACACCCTTGAAAAATCCTCCCACACATTCATACCATTGTTTTCGCTGAAGAATATATCCAAGTAATATGATCAGACCTACAAAAAGCTCTGCTCTTGTCAGGATATTACTTGTCAGAAAATTAAATATGGAATTCAAACTTGCCATCTTTTTGTTTCTCCCCCACACTCTCTTATAAATACGGTTCATTTGTGCCCTGTATCTTTCGTATTCCAGAATCTTTTTATCATCAGGAAGATAAATTTTCACTTCATCCTGACGGCTGATACACTCAAATGCTTTTTCTACATTCTCAAAAATTCCCATTGCTGTGACTGCGATCATAAGTGCCCCTCTGGCTGTGGCATCTGCTTTTCCTCTGCGGATGATCTTCATACCATAGACATTGGTCTGTATGTCATTGAATGGAACGCTGTTGGAAAGACCTCCATTGATGTAGATGTCAGAAACTTTTACATATTTGTTCATAATATCGATTCCATTGCGGATTTCATAGCAGATTCCCTCCAGAAGGCTTCTCAGCATATCCTGCTTTGTTGTTCCGAGAGTTACATTTGCAAACTCTGCTTTTGCCATATTGTTCCAGTCCGGTGTGGATCTTCCCATAAAGTATGGAACACAGAGACATCCGTGTGAACCGATCGGTGTCTGTTCTACTTCACGGTTAATCTCATCAAAAGAACTGTCCGGATAAAACTGTCTTCTGAACCAGTCAAATGCAGAACAGCAGGTTAATACACTGGATTCCAGAATATACTGGCCTTTTACAGATGAGAAGTTGCAGATTGCATCCTGTTCCAGATTTTCCGGCACCTGATCTGTTGCTGTGATAAGATAGCCACCTGTTCCGGTTGTTACAGACATGACACCTTTTTTGACTACTCCCTGTCCGATGGCTCCACACTGCTGGTCACCTCCAGCTGTGATCACAGGAATTCCTTCCTGACATCCCGTGATCTCTGCAAAGGCTTTTGTAATATGTCCGCAGACACTTCCCGGCTCTACCAGTTCGCACAATTTTTCTTTTTCTACATGAAAAATTTCCAGAAGTTCATCATCCCATTCATGAGTACGGATGTTCATCAGAAGTGAACGACTTCCATATGTATAATCTGTGCAGATACGTCCGGTCATCAGATAAATGAGATAATCCGGGATGACCATGAATTTATATGTTTTTGCATAGATTTCCGGACGTTCTTCACGAATCCACATCATCTTGGAGCCGGAAAACACCGGATTGACTCTGGAACCGCATAGAGAAAATACCTTGTCATTCAGGTTTTCCATAGATTCGCAGATATAATTTGTTCTTTTATCCTGCCACATGATCGCATTACTCAGCGGACGGATATTCTCATCTACCGGAATTACAGAAGAACGCTGTGAAGTAATGGAAATTGCATCAATCTTCTCTCCCATATTCTCAGCTTCTGCTACGGACTGTTTCAAAATGCTGTACAATGCATTTTCCCAGTCTGCAGGATTCTGTTCTACCCAGCTGTTTTCCAGATAGGTGGCCTGATAGAATTCCTGCTTCTCTGTCAGACATTTTCCCTGATGTTCAAAAAGTATTCCTCGCATACTTGATGTTCCTACATCAATAACCAGTACATTCATCCCAAATTTCTCCTTATATACTTTTTCTCCACATAATAAACCCTTCGTTGACCGTTTTCAGACAATTCTGTTTTTATAAGCAAGAACGGAACGGAATATTCTGTGGTGCTTCGAAGCAGTCTTCAAATCCTCTTCTGTGGTGATAGTAAATCTTGTCCTTGTCTGCCGGGTATGTGTATTTGCCGCCTACCTGCCAGAAGAATGGATGGAATTTATATTCATTTCTGTCTTTCTTGAAATCATACAGAACCTTTATCTCATCGCAATCTGCCTGGAAGTTTGTCCATACATCCCAGTGGATTGGAACTACTACTTTACATTTCAGATTTTCTGCCATACGAAGGATATCGATAGATGTCATTTTATCCTGCATACCGATGGGATTTTCTCCAAATGAACCGAATGCTACATCGATATCATAGTCTTTTCCATGTTTTGCAAAGTAGATGGAGAAGTGTGAATCTCCGGAATGATAAATATTTCCGCCTGGTGTCTTTACCAGATAGTTGACTGCTTTGTCGTCCATGTCTGTCGGGCACACACCTGTAAGTTCTTCTCTGTCCGGACCTGTGGAATCTGTTGTTACGATACAGGTTCTGTCAAAGGAATCCAGAGCCACGATCTCGATGTCTTTGATCTTAATGGCGTCACCAGGTTTTACTGTGATGCAGCGGTCTGCCGGAACACCCCATTTCTGCCAGAGTTCTACAGATTTCTTTGGTCCGATAAATGGCACCGGGATTTCTTTTCCGTTTTCATCTGTAGTTGTCATTCCACTGTTGATCACATGTGCCGCCCACTCCGGTGACATATGATCCTGATGATAGTGTGTAGCAAGAACTGCATCTACTTTCTTAAATGCAAATGGATCAATTACAAATGGAACGTTTCTCAGATTTGGCTGCATGGCTCTTCCTCCACACATGTTTGCCATCTGATGTCCGATTTTCATTTTTCCATCACCGTGTGTACGTTTTCCGTTTCCGCACCAGAGGTCGATGGTGATATTTGTGTCTGCCGGTGTCTTGAACCATACACCTGTACATCCTAACCACCACATTGCTACATTTCCCGGTGCTACTGCTTCGTTCTCAATATCTTCTACTAACCATGTACCCCATTCCGGGAAAGTACTTTCAATCCAGCTCTGTCTTGTCATTTCACTAATCTTACTCATGAATCTCTCTCCTTTTGATTATAACGTTTTTCTCTTGTTGAGAGTATATTATCACCTGTATTTTTATATTTCAACATATTTTCACCATCTGCACAAATGTGCAATCTGCATTTTTTCAGCGTTTGATCATTTGTACTTTGCAAATATATGGTAAACAAAAAAAGAAGAAAAGAATATCTATCATTCTTCGCTTTCTCTTTTATTAATTGTTTATGTTTCCAACTGCTTAATTTATGCTTCTCTGTCCAGAAGTGTACGCATACTCTGATTTGCAAAACAGATATCTTCTTTCCAGTTCTCTTTTCCTACGTCCCATAATTCAGTTACATAGCGGCGGACACCCAGGTCCCATGCTGTGTTGATGATTTTTTCAAACTGTACGTGCCCCGTAAGGAAAGGAACTTCGCGGAAGATTCCCGGTTTTGTTTCTTTCAGATGGAGCGCGATCAGCTTTCCTTTACCCAGGGAGAGATCTTCGCATACATCGTGTTGATTCTCTACTGCTGCGTTTGTAATATTTCCTGCATCCGGGTAGATTTTCAGATACGCGGAATCTACCATATTTACATACTGGACTGCTTTTCCGGTAGTGTTCATGAAATTGTTCTCCATTGTTTCAAATCCTACCAGAATTCCCTCGCGTTCTGCGATTTCTGCTATCTTTTTTACATTTTCCAGAAAGTATTTCTTTGTTTCTATTGTGGATTCTCCAAAGTAGATATCATATCCCGGTATCATAACTGTACGCACGCCCAGATCAACAGCAAGCTCTATGGATTTCTCTGCGATCTGCATTGCTTTTTTTGCGGATTCTTCGTCCGGATCACCCAGCGCATATTTTGTCAGGGCACTTACACTCATAGAACCAATCGGAAGTCCCGTCTGAAATACAGCTTCCATGATTTCTTTTTTTCTGCTGTATTCATGAAGATACGGTTAATTTTTTCATCTGTGGCATCTATGCACATTTCCATGTAATCATATCCACATTCTTTAGCACATCTTAATTTTTCACTCCATGATAATGTATTTCTCATGGCTTTCTCATATAATCCAATCTCATACTTTTTCATCATGCAATCTCCCTTGTATTACCCTAGAGCATATTTGAAAAAGGCTTTCTGCAAGATGTGCGTCACAATTTGTGGTATATTTTGTCCGGATGAAGGCGCCGTAGCGGGCTACGGCAACTGAATTCGGGCAAAATATACCGCAAAGTGGGGCGTGCAGATTGCGGGAATGATTTTTCAAACACGCTCTGACACTCATTTGTCTGTGATTTCGATTGCATGATAGCATGTCAGATTCTGGTTTTCAACATATTTTCATTTAATGCACATATGTGCAATTTAACATCTTCCACAGTTCCTGCATGGATTGCATCTGGATTTTTTATATGCGGATACCATTCATGAATTTCCGGTAGTGGATTGCCTTTTTTTCCATTCTTTTACACTATAATGATTCATAAAAAGCACTTTTTCCCCAATGTATAATGCATTATTATCTGTTTATCCAAGCGCTACATCCAGAATCATCATCAGAGAGAATCCTATTGCGAAGAAAAGGGTTCCCATATTGGAGTGTTCTCCGGCAGACATTTCGGGTATGAGTTCTTCCACTACTACATAGAGCATAGCTCCGGCAGCAAAGCTTAAAAGATATGGAAGTGCCGGAACAATGAGGCCGGCAGCAAGAATCGTGAGGACTGCACCGACAGGTTCTACAATCCCGGACAGGACTCCACCTGCAAAGGCTTTGGTTTTTCCCATTCCCTCAGAACGCAGGGGCATGGAGATAATGGCTCCCTCGGGGAAGTTCTGGATGGCAATACCTATAGAGAGAGCCATTGCTCCCATTATAGTGATCTGGGCGTGACCTGTTAAATAGCCTGCGTATACGACTCCTACTGCCATTCCCTCCGGAATATTATGCAGAGTTACTGCAAGAACCAGCATGGTAGTTCTCTGAAGTCTGCTCTTCGGACCTTCTGCCTTGTTACTGTTCTGGTGAAGATGCGGGATCATGTGATCCAGCAAGAGCAAAAAAAACACCCCTATCCAAAATCCCACTGCTGCCGGTACAAATGAAAGCTTCCCCAGTCCGGAAGACTGTTCAATTGCCGGGAGCAGCAGACTCCATATGGAAGCCGCAACCATAACTCCTGCTGCAAAGCCGGTAAGTGCCCTTTGAATCTGTTCATTCAGATTCTTCTTCATGAAAAATACACAGGCAGCTCCTGCAGAGGTTCCAAGAAAAGGAATCAGAATTCCATAGAATACATTTATATCCATTGATTTATTCCTCCTGTTTTTATTTGTATGCAAATAAAAGAAATAGGTTCTTGTTATTTGTTTGATTTAGTTAGTCTATTCTAACTCTAATCAGTATATCAGATTTTTTGACAAATAAAAGAGAATACAAAATTTTTTGTTATTTTGTATTCTCTACATTAGAGCGTGTTTGAAAAAGCTTTCTGCAAAATATACTGCAAAGTGGGGCGTGCAGATTGCGGAAATGTTTTTCAAAACACGTTACATAGTGCAACAGAAATAAATATTCTCATGTAAACTGCATTTTGGATTAAATCCTGCGTGGCAGTAAGGGCAGCTGCCTTTTTTGTATTCCTGAAGTGTAAGTTTCCTGCCACAGTTTCCGCATAAAACAGGATAAACTTCTTCCGGTGTTGTTGCAACAAATGAATGGTCTTCCAGTTCATCGTGGCAGGAATAGCATGCGTAATATTTCCTGCATTTCGCACAAAGCAATGCAGCTATGTCAAGCTGTGTGTGATAGTGTGTACACCGTCCTGCTTTATCAAGTCCGATTCCGTGAATCTTTATGTTTTCCTGCTTTACCAGATTGTCTTCCGGCAGGCTATTCTTTAACCTGTTACTTTTATCAGCGGTTTCCAGCATTGTTGATTCCTTTTCTGATGGGAATTGCGATCAGTACTGCAAGAACTGTGATCACAATATCCTTTGGAATAAATGCTGTTAAGGAGTATACTGCGATTGCCGGGATGCTCATGGAGCCTCCTACAAAGTGCCAATGCAGACCACCGATTGTCTCAACGATCAGAAGTCCGATCAGTGCGAATACGATTGAGATTGCAAGATTCTTTGTCTTGTTCTCTGTTTTCGGACGGATTCCGCAGAGCCAGGTCATGATTGGCCATGCCCAGATGTATCCTCCTGTAACTCCTACGATGCTGCTGATTCCGCCTGAGAAGTTAGCAAAAATCGGAAGACCGATGGCTCCTAACAGAACGTAAACCAGTGTTGCTGTAGTTCCAAGCCTGGAACCAAGTACTGCGCCTACAAGTGCTACACCAAATACCTGAATGGTGATCGGTACACCGGTAGGCATTGGCAGTGAAATCTGTGATATTACTGCAAGAACTGCTGCAAACATACCAACCAGTACCATTTCTCTGGTTGTAAATTTTCTCTCTGCAGCAGGGCTTTTTGCATATGACTGACTCATAATAAGACTCTCCTCTTTCCCTGTTGATGATTGATTTTGACCTTCTTTTTATATCATAAGCGGGAAGGATTGTCAACTCATTTTCTTGTGTTTGGTTTACATTTGTTTCCGATAAGTATCGGGTGACACGTCTGTATAGCGTTTAAACACTCTGGAGAAATAAGTGCTGTTTTCGAATCCAAGAAGTTCTGAGACTTCATAGACCATTTTTCCATCCTGAAGCATTTGTCTGGCCAGTTCTATTTTTCGGAGATTTACATATTCTATAAAATTATAACCCATTTCTTTTTTAAACATGGTGCTAAGATAGGCTGAAGAAACTCCTGTTTCAGCAGCTGCATCTGACAGATGGATTGGTTCCATGATATGCACTTCTATATATTTTACTACTTTCTGCAGAATTTCTGACCTGCTGCATTTGTAGGCAATCCAGAATTTTTCCATAAAAATATCATTAAATTTCAGGAACCATTTCTCTATTTCCCTAAGACTTTCCATCATCATGATTTTCTGATAATGACAATTATCTCCGTCCAATTCTATTTCTTCCAACGCACCATTCAGTGACTGTGCAACCATAGAATAAATCCCCAGAATATCCATAAAATTTCTTCTCAGCACATTGATACTGATATAAGACTCCTGTCGGATCAGTCCGAAAATTCCATGCAACTCCTGTTCAGTTTTTTCTCTGTCAAAACTTCTGATCTTCTCTTTTAGGGAATCCAGATATCCATGCATTCCTCGTGGACTATGACCTTCTGTTTCAATCTTCTTTTGAAAAAACACCAGCTTCTCTTCTTTATCATAATAACTGAAAAGTTGTATCTGTTCAGCCATCGCAGCAGCCCGAACAATATCCGCAGTTTTTTCCATACAACCTTCAAAGATTCCCATGTACAGTTCTCTGTCTGTTTTCCGCTCTGCCCTTTTCTTCAATTCCATATAAACAGATTTTTCTGGTTTTTCTTCCAACAGGAAATATCCATACTGATTTCCCTTCTGGATCTGCAGACCTTCCCTGAGTTCGGTTTCAGCCCATTTATGGATTATTTCCGTAACCCTGGACAACTCCTCTGTATCTTTCGCCAGTATACAGATTAATGTCTGATAATTACAGGCACCTCAGCCAAAATATCTCTGCTGTCATCTCACAATCTCTTCATAACGGATCTCACGTATTCCCTGCATATGAACCGTAATTCTTTCTTCTGTTTCTACCAGACACTTTTCCAGAATATTTTCCAGTTCATCGGAACTCAGATTTAGTTTTCGCAGATAATCATACGCACCAAGTTTCATTGCCTTTTTTACAACATCGAATTCTTCCTGGCAGCTTACTACGATTACTTTGGTTGGCATTTCTTCTTTTTTCAGAAATTCCAGAATTTCAAGCCGCTAACTTTTGGTATGTTCAGATCGAGAAGAATGATATCCGGACAACTGTTCCGGATCATTTCCAGTGCCTCTTCTCCATCTGTTGCATCCGGCAACAGCTCCAGTTCCAGTTTTCTCCAGTCTACAAGCTGACGTAGTCCAAGCCTCGCCAAAATTTCATCCTCTACGATCAGTACTTTTTTCATAGAATGTTCTTCCCTTCATCCAGATAATAATTACTGTCTTTTTATCCTATTTTATCACCTTTCTTCTGATTCTGTGATTTTTTTTAGGAAGACGTATCCATATTTCAAATCCATTGCTAACCTTTTCATTATAAATCAGTCCATAAGATTCCCCATACAAGAGCTTCAATCTGGAATTCACATTATAAAGTCCGATTCCCGTTACAGCTCTCTGGTTCTTCTCTCCCTTCAGAAGATCTTCAATCTTCTTTTTATCCGCAGAATTTCCATTATTGAATACAGATATGACAAATTATTCTCATACTCTATTGCAGAGACTATGATTTGCCCTGCTGTTACACCTTTTACTCCATGCAAAATCGCATTTTCCACAATCGGCTGCATAGTAAATGCAGGAATTTCATAATAGAACAGTTCCGTTGGAATTACATTATAATACTGAAATGAACTTCCAAACCGCATCTGCATGATATCTACATATGACTTCAGAAGTGCTGTCTCCTGCCCCACAGTAGTCATACCATTTTTATTACTGTAAACTGCATGTAGGATATCTCCCAATGCCTCCAGTGCTTTCTCTGTGTTTTCATTTCCGTCTTCCCGATTTTGTCCTTCTTTTATAGCCATAATTCTTATGGAATTAACCGTATTAAAGATAAAATGAGGGGAAATCTGCGACATAAGCATTTCATAATGAGCTTTTTCTTTTAATCTGCTCTCTCTTTCCACATTACCCAGAAGCTCTTCAATCATTTTTCCCAGCCTGATTATAGCAGAATACAAATTTACTCATCTCCTGAAAAGAGCCTTGAGGTTCTTCCAGAACTGCCATTCCATTGGGAGCTTTTTCCAGAGTCTGTGCCACTTCAACCAAAGGTTTGGCGATTCTTTTAGAAAAATATAACATGGTGCAGACAGTGAATCCAATCACCAGAAGTAACATTTCCAGAATTCTCTGGAGAATCTTTCTGTTTTCTTTCAGGAAAACTTTCTGGGGAACAAGGTAGACCAGTTTATTGGAAGTATTCTCCAGTTCTCCTTCCATATAATAAAAATCATCCTTCAGATTACCAGTCATAATTTCATTATCAGAAATCTCCTTTACAATTTCCTGTTCTTTCAGTTCTTTCAGCTGTTTCTGATATTTCTCATTATACGCCATCAATATATCATTGCTTCTGTCCAGGATATAAAGGGCACCGCCTTCCTCTGTCACCATACTTGCTGCCAGTTTTCCCCAGATTTTTTTCTCGGAAAGACGAATCAGCATGATTCCCAGATTTTTGCCGGAATAATCCAGAATTTTCCCCGCCCCATATAAAAATATTTCTGTACATTGTCATATATTGTCATTTCCTGGAATATGGTTCCTATATTAGCACTACAAGTTATCTTTCTTCCATTTTCCAAAATCTCCTGATACCACTGTTCTTTCTCATAATTCGTTTCTGTTCTGCTTAATGTGTAAGAACCAATCATATATCCTTTTTTCCGTAAGTATAGCTACTTTTCCGCCAACGGCATTTAAGACGGAGCTCTCTACATCCGAAATATCATTAGAAAGTTCTCTTTTCGCCTGATAGATCTCGTAGGAATCCCCGTCTTGCTCTAAAATTCGCAGATTTTTCAGTGTATTTTTATTTGTCATCAACATGCTTGTAGCATAATTGGTCACTTCAACCATCTGATCTGTGTTATCCCTGATCTGGGATAGCAAATCTGTCTCATTGTTAATCTTATTTTCCGTGGTAACTTTCTGAAGATAGAAATTCAGAAGCATCAAAGCCAGGCACAACGGCAGCACCACAAAAAGTCCCATATAAAATGTGAGCTGCCTTCTTATGCTCTGGTTACCCGGATTTTTACGTTTGAAACTCATACGCAAATTTCCTCTTTCTACATCTGACCTGTATTTATCCTTTCACTGCACCGGCCGAAAGTCCCTGTACCAGATTCTTCTGCACCAATGCAAAGAAAATCAGAATTGGTATCAGACTGATCACCACCGCTGACATCAGCAGTCCCCAATCTACAGAATACTGTCCTACAAAGTCCTGCATACCAACCTGAATGGTTTTCTTTGAAGTTGTATTAATAAAAATAGAAGCATACATATATTCATCCCAGGATGTCATAAAACAGAACAAGGCTGTAACAAAAAATCCCGGCTTAGCCACATGAATGATCACATGGAAGAAAGATTTCAACCTGCTGCAGCCATCAATCCTGGCAGCTTCCTCCAACTCCCATGGGATGGAAATAAAAATGCACAGGTATTCCATATGGCAAAAGGCAGGGTAAAAGAGCAGTACATCAGAATCAGTCCTATATAACTGTCAATCAGATTCAACTGTTTCATAATAATATAGTAAGGAATACACAACAGGATTCCCGGAAACATTCTTGTCATAAGAACCGCCATCTTGATTTTCCCGGCACCTACGATTCTATATCTGGTAAGTCCATATGCTGCCATTACTGATAATATCATACAAATCAATGTTGTGACCAGTGTAATAAAAATACTATTCATAAAATATCTTACGAAATTCGACTGAAACAGCACCTGTCTGAAATTGTCAAATGTGATATGTGTCGGTATGATCTGCGATGGATCATAGATCTGTTCCTTTGTTTTCAGGGCAGTCAGTACCACATAGATAAACGGGGTCACTGCAAGAAAAACCATAGCTATTGTAAATACATATGCTACCACATGCCGTATGGCTTCATTTCGTTGTTTTGCATGCATATAGTTTCCTCCTCCCTATTCTTTCTCACTTACCATCTTCAAATAAACTCCGGAAAAAACAGCCATGAATACAAACAATACCACGGATGCAGCTGCTGCAGTTCCGAAATTATGATCAATAAATGCTCTTCTGTATGCATATGTATAAACAATCTCTGTGCTGTACAACGGTCCACCTTTGGTCATCAGCCAGATAGTGTTAAAACAGGACACAATACCGATCAGGTTCAGGATTGTGGAAATAGCCAAAGGTTCTTTGATAATCGGAAGTGTGATCCTCCAGAAACACTGCCAGCGACTGGCACCATCTATTTCTGCACTCTCATACACATCCCCGGAAATTCCCTGCAGTGCAGCCAGAATAAAGATCATCTGAAATGGAATTCCCTTCCAGATTGCCGTCAAGATTACACACCAGAACGCTGATCCCACATTTCCAAGCCAGGATACAGATTCTGTAATCATTCCCAGTTTCACTGCCAGAATATTAATGATACCTACATTTGCATTGTATAAAAAAGTAAAGGTCATAGCTGCTATGGCATGGGGAACTGCCCATGGAACCAGAATCAGGGTTCTGTATACAGATCTTCCTTTCAGTTTCTGGTTCAGTGCAAGTGCAAGAAGCATGGCTGCCACAAGCTGTACCACAAGATTCACCACTGTCCACTTTACTGTATTTCCAATAGACTGTAGGAACACTTTATCTTTGAAAATATCAATATAATTCTGCAGTCCTGCAAAGGTATTAAACGTGGGATCGTTTGGGCGTACAAGGTTATAATTTAAGAAACTCAGATAAATACCTCTGAAAAGAGGATACACAGAAAGTGCCAGTACCGCAATCACTGCTGGTGCCATCAGAAGATATCCTGGAAGATTTTTTTTCAGTTCCAGGCCTTCTTTTCTACATATTTTGGACATAATCTTCCTCCCTTCTCAACGAAGAAGCGCTGCCGCCATTTCACGCCAGCGCCTCTGTTATTATTTCATGTTTGTTTCCCAGAAATTTTTACTGATAGTTAGATGCAATATTTTCATTAAGCTTCTGTGCAAGAGATGTCAGCGCATCTTCAGCTGAGGACTGTCCGTAGTCTACTTCCAGAATGGCATTAGTAATCAGTTCATCGATGGATTTTTCATTGATAACAGCAGGTCTTGCCTTTGTATATGAAAGTTCTTCTGCAAAGACTTTCAACTTATCCTTTCCTTCCAGCGCTTTAGCATAATCATAGTCCTTGCGTGCAGATGCTTTTCCCTCTACACTCATAATAGAATCTCCTTTTTCTGAGTTCAGATACTGAATCAGATCATAGGCAAGTTCTGGATTTTTGCAATTTACATTAATATTCCAAGTCCAACCTCCCAGTATAGTTGCTTCTGTTTTCCCTTTCACCATCGGGGCAATACCATAATCCATATCCGGATTAATATTTTCCACTCCAGTAGAACACCAGTCTCCACCCAGCAGGAAAGTTGCTTCTCCATTTGCAAAGCTTTCATATACTTTGTCCCATGTGGTTGCTTCTTTAAAAGACTCTACCAGACCACCTTTAGAGATCAAATCACAGATATAATTCCATGCTTCTTTTCCCTCCTCATTGTCAATCACTACTTTCGGAACATCTCCGCTTGTATCGATTACCGGACACTCATTCTGATAGAAGAATGAATAGAACGCATACGCACTCTGATAAGTAATAATTCCACCGTATCCTGCCTCTTTCGCTTTATCTACTGCATCCGAAAGTTCTTCCCATGTTGTAGGAACATCAATTCCCAGCTCATCCAAGCGTTCTGTATTATAATAAAGGCCTGTACAGTCCATATACCATGGTACTGAATAATATTTGCCTTCGAATTTGCCGGAATTAAGAGGTCCTTCCTGATACTGTGCAGTAAGTTCTTCATCTGTAGTAAGTTCTTCTAATGGATACAGGAGCCCCATAGCAGCAAGGTCAATGGCATGTCCCGAATTATCCATCACTACAATATCTGCACCTCCGCCTGCCAGAGCAGCAGTCTGGAAAGATTCTTTAATATCCTGCTGAGAAGCACCCTGTAAGGTAATCTTAACTCCCGGATTCTCTTCTTCATATTGTTTAATTACTTTTAAAAATTCTTCACTGCTCGCTCCTGACTCATCAATCCAACTATTTGTCATCAAAAGTGTCAGTTCTCCTTCTTTTTGATCTGAAGTATCGGATGCAGCCCACACACCTGTCTGTGCGCCTAAAACCATAACCCCTGCCAGCATAACAGCTAATGCTCTTTTCTTCATTATATAGTTCCTCCTTCTCATCTTCTCTCTTATATCTCTGTATTTCTGATCTGCTTTCCAATCGATTGTTCTGCTATGCACTTATTAAAACATGAAATCCCTGATTTTTGAATAACGATATTATTCTTTCTTTTTCCATCTTTTCTAAAAAAAGGTAAGGTTAATCGGAATTGGTATTATTTTTATCTTTTTTTATCCAAACATCTAAATTATCTTTATTCTCTTTTCTTTTTTCATCACGTATAATCACAGACATACAAAACAGATGCAGGATTCCTGACATCCTGATGATTTTTTCTATATTAATTTTTTAAGGAGGGTTTTCCATCATGAAAAAACTGAATGTTGCTTTAGTAGGCTTAAGCTTCGGGCTTGAATTCGTTGCTATCTACTGTAAACATCCTGATATTGATAAGGTGTATGTCGTAGATAAAAATGAGAAACTTCTGAATATTGCAAAAGAACGATACAGCATTCCGGATGAACGCTGTTTCACAGATCTACAGGATGTACTGGATATTCCTGAAATTGATGCAGTTCATCTTGTAACACCGCCAGCAACACATGCTCCGTTTTCTGTACGCGTCTTAAATGCAGGTAAACATTGTGGCTGTACAATTCCTATGGGAATGAGCATCCAAGAATTAAATGACATCATTGCAGCCGCAAAGCCTCTGGCAAAAATTATATGTTTATGGAAACAACGATTTTCCAGAGAGAGTTCCTCTATATCCAGGAACTTTATAAGAAGGGTGAACTTGGACGTCTCCAGTACATGACCTGTGCACATTATCAGGATATGGAAGGATGGCCGGAATACTGGGAAGGCTTCCCACCACTGATGCACCCAACACACGCCGTTGCTCCTTGTCTGATGCTCGCAGGCCATCTTCCAGACAAGGTTTACGCAAGAGGTTCCGGAAAAATCCGCAAAGAACTGGCTGACAAATACGGCTGCCCGTTTGCATTCGAATCCGCATTTATTTCTCTTCAGGATAGCGATGTAACTATTGAAATGGAACGTTTCCTCTACGGTGTAGCCAGAAGCTATTCCGAATGCTTCCGAGTATACGGTGAAAACGAGAGCTTCGAATGGCAGCAGCTTGCTAATGAAGATCCTGTTCTCTTTACCCGTACAGGAGAACTGGAGAAAGTGGACATTCTGGATGAAGACAGCGAAAAATCCAGTCGTGGATCAGAGATTGTGGAAAAAAGAATCCAGATCCCGGATTATGCACACCTTCTTCCGAAGGAAATCGCATCCTTCACCACCAACACAGTATATAACAATGAGAACACCCATCTCTCCTTTACCCAGGGTGGGGGTCACGGTGGTTCCCATCCACACCTTGTACATGAATTCATTCGTTCCATTCTGGAAGAACGTAAACCTGCTATTGACGACATCATGGGTGCTTACTGGACAGGTACAGGAATCTGTGCACATGAATCTGCTATGAAAGACGGAGAAGTTATTACAATTCCTCGTTTCGAATAACCTATATCATTTAACTTTATATCATAAATACATCAGAGAGTGTGTAGAAATTTTCCAATCTACACACTCTCTGATATTTTCATCTATTTACAGCAAATCATATATAATGTTATTATTTCACTATCTTCTCAATGATGCACTGATGCTCTTTATCCTTTTTGGAATAGTTAATCCCTGCCAAAAGAATATTTCCTGCATATTTCTCCAGACTTTTACAATATTGCTTCTGTTTAATCTGAGAAATAGCTCCTTTGGCACTTTTATCCCATTTTAATTCCACTACCAGAGCAGGTTTATCAGGAAATTTTTTTCTCGGAATAAAGACCATATCCGCAAATCCCTTTCCTGTTGGCAGTTCACGATATACGCTATAATAGTTTCTAGCCGCATACAGAGCCAGTGAAATAGTATAACTTAATGCATTTTCATCATTATACTGAAGATGCGAGGTCTCAAAGTGTGCTCTTTGGATTCCCTGTGCAACCATCTGCTCATTCTGATTCCAGATTGCATTCAGGACATCTGCCGAATTTTTTGAAAGCTTTTGACACCTCACCCCAGTCTGATACAGAAACAGCATTTGCATACTCATTCCGGATTTCATTATTAGGAATATACACACAATGTTCTGTAGAATCATATGCCAGATATCCCAGATGAATCAATAAGGTCAAAACATCATTCTCATCCCGGAATGTCGTCATATCATTTGTAAAATTTCCGGTATTAACAGGAATATGCTCTCCTGCCAGCATACTGAGAATATCATCCTTTAACCCCTCAAAATTCATATCTATATAAGTCTGCAGTGCTTCAAAAGATTCTGTCATATTCCAGTAGTTTCTGATAGAACCAAAGAGCATGCCGTTTACCACAGACCTTGGATTATAAACCGGCTCACAGTTTTCAAACCTGTACCCGTCATACCATTCTCCGATTTCCCTCATATCCATATGATATTTCTCACATAATTCTCTGACTTCTGTCTCTGTAAAACCCACAAACTTCGCCAGAGGTCCTGCATAAATCATAGAAAATTCATCAAACATATTCAGGGCAGAATGTGTTCCATATTTCTTTACCGGCAGGATTCCTGTCATATAAGCAAGATGAATATAAGATTTATCCTTAAGAAAATCCCGCAAAAAATTCAAGATACTGCTCCTGTGCTTCTTTATCTGACTTGTATTCTCTGAAAATACAATCCCACTCATCTATAATAATCACAAACGGACATCCTGTCTGCTGATATACATCCTGCATACTTTCAGCAAGATCTTCTTCATCAAAATAGTCCACATCAGGATATTCCTGTTTCAGGTCACGCATCAGAATCAGGTTTAATCGCAGGACCATTTTCTCTACTGTCTTACTGCGGCTTAGGAATTCCTGCATATTTATAAAGAAAACATTGTATTTGTTCAGATATTTTGAAAAAGATGAATCTTCTTTTATCTTAAGTCCGTCAAATAATTTTTCAGACTGACATCCTCTGCTGTAATATGCAGCCAGCATATTTGCAGTCATAGACTTTCCGAAACGTCTTGGTCTGCTTACACAGACATTTTGCTGCATGGTGTTAAAAACACGATTGGTATATTGTATCAGTTCTGTTTTGTCCACATAAATCTCAGAATTGATTGCTTTATAAAATTTATCATTGCCGGGATTTAAATACACACCCATTTCACACACCTGCTTTCCTGACAGATATTTTAATTTACCGTAACTATAAAAGTTCTGTCCAACTACCGTACTGTCTTTCAACTGATATTCCTGTAAATTTGTACTTTCCTTTTCCATATCCCGAAACCGGCTCCAGTATTTTCCTTTTAACCAATTCTTTTATAAGCATAGAAGCGCGTGTAGGCTTCAGACCAGTAGCATGTTGTACATCTTCTCTTCCAAATGCCACTTTATCACTTAACGCATCATACATTTTCTGAATATGGTTTATTGTTTTTTCCAGGAAACCATGAATTTCATCTGAATACCTGTCATGCACATCAATATTCACTTTTTCTGTTACAATGTTCGCTTTTTCCCTCTTAATATTCACATTTTTTCATTTCAATGTTCGCTTCTTCTGTTTTCAGACTCTCATTTAGAAGATTTATAAATTCTTTATTGATGTGCATCATGCGATTATGAAGAGGATTTTTTTCATTCAGCAATAAATTTCGCAAAAATACTTCCAGATATTCAGTTGTCTCATGGATTCCATTCTTTAAGTCATTATAGTTTGCACGAACCAGGGCATTTCGAAAATACCAGGCATTTTCTGCAAATATATCATTTGTGGCATCAAATCCCAGTGTTCTGAGATATTTAATGAAAAAAAACTGCCGTAGTTCTGGTATTTCCCTCGCCAAACACATGTATCTGCCACAGATTTGCCACAAAAACTGCCAGATGATGTATCATTTCTTCTATAGATAAACCCTTATAGCTGTACTTTTTTTCCTGCGTAAAATCATATTCTAATGTCTCTCTAAGTTCTGATGCACTTCCATAAAGAACGGAAGCTCCATCTAATACCCATTCTTTTTTTTGTAATGTTATAATCCCTGATTTTTCCGGCATGTGAATAAATTCCTGTAAATAGTTTCTTATGAATTGCCAGATATTCTGTAGGTGTAAAACTAAATGCATTTTCTGATAATAGTGCTGCAATTCTGGCTGAAACTTTATCCGCTTCTTCAGTTCTGTCTCCTGACTTTGGCTTTTCTCGTCTTTCCTCATAATAAGAATCTACCAGATATTGAGCTTCTTCTATCGTAATTTTTCCCTCAATATTCTGAACAGCTGTATCAACCAGATACTGCGACGGCTTTAATCCATCAACAGCCTGTAAACCAATGGCAGTATTCCATGCATATCCCTTTTCACGCCTGCCTGGCTCTGCCTGTATAAGATATTCTCTGAAAGGATCTGTTTTCATTGATTATCACGCCTTTTTTTACTATTTTATCATTCTTAATAGTTTCACTCTCTGTGTCCCAGTTCCCAGAATGCCACTGCACTTGCCGCAGCTACATTCAACGAATCTACTCCGTGGGACATTGGTATCTTTACTGTATAATCGCAATCTGCAATGGTCTGTGATGCAAGGCCGTCACCTTCAGTTCCGAGAATGACTGCCATTTTTTCTTCTGACCGGAGTGCTTTGTCATCAATTCCTACAGAATCGTCACGCAGAGCCATTGCCGCTGTTTTGAATCCCAGATTTTGCAGAGTCTGCATTCCATCCTGTGGCCATACAGTTTTTTTATCAAAATATGTCCAGGGAATCTGGAATACGGTTCCCATGCTTACTCTGGCTGCCCGTCGGTAAAGCGGATCACTGCATCCGCCGGTCAGAAGTACTGCATCCATATGGAGTGCTGCTGCTGAGCGGAAAATAGCTCCGATATTTGTAGGATTTACAACATTTTCAAGAACTGCTATGCGGCTGGCATTTCTGCAGATTTCCTCTACAGATGGCAGTGGATTTCTGCGCATTGAGCAGAGCATTCCGCGAGTAAGAGCAAATCCGGTCAGCTTGACCAACAGTTCATATTCCGCAGTATAGACCGGCACATCCGGATATTGTTTCAGGATTTCCTGTGCCTCTCCTTCCAGATCTTTATGCTCCACCAGAAAAGAGATTGGCTGGTATCCTGCTTTCAGGGCTCGCTCAATTACTTTCGGACTCTCCGCAATGAAAATTCCCGGTTCCGGTTCATAGTATCGTAAAAGCTGCACTTCAGATGTTCTGGCATATACATCCAGTTCCGGCGCAGCGAAATCTTTTATTTCGTTAAACATAAAAATAAAACCTCCAAACTGAGTAATCTTATCTTACATCAGATTTGAGGTTTACACAAGAATTCCTTTCTCACTCGAAGCAGATGACTTCCCTGATTTATGGCAATGCCAAGATAGACAAACTGAGATTATATTGCTTTTCATATAAGAAAATTTTATAATGAATTGTAATTATAGCAATTCCATAAAAGGCTAAGTACTCTTTACTGTCATTTATTTTTCTGTTGAGGGTGAAATATTATGATTTACAGAACTTATTATCTGTCTCCACTTGGAAGAATACTGCTGGCTGCTGATGATATAGGGCTTATAGGAGTCTGGTTTGAGGGACAGAAGTATTTTGGAGAATTTCCAGGACATATGAATTATATTTTTGAAGAAAAGGAAAACCATATTTTAAAAGATGCTCTGCGCTGGCTGGATATTTATTTCAGCGGGCAAAAGCCAGATTTCCTGCCGAAGCTTCATCTGATCGGAACAGATTTTCAGAGAGAAGTGTGGGATATTTTACTGGAGATTCCTTATGGTCAGACAGTTACTTACGGCGAGATTGCCCGCAAAATAGCTGATAAACGTGGACTGAAAACCATGTCTGCCCAGGCAGTTGGCGGTGCAATTGGACATAACCGGGTTTCTGTGATCGTCCCCTGCCACAGAGTTATTGGTTCAGATGGAAGTCTTACCGGTTATGCCGGAGGGATTGAGCGGAAAATCAGACTACTTGATATTGAACAGCCTGATTTTATCCGGACAATTCCTAAATTTTAACCAAATCAAGCAAATCCCGCTCTCTGCTTTACTTGTTATAAGTTCAGACAACTGCCATCCTTTTTCTTCTGTCTTTATATGCCAGAAACAGAATCGTCAGAAACGTAACTGTCTCCGCTGCAAGCAAAGAGATCCAGATTCCATTTAATCCAAATAATTTCGCAAGTATAACTGCGCAGATAACAATAGCAACAATTCCTCTCAGGAATGATCCGACAATCGCGATTTTCGGTTCATCTACTGCTGAGAAATATGCCACCAGTACAATATTGATTCCTGCCACTATAAATCCAAGGAAATACAGACGCAGTCCTGTATGTGCATAATTCAACAACTGAACATTGTTTTCACTGTTGAAAATGCTGATCAGCGTGTCGGTTGAAGTCCAGATGATCAATTGGGTCAGTGCTTCTACAGCAAGACATACGAGCAGGCTCCATTTCAGAAGTTTTCTTACCTGAGTGGGCTGGCCTTTTCCGTAGCTTTCACTGATCAGGGGCTGTGCTCCCTGAGCCAGACCGTTGAAAATTGCAAATGCCACGATAGAAAGGTTTGCCACAACTCCATAGGCTGCTACACCCATATTTCCCGCGATTCCCAGGATCAGAAAGTTAAATACAATGGCGATCACACCGGAAGACAGTTCACCGACGAATGCGGAAACTCCTAGCTGACAGCAGGAAATCAGGTGTCTGAATGACGGTTTTTTCCAATGGAATCCTACATGATTTCTGCTGCTTCTGTAGTGTATGGTACAGACGCTCATTGTTACGATCGGACAGATTGCAGTAGCCAGTCCTGCTCCGGAAAATCCCAGACCGACTGGGAACATGAATATATAATCAAATATAATGTTAAAGATACTTCCACTGATGGAACCGATCATTGCAATAGAAGGCGCTCCATCGTTTCTGGCAAATGCAGTAAATGTATAATTTGACATGAAGAATGGTGTTGCGATCAGAATAATTCTCACATAGTTTCGTCCAAGTCCGATCAGTCCGGCATCTGCACCCAACAAAGCCAATGCTTTGTCCGGAATAAAGATTCCGATCAGCATAAATGGAACTGCAGCCAATATGCTCCAGGTTACTGACTGTACGAAATAATGTTCTGTATTTTTTCCTTTTGCCCTGCTTATGGCATACCTGGTAGCGGAACCAATCCCGATCATAGCCCCAATCGCATAGATCAGTCCATAAACCGGCAGAATCAAATTGAGAACTGCCAGTCCGTCAGCACCGGAATATACAGATATAAAGAAAGTATCTGCCAGAACATAAACGGAAATCCCGATCATTCCGGCAACACTCTGGGTTACATATCTGGTGAATCTTTTCAGCATAATACTTCGCTCCTTCGTTATATTGTCAGCATTATCTTCCTTTCATCTGCAGACTTATCTCACCATTATACCCATATAAAACAAAAATGCAACCACAAAACTCCAGACATAAAAATCTCCTTAAGCAGACTTTTTTTAATGCTGCTCAAGGAGACTCTGTTGATATTCGCAATTCACTTCACGACACTCTTTATTTTATCCTGGTTTTTTTCAGGTCTTCTACGATTTCATTGTAACGTTTTTTGTTCAGACGGTAGAAAAACAGTACAATTGCTGTCACTATCCATAAAATTCCCGGAATTGTAGTAAAGGAATGTCTCATAATACTGAGGACAGCCGGATTCTGTACCTGATTTGCCACATATCCATATTTTCCAAGAAGTGCTGCAAGAAGCGCAGTTCCTATTGCCATGCCAATTTTATTTCCCAGTGACACAAATGCATATTGAAAACCATCATTCCTTAAGCCCGTTTTCCACTCTCCGTATTCTACGCAGTCAGGAATGATCGCATAAATTGCAGTGTTAAATCCAGAGAAAAGAACTGTGTAATTCCTGCAAGTGTATAGAACGCTGCCGGTGTTTCTTTTACATTAAAGAAGAACATACAGAGCATGGAAATTCCAGTGAGGAGAGCAAAAATGGATGCAGTTCTTCCTTTATTGTTCAGTTTGCGGAATACAGGCTGGAAACATGCGGCACCGATAATGGATGGAATGATAATGCACATGGAATATGTAGTATAGTAGGATGCATTTCCCTCTACATAAGTGAAATAGTATAAAACATCTGCATTTCTTCCATAAAGTGTAAATCCGAATAACACCTGTCCGATTAATGCCAGAATATATGGGCGGTTCTGTATCACTGCTCTTAACTGCACTTTTATGGATATTTTTTCTTTTTCCGGCATAATCACCTGCTCTTTTGTTTTTGCAAAACAGAAGAAATGACAGGCTGCAAAAATACATCCGTATATGATTGCTACCAGTAGGTATCCGGTTTTAGCACTTTGACTGCCAAGATTTTCCAATCAGTGGAACTGTAATGATATTGATAATTCCAATTGCAACCATTGCAGATACTGAACGTGATGTATTAATCTTTGCACGTTCATCGATATCCTGTGTCATTGCTCCACAAAGGGTGCCATACGGGATATTTACACAAGTATATCCAAGTACCAGCAGACAGTATGTAATTACCATATAGATAACCTTTGATCTGTCCGACCAGTCCGGATGTGCCCAGAATGTCATAATCAGAAGCACGGCCGTGATCGGAGCTGCAATGAGAAGCCATGGACGATAACGTCCCCATTTTGTTTTGGTTTTATCTGTCAGTCCACCCACGATCGGATCATTGATCGCATCCCAAAATCTCGAAAACAGCATCAGGGCAGAGACTGCTGCCATACTGATTCCGAATACGTCTGTGTAAAAAAATCATGAGAAAATTACTGACGAACATCCAGCTGAAATTACATCCTACATCGCCAAATCCATATGCGATTTTACTGATCAACGGAACTTTTACATTTTCGTTTTTACTCTCCATAATTCCTCCTGCCTGCTGCCATCCTCCGTCTTTCCGTTTACTCATGTGCTTCTTTACAGCAGTCTTTTTATTATATCTTTTTCTTACATAATGCTTATGATCAGCAGGGGATTTTAGTTTTTCCTGCACATTGATAATCACTTTCATTGTAGTCTCACGGTTATCGTCAATGTACTGGTATGCTTTCAGATAATCTTTAAATGCAAATGTCTTAGAGATCAGCGGTCTTAAATGCACTTTTCCTTCATTCACCAGTCTGATTCCATCTACATAATCATCATGTCTGTACATCATTGTGCTCTTGATATCAAGCTCATGATCATTTGCAACTGCCAGATCGATCTCAGCCATTCCTGCAAAAATCTGCAACCAGCACAATCACGCTTCCTTTTCTTGCATATTTGATCGCCTGTCCCATTGTAATGTTATTTCCTGCACAGTCATAGATAACATCTGCCTTATCCGGTCCAAAGGCTTCTACCATTGCTTCCCCGAAATTTTTATTCCTTGTGTTGACACATACGTCAATTCCACACTCTTTTGCTTTTTCCAGACGAAGATCACTGACATCTGTGATCATAACTTTAGCTGCTCCCATCCCTTTTGCAGACTGCGCTACCAGATTTCCGATCGGACCGGCTCCTATCACCACAATATTCATTCCTGTTACATCGCCCATCTGTTTAACACCATGAACAGCTACTGCCAGAGGCTCGATCATTGCGCCCTCTTCATAAGACATATCTTCCCGGTATCGGTGTTACTTTTTCGATGCATCAACTGCAAAATACTCGGATGCAGTTCCTGTTGTCTGGAATCCCATTACTTCAGTTCTTCACAGAGATTGTATTTTCCGTGACGGCATGGATAACAATGTCCACAATATACCTGTGGCTCAATTGTTACTTTCTGTCCCACATAAAATTCTGTTACTGCATCCCCTGTTTTTCACCACTTCTCCTGATACTTCATGTCCCTGGGTTACCGGATATTTTGTAAAAGGGATGTTTTCCGTGATATACATGGATATCAGAACCACAGATACCAATATTCATAATCTTAACCAAAACCTGGTTGTCTTTAATCTCTGGTACGGGAACCTCTCTGAAAATAATTTCTCCTGGATTTGTCATAACCTGCTGTAACATAATATTTTCCTCCTTATTTGTTGAATGTACTTTGAACCTCTAGTTATTTATTAACTTTTATTAAATGTTTTATTAAAGTAATTACATTATTATTCAAATCGCTAAATTTGTCAATAAACATTTAAAAATATTTCTCATTTCTACCAGTTGCACAAAGTAAAGATTTTATTTTTTTTATGCAGATGTTACTATAACACTCCTCATAATTATCTGCTGAATTCCCGCACAATAACAAAATACCCTGATCACAACCTTTCTTTGTTGTAATCAGGGTATTTTTTATATTCAGATATTTGTTTAATATGGTATATCAGCAGATCATCAGTGATTCAAGAATGCTATCGGCTATATCTTTCCGATAAAATCCTGCAAGAAATGCTTTGCTGCACCTACAGCTGATGCTTCTTTCTTATAAGAACAGTTTTTCAGATATCTCAGATCATGATCAAATCCATTATACTTCATTACTTTTTCCCCAAGAGGTATCATATAATCTGAGAGATATCCACCCATTTCACCTCCAAGAATGATATCCATATCATATGCCATGCGCAGATTTGAAATCAGAACTGCAAGATAATCAAGATACTCTTCCCATTTGTTCTCTGCCTTTTCATCATTGTTTTGAAGCAGCTGCATAAACTGTTCCACAGAATCCTTTGACTCACCAACAAGTGCGCCTGCAGCGCAATAAGCATCTGCACAACCTGATTTTCCACAATAACACTTGCGGCCCTGAGGTACAAGTATCATATGTCCAAATTCTCCGGCCTTCTGATTTTCTCCGGAAAACAAATTTCCCCTATGCAAAATGCACCGCCAAGAGTCTGATTCAACGAAAGGTAAATTGCATTCTGATAGGTGTTCATATCTTCTGCCATCATTGCCGCATTGGCATCATTTGAAAAATAAACCGGGACAGAAATGCCTGTTCCAGGAAACTGAGACTATAGTTTTCAAGTTTCAGTGCGTGGGATTTTATCACCAGTTTCTGCTCCTGATTAATGATTCCCGGAATAGAGATTCCAACACCCAGAAGCTTTTCTTTCTGTTCTGCATCATTCATATGATCCAGAAATTTCGCCGCAAAATCTGCCACCTGACTGCAATATGACATATCAGGTACAAATTTCAGACGGATCCGCTCTGATTTCACAATCTCATACTTCAGATTTACCAGCACCATTCCCAGATGATTTGCAGTGATCACAATTCCCATTGCATAACGATAGGATGGATTGATTCCAATACTTTTAGCCTTTCTTCCTCCTGTGGATTCATATTCTCCAGTTTCTATTATGATACCTTTTTCCAATAAATCTTTTACATTAGACAGAACTGTTGGCATACTCAGATTCAGTTCTTTGGATATTTCCACTTTTGATGTGGATTCTCTATTTATAATATAATTTACGATTTTTGATTTCGTAGCAAATTTCTTTTCCAGTCCGCTCATTCTGTTTCTACCTTCTTTTATTAATGTATTTATAAAATGAATGATACCTGTTATTGTCATATTTGTAAATAGCCATTGTCTCTGCAGAGTATGTTGCTTTTTGCAATTGAGGCAGGGGACTTAACTTATTCAGCTGATTCAGTTAATATATCTACAATAACAGATAAATTGTTACTGTTCACATGCCACTATCCCGCGAGGTGTTTTGGCATGAATATGCCAAAATCCCGAGACATACAAGCCAAATTCCATTGCCGCAGGCAATCTGGAATGAATTTTGGCTACGTTACTGTGAACGGAGTGAACAGTAACATTTTTTTCTGCAAGTGTGTAATCTCTCTGGTATATATACAAGACTTTCCGTAAAATA